>Ga0163215_100280_pt1 | contig 111066 bp, 95 predicted proteins | sample SynspAceP_FD_185934 | JGI IMG/M metagenome (GOLD analysis project Ga0163215, IMG submission 185934) | Saline lake microbial communities from Ace Lake in Antarctica - Synechococcus sp. Ace-P (Hybrid Assembly) | ecosystem: Environmental > Aquatic > Non-marine Saline and Alkaline > Saline | place...
GGTATTTACCACGGCGGGAGTTGGGTAATCAATGCATATGTTCGACATGCGGATTTGTCGTCTTGTCCTCCAAGTCTTAAAGTCTACGTTCTTGGATTTCCAGTCTGTTGGATTGGCCTTAATGGAGAAGATCAAGAACCATCTAATGGCGCGGAGAGATCAAATGGGTCAGGCCGTCCTGTCAATTAACTCAGTCGACCGTCTTGTCAAAAAACTCAGACGACCCTCTGAGAAGATTAAGCACTGTCATGGTCAAACTTGAAAATTGACGTGAGCGCGAACCGATAGCGGCACTATCCATAGGGTAGTTTTTTTGTAACCGTTCACGGCCTTCGGCCCTGAAGAAGATTAAGCACTGTCATGGTCAAACTTAAAAATTGACGTGCGCGCGAACCGATAGCGGCACTATCCATAGGGTAGTTTTTTTGGAACTCGTTGTCCAATGATTTGTTTGCCGCCGGCACTTCTCGGTCAGCATGGTGTGGTTCAGTCTCGCCACCCTGGTAGATATCCGAAGCTCGGTAGCCTCACACTGTCTTATCCGGCGTTTGAACCGCTGACAGAGCGTCACGCTTAAGTCACGGGCTTTGTGATCAAGGCAGGTGCCTTGTCGATGCCCTCGGTGTCCATGGACGTTGTCAGTGTGCCTGACGGCGCAAAACAAATCACTGCGGTCTACGAGCTTCGGACGAAGTTGATTCTACTCCAGATTCCTGCCCCACTCCAAGTCGAATTAACAATGGCAACAATAGTTCACCGATGGATGCCACGCCTCGGTGTTTCTTTTTTGCGAGGTCCGCAAGTGGCTTCGCCTCTTCGGCGTAGCTGGACTTGGGAAGCCACGCAAACGCTTCGTTCATATCACGCACGGTTTGCTCAACCGGCGAGTGATGAGTGCGATGAAATTCGCGAATTTTGTAAAGCAGATACTCGCGATCAACATGCTTGCCACGCCAAACTTGCCGACCGCTGACAATCTGAAAAATCATCCGATTGGCACGGTTCGCAATCCGGCATTGCTGATCGACGGTAGCGATTTTCTTGATCTTCATGAGAGCGGCTTGGCCACGATAATAGGAGTGGCACTTGATTAAATTGGTGGCAACCATCATGCATGCAGCACGTAATCGCCGATTACAACTCTTGGCGATCTTGCTGCTTCGGTCGACTTCATCGCTTTGGTATCGCGACGGATACAGTCCGGATCGTCCATTGAGTGCCGTTGCCGAAGCGTAGTGTTCAATCGGCCCTGCTTCTCCTGCCAAACCGCCTGCTGAAACAACATTGATTCCAGTCACCGACAGCAGCAGGACATAAGGCGTTTTTGCTAGGAAACCAGCCATTTCTCGCTCTGTTTGCTCCACTTGAGTCGTGATCATTGCGTGCAGTTCGGCAAGTTGCTTCCATTGCCCAGTGATCATTGAACTAAGCGGATCAGGATCTGCGGCAACCGCTGACCAAGCGACAATGCGATCAATCGTTCGGATTTGGAATCGAATCTTTTGTGACTTCAGGTGCTTGGCGATCGATTCGCTACCGGCACGTTTGATCGATATCGCCGACGAGTTGAGTCTTCAGCCGAGCCCGTTGCTTGACGAGGTTGCGACGATGGCGGGCATGTCCCTGGAGCGAAAGATAAACCGGATCGACATCCAGCAGTGCCAATCCATAGCCGTTGATGGCAGCATGAAAAATCGCTTCAAGATCGTTGTCATCTGTCTTGATATCGGGATGCAGGGTCTTGCGGTAATGAGAGGAAGCGAATGGATGAACCGTCCTGGTGTCGAAGCCAGCTTTGTGCAGTGCCCTTTGGACGGGCCTGTGGTACACGCCCGTCATTTCGACGGCAGCGATCGAGTCGACAATCCCTTCGGCTTCGCAGGCGTCCTGGATCTGCCGCGTCATCGCTTTTAAGCAACCGCTGTTGTGCTCAACGGTTGTCGGCTCGATAATGACACGACCGTAGTAGTCACAGAGGAACCACTTGGATCGTTTTTTGGCGCAGTCGACCGCGATGATGCCGAAGCGTTCAGGCCCCGCCTTTTGGACCCGTTCTTGAATGACTCCACCGGGCTTACCGATGTAGCGTCGTTTGGATTTGGCGGCAGCAGATTTTTTCGATTTCTTCGTGCTTGTGGTCATTCGAGTGTCTCCTGAGAGGAAGTGGTGTTAGTTCTTCCAACTGGAGCACTCGGATGGCCCTTTTGCTATCTTTTTGCTTATTTGGGGACATACCAGGTGTCAGGTACCTTTTCCGGTCTCAAAACAAGTTCCTGCTCCGAACGATTCACTCAGCGGCTAAGCACATCGGGGGAAAAGGTTCGGCAGAACCTCACGTAGGCGAGTCTCTCCGAGACTCGCAATTTTCAGCGTCTCAGAGAGACGCTGCTACGTGGTTCCACCGAATGAATTGTGACGATGTGCTTAGCTCGTGGATTTTCGGGCCGTGCTGTTTGCGAGAAAAGGGTAATCCCGTTCATCTTCACCCCCGTCCCATTGTCCGAATCCGAATGATTCAACAATCTGACGGTTCGATGGTTGTTTCAGGCAAGCTGTTTTGCGATAATGGTTCAATCCCGCCCCATTCCCAACCGTCTACTGCTCGACATTTTCTCCAAGAGGCAACCTTGAGGACGGAGATCGGTTGGGGTAATGTGCCATCATTAGTCCCATCCCATGCTCCGAGTTCCGCCATTGTCGGCAGCCCTGAGATTGAACGATTGCCATGTTACCACTGCAAGAGATTGCTCGGTCATCCCTGCTCCTCGTCGCCATACTTGCCGCCCGTCTTGGCGTGCCCGATGCCGCCGTCGCAGCGGCACCGTTGGAAGGCTTTCTCACGCAGCACTGTGTTAGTTGTCATGGGCCTGACAGCGTCGAGGGCGATCTCCGTATCGACCGGCTCTCACGCGATTTCAAATCGGGCGGGGACACACACCGTTGGGCCGAGGTGATCGAACGGATTAATTCGGGAGAGATGCCCCCGGAAGATCAGCCGCAACCGACGCAAGACGAAATCGCGGCGTTCGTCCCGAAGCTCGACTCTTTACTTAAGGAAGGCCGGGCGGGGCGGATGGCGGCGCGTCCGGCGGTGGCGCATTACCGGCTCAGCCGGAAGGAGTATCAAAACACGGTCTACGACCTGCTCGGGGTGCGTTACGATCCGGCCAAACCCGGTGAGCTGAACGAAGACACGCTGTGGCACGGTTTTGAACGCATCGGATCGGAGCTTTCGCTTTCGCCATCGCATGTCGATCGCTATTACCGGGCTGCGCAACTCGTCCTCGACCGCGCCTTCCCTGCCGCGTCCGGTGAGGCTCGCAAAGTCCGCAAGACTGCGGCGGAGCTGCGGTACGGTGGTGGGAAGGTACAGCAGGAGGCGCTGGACCGGCTCGGCATCGAACGGCCGCTGCGTTACCTGCTCTTTCCCGGTCGAGTCCAGACCGCGCTCTCGCCGGGGTGGCTGGGGAGAACCGGTCCGGAACACAGCGGGCTGTACCGAGTCCGCATCCAGGCCAGCGGGATCCGTCCGCTCGGCGGCCAGCCGGCACACCTGAGCATCGGCAAGAAGACTGGTGAAGAGACCGTCGATGGCCTGATCGAATTTGACGTCACGGCACCGGAGGACAGTCCGGAGGTCCATGAGTTCGAGGTTTTCCTGGAGATGCCCACGACGTTGGACTTCTGCGTCGTGGCCACCGATGGGGTGGACCGAAGGAAAGGTGCTGCCTTCCGCAGTGCGCTCGCCAACCGATTCAATATTTTCACGCACAGCAGCGAGACCCTGCTCCTGAACCCGAACGCACCGCAGATGTTCGATGGCGAGGGGAACGGCCTCTTTTCCACGGCGCTCGTTGATTGGATTGAATGGGAAGGGCCGCTGGAGACGGAGGCGGAAAAATCACGTCGCATGGGGCTGGTTCCCTCGGAGGACGCCACTGACGAGGTGGTCGCGGAGCATCTCCAGCGGTTTGCGGAACTCGCCTGGCGGCGGCTGGTCAACACGAAGGAGTTAGCGGGGTACATGAAGTCGTACCGCTCCGAACGGGAGGCGGGCGAAAAGACGGCCGATGCCTACCGTGTGGCGATGCTGGGCGTGCTGATCTCACGACACTTCATCTACCTCGTCGAGGGCGAACCGGTCGTCCGCCAGCGGCTCACCGACTGGGAACTTGCCTCACGGCTTTCGTATTTCCTCTGGAGTTCGATGCCCGACGACGGACTTTTCGATGCTGCCCAAGACGGCTCCTTGAGTGGCGAGGAACTCGAGCAGGAAGTGGATCGGATGTTGGCCGACAGCCGGATCGAGCGTTTCGTCGACGACTTTGCCCGGCAGTGGCTGCAACTGCATCGCCTCGGCATGTTCCCTCCCGACAAGGGACTCTACCCTCGCTACGACGCGTGGCTCGAAACGAGTATGCGTGCGGAGGTCATCGAGTATTTTCGCGAGACGTTCGCGAAGAACTTGCCCGTGGACGCTTTCCTCGATTCCGACTGGACCATGGCCAACGCCCGACTCTGCGATTTCTACGGACTTCCGGAACCGAAGACGGGCGGCTTTCAACGTGTTTCTCTCAAGCCCGAGGATCATCGAGGCGGACTGCTCGCGACGGCCGCGGTGCTCGGTCTGACTTCGGACGGCACACGCCATCGTCCGGTGCATCGAGGCGTTTGGCTCAGCGAAGTGATCTTCAACAAGACGCCGCCGCCGCCCCCTGCGAACGTGAGCGCTATCGAGCCCAATCCGCCGAAAAGCCCCAAGGCGACCCTTCGCCAGAAGCTCGCAGCGCACGCCCAGAACGCGAGTTGTGCTGCGTGTCATCGAGCGATTGATCCGTTGGGCTTTGCGTTCGATCAGTATGATGCCATCGGACAGTGGCGAACACGTGAGCGCGTCGAAGCCGGGACCGGCGAGAACCCGTTGGTCGATGCCTCCGGCGTCTTGCCCGACGGTCGCCCGTTCACCGACTCGGTCCATTTCAAACAGTTACTACTTGAAGACCGCGATCAGGTCGCGCGAGCTTTCATCGAGCATCTCTGCACCTACGCGCTTCGCCGCGTGCTGACAATTGACGACCAGGACGACCTGCAAACTATCGAGGCCGAAGCGAAGAAAAACGATTATCGAGTCAAGGACATCGTGCGTGCCGTGGCCATGTCCGACCTGATGAGGAAACGTTAGCTGTTGGCTGTTAGCTGTTGGCTGTTGGCTGTTGGCTGTTGGCTGTTGGCTGTTGGCTTTTGGTTGGCAGACGTCGGCCGGAGCAAGCCGCTTCGGCGCCGGTCCGGCATCCCCTGGATAAAGCATGGAATCGAGAAAGAAAAGTTCTGCCGGTTGAAGGAGTTTTTACGACGCCTATCCGGCCTACGCCAACCGCCAACCACTAAAGGCTGAAACTTATGAGTCACTTTCTATCGCAATCCTGGCTGATCGATCGCCGTCACGCGCTGCGTGCGATGGGCACTTGCATCTCTCTGCCCATGCTGGAGTGCATGACTCCGCTGCGGGCGGCAGAACCCGCCGCCGCGCCGCGCCGCAGCGCCTTCATCTACCTCGCCAACGGCGTCCATTCGCTGAACTACCAGATCACCACACCGGGCAAGGACTACGAGTTCTCCCGGTCGCTGAAGCCACTGGAGAAACACCGCCAAGTGATCACGCCGATCAGTGGTCTGCATCACCCAGGAGGCCTCGGCCATCACCACAACTGTATCGACCTTTGGCTGACCGGCGGCAAGCTCGGGCCTTCGGATCGCAACACCATCTCCGTCGACCAGAAGATGGCCGAAGTCACCGCGCAGCACACGCGGATGTCTTCGATGGAGGTCGCCATCACGCAGGATTCACTCGCCTGGACTGCCGACGGGGTCCGGCTGCCACCGATGCGGCGTTGCAGTCAGATCTTCGCGTCGATGTTCGAGGAACCCAAAGGCGGCGTTGCAGCCCAGCGGCGGGCGCTGCGCCGCAAAGCGAGCGTGCTGGATGACAACTTGGCCGAAGTCCGCCGGCTCGATCAGAAGATGGGTGCTGCCGACAAAGGACGCATGGAACAATACCTCACCTCCGTACGTGAGGCGGAGATCCGCACGCGGCGGGCCGATGCCTGGCTCGACACGCCGCTGCCACCCGTCTCCGACACCGATCGCAAACGCACCAACCGCGACATCGCCGAAACCATGGCGGGCGATTATTTCCGCACCGTCTATGACCTCATGGTGCTCGCCTTTCAGACGGACATGACACGCGTGGCTACCTTCAGCCTGGGTGGCGAAGGCCAGGCCATTGCCATTCCTGAAATCGGCATCACCGAGTCGCGTCATCAGCTCAGCCACCACGGCGGCGATCCGGGCTACATCGAAAAACTCACCAACTACGACACTTTCGCCATCGAGCAGTTCAGCTACTTCCTCACCCGGCTCGCCGAGACGAATGACCTCAACGGCCAACCCTTGCTCGACACAACCATGGCACTCTTCGGCAGCGGCATGTCCTACGGTCACAGCCATGGCAACGCCAACCTGCCGCTGGTGCTCGCCGGCGGCTCGGACCTCGGCCTGAATCACGGCAGCCATGTCGACTTCAACCAAGGCCACTTCGCTGGCTACCAGCTCGACCAACCCGGTGAACACTACCGGCTCTGCAGCCGCCCCGCCAACACCGAGGCCCACATGAGCAATTTGCTACTCATGATGGCCCAGCGAATGGGGGTCGAGATGGATCAGTTCGGCGACAGCAACAAGGTGATTGAAGTATGAATAGGTTGTTAGTTCTTGGTTCTTTGTGCTTGGTGGTTGGCCTATTCGCAACCGCGACTGCTGAGGAGCCGTTCCGTCCCGAGGCGGGGAAGTTTCCTGCTTTGGAAAAGGCGCACTCCTACCGGGGCGAACTTGTGTTCGTGGATCATGCCAACCGCCGCGGCAGCATCCGCGTGCAGGGCACCGGTAAATTTTACCGCAACGATCCGCAACCCTTCGCGATGCTTCCCTACGGTGTTATCCGCTATCACAACGCACCGGCGGATCTGCGCGACATCCCGCTGGGCACGGTGCTGCACGTCCACGCCTTCCTCCCGCCGGACCCAAAGATTTCCGCCGTGCCGGTGCTGCCGGTCAACAACAAGGACGCCGACGCGGGCCATTATCGCGGCACCGGCGTCGCACCCGCCGAGAACCACGTGCTGTTGCTCGAAGACGAGCTCAGCCACTGCCTGCGTGAGGGACTAGTTTGGAAGCTCAAAGAAGTGGAAGTCAAGAACAACGAGGGGATCATCGTCGCCAGCGGTGAAGCGAAGGCCAGCGGTGAAGCAAAGACAGGCGACGACGGCCACGCCAGTGAGGAAGACCTGACCTTCGATGCCGCCACCCGCATCTGGCGCGGCCGCGAACGGATCACCATCGCGGACCTGATCGCCGAAAACGCGTGGCCCGCCAGCGGAAAAAAATCGCTCGGTGGGCAGGCCGTTCAGCTCGGGATCACTTGGAAGCCCACTCCGGGCGAGGGACTGGCGGGCGTTTTTACCCGCTTTCACATCTCGGATATCTGGCTGGAAGACGCCGCCATCGAACACGCTTCCCAACTTCAGACCGAGACGCACAAAGCGTTCATCCGAAACCGCTGGATGCCAGCCTGGATTGATGCCGTCGAGTACGGCAAGTTCGGTCGCGCGAGCGCGAGCGTGACGCTGTTCGGCGGCATGGATCCCTCCCTCTACGCTGACTTCCAAAAAGGCGGCGAGGCACAAGTCAATGGAGCCGAAAACACATTGAAACATACCGGCGGCCACTACGGCCCCGCCCACATGGCCTCCAATGGAATAATTCTCGACGTCACCAAGTCAACCGGAGAAATCCCGCTGGGCAGCAGCGGCATCCAAATCCGATTCGAGACCGACCTCATCATCGAAGGCATCCGCCCTGGGCGAGTCGTCCGTATCCGCCCCGCAGGCTGGCCTCAAGTGCAATTGCCTCGGGAGGAATACCTCGGCGACGGCAGCTTCAGCCACGAGGACCGCTTCCCGACCCCGGCAATTTTCCCCCAGTATTAAGCATCGATCGATCATTGTCCGATTTTTCCGTAGCGGGAGTCGTCAAGATTTTCGTTTTTGGGTGTGATCGAAAATCTTGACGAGTTCCGCCACGCGTATGATTCATTCGCTGTGGCTGAATGATTCGTTTTGAACGACGGCAGGACGGTCGATTGAGTTAAGCTGGGCCCGAAAAAGTTCGGATTTCGGAAACGCAAACGGGCATTCTCCGAGCGGCCCCAACGGGCCGACGAAATGCGGTAAAATCGGAGACTTACCTTTCATTATCGCCCCTTTCGAAGGACCGTTCCGATGCCCGTCTCCTCCCCGCAGTCGCCTTCGATTCCGGTCGAATTGGAATCATTTCTCGCCTCGCCGAAGCAGTTACTGATCGACGGACGTTGGCAGGACGCTCGCAGTGGTAAGGTGTTCGACGTTTACGATCCGGCCACGGACACGGTCATCGCCCGCGTCGCCCAAGGCGATCGCGAGGACATTGACGCGGCGGTGATTGCGGCTCGGGCGGCGTTGGAGACCGGGCCTTGGTCGAAGCTGACGGCGTCGCAGCGGGGTCGGTTGATTTGGAAGATCGGTGATCTGATCGAAACGCACGCCGACGAACTCGCCCAACTCGAAACGCTCGATAATGGAAAACCGGTGGGCGTGGCCAAGGCCGCCGATGTCGCTTTGGCCGCTGACATGTTTCGATACATGGCCGGATGGGCGACGAAGATTGAAGGCAACACGATCCCGCTGAACGTTCCCTACGCACCCGGCAGCGAATTTCACGCGTTCACGTTGAAAGAACCGATCGGAGTGGTCGGACAAATCATCCCTTGGAATTTCCCACTGTTGATGGCCGCCTGGAAACTCGGCCCGGCTTTGGCGACCGGATGCACGATCATTCTCAAACCGGCCGAGCAGACTCCGTTGTCGGCGATCCGGTTGGGCGAATTGATTCTGGAAGCGGATATCCCCGCCGGTGTCGTGAACATCGTCACCGGGTTCGGCGAGACCGCCGGGGCGGCCCTGGCGGCTCATGAGGATGTGGACAAAGTGGCCTTCACCGGTTCAACCGAAGTGGGCAAACTGATTATCGGTGCAGCGACGGGTAACTTGAAAAAAGTGACGCTGGAACTCGGTGGCAAGAGTCCGAACGTGGTGTACGACGATGCGGATTTGGATACGGCGATCGCCGGGGCGGCCGACGCGATCTTTTTCAATCAAGGCCAGGTGTGTAGCGCGGGGTCGCGATTGTTCGTTCAACGGGGCATTTATGACGAAGTCGTCGCGGGCGTCAGTGAGATCGCATCGAACATGAAAATCGGCAGCGGTTTCGATCCCGAGACGCAGATGGGACCGCTCGTTTCGCGTGAGCAGTTTGAGCGTGTTCGTGGTTTCCTCGACGCCGGTGTCGCCGCCGGTGCGGAAGCGTCGGCGGGCGGCGGAGTCGTCGATCGGGCGGGGTATTTTGTTCAACCGACGGTGTTGAAAAACGCGACGTCGAACATGTCGATCGTGCAAGAAGAAATCTTCGGGCCGGTCGTCGCGGCGATGCCGTTCGACCACGATCATGAGATCGCGTTGTCGGCGAACGATTCGAGCTATGGGTTGGCGGCGGGGATTTGGACTCGAGATATTTCCAAAGCCCATCGGTTGGCCAAATCGGTCAAGGCGGGAACGGTGTGGATTAATTGTTACAGCATCTTTGACGCGGCGTTGCCGTTTGGTGGTTACAAACAATCCGGGTGGGGACGAGAAATGGGACACGCGGCGTTGGAGAACTATTTGCAGACAAAATCGGTGTGTGTTCGACTCTAACGGCGCGGGCGGACTGGAAATCGTTTGAGACTGCGATGTCCGCATTCCCCTTTTGATCGCTAGCGTCATTCGATTCAAACCCAGGAACGGAGAATCCATTGGAAGACACCCCTGACTCTGTAACATTCCAGTCGTATTCGGCACCCGGTGCTCACGGCATGGAGGAGATGTTTGGCCCCACCCAAGCCGACGATGCGGTGCGGCTGGAACCTGCGGCGGTGTGGCGTAGCCTTCCGAGAGGGAAACGCGATCCGAAGACGGTTGAGCAACAGTCGATGCGATTGACCAAACGAACGATCGCAAACTACCACGAGGACGTCGACGCTTTTGACCGTGACTAGATACGATACTCGATGATTAGCCCAATGAACGAAGAGCAGAAATACACACCCCTTTCTGAGCGACTCAACCAGGACGTGATTCACGACAACTTTGTACCCAAGTACAGCGCACTGGCGACCGCCCCACGCACGAAACTGGTAATGGTCGGTGTTTGGCTTATTTTCGGCCCCTGGTCGCTGAGTGTCTTCGCACTCCCATTCTATTTGCTGTTCGGCGGTGAGGACAGTTTTGCTGGTCTGCTGTATTCGTTGATGGCAACGGCGATGGGTTCTCTCGCCGTTGTGATACTCTGGTCGCAGACAAGGCGTATCCTTGATCGCCGAGATCCCATGTAGCGTCAATATGCAAGATACTTCTGTATGTTTTATCATTGACCTTAACTCGAATCGCAGGAAACGAATCCAATGAGAATTTTCGCAATGATTTTTGTTATCGCGATTGCCATCGCGGTCACGACACCGGCGAGCGCGGTTGGCGTATTTCATACCCACTGGAAAGATCACTATCTCTCCGGCAATAAAAATCCGCTTTTTGTCAAAACCGCGAAGAAAGCCGGTTGTTTCATTTGTCACGTCAAGGGCGAGAAGAAAGAGGACGCGAGAAATGAATACGGCGAAGCTCTTGGCAAGCATTTGAAGGCGGCCGACTTCCCCAAGGCTTGGGTAAAGAACAATCCCGATGAGGCGAAGAAAAGAATCGTCGCCGCGTTCGAGAAAGTCGAAGACGAACTAAGTCGTGATGGAGACGGTTTCGGTCGGAAGATCAGCAAGGGCCAACTTCCTGCTGTGGATGCCGGTCTCTAGCTGGACAGCGCCACTTTGAAACACAAATACAGCGATTTGCGGCGTTTGCCAGCTAGTCGTTTATGTTTGACGAAAAAACCACTTGACCGCTAACCTTATCGAACGGAAATCCCAAAAATGAACGATTCCGATTCATTTGCGTTGTGATGGCATACCGTATCGCGCCGGCTTTATCGAGACTCGTCGAGTGCATCCCAATCATGTCAACTTAGAGATGGGGTCGGTCGATCCCGATGCCATGCACTCGGACGCAAACTGGGTCACCGAATTCGCCGATTCAGAGATCTCAGGTAATGTCGAATTGGAGCTCAGCTGGAGAGCGGCAATGCGACTTGCGGACGCCCTGCTTGAGATTGCCGCAACCGAATCTGCGGCAAGCGGAGGGGACTCGACGTGTGATGAATGCAGTTCGCAGTTCACCTCCTCTGACGCAACCATGTCATCGTTGTATCCGGAGTGCTCGCATTCTCTTTACGGAAAGCCCAATTGCGTTCATTCGTTTCATGAAGGTCGCTGCACTCGATGTAGTTGGGATGGATCGGCAAGCAGGTTCGGGAAAGTGTTTCGGTGTATTCGCCGTTTGGGCGTTAGCCACGGTTCTCGCGTTGAACCGGGGCTAACGCCCAAACGGCGAATGGGGTTCTGCGCAATGAATTACCGGAACCTGCTTATCAAACTACGTTGCGTCGATCAAGGGAACACGGACTGGCGGGCAGCGAACGGATGCGTCGGAGTGAATTCCATGGTAACGACGCCAGCAGAACGCAACGTTCGCAAATCGGCACCGGTCACTCGGGTGGATCGCTTTTGGTTTGCCGCGTTCTTTGCGACTGGGGCGTCGATTGGCGTTTTCATCACGGTTCGCATGATCGATCATGGCATCTCGATAGGTTTCTCTCTTTTCGCTGGTGCAATCGCTGGCGGTTATGGGGCGTGGTTCCTCGGCTGTGTTATCATGGGAATTTCGTTCGTATTTAAATGAATGAAATCCACTGCTGTTTTAACCGCATTAAGGGGTCGCGGATGATGTTGCCAACACGAGGCCGGGAACCGGCACCGCCGCGAGCGATCGACATTGCGTCCAAACCAACCGATGCTTGGCTTGCAACCTGGGTTGGCGGAATCATGCTGCCTGTTGTGCTAGTCGGCTACGGCGTCACGTCGACTGTTGCGAGAAACGCGATCATTCCGAACCTGCGTTACTACGGGCATCTCGATCCATTGGGGAAATCACCTTGGATTGACTTCGCGGGCCGAGAAGGTGTCTTGTTGGGACTGGCATCCATTTTCCTGGGGCTGTCGATTCACTTTCATTGGTTCTGGAGTCGTCATCCCAAACTGGTCTATTTTTACGACCCGCTGCGATACGCTGCGGCCGCCGCCGCGATTGCGATGCTGGTCGGTTTCAGTGTGTCTCTAATGATCTTCTAAGCAACTTCAAAACGAACGCGTTGGGGTTAGAATTGTGAAACTCGCCTTCCGGCTTTGTCCTGACTTACTGCCTGCTAGTGGTCTGGGACAGCTAAGATCGGGCTTAGATTTGTTAGCCGTTTGGGCGCTAGCCCCGGTTTCCACACCGGCAACCGGGGCTAACGCCCATCGGCGAATCTTTGCTGACGCAAAAATGATTAAATCGACAGCCCGCTAGCGTTAAAACGGCTAGTAAATCGAAACACTTCCCCGAACCGGCTTCAACGAAACCCATTTCCCATGATCTCAGAGATATCCATGACTCAAAACGAAAAATTCTTTCCGCTCGGCCTCGCGGCGATCGTGATGCTGTTCTCCCCGCTGCTGACGCCGACGCAAGTGTTTGCGGAGCGGTCGGATCGGCCCAACGTGATTGTGATTTTCACGGATGACCAGGGGTATGGTGACCTCGGTTGTTTCGGCAGTGAAACGATCGCGACGCCGAACCTGGATCGACTCGCTGCCGAGGGGCGCCGTTTCACGAGTTTCTATTCCGCGTGTTCGGTTTGTTCACCGTCACGGGCGGCGTTGCTAACAGGTTGCTATCCCAAACGCGTCGGGATGCACCGCCATGTGTTGTTCCCGCAGAGCGACTACGGGCTCAATTCTGCGGAGTACACGATTGCCGATCACTTGAAATCCAATGGCTACGCGACCGCGGCGATCGGTAAGTGGCACCTCGGGCATCACCCGGAAACGTTGCCGCGTGCCAACGGGTTCGATTCCTACTTCGGGATCCCGTACTCCAACGACATGAACCATCCGACGAATAAAAAGAACCCGAGAATCCCGTCGGATCAATTGTGGGAGAACCAAGAAACGGCCGTCACCCATTGGAACACGCCTTTGGTCCGGAACGAAGAGATTATCGAGTTACCCGTCGATCAACGAACGATCACCCGTCGCTACACCGATGAGGCGATCCGGTTCATCGAGGAGAATCAGGAGCAGCCGTTTTTCCTGTACTTGCCGCATTCGATGCCGCACATTCCGTTGTATGTCCCGGACGACGTTTACGATCCCAATCCGAAGAACGCGTACACTTGCGTGATCGAGCACATTGATGCGGAGGTGGGTCGGATTGCCGATCGTTTGCGTGAGCTGGGACTTGATAAGAACACGTTGATTATTTACACCAGCGACAACGGACCGTGGTTGCAATTCAAAAACCACGGCGGATCGGCTGGACCGTTACGCGACGGCAAAGGCACCACGTTCGAAGGCGGCCAACGTGTGCCCTGCATCATGTGGGCGCCCGGACGCATCCCCGCCGGCACGAGCACAAATGCGTTGGTGTCGTCGATCGATATATTGCCCACGATCGCGTCGTTCGTGGACAGACCGTTATCCGAACCGACAGCCAACCCGACGCCCAACCGGATCGATGGACTCGATGCGTTGGGAACGTTAACCAGTGATTCGGCGAGTGATTCCGGTACCGATGCGTCGCCACGAAACGAGTTCGTGTTCTACTCGTCGCGTGGTAACGTCGAGGGCATTCGGATCGGCGACTGGAAATATCTTCGCAAACCAAAAGGTGGCAAGAAAGTGAACATTAAGACGCCGCCGACGGAGTTTTTGTTTCAACTCATTAATGACATCGGCGAGCAGAACAATCTCGTTGCCGAACATCCTGAAATCGCCAGACGTTTGCACGCGAGAATGGTCGAAATCGATCAGGAGATCACTGCCAACGCGAGGCCGGTTTGGAAGAAAAACGAGTAGACGTTCGCTCAGCGTCCGTAGTGCATGTGGTAGTTTGGGCGGGTTCGGTAGACCGGGCTGTAATGGTGGCCGCGATAAACCGGCACGGCCTGGACTCGCGGCGTGACATAGACGGGGGTTTCGACGATCGTCGAGCCTGAGGCGAATTGGTTGCCGAGTGGGGCCTGCTGCATCGCCCCGATGACGGTTTCACTGACGCCTTGTTGGTGCAGCGAGATGATGTCGGAAACGACGGGTTGTCGCTGCACGCCACGGGTGGCGATTTGGTTCAAGATGACGCTTTCGCCCACGCCGCTACGGCTCATCGCGACGACGTCGCTGTAGCTGACCGCCCCGGTCGGGATGGGTTGCGTGTAGACGGTTCGGGGCATCTGTTGTTGTTGGGTGTAACGGGGTTGGGCGTAATATTGGTTTTGATAACGCAGGTCTTTGTCGCGAGCGTTGCCCAACAAACCACCGGCAACGACACCGATTGCCCCGCCGATTGCCGCACCGGCACCGGCCTCGTTGTTGTTGTCACCGATGATGGCTCCGGCGATCGCGCCGCCGATGCCTCCGAGGGTCGCACTCCTCTGGGTGTTGTTTTGCGCCTGAGCGGATGAGGCGGTTCCGCAGACGGTGATTGTCAGAGCGACGAGGGTGCGGCCGAAACGACGGCTACGATCCGATGCGAACCAATTCAGGAGAGAGCGAGTCATTTTCGGGATTACCACGGCAGGTGGGAACGATTTGAGGAAAGGCGAGCGGATTGTTCTTGAATCGCTCACCGAAGTATTCCTTGTAAATCGGCAGTTCGCCGAGAATCAACCGCAATTGTTTGCTGAATTTCCCAGTCATTCTCAAAATCCGACCTCCCCATCGTCGGGGTCGGGCGGCTTTTAAGTGGTTATCTCGCACGAGGTTCTTCGCCCTCCCGAGCGAAGCTGGGGAACCTAGTTTTCAAGTAATGGACGAGGCGACCCCGAAATGAAGGCGAGAAGGAATACGGAATAAGAGGGCCGGTCGTCGTCGCCTGACGGCGACCTGGGGGACAATTGAGACAATTGTTTTACAAACTCAGCGCAACTCGATGCCGAGGGGGAGTGTGTCGCCGAAGATTGCGGTTTGCTCTTCGTGGTCGAACCGGCCGCCGTCGCGGACGAGGGTGAGGAAGTGCGAGGGGGCCGCGAGATTTTGCAATTGCCACTGAACTCGTTCGCGGTCCTCCTCGTCGAGATCGCGAAAACGATCGTGGCACCGGCGGGCGATCTGCGTCAACGCGAGCGCGGCGGCGGAATCGATCTGCGCGGATGTCCCTGGGTCTTTGGCTTTCTCCGATGCAGACGATTGGAATGCGGGTGATGACAGGAGGCGACGTAGAATCTCCGACGTATCCCGCACTCCGATGACGAGATTACTCGGGCCGTAGGCGGGCGTGCGTGTCGCGATACGTCCGATCGACCATAACAAGGCGGGGAACAACGGGCGAGCTTTCTTGCGCTGTAATTGGTTCAGCCCCGCGCGGCAAAAATCAAGTTTCTCTTGGATCGGTAACCGTTCGAGCGACCCGACCAATCGCCACGCCTCGCTCGCTTCGGCGACGTCGGGCCGTCCGTCGCCCGAGACGAGGTTCCGCCGCAACAGGTTGGCCAGTTGGGCCTGCTGTCCGTCGGTCAGTCCGCCAGCGATCCGCCGCCACAACACGAACGATTCCGTCCGAGTCTGTACGTCATCATGGGCAATTTTCCCGAACAACAATCGCCACGTTTGGCTCGTTCGCCAATCGTCGACCGCGACGCCGTAACCGGGACGCAGGGAATATCCGAGCAAATTCAGCCAACGGGATTCATGGGCGGGGGAACGTCGTCGTTGCGGTTCGACGTCGATCAACGATTTCCAAATTCCACGCAACAACACCGGCGGCCAATCGTCACGTCGTTGCTCGGCGGCCGATTGCAATCGTTTGACCAATTTCGAGGGTTTTTCGAATGCGTTGATGTAGACCGATTGGATCTCGTGGACGCAGGCGTCGAGCGTTTCCACATCGACGATTCCCGATGCCTCACCGCCACCGTCGTGCGATTGACGATCGGTTTCCAAAGTCGCACGAATATCGAAATCGAGTTTCCAACGGCGGGTCTGCTGGGTTTCGACGCAGTACACATTGATCGTTCCGATTTCGGTGAGTTGGGTTTCGATCACAATTTCGAGGGTTGATTGATCACGTCGCCGACGATCTTTCAGTGCGGTGTGAATCGGCGGCAGCGGCAACATTTCTTTGCCGTCGATCTCGATCACGTCGCCGGGGCGGTCGGCCAATCGCGTGCTACTGACCCAAAGGGGAAAACTCACCGGGGCACCGATACGGAGCGACATCGGCAGCGAATCGATCCGGTAGTTTTGTCCCGCCTGAGCGTCGGCGGGAATGATGCAAACGGCGAGGGGCGGCGATTGCGACATCTGCATGAAATACGTGCGCGCCAGATTGGCCGCGATCCGAACCCCTTCGCCACGACGAACGAGCGAGTAGTACGCCGCCCCTTGCGCAACCGCGAGATCCAATCGCGGCGATTGCAACGTCTCGGGTTGCCAATCGGGATCGTTGCCGGCGAACCAACGCGACAAACAACCGATCAACCGTTGTTGAATCGCGGGCGAACGCAACACGCCGCCGTTGAACAAAACCAGATCGACACGATCGGAATCGATCGACACGTCGTCGCGCCCGGTCTCGCGGTGGGCGCGTAAGAACTCGGCGAGATGTGTGGTGATCGCGGGATCGGCGGCGTAGGGCAACCCGAGTTCCTGAAACCCGCTCTGGCCGCCCAGCACGGTCGCATCGAGCGGCACGTCGGGAAAGAATCCGTCGAGAAGAATACTGTCGATTTGTTCGCCCGTTACCGACAACGAGATCGAGTCGCCGATCAACGAGGAACCTTCGCCGGCGAGATTGATCGTCGTCGATTCCGGTCGGTCTAACGAGAGCATCAATTCCTTGACGACGCGAGCGCCGGCGACGAGTCGTTGCCAACGTCTCGCCGGCAGCGGTTCGGCGAGCTGGGACTCCGCCGCCTTCGCAATCGCCAAATCGAGATTATCGCCGCCGAGGATGAGGTGTTTGCCCACGGCGACTCGGTGAAACTGAACAGCGGCGTTTTGCACATCGAGGTCGTTGGCACGCGTTTCACTGGAACCGTTTTCACTGGAACCGTTTTTGCCCGATCCGCTTTCACTCGCCGAACCCGCCGCCCGCACGCGGATCAGGGTCAGGTCCGTCGTGCCGCCGCCGATGTCGCAAACGAGGATCAATTGCCCGACCCGAACCCGAGTGGTCCAATCCTCAGTATGGCGATCCAACCACGCGTAGAACGCGGCTTGGGGTTCTTCGATCAAATGAATGCGGGGCAACCCGGCGTGAGCGGCTGCGGCGACGGTCAACTCACGAGCGACCTCGTCGAACGAGGCCGGCAACGTGATCACCACGTCCTGGCTGGCCATCGGATGCTCCGGATGAGCGTCGTCCCATGCCGCCCGCAGATACGATAGATACGCAGCCGATGCAGCCATCGGCGAGCGTTTTTCGACATCGCCGTCGCCGTGCCACGGCAACAGGTCCGCCGTCCGATCGACGCCCTCGTGCGACAACCAACTCTTGGCAGACGCGATCAACCGTCCCGGGTGGGCGGCGCCAGCGACACGAGCGAATTCGCCAACGCAAACGCTCGCCGGATCGACTAAGTAACTCGGCAACCCTCGGTTCGCGTCGCCGGTTCGATTCTCGCTCGTATCATTGACCGCGTGCCTCGCCGCCGCTTCCGATTCGGTCAACGTATAGTGGAACGAGGGCAGTGTCGTTCGCGATTCATGCACGTCGAGGTCGACCCACTGCGGCACCGAAAACACCTCCACCCGGCGTATCTCCGCCTCGGTGTCGACAAACGCCAACACGCAGTTCGTGGTTCCGAGATCGATCCCGATGCAATAGCGGGCCTCGATTTCACGATCCGAAGGGGTAGGCGGGTTGGGTTCAGCAGCAGGCGACATGAGTGTTCGATTGGGGGACGCGTCGGGCGGGGGTTCGAGCAAAAGGTCATACACCAACGACCGGCGATAATCAATCACTCGCGACCCAGCCGGTTCTGATTCATACGACCTCTGCGGCGCTCGTGCGGCCGGCTGGGGCAGGAAAATCGAAAACTCATCAACGCGTGCTGATCGGATCCGAATTGCCGCGTTGACGGTAGTATTTCAATCCAGGCAGAAAAAAACACGCCGCCGAGACGAAGCCGAAGATCAGGTGGGCGTGCTGCGGAATCATCGCCATCGCGACGGCCGACAACAACAACCCGATCGATTGAATGTAAAACGCACCGCTGAGCATCCCCGCCTTGACGATGAACACCATCGCACTGATCACCCCGAGCATCGGGGCGAGACTCAATACCTCGAGTCCGAGCCACCACTCCAACGGAAACAGCATCGCGATCGCGATCATGCTAGCGCCCCAAACGTGGGCGATCTGTCGCTCGATGAACGTGACCGGTCCCATCCGTTGCCGCAATTTCCAAAACACCGCCGCCCACGCCCCGAGTCCGATGACCCACACGGCGACGTAAATCCAGCGCCGCTCGACTCCCATCAGCGACATTTCCCAAGTCAACAAACTCGCCACGAGCAACACTAACGAGTGCCACATCCACAACAGCCCCCATTTTTCGAGCACGGCGGCGTGGTGCGTTTCGCGGAACATACGCGCGACGACTTGGTTGAAATGACCGCTGCGCGCGGACACGCGTTCATCGGCGAGGTAGGCCCGCAGGTCGCTGATCAATTCGTCGGTGTTGCGGTAGCGTAGGTCGGCGGGTTTTTGCAAACACCGGGTGACGATCATTTCGAGATCACGATCCAATTCCGGACGCAACGTTCGCGGTGGCGGCGGGTCTTGCTCGATCACCAACATCACCAACTCCATCGCGTTGTCGGCGACAAAGGGTGCCCGTCCGGTGATCGCGTAATACAGCACGCAGCCGAGCGAATAAACATCACTGGCGACGCCGACATCCTTCCGCCGCCCACCGGCCTGTTCCGGTGACATGTACGCCGGCGTGCCGACGAGCACCCCGCTCCGCGTCAAATCGGCTTTCGTCCCGATCGTTTTCGCCAAACCGAAATCGGTCAACATCGGACGCCCGCCGACGCCGAACAAAATGTTGCTCGGTTTGATATCGCGGTGCAAGATTCCGGCGGCATGAGCGACCCCGACCGCTTCAGCCACCGACGCGATCATCTCGCACGCCTGCCGGGCGTTCATCGGACCATCGGCAACACGTTGTGCGAGCGTTTTTCCTTCGATCATCTTCATGCTGAAGAACGGACGTCCCTCGATGTCGCCGACCTCATAGACCGGCACGATCCCCGGATGTTCGAGCGACGCCGTCGCGGCCGCCTCGGCAAGAAACCGCTGCATGTCCGAATCGCTCGCCAGCCGACCACGCAAGATCATCTTGATCGCCACCTCGCGATCGAGCGACCGTTGGCGAGCACGAAAGACAACCCCCATCCCGCCCCGCCCGACCTCTTCGAGCAAATCGTAATCGCCGATCGTCATCGGTAAACGAATGCTCCGCCACTGAGCTGATGAATCCTCCTTTGCGGGCGACGGCGGATCGCTCGTTTGCTCGCTCGACGAGTCCGCCGCATCGGCTCGCAACAACGCGTTGAACCCGGTCAGGGAACTCCCTAGCGGACGTTTTCCCGGCGTCTCGTCTTGCGAGATCCCGGCGGTATCGGTGACCAGCACCGCGCCCCAAAGGTGCCGCAGGTCGGTGGCGAGATCGGGATACTCACGGCACACCAATTCCAAATCCGCCATCTCACCGCCGCAAATTCGGTCGGTCATCTCGGCCAACACATCGGCAAGACGTTGTTCGTGTTTGTCTTGCGGGGTCATGGTGTTTTACTTGACTGCCTTGGAAGCACCCGTCGGTGATTTTTTCAATTTAACTCACCACGATACACCAATTCGGCAACCTCGTAGAGTTGGTCCCAAAGGACACGTAAATTGTCGATCGTCGTCAAGTCGGTTTGAGCAACGTGTTCGTATATTCGTTGCCGCAATACTTCATCAGTCGGCAATAATGGGGGTGGCAGCAACTCAGCGATCAATTCATGAATTAAATCCACATCGAGCGACGTCCGGTACAATATCTCGAACCCAGGGATCTCGTCGTGAGCGGTGAGCAAACAAAAATGACCGCACCGTCGGGTACGGCGGGCGGCGATCCGCCGAGCGAGCGACGGCAATTGCTCCCCCCCATCGATCACGAGCACACCGCCAGCGGAAACGAGTCGTTGACAGTTCAAGACGACCCGCGAGTTGGCGATCCCGCTAACGAGTCCCGGGTTCTCATCCCGCGTGAGCTGCACCCACTGCCCGCCCGGCATTTCCTCTTCGAGATGTCCGGCGAGTTCTCGCAACAAAGTCGATTTGCCCGTCCCGTGATCACCGACGATCGCCCCGAACCGAACCTCACGCAACTGCGCAACGATCGCGTCGGGACGGTCATTCGAACGAAACCGAAACGGCAACGCCCCCGGACGCACATAACGACTCGCGAACGGATTGGACTGGGAAGGCAACGTTTGGCACCCATTTGGCGAAGGAGATGATTGAAACACAAGCCCGACTCGCAAGCGAGTGAACACGCTGCTTCCCTCGCTTGCGAGTTTTGACGAGACGGAAGCCTCGAAGGGAAACGGCTCAGATGAAACGCAACTTCCTCACTCGGACGTGCGTTGGGTGAAGTGGGAATCACCAACATGATAGCGGTGACAGGTCGTGCAGTGGTCCCCCGCCGCGTTGGGTGTGTGACACGAAACACAGGCCGCCTTTTTCAACGGCAGGAAATCGGATGCGTGGGGTCGATTGGGGGTGGGGTTGGCTGAAACTCGGTTTAGGTCAGCCTCGAAAGGCTGACGTTCGGCCTCGTCCGGCATCGTGTGACAATGCTGGCAATCTTGCAGACCGGTGATGTCGAGGTGCGGGCGGTGAGTGAAACGTGTCAAACGATCGCGCAAACCGTCCGGTTCACCCGAACGCCACGGCAATCGAACGTGACACGATACGCACGCCGCCACGGCAGGTTGCGTTACGACGAGATCGCGCAAGCGTCGGTCTACGCTCGAAGTCATCTCAATCAAACTTTTCAAAACCACGTCCTCGTGACCACTGCCGCGATATCGAATCGATAGCGTCAGATCATCCCGGTACCAACCGCCGAGCGATTGAGAACGCGACGCGTCGAACCGCTGTTTCAAATCGTCTTCCCAATCTGCGGAAGATGAATGGGACAAGTCCAGTTTTGGATCCTCGGTAGCATCGCCGGGCAACAGCAATCCGCCGTCATCCGAATCCGAGAAATCCATCAGCAAATCATCGTCTCCGCTTCCAGAATTCCCAGTCAAAAGATCACCACCGAGCAAATCCGAACCGCCGCCGGTAAATCCATCCGACGCGACCGAGTCGCGCTTGCGCGGAGCAAACCCGTCAGCGACATGCTCCTTCGGTTTCCCAAACCAGTGCACCGCCGCGTCGCTCATCAACTGAGTCGGGAACGATCCGGCGAGTCGTTTCGCAGTCGCCTCGTCGGCACCGCCACGTCGCGCCGCGTCCAACAAAAACGCTTGTCCATCGAGTGATAACGAGATCGCGAACTGCCGAATCGCTCGCCCCAATCGCACACCGAGTTCCCGGTTCTCCGGCGAGCGCCAATCGACTCGCGACAAATCCGCAAGGACCGAAAAATCCGTGCCCGGATTTTGATCACGCAGCAACAACAGCATCCACGCCGACAATTTCCCATCGGGAGCCCCGGTCGCCTCATCCGGCCACGATTCGATTTGCGAGGCAATTCCCGGCGGCAAGATCGGCAACTCGATCAACGAGGGACCGTCGGCGATTTGAACTTTCAACGACTCGTCATGACACGACGCGCAGGCCATCGCAAAAGGCAGCGTCGAGATAATCGGATCGGCAAGTGAAGTGCTCGCCCGTCCGCCTCGCACGTCGTGGCAGGCCCGGCAATCGAACGCCGCTGCCGAATCGGCGCCGTTGGCAAACGTGGTCTCGGCTGTTTTCGGGAAATGAACGTTCGCATGTTTCGCATGATCGAACGCGATTGCGTGCTCGAACACCACCGGCCAATCGGTGAACTCGGGATGCGAATCGGCGAACGACTCGAATTGACGTTGATGACAAGTCTGACATCTCGCATCGGCGATCGTTTTGATATCGGCGTTCCCGCCGTGGTGCTCCTTGTGGCACACGCTACACGCCACCGCGTCTTGCGAGATCGCCGGCGAAGGTAACCAAAACGATGCACCGGAGTTGCTCACGCTGCGAACCGATTCGTCACCGCGCAGCGCTGCGAGCAAGATCGCCTCGCGTGTTTCGTGAATCGCCACACGGGATTCCTGCGGCAGGTTATGTGCCGATCGGGCGTGCTCGATCGGGATGCGATCGTGGTGACAGGCGACACACCGATCGGTCATCGTCAAACGTTCACCCTCGGACAACGCGTGTCCGGATGCTCGCATCGCCTCCCACGAATCAGCCGAAACGTTGCCGTGACACATCGTGCATCCGTTGCCGGAAACATTTCCCGAAATCCCATCGCCCGGTGCGAGTGAGCCTTCGAGAATCTGAGCGTGCGAACTCGACAGGTTTCCCGGTTTGACAAATCGTGGCGCCATCGACGTGCCAAAGATCACGACGAGCGTGAACGCGAACAACATCAACAGGCCGAGTGTCCATTGTCGTCGCGATTGTCGACCGGGACCAGGATGCAACATCCGAGGCGGCGTGGGCAACTCGACGCGTTCGCGTTGGGAAGAGGACGGACGCGTCATGATTCCACAAACCGCATGGCGAGAATCCCGTGAATCACCGCCATCACGACCAAGAGGATTGAAAAACTCGCATGGACCATCACCCAAACTCGCAACCGCCACTGAAGTGCGTATTGATAATCGAGATCATCGCGGCGACGTACCAATGCCGAGATTCGGTTGCACGTCCGCACACCTTCGTCTTCGAGGTACCGGTTCAGTTCGACGAGCCCGGCGAGCGTGCGGCGACGATGTAGCGACGAGGGAGCGAGTAAATAAACCCAAGTCGGTCGGCGGTCGAAATAACGACTGAGGTAGCGGCGATGGAACTCACCGATGACCGCAATCGCAGCGGGATGTTGCAACGCGTCGATCTCACGATCGACGGCCAACGCGATCTGTTCTCGGTACCATGGGATTTGATCCATCCGGACTTGCTCGCCCACGTGCGTCATACGCCACGGCAACCGACGACTCGCGATCAAACCGTACACCCCCGATCCACTGACGATCAGAAACAACACGCTCAACGATCCTTCGAGGTAACCGCTCGCGATCAGTTGTCCGTTCAAAATCGCAGGCACGTGCAACACAAACACACCGACCGCGAACAACCCGGTGTAGAGATGAACCTGAGTCCATGTGCTCATCGTACCCAGTGGCAAAACCGGAATTCGGCGACGGACACCGATCGCGATCAACATCACCAAACATGCCATCAACATCCACCCCGTCATCACACCCCGGTGCAACAACGCGTTGTGCATCCATGACGCCGTCGATGCGGCGACAACGAGAGCAACGACAACGATCAATGCGGCGACGACGCGTCGGCGACGGAACGAGTACGCGCGTCCCGAACCGGTCACGGCATGAGTGAGCGAGGCAACGGTTTGTCGGAGTTTTTTTTTCGCCGAGGGCGTGCCGGTTTGTCGGCGTTCGGCCACACTCATGTTCGTCTCCGCAACCATTCTTCGAGCGGTGGCGACTCGCTCAAATCGATTCGAACGAGTGCATCGTGGGGACACGCCGCCGCGCACGCCGGTCCGCTCGGCACGCTGCTGCACATGTCGCACTTGGTCGCCTTCATGATCGGTTGGCTGCCTTTCGCATCGAGGTACGGGCGTCCTTTCGGATCTTTGACGGCAACCATTTCGATATTGCTATACGGGCAGCCCTTTTCACACACGCCGCATCCGATACAGATGTTTTCGGACACCGTGACTAACCCGCTAGATTCATCACGGTTTAGGGCACCGGTCGGGCAACCGATCATGCAAACCGGGTCGGTGCAGTGCATGCACGCCTGCACGACTTGGATTCTTTCGTGGTGGTTTCCGATGCGTGCGAAACGAGGGTTGCCGTCATGCACGTCCGCGCAGGCTTTGACGCAATCGTCGCAACGGGTGCAACGATGCAGGTCGATAATCATCGCTTGGCGAGCGTTGTTGTAGCGATTTTGCACGATGAATTCGAGCAACCCAGTCGGCTCGAACGACGCACCCGTGGGGCTGGGTAAATCGTCCCATGTCGGTGAATTGCCCGCCGATTCCTTGACGATCGGTAGCGAATGCAGTTGTTCTTCACGGGGGCGTTCACCGTCACGTCGTTCGCGTGGCGTGGCGACTTCGGTGGGGTTTGCCGATGGCGGGTGCAACATCGCTTCGGCGGTCGACGGTGGCAATTCGCTGCGCCGGATGTGTGGCAAAATCTCGCGAGCGAAACATTCCACGGGGATGTGCAACGTGTCGAGGAAACCGACGGCGCGGAGTGAATTTTGCAGCGGTCGCGACGATTGCCCGCCGCCCGATCCGGTCACGTTGAGCGTGAGTTCCTCCAACCCGAACACGTGGCCTTTGCCGAGGTACGCGGTCGTCCGCTGGGCCGCGCCGTAGGTTTGACAAACCCGTCCGAAACCGCTGCGGACGACGATCAGATCCGTGACGTGGTGTCCTTCCTGAGCGACGATCGGTTCGGATTTGATTTGCTCGGCAGGGGACAGTTTGCGTGTTTTGGAATAGTCGGTGTTCCATTGCAAACGACCAAACGATCGCAGTTGGGTTTGTTCGACGACGCTTCGCATGTTGGATTCGGGAACGAAACGTAGCAGCGGAATTTCACGCAGGTGAATCGCGAGCCAGTGTTCGCGGTAGTGGTCTTCCATCCGGCGTGCGAATGCGGCGTCGCGTTGCAGCATCTTCAAACCCTGCAACCGAATTTCGAGCAAGGTCGCGGACTCGCCCGCGATGACGGTCGCACCGTGAGGACCACGTAGCATCGCGGCGACTTCGCCGAACAATTCACCGGCGGCGAGGCGAACGGTTCGACCGGCCTGAACAATGCCCGCGAAATCTTGCAGGAACAAGGTCGGTTGCGAGTCGTCGTCGGATTCGTCTCGTGCTCGGTCGTGCAGTTCCACGTCGGGGGTCACGTCGTGAGGCAACCGAGCCTCCGAGACACCGGAGGGACGCAAGAACTGCCACAACGCCCGCGGCCAACTTTGTTTTTCAACTTCGCGTCGTCCGAGCACGTCGGGCGGTAACGCTCGGGTGACGAGTTCGGCTGCTCCTTCGAGCACGAGAAACGCACTGTTGGCGTAATCGCCCTCACGAACGATCACTTGCCCCGGCAAAAATCGGTGCAACCGACAGTCGTTCTTCATCACGCCGTCGAGCGGGATCGATTTCGGGAACGCCGACGCGTCGAGTCCCGCGAACGGCATTCGCGCGAGTAACCAATCGACGTCCGCATCCGTCATGTTCGGGTCCATCGGTTCGTCCCAACGCCGGGGACGTTGCACGGGAATGCTGTCGAGTGTCGGCATGAGAGTTGCCAGGAGTTCGTTGAAAGAGGGGAGTCTTGAATCGTGCCCCGACGCGTTAGCGAGGGATGCCAGGCAAGAAATCTCTGATTTCGAGCCTCAAGCATCGTCGTTGTCGAGAACGCCGGGAAAGCGTTGCTTTTTCGGCGTGGAACCCCTCGCTAACGCGTCGGGTTAGGAAATCACCAACCTCCGAAATACCGGTTCCACCCCTCCAAAGTCAATCGCAAGTCAAATCCACCTGCGGTTTCACCACGAATTTGTGTATCGCCGGCCCGTTCAGGACTGCTAACATGAACTTCGCCGAATCTTCATTTTCGCGTTTTTCAAGCGAAACGAAGACAACTTGCCCGAAAGGGGTTACGGATGATTTCAGGATTCACTCGCATCGATATCGAGTTGGCGTTCTCCACCATCGTGATCGCGGTCTTGACTTTCGTCGCCTATCGAGCCGGTCATCGACTGCGAATCCGATCGCAGCAAATCGAAAACATCGCTCTCGTCGCTTCCGTCAGTATCGCGTTCTGGTTGGCGTGGAATTACTTCGGGCGATTGGTTTGGGCGGAAACGATCACATCGAGTTCGGTGTTGTGTTGGTCGAACGTCACGCCGGTCGCGTTGGGCTTGGCGGGCGGCATGATCGGGCACGCCCGGGGATTGCGGCAACGGTTCCGGCCTCGCATCGCAGTTTGCGTGATGTCTCTCGCGGTCCTGTACGCGGCCACACCGATTGCCCGTCCGATCGTGTTTCCGCTGCGGATCGAGTCGGGTGTCAAATGGAAAAATGGCGTCTGCCTGCAATCGCACTCAGCGAGTTGTGCCCCCGCCGCTGCGGTCACGCTTTTGAAACAACACGGCATCAATGCCAGTGAAGCAAGATTGTCAAACGTGTGTTTGAGTAGTTCGCTCGGCACGGCGCCGTTGGGGCTGTACCGCGGTCTGAAAAACGTCGCCGGCGAACACGACCATCGGGCGATCGTCGCGAGCGGTGACCCCGATCAATGGATCGTGACCGGCCAGTTGCCTTGCGTCGCACTCGTCACGTTTGAATCGATCCCCGGCCAAGCGTTGGGCAACCGTTTATTGGGCAACCGTTTATTGGGCAACCGATTCTCCGGACACGTGATCACCGTGTTTGGCAGAACCGAAAACGGTGATTGGTCGATCGGTGATCCGGCGGTCGGAAAGCTCACGTGGTCCAACGAGGAATTGCGACAACGTTTCACCGGCGAAGCGATCTATTTGTCGCCGTTGAGGAATCGGATTCGGTAACACCACTGGACCGTTCTTAACTCGGCGATCTGGGCTGGTGAGATTTGCACGCTCTCCGTTTTGTCGGGAGCGTCTGGTGTGACGATCACATCGCCGATCGGTTCGACTCGGCAAACAAGGGTGCTCGGTTTTTTGTCTGAGCTCGACATTGCCGGGGCATACGTGCTGCCCAACCACGCACCCGCATCCGCTGTACTCAGCGGTTTGGATAAACGGGCTGCCCAATCGAAACGGATCGATTGCCGGTTCTCGTCATCCGACTCGACTTGGACGCTAACGCTGAAATGCGATGAACCGCAACATCCGACGCCGAGCACGGTGGGTTGGCCGTCGATCATCTCGGTCGAAATCTGTTGGATCGCGGGCGACGCCGGCCAGTCTTGTTCGGGCGTCCCCTCGTCGCTGGCGAGCATGATCCCATCACCGGACTGCACGACGTGGGCATAGCGGTCGCCGTTCCACCGAAACAGGACAGCGAGTTCACCATCGGGGGTGGTGATTTGGTGGGGCGCGGGAGTGGAAGCAGGATGGGTCATGGGGGTTCGATAAAAAAGTATCTCGACGCTCCGCGTCGCGTGAGTTGCCTCTACCTCCTGCGAGACTAAAATGGTGTCGTGGATCTTGTTAACGGGCTGTTGATTTTATTAGCCGATGGGCGTTAGCCCCGGTTTCCACATCCGCAACCGGGGCTAACGCCCATCGGCTAATTCTTGCTGGCGTAAAGATGATTAAATCAACAGCCCGTTGAGGGACAGCGAAATAATAACTGGCGTAGTGGACGAGTTTTATTCATTCGCAGTCGCTAAAGATCCCTCCAGCACCGGATCTTTAACAAGAGCCACGACGGTAAGTCTGCTCAATCAATGAATCGCCGAGTCAGGTCGGCGTAGGCGTCGACGCGTCGGTCTCGTAGGAACGGCCAGTGGGTACGGACGACGTCGATTTCAACCAGCGGGCAATCGGCGGTGATCAGACCGTCGGTGTGGTCGTCGCCGCGGCTGAGAATCTCGCCGCGCGGTGAAACGATGAACGAATTGCCCCAGAACTCGACGCCGCCTTCGCTACCGACTCGGTTGGGGGCGCCGAGGAACAGACCGTTGGCGATCGCATGGGCTCGCATGCTCGTCATCCAAGCGTCGAGCTGCCCGTCGCCGTACTCTTGCTTCTCTTCGTCGATCCATCCGATCGCGGTCGGGTAGAGCAGAATGTCCGCCCCGGCGAGTGCAAACAAACGGGCCGCCTCGGGGTACCACTGGTCCCAACAGATCCCGACGCCGAGTTTCGCGAACCGAGTCGTGATGACGTTGAACCCGTTGGGTTGCTCGGCGGGGACGTGCTCGTCCCGCCGTGGGGCGTCGCCGGGTGTGAAGTAAAATTTCTCGTAGTACAACGGGTCATCAGGAATGTGCATTTTGCGATACACTCCGGCGATCGATCCGTCGGCATCGAGCACGACGACGGTGTTGTGATAAACGCCAGCGGCCCGTTGCTCGAACATCGGGCACACGATCACGACACCGAGTCGGGCGGCGACGGCGGCGAGTGCCTCGCTCGTCGGCCCAGGGATCGGTTCGGCGAGATCGAACATCCGATGATCTTCGGATTGGCACGGGTAACATGTCGCGAACAATTCCTGCAAGCAAATGATTTGGCTGCCTTGAGCGGCGGCTTGCTCGATCCAATCGATAGCCGCGGCGATCGAAGCGGTCTTCGAACCGGCGTCTCGCATTTGAACGAGCGATAATTTGACAGTGGTCTGTTTCATGGTGGGGAACGCATGACGTTGGAAGTGATTTTCGTAACCGGGACCGGCACCGATGTCGGTAAAACATACATCGCGTCGCGACTCGCGGAAACTCGCCGTGCGTCGGGTAGTCGCGTGGGCGTTTACAAACCCGTGGCGAGTGGCTGTGCGCCCGGAAAAGACGGCGAGCGGATTGCCAGCGATGCAGTGGAGCTTTGGGAATCGGCGGGCCGGCCCTTGTCGCTGCACAAGGTGTGCCCGCAACGATTCGAAAAACCCGTCGCCCCCCCGGAGGCGGCCGCCGCGGAAGGCAAGACCGTGGACGAGGGGTTGCTGATCGACGGGGTTCAGCCGTGGCTCGACACGTCGTTGGATGTGTTGTTGATCGAAGGGGCGGGCGGGTTGTTCAGTCCGATCTCCGAGTCGATGTTGAACATCGATTTCGCGTTGGCGATGCGAGACCGGTTGCCGCAATTGCAGGTCGTGATGATCGCGCCGAACCGATTGGGCGTGATCCATGATTGCATCGCCAGTGTCCGGGCAGCGAGCGTCGCAGGACTCCAGATCACGTCGATTCAGCTCAACTCGATCGGCCAGCCCGACGCATCGAGCGAAACCAACGCCGCCTCGATCGAGCAATGGACCGGAGTACGCGTTTTGAGCTTGTAGGACAATTGTCTCAATTGTCCCCGTCGCCGCAGGCGACGCGAACAACGATCCTGTCGGATCGACATCCTGTTCGAGCTTCGCTCGAAAGCGTCGAGGGGACAATTGAGACAATTATCCTACAATCCGCAGGCGACGCACTCCTCGGATTGAGGCCCTGTTCGAGCTTCGCTCGAGGCCGCGTAGGCCGCGTAGGCCGCTTCAACGCCGGTCCGGCATCCCCTAAAAAACGTCGGTTGGCATTCAACAGTTCTGCCGGATGGGCGTCGTGGATGGAAAACTCCTTCATCCGGACTACGCAATCACTCGTCCGTGCTCGCTCCGATTTGGACCAACGGCGGCGTATCCGGCGTGTCGACTCGCATATCCGGGTCGCGGTAACTCGATGCGTCGAAATGTTTCGCATAGGCACCGAAATCGTTGAACGCGTACTTCTTCGCCCATCGGTACACGAAACTCCGTTCAGGAATCTCGTCGCCGGGCTGGTACTGGCTACGTCTCGGCGAAACGTTGTTGAGTTCATCGATCACACCACCCCGCGCCGTCGTGTCGCGAGCCCCGTGTCGCTCCGCTAATTCAACGAGCAGGTCCGGTCGTTCCATGATCACGCAACCTCGCGTGTTGCCGGCGGTGAGTTCGCGGAAATCTTTCAGGAACGCGGAGTTGTTGAACGTGTCTTTGAGCGATCGATCGTCATGAATCGATTCGGTCGCGAGTTGGATCACGGGGCACGGTTCGATGTCGCCCCAGGGACCGATGTGGTGCGTGAACCCGGTGACGGCGGGACACAACGCGTTGCCCGCATCGTCATGGTACGCGTCGATCACGACGATCGGTTTGGTCGCTCGGGTATCGACGACGAATTGACGAACACGTCGTTGCTCCTCGCTCGATAACGCGAGTTGCGGGTTGGGTTCCGGGCCGACAGGGCGGTAGATATGGAACCAGCAATACATCACTCCCATTTCGATCAGCCGGTCAACCCACTTTTCGCTGACGAGGTCATCGATGTTCGATTTGCAAACGCTCGTGCAAACACCGACCAGCAGTTTATTACGGATCGCCGCTTCGATGCCCTCCATCGTTTGGTTCAAAACACCGCCACGCCCGCGCCGCGTGTCGCTGATGATCTCGCTGCCCTCGACGCTGAACAATGGCGTCACGTTGCCGCACGCTCGCAGTCGTTTGGCGACTTCATCGGTGATGAAATGTCCGTTGGTGAAAACTTGGAAATAAACATCCGGGTGGGTTTCGAATAACGTGATCAGGTCTTTGTGCATGAACGGTTCGCCGCCGAGGATGCCGAAGAAGCTGTTGCCCATCGCCTTGGCTTCGTTAATCGTCTTGCTCGCCGCGTCGAGTTCGATTTTGTGTTGCTTGGCCGAGACGTCGACCCAGCATCCTTGGCAGCGTAGGTTGCAACTGTTAATCACCGACATGTAAAGGAACGGCGGGAAGAATTCGCCTTTCTTGAGCCGTCGTTTGTGCCGGTGGATACTTCGCAGCCCCTTCACACCGAGCATCCAGACGGCTTTGGCGAGCAGTCGTTTGTCGGTTTCGAGTGCGAAACGGCGAGCCATTCGTAGATACATTTTGATTGCAGTTCAGCAGGCTAATTGAAAAAGAAGTCGACGGATTGGTGACGGACCATTCCAAACCGCTCGAATACACTAATCGTAACAGAAATCGTGTGAAGACGTGGGCAAATCGGAGTCGCATGAGCTTCTCTCAGGTCAGTATGCGTTAGGGGTTACCCTGCCCCTTGGAGGTCATGTCGCTTTCAAGTGCTTCGATCGCAATCGGTTGCAGCACTTCCCAGCTTCGCTCGGCAGGGTGAAGTCTTACTATCCGGTAAGCGATGACATGGGGGAAAAACGCTCCGGCGAAGTGTCGGAACCAGCCACCTGAGCGTTCTGGACTGGAATTTTCCCTCCGATTGGTCATGATGGACGGGTGCGTTTGATACCGAATCGGGGGGCTTTTATTAATCAACTGCAACGCTCTTTCGGAATTCGCACCCCCCGACCTAGTGGTACGCGTACAATGGTCCCCAACGGATCGATAATGCCCTCCCATCCCACCCCAGCGGAAACGTCGACGATGAGCAAGCGGGCGAACGATGTGCCCGATTCGCCCGATGAGCCGTTGTCGTCCGCGCCGTTGTTGTCCGCGCCGTTGTCGTCCGACGCAGTTGGTATCGGACACGGCGAGGCGATGGTGGGATCCGGATTGGTCCGGCCCGAGGATCGAGAACCCTCTGTACCGCCCCCGGCCCCGCCCTTTGAGATTAATCTCAGCGTCGATGATTTGGACCTCGAAGGTTTCGATCTCGACCCATTGAACGGCGATCCGATCGTGTTCCAGCCGCAGGGCTCGGGAGATTCGGCGATCGACGCCGTCCTGGGCGGGACGATTGTCCGCGAATTCGACATGAATGCGGGAATCGAATCCCTCGACGCCTCCCACATCGAGGGCGAAAACGAAAGTGCAAACGAAGACGACTTCGCCGTCGTCGGGGTTCGCAATTTGGAATGGCGTCTGTCCGTGATCCGAGTTGCCGCTCACCGCAGCGCCGAAACGATCGCATCGAGCTATCTCGACGAGCCGTCGTGGGAAATTGAGGAACATCTGACTCGGATCGTGTTGTCGACCTACCGATTGATCGACCCGCGATACCGAGACAGTTATTTCCAACGGGTTCGCGTCGGTCGGTTGATGCCGATGCTGTTGCAGAAAGCGGCGTGCCTTGATTTCACGCCCACGCCGCCGACACCCGTTCGCCGGTCCTCGCTCGGAACCGCCGTTGGGGACAAAAACATTGGGACACCGGAGGCTGGGCAAGAGAGCACCGGAAACGAACCGGACGTGAATAGCGTCCGGTTGTTCGGCCACACCATCCCGTTGCATCCGATCGCGGTCACCGATCCGCCGGACAGGACGAACTTCCGCTCGGAAATCTCGCTCGCGAACCCGACGGGAGACGAACTCCGAACGCGTCACCGCGACACGCCGTCACCCGGTTCGGGCCGCGCCGAGGCGTTGGAAGTGCTCGCCGAGTTCCGGGCGGGCGCGGCCAAAGCGAAGGGGAGACAATGGATCATCGGCACCCGGTTGGTCATCGTGGCCGGTTGCGTGATCGCGATGTTCGGCATCGGTTATGGAATCAGCGGATTCCGCCAAGCTCGTTCGCCGAACCCGGTTCCCGGTATCCTTTCGGGTGCGGTGTCGGAATCGCTGACAGCACGCTCGCCGAACAGCCCCGGCGAGGTTTTGCCCTCGCCCAAACTCGCCGGTGAGACGATCGAAGAAGTCGTTAGCAACGATCTTGCATCGACAAGCGATCCTGCGGCGGCAGACAATGATCTCTCGGGAACCACGAATCTCGAATTCGCCGAATCGTCAACGCAATCGATGCCCGAGACCGTTAAGCTTTCGCAGATCGATTCCGCGGCCGGCGACGGGGCCGAGTCGATCATGACGCCCGACGAATTGATCGACGCTCTCGCCGATCCCATCGAAATCCCCAACCCCATGACCGCCAAATTGGAAGCGACGTCACCAACCTTTCCTTCGATCACCGAACCGGCTGAGATGCCAGCGACCGAAAAACCCGACACCGGAAAACCCGCCGAACTGGCCCCCGAAGAGATCGACGCCCGGGCGTCCGAATTGTGGGCGGAGACGGACTCGGCCGCCCGACGTTTCACTCTCCCGTCGGTTGCCGAACTGATCGACGAATGGGAATTGATGGCGGAACTGTTCGGTTCGAAATCGATCGAGCGGGCCGCAGCGAATCGGTTGATCCTCCACGCGTCGTGGTTGGACCGTCCGTTCTCCGAAATCGTCTCCACCCTGCGTTCCAACACCGTGAAAAACCGGTCGACCATGAACGCTCCGCTGGAAAATCCCGACGAATTATCGAATCCCGACGAGCTAACCAACACCTCGAATCTCGATGCCGACGAAATCGATCGGCTGATCGAATCCTGGCAATCCGCCCGCGGCCGTGTCGTTCACGCCGTCGACGTCAACGCAATGCTATTCCAATCGAGCGTGTTCTTGGACGCAATCGTGATCAGTGTCCGACTGACCGCACCCCAACGCGTCGACCGCATCGAAATCCTCCGTGACGAGATCGAGCGACTCGTCAAAATTAGCAGCGACGCCGACACGATCGCGGACTCCGACGCCCTCCGCGAGTCGATCGCGGCGCTGCCCGAGGCGAGCGAATGGGCACGTTTGGAACGTGACAAGACCCCGTCGGGAATGCTAGCGAGCGTGTACTGTCTGCACCAACGGCGCTGGAGCGAGGGCATCGAATGGCTCAGCCAAACGAGCAACCCGTCCGTCGCCGGTGCCGCGAAAACCGAATGGCAGTGGCGACAATCCGAAGGCAAAATCGCCGGTGACAATGCCGACGGCAATGCCGATAAGATCGCCGAGGACACGGACGATGACGCAGCCGACATCGCCGACCAACGCATCGCCCTGGCGGTCCGGTGGAGCAAAATCGCCGAACGCCTGAAACCTCGCGAAGCCGCGTCCGTCCGATTGCACGCGATCGAACTGTTCAAGCTGAGCCCCGATCATGAAAACGAACGCCGGGAACTGACCGATTTATTGCCACGTTATCTTCGACCGCGACTCGAGTAAGATACCCGGTCAGGACAACGAGCCAATGCGATCCCGAGCCACCTTTTGAACCACCCCTCTCCCCCTTCGACACACCCTCTTTCGATCTTGCTGGTAGAGGACAGCCCGACCGCACGATTTCACGCTCAGGTGTGCTTGAAAAACGGGCTGCAAGGGGAATACACGCTGCATCAGGCGGATTGTTTGTCACTTGCCGTCGAGATTCTCGCCGGCACCCCTGTCGACGTGATTTTGTTGGATTTGAACCTTCCCGAGAGCCGCGGGCTCGACACCTTCGCCACCATCACGAACCTCAGCGGTGCGGCGGCGATCGTCATCATCAGCGGCGACACCGACGAAAACACCGCCGTCCGGGCCGCCCGTCTCGGTGCGGAGGATTACATCGTCAAAGGGGCCGGTTTCACCGCCGAGATGCTCGGGCGGACCGTGCGTTTCGCGATCGAACGCAACGCCCGACGGTTGCTCGAACGCGAACTCGCCAGCGTCCGATACGATCTCGAGATTGCCGATACAATTCAACAACGATTGTATCCACGCAGTGATTCCCAATTCGCCCACGTCACTCTCGCCGGACGTTGTGCCCCGGTAACGCAGAACGGAGGCGATTACTACGATTACATTCTGCGACCGGACGGGTCGCTGCTCGTCGTGATCGGTGACGTTAGTGGCCACGGGATCGGCTCGGCGATGATGATGATCGAAACCCGTGCGTTCATTCGGGCACTGGCGAGGTCGACGTGGCGACTCGGTGAGATTTTGACTCAGGTGAATCGTTTGATCGCCGACGACATGCAGCAACAACTCTTTGTCACTTTATTCGTCGCCCAGTTCGACCCGAGCGGCACACGGATGCGTTACGGCAGTGCCGGGCATCCCGGTTACCTCCTCTCACCAAACGGTCACGTGATCAAACTGCAAACCGACAACCCGCCGCTCGGGATCACGCCGGATGAAACCTTCCACTGCGTCGAGGTCGACACGTTCGAACCCGGCGATTTATTGGCATTGTTTACCGACGGCATCTCCGAGGCGACCCGCGATCACCTGGTCTTTCTCGGAGAACGACGTGTGATCCAAGAGATCGTTTCGCACCGCGATCAGGAGCCACCGCGAATCCTTGAATCGCTGTTCGCGTTGGCGGCCGAATTCATCGGCCACGCCGTGCAACAGGACGACCAAACCGCCGTGATCGTGAAAACCGGAGCGGCGTGCCGGTGACCCTGCTCCGCAAACTGACTCTGTTCGTTGCGATGGTCGTGATCTGCACGTCGGCGGTCACCAACGTGATCAGTTTCCGATTCGCGCGGGAGAGCTTGACCGAGCAGATTCATCAAAGACTCAGCACAACCGCCTACGACCGCGAGCAACGTCTCGAAGCGTTCGTTGATCGGCAAACCGAGCGAGCCGTATCCGTGGCCAGCCGCACGCGACTGTGTCGTTATCTCGCCGATTATCTCGACGGGAAAGAAACCGAAACCGAGTTCCGCAACGGTGCCACCCGGATCCTCCACGACGCCTTGGCAAGCATCCAGGAATGCACGGCGATTTGGGTTGTCGATCCGGACGGCAACGTCAGCTTGAGCACCGACGAGACCCTCGTGGGTCGAGATTTCTCGGGCGACCCTGATTTCATCCAAGGCTCCATCGCCGCCCATTTGGGACGCCCCCGCGCCGACGGACTCGGGATGAGCGCGAGATTGTCGGCGCCCGCGATCTCTCACCAAGGCCGGTTTCTCGGCGTCGTCATGGCCCGAGTCGATTTGCAACGGCTCGTCGATCTGATGAACGATCGCGCCGGGTTGGGCGATTCCGGTGAAGTCCTCGTCGGCACCCGCGATGGGGATCACATCACCTACTTGGTCCCCTCGTCGCAACCACCCGGTTGCGACGGAGTCGACGTGGCCGACGCACCCGCGATGGTCAAGGCGATCGAGGGCAAATTCGGACAAAACAGAAGCGAGTACGACGGACGCAACGTCCTCATCGCATGGCGACCGATCCGAGTCCAGTCCGCCGCGAATCAGCCACCCAGCACGACGTTACGGAACTCGCCTGCGATCGAAAACGCGCGGTGGGGCATGGTCGTCAAAATAGACGCCGACGAGGCCTTCGGCCCGATCGACCGGTTGCGAAAAACCCAGTGGTTGTTGCAATCCGTGCTCGTCGTTTTAGGAGCATTCGCCGCCCTCCTCGTCGCTCGTAAATTCACCGCACCAATTTCGAGAATGTCCGACACCGCACGTCGCATCGCCGGAGGCCAACACGACGCTCGCGTTGCAATTGCCTCCGACGACGAACTCGGCCAACTCGGGATCGCGTTCAACGAAATGACCGAGCAATGGGTGCGATCGCAAGAGCACCTCGAACGACGCGTCCAGTCGCGGACCGCCGAACTCAACCGAATCAACGAGGGGCTGCAAATCGCCCAACGCGATGCCGAACAAGCCAACCGGGCCAAGAGCGAATTTCTCGCCAACATGAGCCACGAGATTCGCACGCCCATGAACGGCATCATCGGCATGGCCGAACTACTCGACGGCACTCCCCTGAGCCCCGAGCAACGCGACTACCTCGGCATGGCCCGAGGCTCCGCCGACTCCCTGCTGCGGTTGCTCAACGATATTCTCGATTTTTCCAAAATCGAAGCCGGGAAATTGGAACTCGACATCAACTCGTTCGATCTCCACGACGTCGTCCAGCGCACCGTCGGATCGATGCGACCGCAGGCGACCAGAAAACACATCGACCTGCTCGCTCACATCCGACCCGACGTTCCACGCCGAGTGCTCGGTGACGCCGGAAGGTTGCAACAGGTGATCGTCAACCTGCTCGGTAACGCGTTGAAATTCACCGAACGAGGCGAAGTGGTGGTTGATGTGGACGTCATTGAAAACATTCAAACCGGCGACGATCCCAGCGGCGACAAAACCACGCGTGTTCACTTCTCCGTTCGCGACACCGGGATCGGAATCGCACGCGAAAAACAGGCAGGCATTTTCGAATCGTTCGCCCAAGCCGACACGTCGACAACGCGTCGCTACGGTGGCACCGGGTTAGGGTTGTCGATCTCCGCTCAACTCGTCGCGATGATGAACGGCGAACTCCGCGTCGACAGCAAACCGGATGTCGGCACAACGTTCCATTTCGAAATCCCATTTTCGATCGATGTTGATGAAAGTGTTGACGAGTCTGTTGATCAGTGTCCCGATGCCGAGTACGACACCGCTCGCGAAGACACCGCTCGCGAAGACACCGCTCACGAAGACACCACTCGCGAAGACACCACTCGCGAAGACACCACTCGCGAAGACACCACTCGCGAAGACACCACTCGCGAAGACACCACTCACGATCACGACGACGTGCTCAACGTGCTGCTCGTCGAGGACGGTTACGTCAATCAACGCGTCGCGATGGGTTTGTTAAAACGCGGTAGCCACCGCGTCGTCGTCGCCGAGCACGGACGCCGCGCGATCGAGCTTTGGCAAACGCAATCTTTCGATCTGATCCTGATGGATTGGCAGATGCCCGTGATGGACGGCGACGAGGCGACGCGATTCATCCGTGACGCCGAACAGCAATCCGGACAGCATATTCCGATCATCGCCATGACCGCAGCAGCGATGAAAGGCGATCGCGAAAAATGCCTCGCCGCCGGAGTCGACGAATACCTCAGCAAACCGATCGATCCGGAATCACTGCATGAATTATTACAACGGTTCGGATCGGATCGCCATCGCGAAACCACCGCCCCCCTTCACCACACCGACTCATCGACCGACATCGCTCCGCCCCCGCCAACGATCATCGACATCGAACACGCCCGCCGCTTCGTTGGCGGTTGTGACGATCTCATGCTCGCCGAACTCGCCCGCGTCCTCCACGGCGAAACCTCTCTCAGATGCGATGAGATCCGAGCGGCACTTGCCCAGGAAAACGCCGCCGAAACCGCCCTCGCCGCCCACACGCTCAAAGGCGCCGCGTCGACTTTCCATGCCACCGAAGTCGTCGACCTCGCCCAGCGAATCGAACACCACGCCAGCGAAAACCAACTCGCCGATGCGTCGGAATCACTCACCGCGTTGACACCCGCGGTCGCCCGAATGCAAACCGCATTGAACGATTTCGCGAATGCAAACACACCGTCGTGAATCGGTGTGCGTCATCGGCAAGGAGATCCTGCGGTGTTTAAGTACTAATTTCCAGGGTGTTTACGCCTTCACCCTCCCGCCGGAGACCGTTGCATAAGCCGGGTGGTTTGGTGGTATGCTACTCCAATCAGGGGTACACGAAGAAAGAAAAGACGAACTCGACGTTTTTCGATTTTTCGGCATCGAAGGGTCGTGGCTGTCCGCTGCTGCCGAAGTGCCATCCTTCGATGAAGCCCAAAAGTCGTACCGGTCGGCGAGTCAACAAAAACGAATACGAAGCAGACTACGAGCGAGCACGTGAAAAGACGACGACTGATCGTTCGCCATCACGGCGCTCGTCTCTGTTTGTACTTTGGCCGCGCCAAGGTGCGGATTCAGCAGTTGATGACCGGCTTCGCAGTGAGTTTGAAGCGAATGGTGACGCTAACAACAAGGGAGATCTGTCTGGACTCAAACCAATAGCGGTGTTTTGGGTAAGAAATTGCCTTTCGGCGTGACCTTGGGCAGCTTAAACAAGTAGGGTCTGCCCACGGCATCGCTTAGCCAACTGATTAGCTACTAAAAAGAAAAATCGAAGCACTCACCCCGAACTCCGCCGTTGCGGCGTTTGCTAGTCTTGCAACAGTCTCAGACGGGAGGGTGAAGTCGGAAACACATCGACCTCTTCGGATGAAAGGGGAAACGACACGGCCGCGCTGTCCTTCTCGGCGTTGCCGGTAAAAACACGGTAGATCACGACGCCGAGAATCGCGCCGACGATCCGTGCGGCCCGGAACAGCCAAAGCTGCATCAACGGTTCGCCGCCAACACGGCAGAGCCGCAACCACCGAAGACGAGCCAGAAGGTGCCGAAGAATTCGGCGAGTGACTTGGAATCGACACCGTGCATTGTTGTCAAATTTTCTTGAGGGTGAGGGAGGGAATCAATTAAACACTGTCCCAACATACAGACCAATAAAAACTGATCGGGCGAGTGGGGAACAGGGGGGGGGGGAAGCGAACGATTTTGCGTTTCGAGATTGGCCGTGCGATCGACGTTTCGCTATAGTAGGATGTTGTTGGTAACTTCCCACGGCGGATGCGATACGTCTGCCTTCTCCCCTCACGTTGAGAACTTTCATGAGTCAAGCCAATCCTTACGCGACGGATGCGAATTTCGGCGGGGCGTTCACTCCGGCCGCTTTCGCCGAGGAATCGGCTCGGGCGGCGTTCATCCGTCGCACCTACAGCCACCTGCTCGGCGCGATTTGCGCTTTGATGGCGATCGAGTTTGCCCTGTTCACCCTCGTGCCCGCCGAGACCATGGATGGAATGGTCCAAACGATGCTGGGCGGTTTCGGATGGCTGATTGTGTTGGGCGCGTTCATGGGCGCGTCGTGGTTGGCTCGGTCGTGGGCAAACAGCAGCCATTCGGTGGGCCTGCAGTATGCCGGATTGGGGCTGTACGTGATCGCCCAAGCGGTGATCCTGCTGCCGGCCCTCTACATCGCGATCTCGGTGATGAAACAGCCGAACATTCCGATTTTAGCGGCGATCATCACGAGCGTTTGTTTCGCCGGTTTGACCGCGATCGTGTTTTTGACGCGGGTCGATTTATCGTCCTGGGGAACGTACCTGATGGTCGCCGGGTTGGCGGCGATGGGCGTTGTCGTCGCAGGCTTGTTCTTCGATTTCTCGTTAGGGTTGTTCTTCAGCGGTGCGATGGTGATGCTCGCCTGCGGTTACATTCTGTATGACACGTCGAACGTACTGCACCATTACAACACGTCACAACACGTGGCCGCTTCGCTGGCCCTGTTCGCTTCGGTCGCGTTGCTGTTTTACTACGTGCTCCGGATTCTAATGTCGTTCGGTTCACAAGACTGAGCGAATTTTGTAGCTGGGTGGAACGCCCTGGGGATCGTGACAACAGACCGCCCAGCCCCAACGGGCAACGCTGTGAAGCATTTTTCGAACGTAGGATGGGACTAGACTGCTCAAAAGCGTTGCTTTTGAGCTTTTTGATTTCACCTGTTTTTTGTTCCCGACGCCGAAGGCGTGATTCCGTATCGCTCAGGGGCAATGCCCTGACAGTGAGATCCAAGTTGAAGGATTTCCGCCGGGATTGCCCCGGACTGTTAAAAAACTGAGGTTGACATGGATTTTCGCCAACAAAATTAGTGCCACTTCTTGTCATCGAAGATGACTCGGTAGCCATCCAGTTGTCGCTCCGACCGGGGCGAGCGGGCTGTCGATTTACAAGCCCGACGCGCGAGCGAGGGAAGCACAGCATGCACTCGCTTGCGCGTCGGGCTCGTATTGGCACGTTAATTTCATGGAGACGATTAAATCGACAGACCGCTAGCGGCCTGTCGATTTAGTTAGCCGATGGGCGTTAGCCCCGGATATCACACCGGCAACCGGGGCTAACGCCCATCGGCTAATCTTTGCTGGCGTAAAAACGATTAAATCGACAGCCCGCTAGCCCGGCGGGAGCGGGCGACCGGGGTGTCGTGGAGAGGGCTAAGTTGAGCAACGCCGTTGGCGTCAGGAACCAAAGCTGAACAAAATCCATACGCTCAAAAGCGGATTTTTTCAGCACCCCAGGATGAGACCGTTGTTCCATCGGAGTGACGTTTGCGGCAAGCGGTTGCTAAATGGCTAGCTCGGGACAACGGTCCCAAGCTACGAGATATCGTAAAACACGATGAAAAAATGCTTCACAGCTTCGCTCAGGAGGGTGAAGAAACCCGTGCCGCGCACAAGCATTTAAAAGCCGCACGACAACTTCACAGGCAGGGTGTGGGTTTACAAAAAAAGCCATGTTCAAGGTTACCTTGAACACGGCTTTCGTTTATTTGCCGAGTTGAGCTCGATTTCTTAACGCATCGCGAGGGTGTCGGCGTTGAAGTCGAATTCGAGTTCGACGGTGCTGCCGGCGTCCACGTCAATGGTCCGCTCGTTCCGCATTTGGCGCCCGTTGACGTTCGCGCTAACGACAACGGTGTAGTTCTCCCAGGCTTGCCCGGCGGCGAGTTGAGTGGTGCGGAAGGTTCGCACGCGGCCATAACCGGTGGTCTCGTTACCGGCGAGCGTTACGACGGCGTTGGCGGGAACGTGGAGTTGAACAACGGTTTCGGTCGTGTCTTCCACATTCTCTGCTTTCGCATCGGCTTCCGCTTCGACCGCTTCGGCTTCTTCGACAACCGAATCAGTGTCATCGGCGTCGAGGGCGTCTTGCTGAAAGACCATTCGTTCCATGTCACCGGGACGCAGTTTGATCGTCTTAGTGTCGCGTTGCTCGGCACCGTCGCGGTCGTAGGTGACCACAACTTCGTAAGTGTAAAGGTAGCCGTCTTTGAGTCCACGAGACATGAATTGACGGACCATTCCGTCGCTGTTGGTCTCGTGGCCGTTGACGGTCACGCGAGCGGATTCCATCGGCACGGCGACGGTCAGCAAGGCGGCGTCGTCATCGAGGGCGGGTTTGCGAGATTCGTAGCTCGCACCGCTGTCGATGATCGCCCCGTCGATGACGGAACCGCCCGTCGAGGGAGCGTCGTTTTCGATGATGTCGCCTTGGACCGGTTCGTTGCCCGAATCCGTGATCGTTCCCGATGGATCCGATTCCATGGGCACCGATTGTGCGGGCACCGATTGCATGGGGTGCGATTCCATCGGATAGCCCGACTGGATCATCGGAGCACCGTAGTACATCGGTGCGGCGTGCATGATCGGGGCTGCGTAGCCGCCCATGCTGCCGTAGGAAACCGGGCTGATTGCGACCGGGGAGCTGTAGTAGCCACCGCTACTGCCGCCGTGGCTCGATCCGCCACTGGAGTAGCCGGCGGTGTATCCGCCCGAACTGCCGAACGATCCACCACTGGATGCGTGTGCGGCACGCTTGGCTTGGATTTTTGCACGCAGTCGGCTGAACAGCCCACCGCCAGACGAACCGCCCGAAGAGGCGTAGGCGGCGGTGTAGCCACCGGACGAGCCGCCCGAAGACCCACCAAACGAAGCACCGCCGGACGAGCCGGAATGCCGTGCGGCAATCCGCGAACGAAGCCCCGAGAGCAATCCGCCCCCGCTGCTGCCGTGGACGAGACCACCGGAGCTGCCTCCGCTACCGTAACTTCCCCCGCTCCCATAGGAGCCTGCCTCAACGGGGGCACTCATTAAAAGCGCCAGCGTGAGACATCCCAACAGTTGAAAACACCTCATGTACGATCCTCCATCCTTCGAGTTTTTGGGTTGTAAGCGTCAAGCGTCTGAATATCTGATGATTTGGTGGGCGGGGAGATCGGGCTTGCCACCCTCACTCGCCTACTTTGCCAACCACCAGAATAACGGATAGATGGGGGCAATCAAGCAGTCTGGGTAAAATTTAACGACCCATTTTCTCGATCTTGACTTCATCAAAGTCTGCACGACCGGTTGCACCAAATAATCCGATACGAACGATCGCCTCTCTCGCCGCCGGGGGGACGCGTAAGATGCGGCTGTGTTCCCGCCAATCCCGCGTGCCTCGGAATGGGCCGAGCGAGACCATGCCGAGTTCACGCCGGACCCCGTCGTAGTAACTGATCGCCAGCATTGGCCAGGCGTCAACGTCGGGGCCTTTGACCACGTCCTGCGTGCGGACGCGGGTCGAAAACCGGATCGTGGAAACGCGACGACCGTCGATCGCGATGCCCTGCAAGAGATGCGATCCGAGTCCGGGGGTGACGTTTTCGAATCGGGCGAAGGCGTTCCCGTTTTCGAGCACCCGGCGGACTTGGCGCCCGTAATACCAGCCTTCGATGAACTCGGAGGAATTCGGTGGTGAGGCCAGTATGTCGGATTCCGGCGTGTTTTCGGGCTCATTATCCGGCGTGTTTTCAGGCACGCTCTCCGGCGGTGCGTTCATGGCAACGGCAACCGATTCGAAATCACCATTGACGACAACCGGGTTCTCGGGGTCCGGCAGCGTTTGACGACCGGATTCGGCGGTACCTGTCATGGGCACGAACAAGGTCGGACGCAGCGGTTCTCGAATGAGTTTCCCTTCGCGTTTGATCATTCGGTAGAGCGTTTGTTGGTAACGTTCGCCGACGGGAATGATCATCGAACCGCCTTCACGGAGTTGTTCGACGAGCGGCACGGGCACGGACTCGGGACTGCAGGTGACGATAATTTTGTCAAACGGAGCGTTCTGCGGCCAACCTAAAAACCCGTCGCCGATTTTGGTGTGGACGTTGTCGTAGCCGAGTTTGTCGAGCACGCGGCGGGCGGATAATCCGAGTGATTCGACAATTTCGATCGAGTACACGTCCGCGACGAGGGGGCTGAGAACGGCGGCCTGGTAACCGCTGCCGGTGCCGATTTCGAGCACGCGGTCGCTGGGTTGCGGGTCGAGTGTTTCGGTCATCGAGGCGACGATGAACGGGCTGCTAATCGTTTGCGCTGCGCCGATCGGCAGTGCCATGTCAAAATACGCTTTGTCGCGAACCGACGCGGGTACGAATTCATGCCGCGGCGTGTCGGCGATCGCCTGGAGTACGCGTTCGTCCGTTACGCCGGCGGTGCGAATGCGGGTGTCGACCAACCGTCGACGGGCCTCGGCGTAACGATCGGTTCGGCCTGATCGATTGCTGCCGGAGTAAGAGGTCTGGGCCAAAATGACTCGCGAGGGCTCAGGCACGGTGAGGCTTTGCAATGGGTTGGGGTGGGAGATGTCTTGGGAAGTGGTGTCGTGGTCGGGGAGTGCGAACGAGATCAACAACGCCAGCACGAACACGCCCGTTGCTGGTCCCCAGACTCGAGTCGTTGGTCCCCGGACTCCCGCCTGGGAACCCACTGCCACGGAGGCTCCCGCCTCCCTTTTCAGATCCGACAGGCAGTTCGATTTTCGTCGTAACATCATTTTCATTCACCTGCGCGTAACAAGACTGGCATCCCAAAGATATCGCGAAACAATTCGCAATTCATCCGCAATGCGATCTGTTCGAGCGAAACGTCGTCGACACCGGGAACCGAAACGACCATTTGTTTTTCCTCGCGGATGCACAGCACCTCACGAATGCGTCCGCTCCGCGTGTCATCGAGGGCGATTGCCAGCCGCAGCATCGCGGCCATCTTGGTCACCGCGACACGGTCCTTACGGTCAAGCGAACCGTACCCTTCGTGCGACGATTGCGGAGAAGCACGGCGGTGATACCGGGCAACCAACGCGACGAGTTGCAGTTCATGACGGCTCAACCCGAACAGCTCGCTGTTGCGGATCAGGTAGTAGGCGTGTTTGTGGTTGCTGTGTAAATTCACATACAATCCGATCTCGTGCAGCAACGCCGCGACGTACAGCAACACCTCATGCCGCGCGTCGAGTTGATGTTCCGGGGTGAGTTGTTCGAACAACCCTCGGGCGAGTTCGGCGACGGCCCGGGCGTGGGCTTGATCGGCACCGTATTGTTGGCCTAATGACACGGCCGAGCGAATGATTTGTTGACGAAATTCGCTCGTCCAATTGCCGCCCTGTTCCATGTCCGCGAGCAACCCGTCACGCAAATTCGTGCCGCTGACGAACAGATGTGGCAGATCGAAATGTTTCGCAAACAGCGTGTACGCGAGCAACGACACCGACAACGTTTCGGCTTCGACAAACGTTGCCCCGAACCGGTTGACGATCGCGTCTTCGCTCATCGAGAGAACTTGCGTCGAAAGTTTTTCGAGTTTCGCGGTCGATAATTTGGCGAGCGATTGTTCGTCCCAATCCTCTATCAATCGATGCCCGGCGAACCGGATGTCGCCGCCCATCACGACCAATTGCAAGGGCGCGTCGGCTTTCAATTCGCCCGCGATCCGGAGCACAAAACGACGGACGTGTGTTTCGAGCAATTGACGCAACTGCGCCCCTCGCAACCCGGTCGCGTCGAGTTCCTGCATTAATCGCAACGAGCCTAACCGGAACGAATCCGAATGCAGGACGTTGCCGCCGCGGATCATCAGTAACTCCGTACTGCCGCTGCCAACCTCGATAACGACGGATTTCGATTCGGCGGTTTCGGCGCGAGCCATCAGCATCGGCGTGATGCCCATGTAGGTGATCCGGTTGACCTCGGCCTCGTCGATCGGTTCGACGTCGAGTCCCGTGGCGACGTAGACACGGTCGATGAACGCGATCCGGTTGGCCGCCTCACGCACGGCGCTGGTCGCGACGACACGGATGTCTTTGGTATCGTTGACACCGTACTCATTAAGCACACGTCGGAACCGTCTCAGCACGGTCGCCGCCCGCTCCATCCCCTTGCGGCTGAGCCGCTGCGTTTCGAACGCATCACGACCGAGGTCGACCGGTTGCAATAACGTTTCGAGGGTGCGGATTTGGCCGTCGGCGTGAATCTCCGCGACCGCCATGCGGATGCTGATCGCGCCGATGTCGATCACAGCAACGGTGCGTGGCGAACCGATCGAACTGGTGGGATCGGAATGCGGCAGGATGGGAGAAAGAGGAGGTGTCATGACGGGAAAACGGTCTCCGCAGCGGCAACGGCGTCCGATTTCGCATCCCATTTCGAATCGACCGTCAACACGCCATGCCGCACCAAGACATCATGAGCGGCCTGTCCGCCCAAACACACCTCGGCGTTCCAACCATATTGCCGCGCCGCGAGCACGTTTTCCTCGCGGTCATCGAGAAACAGAATCTGCTCCGGGCTCGCCCCGGCGATTTCCTTCGCGTGCGATTCCGCCGTTTCATAAATCAAGCGGTCCGGTTTCATCGATTTCACCTCGTGGCTGACCACACAGACATCGAACGGCCCTTCGAGCACACCGTAGGATTGCGAGTTCACCCACGACCAATGGGCATTGCACGTGTTACTCAGGATACCGATTGGGAACCCGGCGTCGCGGACGCTCGCCAGCACCGCACGCATCGACTCGATCGGCGTGAACATGTCGCTGATCGCTCGCAGGATCGAAGCGTCGTCGACGAGCGGCGGCGTCTCGCCGAGTTCACCGCACATCGCCGTGCTCATTTTCGTGCGGATGATTTCGGCGAATTGGGATTCGCTGACCCGGCCGCTTTCCAGGTCGTTTTGCAATCCGCCGACGTGCAGCATCTCGTCGACAAAACGCTCGTCACCGGAAAATAATCCGGCCAAATTGCGACAGACAAGCTCGCGGTCAAACGACACCAACACATTGCCGAGATCGAAATACACGAAACGAATGCGGCCGGAGTGCGAGTGGGAGTCAGACGATTGGGGCATCGGCGTTGGCGATCGACAGGTGAGTGGTGAGGGGCGGCGTGCGGCGTCTGATCATAACCGTATGTTGTCGACTTCGCCAAACCGGGCAGGAGTTCGCTCAGGGGCTCAAGGGTAACACGAACGCTCGTTCGGCGTAGGATTGCCACATCGCGGCTAACTTTTGAGCGAGTTCGGGTTTCTCGCCACTCAAGTCGTTCAGTTCGCTGCGGTCGCGTGAGATGTCGTACAACTCCCACTTGCCCTTGGCTCCTTTGGCGACGAGTTTGTAGTCACCGGCCCGGACGGCCCGGTTGCCTTCGTGTTCCCAATAGATCGCCTCCCGATCGATCGGTTCGCCGACGAAGAGCGGCGAGAGACTCTTGCCTTCGAGCGGGTGAATCGGTTGTTCGCCATGAAAGCGTTCGGGATACTTCGCACCAGACAAATCAATCGCCGTGGCCATCAGGTCGATCAGATGCCCCGGTGTCGATTCGAGTTCCCCACGCCGGGTCATTCCGGCGGGCCAGTGGGCGATCATCGGTGTGGCAATGCCGCCTTCGTGGGTCCAGTGTTTGTATTCACGAAACGGGGTATTGGAGACCGTCGCCCATGCTTGGCCGTAAGCGACGTAAGTATCCGCAGGACCGGCAAACGCTTGTTTGCCTTTACGCACGGGATACCCGTCGCGAGTTTGAGCGGGAATCATGTCGAGTTGCAAGTGATCGTCGGGCAGGGGATTGCGGGTCGGGCCGACAGCGCGAGGACCGTCGTTTCCACGCCGGCCGAGTCCCTCGGCACAACCGCCGTTGTCTTGCAGGAAACAAATCAACGTGTTCTCGAATTGGCCGAGCGATTGAAGGGTTTGCACGATCTTGCCGATGCCTTGGTCCATCGAGTCGACCATCGCGGCATAGACTTCCATGTTGCGTTTTTCCCATTCCCAATGCTGCTTCTCTTTCCATGATTGCTTGATCGGCCAATTCACGGTGCTCTCGGCGGTGATCACACCGAGGTCGATCATCCGTTGATAACGCGCGTCTCGGATCGCATCGTATCCGGCATCGTAGCGACCTTGGTATTTCGCGATGTCTCGCTCGCGGGCGTGCATCGGCCAATGGGCGGCGGTGTAGGCGACGTACAGGAAGAACGGTTTATCGGGGGTTTGTTCCTGATGTTCGCGTATGAAACGTGTCGCGTGATCGGAAATCGCGTCGGTGTAGTAGTACTCGCCATTAGCCTGCGATTCGAGCGGGTACTCGGGGTCCGCGTGCGGCGAGATGCGAGTGTTGTCACGGGTCAACGAGTTCGGGTCAAAGAAACTGCCCGCGCCATGAATCGTGCCATAGAACCGATCGAACCCCCGTTGCAGCGGCCAGTTCGGTCGACTGCCGTCGGGATCGTTCGTTTGAAACGGAGTCACATGCCATTTCCCAGCCATGTAGGCTTGGTAACCGGCCGGTTCCAACGCTTCGGCGATCGTGACGCAGTGACGGTTCAGGTCGCCTCGATAACCCTCATGTCCGCGGTCGTTCATCATGTGCCCGACGCCGGCTTGATGCGGATACAAACCGCTCAACAAACTCGCCCGCGTCGGACAGCATCTCGCCGTGTTGTAGAACTGAGTGAAACGAAGTCCGTTGTCGGCGAGCGAATCGAGCACCGGGGTTTCAATCTCGCTGCCGTAACAACCGATGTCTGAAAAACCCATGTCGTCGGACAGGATGTAGATGATGTTGGGCGGCGAAGTCGACTCGGCGCGGGCAGGTGCCGCGCTAAGAACCGTGGCAAGGCAAGAGAGCAGTAGGAACGCGATCGCGGTGCGTCGGAAATACAGCAGAGGCATTTTGAGTGACCTGAGGTGTTGGAAGGTTGTGAGTATTGAATTTCAGGGAGTTGACGACTTCACCCTCTCGGCTACCCAGCTTCAGAGACTGCTTGGTAGCATTGTTTCTAGGCCGGAGGCCGACATATCTCTGCCGGTGGCGTGAGCCCCCGGTCCGAAGAGGCAGGAAAACAAAGCCCGGAGGGCGACACACCACCGCTTCGCAACGCGGGATCAATAAGTGACGGAATTACCGTAGTAGATCTTGTTAAAGATCCGGTGCTGGAGAGATCTTTAACATGATCCACTACGCCAGTGATTGATCCCGCGTTGCTTATGATGTCGGCCTCCGGCCTTGAGGTAGTTAGTCTTCCGTTTACCTGTGGCTCACGCCCCAGGCAGGTCATGTGTCGGCCTCCGGCCTGTTGATTTGCGATCACTTCAGCAGTCTCGTTCCCACGGGAGGGTGAAGAAATACTCACGCTCGCGAGAACACTCGTTTGAGTTCATCGAGGCTCGTTAAACCGCGGGCGACCGACAGCACCGCTTCGGCTTGGATGCCCCGATGCCCTTCGGCTTTGGCGACCGAGAACAATTGTCCGGCGTCGCTAGTTTTCACCAATGCGGCTTTCAACTCGGTGCCCGGGCGTAGTAATTCGAAGACGCCGATCCGACCGAAGTAACCGCGACCTTCACAAATATGACAAGGTTCGATGGGTGCCGGGCGTCCGTTCTCGTCGACCTGTTCTTCGATCGGCGGCGGGAAGAAGGGTTGGTACATGACGGGCACGCGGCCGGCCGGGATGCCGAGTTGAGCGAGCAGTTGCGGCGGCGGTTCGAATCCGACTTTGCAATTGTCGCACAAACGACGGATCAACCGTTGGTGCATCACTGCCCCGAGTTTTTCGATCACGAGGTTGCGTGAATCAGGGTACTTGTTCAGGAACGTCAACAACGCCGCCATCGGACTGTCGGCGGTCGCGCGGTGAATCAGTTGTCGATCCTCTTCGGCCACTTTTTCGACGCAAACTTGCAAGGATTCCGGGCCGGGTGGGTTCGGGAACACGAGCACGTCGGGTTCCCGCAACACCATCCGCTGGACCACTTCGAGTTCGGTTTTGCCGGTATCGCCCCCATAGAAATTCTGGGTGACGTTGATGATGTCCGGCTCCCGTGCATCGTCGGGTTCAAAGGATTGGAAATCGCGGATCAACCGGTCGGCCGCGTTGATGGTCACGCTCCACAACGTGGTCAGACCTTCGCCTTTTTTGGCTGTGACGAGAACCACGTTGCCATGACTGTTAAGCTGTTCCTTGTACTGCTCGATCATTTTGTCACGCATGCCGAGATCGCTGAGGCTATTGAAGGGGACCTTCACCGCATTGATGCGGCAGATCACCCGTTCGCCGGTCGGGACGCCTTGGGATTGGACGGTGAGTTCGAATTTGTCCTTGTTGACTTTCAGACCGAGTTCGCCTTTTTGAGCACCGCGTCGATCGGCGGGGTTCATCAAGGAGAGTTGTTTGAGTGCGTACAGCATCGCGTCGCCGGTCTCGCGATCGAGTGGCAGGAGTTGTTCCCAGTTCCCGTCGATTTGGTATCGCAACGCGCAGGCGTTCTGCGAAAAATCCATCAGGACGTGGGTCGCACGCGAACCGATTGCGTGGGCGAGTTGGCCGCCCGCGATCAGGTATCCGGCACCCTGGCGGGTCGTGATTAGCAACGCTTGGGCATCGGTCCGTGACTCAATCTTGGGAACGTATTCCACCGGAGCGACGGTTTGCCAGAGTTGGATTTCTTCAGGTTCCTGTGCCACTTAAATAATTCCTGGTGCTTTGACGTCGATGCCTTTGAGCGACATTTTGAGTGAGTCTTTATTCGGTGCGACTGCGAACGCGGTCGGTCGGTCGATCAGATCGTCGTCGATCAATTGTTTGAGACTCATGGTGAAATCCTGCATGCCGTCTTCGGCACCGATGCGAATCGCGTCGGGCAGTTTACTATCGTGCCCTTCGAGCACCAGTTTTCGGATCATCGGGGTGAACGTCATCACCTCGCAGGTCGGCACCCTCGAGACGCCTGGGCGGATACTCTTGAGCAATTTCTGAGCGACGATGCCTTTCATATTCATCGCGATCGCCCCGCGAATGGCCCGGTGCATTTCCTGGGGGAACAAATCGAGGATCCGTCCGATGCACGTCGACGCACTCGCTGCGTGAATCGTGCCGAAGACCAGGTGTCCGGTCTCGGCGGCATGGATCGCGGTCATGAAGGTTTCCTCGTCTCGCAATTCACCGACGAGAATGATGTCGGGGTCTTCCCGCACGGCGTGTTTCATTCCGATCGAAAAATTCAATACGTCTTGGCCGACCTCACGTTGATTGATCAACGATTTGTCTTCGGTGAAGATAAACTCGATCGGATCTTCGAGGGTCAGGATGTGTTTGCGATAGATGCTGTTGATGTAGTTCAACATCGAACCGATCGTCGTACTTTTTCCTGACCCGGTGACGCCGGCAAGCAACACCATGCCCTGATCGTAGTGACAGAGGTGCTCGATCGAATCGGGCAGGAACAGGCCGCGAAAATCGGGGATGAAGTTACTGATCCGCCGCGCCACCAATCCGATGTTACCCAACGATTTGAGCATATTGACTCGGAACCGCCATCGTGTCCCGTCGACTTGGCATTGGTACGAAAAGTCAGCCCCGCCTTCCTCCTCGAAAATAATCAGGTTGCGTTCGTCCATCATCGGCAGCAGCAGCCGGACCATCTCTTCGGCTTCGATCGGGCCACGGTTGAGTTGTTTGAGTTCGCCGCCGACGCGGACCAACGGGGGCTGGCCGACTTTGAGGTGCAGGTCGGAGCCCTCGAGTTTGACGAGTGCCCGGAAAATCTTGTCGATTTCAAGCTCTTTCTTTTCTTGCAGCAGCGAGCTTTTCAGTCGCGACGCGACCGCGTCGGCGGACATGTCGCGAGCCGGACCGGAGGGCGCAGCTTTGGGTTTTCCGTGAGACATAGAGCGAGACGACTCGTTAAGAAAAGGTCGGGTGAGAAGCGGATGGGTGAGAAGAGCACACGCGATCGAGGGCGACGACGCAGTTTAGTTCATTTTGCTGGCCAGGACGATGAGCCGGTAGAAGCCGAGAGAAAAACCGAGCAGGATTCCGGCAATCGCAAAATACGGCGTCACATGATTCCCCAACCAATGATCGATCCCGTAACCAACGCCGCCGAGAATCAACGCAAAACTCGCCAATTCGAAACCCGCTGAGGATAACTGCATCAACGCGTGTCGCTCGCGCGCTGCGGTGGATCGTTCGTCGGTCGCCGGTTGCTGCCGTGTTTCCGGTTTGCGTGTTTCCGGTTTGCGTGTTTCCGGTTTGTCTGCGGGCGGACGGCGGTCTGGGGAGGAAAGATCGCCTGAGGCAGGCGTATCGGGGGAGCGATCATTCGGCGGAGGAGACATGACCCCAGTTTAGCCTAGAACCGAAGGAGATCGACACCGGGATGCGAAATGACTCGCTTGTCTACGCAGAGACTGACGAAAATTCCGCTCAGAGGCTTTTGAAACGCTGTCTTTCGGTCACGATTCGGACAATTTAATCGCTTGGCCCTAGAACCATCGGTGGTCCCTTGCAATAATGATTGGGCAGAGAATTTCCCCTTTATGAAAACCGATCGGGATCTTTCGGGTTTTGAGTAAATTCCGGGAGACACTGTCCCAGGCAGGGTTTTTCTGCTTCGCCAGTTTCGCACCGACCCTTCCCTTCGGTTTCCAGGTCGTTTTGACGAGGAATCTTCCATGATCACTAATACCGAACTTCACTCCCAAACCCGCAGGGAGCTTGCCGAAATGGCCAAGAATTATGGGGTTTCCGGGTGGCATGGGATGCGGAAAGACGACCTCGTCGCCGAAATCCAGAAAATCCAACGTCGTTTGCGACGCCAAGCCACGGCAACGGCGACTGCGGAAAAGGGCGGGAAGCGTCCTGCCTCAGCGACGAAAGCGAAATCCGGTGACGTGATCCGGAGGAGCAAGCCGACCGAAACCAGGAAAAAACGGTCCGGCGGGACCATCACCGCTGGCGGCGAGAAATCCAAACCGTCGGCCAAACGCAAATCAGTGGGAAGTGCCAGCGAAAGCTCTGCGAGCAAAACATCAACCAGCCGATTGTCCGCCTCAACGCCTGCGAATAGCACGGACCCGGCACCCGCCCGGACGGCCAAACCGAAGGGCTCGGCCGCCCCTCGCAGCAAGGCGAAAAAGCCAATGTCGCGAAACGACGTCCCGTTGCCCGAGATGGATGAACCCAAAATCTCCGCGAAAACGCTGCGAATTCGCGCCGAAATGCGGCGTCGACGCGAGTTGATGCATAAACACAAAGACCTCTCGACCAGTACTCTCGTGGGCGGTTCCGCCGTCTCCGGCGGCGCCGACCGGCACCGGACGGGTGCCCCTCACCGCGACCGAATCGTGCTCTTGGTACGTGACTCGTTTTGGTTGCAGACGAGCTGGGAGGTGACGCAAAAGAGCGTCCAACGAGCCCAATCCGCGCTCGCGGAACGCTGGCACTCGGCCGTACCGACACTGCGTTTGCTCAGCGTCGGGGATGTTTCGAGCAACCGAGCCGAAACGGTCAGCCGCGATATCTCGGTTCACGGCGGCGTGAGCACTTGGTACGTCGACGTTCAAGACCCGCCGTCGCGGTACCGGGTCGCCATCGGTTACCTCGCCGATAACGGCGAGTTCCACTGCATCTGCCGTAGCAACGTGGTCGAAACCCCCGTGCCCGGTGATTGCGAACGACTCGACGAGCATTGGCAAGATATCGCTGAGGATTATGAACGCATCTATGCCCTCAGCGGTGGATTGGGTTCCGGCAGTGGCGAACTGCGTGAGGCGTTCGAAGATCGTTTGCAACGGCGGATGCCGCACTCGTCCGAATCCGGCAGCATGACCGGCGAGCGATCGCTGCTGAGTGAATCGAAACTCCGGCTCGATGTCGAAGCCGAATTGATCGTGTTCGGAAAAACCAACCCGACCGCCACCGTGATGGTCTCCGGACACCCGGTGAAATTGCAGAAAGACGGCGCCTTCACCGTCCGGCTCGATTTCCCCGACAAACGCCAGGTCCTGCCGATCACCGCCGAAACCCGTGACGGGCTGCGGCAGCGAACGACCGTCTTCGCCGTCGAACGCAACACGAAAGTCATGGACACCGTCGAATTGCAAGATAACAATTAACCTCACCCACCAAATCACTTCATGAACTCACCACTCGCTGCTCTCTCGCGTTGGATGCTCGCGCTTTCACTGACCCTCGGCGTCTGCGTATCGCCGACCCATGCGGACGAGGATGCACCCGCATCGAACGAAAACGGAAACCCTTCGCTCAACGTTCTGTTGATCACCAGCGGTTGCTGCCACGATTACGACTTCCAAGCCAAATCGTTGCAGTTGGCTACCGAGAAGGCGGGAGTGAAAGCCGTTTGGACGGTGGTCAATGAAGGCGGCAAAGGCACGAAGGCTGAAATCGAATTTTACAACAACGAGGATTGGGCGGACGGGTTCGACGTGGTGATTCACAATGAGTGTTTCGCCGCGACGACCGATCCGGATTATATCCGCAAAATCACGTCCGCCCACCACAAGGGCGTCCCCGCCGTCGTCATTCACTGCGCAATGCACACCTACCGCGATGCTAAAATCGATGATTGGCGAGAATTCCTCGGCGTGACCAGCCGCCACCACGAGCATCAATCTCGCTACGGCGTCGAGGTCACCCAAGCCAATCATCCGGTCATGCGTGAGTTCCCCGAACCGTACTCCACCCCGATGGACGAGTTGTACGTGATCGAAAAAGTGTGGCCTAACACCACCGTCTTGGCCACGTCGAAAAGCGAGAAAACGGGCAAGTCACACCCGGTCGTTTGGACCAATCAATACGGCGAGGCGAGAGTGTTCGGAACGACGTACGGACATTCCCGCGAAACGTTTGAAGACGACACCTTTCTCGCGATGCTGGTGCGCGGCATGGTGTGGGCCGCCGACCGGTAACCCGACCGGTAACCCGACCGGTAACCCGACTCAATGCCCCGTCTCGACCCACGCCTGCAAACCGTCGCCCGCCATATCCGATGTCGAACCCACGTCGATATCGGTTCGGATCACGGGCATCTGCTCAAAGCGCTGCTCGCGTCGGGACGTATCGAACGCGGCATCGCAGTTGAGAACAAAACTCAACCGCATGCCAACTCGTCCGAAACGCTCGCTGGCTACCGCGCTGAGGTGCGTTTCTCCGACGGACTCGATGGGGTCGCTGTCGGAGAAGCGGAGTGTTTAAGTATTTGCGGGATGGGCGGACGTTCGATGACACGTATTTTGCAAACGCACCCAGATCGCGTTCCGCCAACGGTCATTTTGCAACCCAATTGCAAACCCGAGTTCGTACGTCGGTGGGGTTTGCAGGCGGGCTACTTGCTAACCGATGAAACGTTCGCCCGGGGACATTGGCGTTACGTCGTGCTGCGGTTCCAGCGAAGTGAGGCGATCTTCGTGACGGACGGATTTTGTGATCCGGCCTACGCGGGCATCGACCGTGAGGCGGCGATCCTGTTCGGGCCGCGATTGATTCGTGATGGGAGCGACGAGTTAGTGGATTTGCTGCACGAAGAACTTGGCTACCTTCGTTCGCTCGACCGGCTTGGAAACGATCGAGCCGGGCGACTCGCCACGATCGAGCGATTGCTAGGGGAAATGAATATCAGCGAGTCTCCAAAGGACTCTTAGCCTCGTTCACTACCCGAAGATGAAGCTGCGACGGACAGCGAGCGGTTTGTCGTTCCTGAAAAACACAACGGCTCACTTTACCATTGGGAATCGCCTTCGTTTTCGGTAGTGGATTGTTCGGCGACAATTAGAACTCCCCATTAGCGACAATTAGAATTCCCCATATCGTTTAGGATCGCCTCCTTGGGGCTCGCGTCATGGTGTTGCCCGAAGAGACCCCAGACGTTGCCTGGGGCTGTCATAGCGTTGCCCCTTTGGGCGAAAAGCGGAACTGAAATACATTCGTAACGACTCACTCACCGAGCAATTACTCGACTTGATGGCGATGGCCATTGCGATTCATGGACACGAGGAGGGACTGGAGTTCCACAGGAGATTCATCATTTACTCGGCCACGGGCACGACCCAGGTAGACCGGGCTGACCTGGTCAACGCGGTTCGTGTGACACTCAAAGACAAAGAAGAACGATTGATGCCAACGATCGCACAGCAATGGACCGACGAAGCTTGTGAAGAGGGCCTCGTGCTCAGCCGGGAAGTGGGGCGGGAAGAAGGGCTCCAAAAAGGCGTGGTCGCAGCGCAAATCGGCCTCTTAGAACAACTGCTCGGTCGACCCGTAACCGATGTGGAAGACCTCACGGCACAATCCCTCCCCCATCTCAACGAGTAACTTCAAGAGCTGCAGAAGCAGTTTGCGGACTCGCGTCAAAAGAACGGCTGATCCCGTTTTTCGACGCCGTCTGTACGACCACAACACGTACTGTATTTTGGGAACGCACCCGGTTTGTAAAGGCACAAGGGGAAGATCAAGAAAAGAAATCGAATGACACACGTTGCCTCTGGACATGACTTTTCGCCCACGGAGAAATCGTGGCGGTGATTTCATTGTTCACTCAGCGACGTTCATTTCAACATGCTCGTGAACTGAGCTTTTCAGCACCGAGATTTTTCCATCGCTTCGAATTACGATTGCAGTGAGGTCGGGCTTCAGATGCAACGCGTGGTAACCGACGTCGCTGACCGGTTGTCAGTCTTCACGATCATCGCTGGCGTCGGTCCCCGATGGCCCCGTCGCGAGCGAGTATCCAGATTCCGTCAAACTGTGAAATACCGATCACAAAATTAGCCGCTCGAACTATTGCCGTGGCAAGAAAAATTGTGGGGCATCGCAAGGCGCTCGGCTCGCTTACGCTGAAAGGACGTTTGTTGCCAAAAAAATGCTCCTCCGACGGAAGCGTGCGAAGATTCCAAACCGGTTTTTATCCCGGCACTCCATGGCTCCTGTGTCCAATGGTATTCAAAATGAGCCCCCGACAAACGGGAGTTCGCCTGGGACCGGACGCACCATTCGCGCACCGCTTTTGCAGGGGCACGCGGGCGGGCGGGACATCCCTGGCCAAGTTGCACCTCTGCAGAGCTTGACTCGGTTTATTCAGTCAATTCCATGGCAACGGTTGCAAACGGCGACCACAAATCATGATTGGACACTGGAGTAAGGCATGGACAACCTCCAGCGCACGGTTCCGGCGGATGAGCCGAAAAAAATGCTTCACAGCGTTTTCCCTTGGGGCCAAATCGGGACAACTTCACCATGCCTGCGTTTTTCGGAAAAAATCTCGACAAACCAAAGCCTGGTTTGCCGAGAGATGGAACGGGTTGCGATCGCCGCTACGCTGACTCTCCGACTCAGACGTCGGGGAGGCCGTGGCTCGACAATAAAATGTTTTCCAAACGCTGGCGGACGGCGGGGACTTCGACACCTTGGACGACGTCGTTGGCGAATGCGAAGATCAGCATCTTGCGTGCAAGCGGCAAGGTCACACCCCGCGAGCGGAGGTAATAGAGGGCTTGCTCGTCGAGTTCGCCGATCGTGGCACCGTGGGTGCACCGGACGTCGTCGGCGTAGATTTCCAACTGCGGTTTCGTATTGACGACGGCGTCGTCGGACAACAACAGGGCTTGGTTGCTCTGTTTCGCGTCGGTCTTCTGCGCGTCTTGATGGACGAAAATCTTTCCGTTAAAAACACCCTTGGCATGATCGTCCAGAATGCCTTTGTACAACTCGTAGGTGTTGCAGTTGGGTTTGGCGTGATCGATGCGGGTTCGGCAATCCATCAATTGCTTCCCGGTGGGCATGTAGAGACCGTTGAGCGTGGCGACGATGTACTCGCCGTCGAGCATGCAGTTGAGTTCGTTGCGTGCGAGCAGCGATCCGAACGAGAAGTAATGCGATCGGAACTCGCTGCTGTCTTTTTGATCAACGTGCGTCAACGCGATGTGCAACGAGTCGGTTTGTTCGTGCTGCAGTTTGTAATGATCGAAATTCGCCGATTCGGCAACCTCGACTTGGGTGACCGCGTTGGTGAAGTAACCTTCGCCTTCGCGTCCGTAGTAGGACTCGATGACAGCAGCGCGACTGCCCTTGCCGAGCCTGATCAGGTTACGGGGATGACAAACCGTTGCACCGGATTCGACGGACAGGAACACGAGGTGAATCGGTCGGTCGACGGTGATGCCATCGGGGATATCGATCGATGCCCCGTCGTTGACGAAGGCGGCGTTGAGTGCGACGAAGGCGGCGTCTTCACCGCCCACGTCGATCGCGAGCCGGTCTTCGACGTTGACGTTGTTCTCGCGGATCGAGGTGGCAAGGTTCTCGATAACGACTCCAGCGGGCAATTCGTGTTGCGTCGACCATTGAGAGACGAAGTGGCCGTTGACGAACACCAGACGGTGGAACTCGTCATCGAGTTTCGCCGAATCCAAGAGGCCCTTCGCAGCGTCGGATCCGAGTGAAACGGATTGGACGTTTTGATAAGGCCGCGTGGCGAGTGCGGCGACGTTGGTGAATCGCCAATCTTCGATCCGTTTCGTCGGCACGCCGAGTTCACTGAAACGATCCATCGCACGCTTGCGAAATTCACACAACCATGACGGCGTGGACGAGGATTGCTCGGTTTGGAATTGGCTGAATGAGTCTCGGAAGACGTCGGTATCGGTGGAAAGCATAATGGTGGGTTGGGGTGGAATGGGCGTTTGGACTGCCGCTCGGCTCTCCGAGCCGAGTACAGGCGGTTCGTTCGTACTCGGTTCGAAGAACCGAGCGAAGTTGTTTTCTCGCATTCGGTTCGGAGAGCCAAGCGACGTAGTTTCGTCGGCATGGTCGCCCACGAAAGTCTTGGCGACTTCCGCCACGAAAGGGGCCACGAAAGCTTGCTAGCTGGCGGCGACGGCTTCGGGCTGAAGGAAGGTGTAGCCTTTTTCTTCGAGCTCGAGAGCGAGGGATTTGTCGCCCGAGCGAACGATTTTTCCGCCGGCGAGAACATGGACGTGGTCCGGCACGATGTATTCGAGCAATCGTTGATAGTGAGTCACGACGATGATGCTGCGGTCGGGACTGCGGAGGGCGTTGACGCCGTCGGCGACGATCTTCAGCGCGTCGATGTCCAGTCCGGAATCGGTCTCGTCAAGAATCGCGAGTTTTGGCTGGAGCATCGCCATCTGCAAAATCTCGTTGCGTTTCTTTTCGCCGCCGGAGAAACCTTCATTGACACTACGGTCCATCATGGATTTGTCCATGCCGAGCATTTCGAGTTTCTCTTTGAGCAACGCGACGAATTCGCCTCGGTTGATCAGCGGTTGCTCGTGGTATTTGCGGATCGAGTTGATCGCGGCTTTGAGGAAGTACTTGTTGCTGACGCCGGAGATCTCGACGGGGTATTGGTAGGCGAGGAACAGGCCTTCGGCGGCACGTTCTTCGATTTCCATTTCGAGTAGGTCTTTGCCGTCGTAGGTGACCTCACCTTCGGTGACTTCGTAGTCTTCGCGACCGGCGAGGACGTGGGACAACGTGCTCTTGCCGGAGCCGTTGGGGCCCATGATCGCGTGGATTTCGCCGGCGCCGACGCTGAGGTTGATGCCGCGAAGGATTTCAGTGTCTTCGCTACGGGCGTGGAGGTTCTTGATTTCAAGCATAGATGGAAGGGTTGGGAGTGAGAGGAGTGCGTTGGACGCGGTGTTTTTATTCTGAGATGAGTGTCAGCCTGGAAAGGCTGACGTACGGTTAGCCGACGCTGCCTTCGAGGCTCACGTTGAGCAGTTTCCTTGCTTCGACGGCGAACTCCATCGGCAACACGTCGTAGACCTCTTTGCAGAATCCGTTGACGATCATATTGACGGCGTCTTCAGTCGGCATGCCGCGTTGACGCAAGTAATAAATCTGATCTTCACCGACCTTGGACGTCGAGGCTTCGTGCTCGACCTTGCCGGTCGTGTTGCGTACCTCGATGTAAGGGAACGTGTGGGCACCGCAGCGGTCGCCGATCAACAACGAGTCGCATTGCGAGAAGTTGCGAGCGTTGGTCGCGCCCTTCATGATCTTCACTTCGCCGCGGTAGTTGTTTTGGCCCACGCCTGCGGAGATGCCTTTGGAGATGATCGTGCTCTTCGTGTTCTTGCCGATGTGAATCATCTTCGTGCCAGTGTCGGCTTGTTGATGATTGGCGGTGACGGCGACGGAGTAGAATTCGCCGACGGAGTTGTCGCCTTGCAAGATCACGCTAGGGTATTTCCAAGTGATCGCCGAACCGGTTTCGACTTGCGTCCACGAGATCTTCGAATTGTCGCCACGACATGCGCCGCGTTTGGTGACGAAGTTATAGATACCGCCTTTGCCTTTGCTGTCTCCAGGGTACCAGTTCTGGACGGTGGAGTACTTGATCTGGGCGTCTTTCATCGCGACGAGTTCGACCACGGCGGCGTGCAGTTGGTTCTCGTCACGCTTCGGTGCCGTGCAACCTTCGAGGTAACTGACGTAACTGCCCTCCTCGGCAATGATCAACGTCCGTTCGAATTGACCGGTGTTCTGAGCGTTGATGCGGAAGTAGGTCGACAACTCCATCGGGCAACGAACGCCTTCAGGGATATAGCAGAACGAACCGTCGCTGAAGACGGCCGAGTTCAGCGAAGCGTAAAAGTTATCCGAGTAAGGAATCACCGAGCCGAGGTATTTCTGCACGAGTTCGGGGAAGCGATGGACGGCTTCGGAGAACGGGCAGAAAATGACACCGTGCTTTTCAAGGGTCTCGCGGAACGTGGTCACGATCGAGACGCTATCGAAGACCGCATCGACGGCGACGTTGGCGAGCATCTTTTGCTCTTCGAGCGGGATGCCGAGTTTCTCGTAGGTCTCCAGCAGAACAGGATCGACCTCGTCGAGGCTGTTCAGCTTTGGCTTCTCTTTCGGTGCCGAGTAGTAAACGGAGGCTTGATAATCAATCGACGGATATTTGACGTTGTGCCAGTTCGGCTCTTCGAGCGTTAACCAATGCCGATAGGCTTTCAAACGCCACTCGAGCAACCATTCAGGTTCCTTCTTCTTTTGCGAAATGATCCGAACGACGTCTTCGCTCAAACCCGCCGGAATGCTGTCCGATTCGATGTCAGTAACGAAACCGTGCTCGTACTCACGTTGGGCGTATTCTTCTAGCAGGGCGTTTTCAGATGACATATTGATTATCTCCGTAGATTGCGATTGCAAATCGAGTAGTGGGTCGTTCGAGAATTCGGTTCAGTGTAGATCGTTGTCGATGTTTTGCGGGGTGTGTCTTCGTGGTGGCAGGTTCACGACACCGGCGGGATTTGAGCGAGCGGGCTTTGACGGGCCATAGTGGCGTTCAAGTCGCGGAACGGGAACATGTCTTCGGGCAATCGATCTTCGTGGAAGATCGCTTCCTCGGGGCACTCCGGGACGCACGCTTCGCAGTCGATGCACTCATCCGGATGGATGTACAGCATGCGTTGCCCTTCATGAAAACATTCCACCGGGCAAACCACCACGCAATCGGTATGTTTGCAGTCAGAACACGGCTCGGCAACAACATGGGCCATCGGAGTTGGGAGCTCGAGGGGGGACGGGAAAACAGAGACGAAAACGAAAAGTGGTTGATGAGCTGATTCAGAAGTGCGGTTGCATCGCCGCTACAATTTATTACCAGTGCAACAAGCGTGCCAGGCGCAGTCTTGCAACATCCCATTCGGACACAAGCCCTTTCCAGGCATCCACTTAGATAAAAACAGCTTAACGAGCATTTTTCCAAGTCAACCATATTTGGTCACGCTGCTTCGGCCGTCAAAGAGTCACCATCTCGGTTCGAGACCGGACATTCCCGCCATTCCGATCGGAAATAGCACCTTGTCGATATTTGGTCATGCAATCATATTGAGATGGAACTGCTCGCCATTTTCCACCTTGCGGAGTTTTCCGATGCCTCAGTCCTCGCCCACCTACGAACGGCTCGTCGAGCGTTTACTCAGGCAACTGAACATGGGCCACGGGCTCGATGAACTGATCGCGTCGGTGTTTGACCAGCTTTCGGGCGTCGTTCCGTACAACCGCATTGCGGTGGCGTTGCTCGAAGAACCCGCTCACGTGCTGCGTTTGGTGTCGTGCCGGTCCGATGGCGAGGTGAATCTGAAGATCGGCTACGCGGCCCGCGTCGAGGGGTCGACGTTGGCACCGCTGCTGGAAACCGGACTGCCTCGGATCATCCCGAATTTGCAGGAATATTTGCAACACAAACCGGCGTCAGGGTCGACCGGGTTGATTGTCCGGGAGGGGATGCAGTCGAGTTTGACGTTGCCCTTGTTGGCCGATGGGAAACCGATCGGGGTGATCTTTTTTTCCAGCCGTGAGAAGGCGACTTACACCGACGAACACGCCGAGCTGCTCGCCGGATTGGCCAGTCCGATTGCGATCGCAGTTGAGAAGACGCGCTTGATCGGACAACTCGAACAATCCAACGAGGATCTGGCGCGTGCGAATTTAGCAAAGGACGATTTTCTGGAAACGTTGGAATGCGAGGTCGATAAACAAACCGAACAGCTTCGACGCTCGGAGAACCGTTACCGGTTGCTGGTCGAGATGGGCCAGATCGTCAGTTCGAGTCTCGATATGCGTGAGGTGTTCCAGCACGCGGCGGTCGAGATTCAGAAACAGCTCGGGTGCGACCGCGTGAGTTTGTTGTTGGCGTCGAGTCGGGCGACGTCGCGGCACGGTTTCGCGATTGATTTTTCCGGCGGCCGTCAACATGAGTCGGAGATTCCGACGCAGCCGATGCCCGGTTCGGCGTTCGATTGGGTGATGCAGCACCGGGTGCCTCAGGTGGCCCGCTCGTTGAAACAGGCTCACCTGTTTCCCGAGGATCGGCGGCTGTTCGAGACCGGGTATGGGTCGAAGGTTTATCTGCCGTTGCTGTCGCGCGATCAGAGTGTGGGTGTGCTGGGGATCGTTTCACGGCAGGAGAACCAACCCGATGAATGGGACCTTGAATTGTTGCGAGAAATTTGCGGACAGCTTTCGATCGCACTCGATAACGCGTCGGCGTACAGCGAGATTGATCGGCTCAAGAGCGAACTCGAACAACAGAACGTTTACCTTCGCGACGAGATTCGGACCGACCATGATTTCGGAAACATCATCGGTGACTCACCTTTGATGCGTCAGGTTCGGGTCGCGGTGGAGCAGGTGGCGCTGACCGATTCGACGGTGTTGATTCTCGGCGAGACCGGCACGGGGAAGGAACTGATCGCCCGCGCGATCCACGAGGGCAGTGCCCGGCGTAAGAATTTATTGGTAAAGGTGAACTGTGCGGCGCTCGCGTCCTCGTTAATTGCCAGCGAGTTGTTCGGGCATGAGGCGGGTGCGTTCACGGGTGCGAACGAGCGACGTCGCGGGCGATTCGAGCTATCGCATCACGGCAGTATTTTCCTGGACGAAATTTCCGAGGTGCCTGCCGAGACGCAGGTGATGTTGCTGCGCGTGTTGCAAGAACGCGTGATCGAGCGGGTCGGCGGCAGTGATCCGATCGACGTCGACACGCGTGTGATTGCGGCGAGTAACCGGAATTTAAAAACGGCGTCGGAGGAGGGACGGTTCCGCGAGGATTTGTATTACCGGTTGAACGTGTTTCCGATTGTCGTCCCGCCGCTGCGTCAACGCCGCGAGGACATTCCGGCGTTATTGAATCATTTCATCGGTCGGTTTTCGGCTCGGATGAACAAGAGCATCACGCGCGTCGATCGAGGGACGATGGATGTGTTGATGCAGTACGATTGGCCGGGGAACGTGCGTGAACTCGAAAACATTATCGAACGTTCGATGATCATTAGCCGTGGCGATACCTTGTCGATCGACTCGTCGTGGTTGTCGGGAGGTTCTTCCGTGGCCCCCATCGCGACGGATGGGAAACCATCGACGTTCGCCGAGATCGAGCGTCAAGCGATTTTGCAGACGTTGGCCCGTTGCGGTGGAAAGGTGTACGGCGACGGGGGTGCGGCGGCATCGCTCGGCCTGAAGCCGACGACGTTGTATGGGAAGATGCGAAAACTGAACATCAAGTCGACCCGGCAACATGTGTCGTCGGTCTGACGGTGGCAAACGACGGGGGACTCGGCTTAGCGACGCGTCGGAACGGATCTGGACGAACAACCACGGATCGGGGTGAAGTCTCGGGGTGAAGTCGAAGTCCTGGGCGTGCGAACTCAGCGTATTTCCAACGCAACACCACATTAATACGAAAACCCAGATCGCGACTGAGGACGGGTTCGGTGCGGGTGAACGATTGAGAGAATGATCACGACCGGGAGAGAGGACGGGTTAACCGCCCAGGGAATCTGGTGATCGCGTCGATCGACGCGAAATCCTATCTTGATCGTCATGATCAGGGGTATCCCGCAGAATGTAACGATTCTGCCGGATCGGCGACTCGGATGCATGACCTCCTTCATCCCGCCTCATTTTGGTACGTTAGGCCTCGAATCCCAAGCAGGTTCGGGAAAGTGTTTCGGTGTATCCGTAATGAATTACCCGAACCTGCTTAAAACAGTCGTTCGATGTCAGCCTGGAAAGGCTAACGTACGTTGTCCCCCTTTTTTTGCGACGTCTTTTTCCCCGTGCCTTATCCCCCACGCGCCCCCTTCCCCGCCACCCGAATGCGCCGCGTGCGTGCTCATAATTGGGCGCGGCGACTGACTCGCGAAAACTCGCTCAGTGTGGACGATTTGATTTGGCCCCTGTTCGTGTTCGACGGCGCCGGGACCCAGCCGATCGGCAGCCTTCCTGGGATCGAACGATTGGGAATCCGTGAAACGATCGACGCGGCTCGGCGTGCTGTCGATTTGGGCATCCCGGCGATCGCGTTGTTTCCCGCGACAAATCCGGCATTGAAAACCGACGACGCCCGCGAAGCGGTCAACGGCGACAATCTTATTTGCCGCGTGACGCGTGAGATCAAGGCCGCCGTCGGCGATTCGCTCGGCGTGATCCTCGACGTCGCACTGGACCCCTACAGTAGCCACGGGCAAGACGGACTCGTTCACAACGGGCGTGTGGTCAATGACGAAACCGTTGAGATGCTGTGCCGGCAAAGCCTCGTGCAGGCCGATGCCGGTTGTGACGTGATCGCCCCGAGTGACATGATGGACGGACGCATCGGTCGGATCCGCGAAGCCCTCGACGAGGCCGGTCACGCGAATACGCAAATCATGTCCTACGCGGCGAAGTACGCCAGCGCGTTCTACGGTCCGTTTCGGGACGCCGTCGGATCGGCCACGAACCTCGGTGCCGCAGATAAGAAAACCTATCAACAATCTCCTTCGCAATCCGATGAGGCGATCCATGAGGTCGCCTTGGATCTCGCCGAAGGAGCCGATTGCGTGATGGTCAAACCCGGCATGCCGTATCTCGACATCGTCGCCCGCGTCAAACAAACATTCGGCGTGCCGACGTTCGTCTATCAAGTCAGCGGCGAGTACGCGATGTTGCGAGGTGCCGCCGACGCCGGTTGGCTCGATCATGACGCCGTGATGATGGAAAGTCTGCTGGCGTTCAAACGGGCCGGCGCTGATGGCATCCTGACTTATTTTGCGGCCGATGCTGCGGAGCTTTTACGATGAGCGAAAACCTGAGAGAACACTCCACACCGTTTTCGTTTGCCTGGCACTGGGAGAACACGCTGATCGCCGGCCAGGTCCGCCCGTTGGCCGCCGCGTCGGACCCCGACGGCATGTTGCTCGACGCGTGTCGACGCCAAGACGCGGGCGAGGAGGGTGTGATTGATCCGTTTTGGGCGACGACCTGGCGGGCCGCCTCGGGGTTGGACCGGTATCTCGACCGGGTCGATATCAACGGCAAACGTGTGCTCGAAGTCGGCTGCGGTACCGGACACGCGGGCATCGCCGCGATCCTCCGCGGTGCCAAAGTGACGATGACCGATGGCGTCGACGATCCATTGCACTTGGTCCGATTGAGTTTGTCGCGGTTGGGTTTGAAGGCTGACGTGCGGGTGTTACGTTTAGGCGAAGATGAAATCGAGGGCGAGCAGTTCCCGTTCATTTTAGGCAGTGATGTGACGTACTTGCGTGAATTATGGCCGGCATTGTTGGTGACGGCGAACCGTCATTTGACCGACGACGGCGTGCTGTTGTTGAGCGATCCGAAGCGGGTGATCGGCAACGAATTTCGTGAGTGGTTGGCGTCCACGCAGCCCGAATCGACATCCGGTTCAGGGCGTTGGAATTACGCCGAAGAAACAATCACGCTCGAGGACGATCCCGAGCATTCCATCCGAATCATGCGTTTAACTCGAAAGACCTAATCATGCGTGCTGCGATTCTCGGTGTTGGTTTCATGGGGTGGATTCACTCGGTCGCGTATCGGCGTAGCGAGCGAGCGGAGATGGTCGGTTTCGCCAGCCGGAGTGCGACGAAGCGTGAAGGCGATTGGCGTGGTATTCAAGGCAATTTCGGACCGCCGGGCGAGCAGATTGATGTTGCCGGGATGACCGTTTGCGAGGACCTCGACGGGTTGCTCGCGGACGATTCGATCGACCTGATTGACGTTTGTTTGCCGCCGCATTTGCATCTCGACGCGGTGTGCCGCTCGCTCGCGGCGGGCAAGAAAGTGTTGTGCGAAAAACCGTTGGCACTCAACGTCGCCGACGCGGAAAAGATGATGTCAATGGCGGCTCCGGGGCAACTCATGGTTGGCCATATTTTGCCCTTGATGCCCGAGTTCGCAATTCTCGCCGACGCGGCGGCGGACCATCGTTACGGCGAGATCCTGACCGGTCGTTTTCAACGTACGATCGGGCCACCGGATTGGATTCCCGATTTCTATGACGTCACGCGGGTCGGTGGCCCCTTGATCGACTTGCAAGTCCACGACGCTCACTTGGTTCGCATGCTGTTCGGGATGCCCATTGCCGCCCATTCGGCGTCGCACCAAGTCTCCGGTGTACCGAAACGTTATGAAACGGTATTGGATTATGACGGACGTGTGGTGTCGATCGGTGGTGGCGTGATCGATTCTCCCGCCCGCCCGTTCACACACGGGTACGAGGTCTCGTTCGAACGGGCGACGTTGCGGTTCGAGCATGCCGCGTACTCCGACGGAACGTCCGACGACATCCCGTTGACGATCCTGCACAATGACGGGCAAATCGAACGACCCGAACTCGCCGGCGGCGATCCGATCGACGCGTTCGTCACCGAGATCGAATTGGCCGCGCGTGTGGTCGCCGGTGAACCGTTACCGCTAGTGCTCGATCCGGTGATGGCGACGGACGCGTTGAAGATTTGCGAAATGCAAATGCCCAGTGCGACCAGCGAATGAGCCGTTTTTACGCTAGCCACGGTTGTTGGAAAATTAAAAACGGATCGACGGATGTTTTTTGATAGGAAAATGACCGTGCTGATTGTTTCTGGCGTTCATCTTCCTGTCGCGAAATTCAGGGTCGAGGCAGTGATCGTGATCTTGCCTGATCACCGAGAGAACCCGATGCCGTGGTAGGCGAATCCGAGTTCGGCCAGGGGCAGGTGTTTCAGGATATTCCGCCCGTCGAAAATGACTGCCGGCTTTTTCATCTCGGCGTGAATGCGTTTGAAATCGGCGGTCACGAATTCGTCCCATTCGGTCAACACCGCGATCGCGTGGGCACCGATACAGGCGGCGTCGATGTCGGAAACGATCTCGACGTTCTCGGCCAGCAATTTCGCCGACACCGCACTGAGTTCGGAATCACCGTTACGCAACACGTCGGCTAGGTCACGGTGGATCTGTTCGGGGGAAACACGCGGGTCGTAGATTCGGAGTTTCGCACGCTCTCGCAACAAGTCTCGACAAATGTAAATTGCCGCCGACTCACGGGTATCGTTGGTGTCTTTTTTGAACGCAAAACCCCAGATCGCGATCTTTTTATCCGAGACGGTGTTGAACAGCGTGCGGACGATTTTGTTGACGAAGCGGGCCTTTTGATAGTCGTTCATCTTCACGACTTGGTCCCAGTACTCGGCGACCTCGGGCAACCCGAAGTACTCGCAGAGGTAGACGAGATTCAGGATGTCTTTTTGGAAACACGAGCCCCCGAAACCGACCGAAGATTTCAAGAATTTCGGACCGATCCGCGAATCCATGCCGATCGCCATGGCGACCTCGTCGACGTCCGCTTCGGTGGCCTCGCACAGGGCCGAGATGGAGTTGATCGACGAGACACGCTGAGCCAAGAACGCGTTGGCGGTGAGCTTGGACAGTTCGCTGCTCCACAAATTCGTGGTCAGCAATTTTTCACGCGGCACCCAGTGGGCATAAACGTCGACGAGCGCGTCGATGGCGGCTTTGCTTTCGCCACCGATCAAGACGCGTTCGGGGGCGAGCAAGTCTTCCACGGCGGTGCCTTCGGCGAGGAACTCGGGGTTGCTCAACACGTCGAACGTCGCACCGCTGCTCGCCTCGGCGAGGATCGCTTTGACGGCTTCGGCGGTCCGCACCGGGAGCGTCGATTTCTCGACGACGATTTTATGACCGCGCGAGACCTCGGCGATCTTGCGTGCACATTTTTCGATGAACTCCAAATTGGCAGCCCGACCGGCACCGACACCGAAGTGTTTCGTGGGCGTATTGACCGAGATGAAGATCATGTCCGCATCGGCGATCGCGTCATCGACCGCAGTGGTGAAGTGCAAATTGCGCCCCCGACTTTCGGTAACGATCTCATCCAATCCGGGTTCGTAGATTGGTAACTCGTCGCTGTTCCATTGGGCGATCCGAGACGCATTGATATCGACGACCTTGACCTCGATGTGAGGGCATTGCTTCGCGATCATCGCCATCGTGGGACCGCCGACGTACCCGGCGCCGATGCAACAGATCTTCCGAATCGGTGGGATGGCGGAAGGGGGCGATGCGTTTTCGGAAGCGTGAGTCATGAGGGGCGATCGTCAAGCTGAAAAGGGGTATCGGAGAACGTGATCCTGCTCATGCTAGTTCAACGCACAAAAAGGACCGGGATGCCTGGCGGTAACACTCGAAACTCGCTCCACGGAGGTCCGATTGCAGGGATTACCAGGGTGAGATTATGCCTGACCCATCGCCGCGACTCGACGCAGGCTTTCGCCGGGATCGTCGATCGGCCAGTATTCCAATCCCACGAATCCGTCGTAACCGGTGCTCGCGATCGCGGCGAAAATTTCGGGGTAGTTCAGTTCACCGCGAGTCAATTCATGACGCCCCGGGTTGCCGGCGGCGTGGAAGTGGGCGATCGCGTTGATGTTTCGCGTCAAGCGATCGATTACGTGCCCCTCACTGATTTGTTGATGGTAGATGTCAAAGACGACCTTCACGCGATCACTGCCGACACGCTCGATGATCTCGAACGCCTCGTCGCTGCGGATGAGGTAATAGCCGGCATGATCGACGAGTTCGTTGAGCGGTTCGATCACCAACGTGATGCCGGCAACTTCCAACATCGGTACGGCGAGGCGGAGTCCTTCGACGAGCGATTCGTGTTGTTGCTCGCGTGGCACGCCGGGGCGAAAATCACCGACCTGAGAAATGAGCGTTTGACAATCAAGTTTCTTAGCCGCCGAAATCGATTCACGGAGGCCTTGTAAGTATTCGTCTCGAAAATTTGGATCGACCAGGGAAACGAATCGGGTGCAGCAGGCGGCGATCGTCATCGTGTGTTGATCACGGGCGCGGATGATTTTGTCGAGATCCTTCTCCCACCAACACCAAAATTCGAAGGCGTGGATGCCAGCGGCGGCGACCCGAGCAATCGCTTCGGATTCCTCGACGCCTTCGAAAACCGCGTCAATGCAAACGGAGAGTTGGGGGAGAGTTGGCATGGCGTGGGAAAGGGGAGAATGCGGCGCGGTGGAGAATGTTCCAAGATCGGAACGAAAAACGAGTAAAACGTCCACCCCTCCCCGTCGTGGCTTCGGTTAAAATGCCCGAAACCACTCACGCAACACAGAGGTCACGCACGGAAATCAGTTCCTTTGGATCCGGATCGGTGATAGGAAAATTGGGGATAGGAAAATTAGGGATAGGAAAATTGGGGATAGGAAAATTGGGGACTGTCATTTTCCTATCCAAAATTTTCCTGCCGATCGGAATCGAGAAGTCGACCAGGTTGTTTTCGTGAACGGTTACGTAGATGCGCCCCCGCTTCGCTGCCCCCACCCCATTGAGTCCCCCATGATACCGCTCGGCATTCGATTGCTCCCCGCCGTTGTTTTGAGTCTCCTGTTTTCGGCGTCTTTCGTCGTTGCCCAAACCAACTCAGCTCCATCGGATGCGCCGCCACGCCCGAACATTCTCTGGTTAACGAGCGAAGACAACGGGCCGCAACTCGGTTGCTACGGCGACGAGTATGCCGACACACCTCGGATCGATGAGTTCGCGTCCCCGGGCGCCGCGGACGTTCGGATTGTCGGACGAGTTCGACGCCGAGTCGTTGGTCGCTGCGGCTTGGGCAGCGGGGGAAACCTGGGAGGCTTGCGATGCTGATACCATCGAGGCGATGAAGACGCTCTCGGACAGCGGCGATCCAGGCGTGCGTTATTGGGGGACGCGTGGTCTGGCACTCGGCGTGCTGTCTCATGCGGCGGTTTTCTCCGAGGACGCAATTGCCGAGGCAACCGGAGCGTTGACGAAACGGCTATCCGACTCCAGCCCGAGTGTGCGTTTGGCGGCGGCCGATGTGTTGGTTGATTTCCAAGACGAAGCGATGCAAAAAACAGCGGCGGACGAATTGATGAATCTCGCCGATCTGCCGCAGGAGGGGGATTTCATCGCCATCGCGGCGCTCAACGTGATCGATCGGGACCGCGAAACGGTGCAGCGACTCAGCGGGAAATCGGTGAGCTCGTTGCGTGGAAGATGGGATGATACGCCCGCTCGCGGCGGCGATTACGTCCAACGGCTGCTCGATACCGACGGGTGAGCCCCTCTTTCTTCTCTTCGTCGGGGTCGGTACCCTTTTGCGGTCACTTAGGTACGTCAGGTCATTACGCACGTCAGGCTTTTCAGCCTGACACTGACTTTCCTGTATGTCAGGCTAGAAAGCCCGACATACGGACGATTTTCATAACCCATCCCCCCTGACTCTTCGGCACGGTTCATGACAGCCACCTCGACTGATCTACCGACTCTGGCGATTAACACGATTCGCACACTCAGCATGGATGCGGTGCAGACCGCCAACAGCGGCCACCCCGGCACGCCGATGGCGCTCGCTCCGATCGCGTACGAGTTGTTCCAAAACACCATGGATTACGATCCCGCCCGGCCCCATTGGCCGGGACGCGATCGGTTCGTGTTGTCGTGCGGTCACGCCTCGATGCTGCTCTATAGCACGCTGCACTTGATCGGCACCCACGCCACCGATCTCCATGGCAAACCGACCGGCGGCGAGTCGATCACGCTCGAAGATATCAAGAATTTCCGACAGATCGGGTCGGTTTGTGCCGGGCACCCAGAGTACGCCGAAGCCGCCGGGATCGAAACCACGACGGGGCCGCTCGGGGCCGGCCTCAGTAACAGCGTCGGCATGGCGATGGCCGAAAAATGGTTGGCCGCGACTTACAACACCAGTGACCTGACGTTGTTCAATTACAACGTCTACGCCATCTGCAGCGACGGTGACATGATGGAAGGGGTCGCGTGCGAAGCGGCTTCGGTCGCCGGTCACCAACAACTCGACAACCTGTGTTGGATTTACGACGACAACCACATCACGATCGAAGGCGATACCGCACTCGCGTTCAGTGAAGACGTGGGCAAGAAGTTCGAGGGCCTCGGCTGGAACGTGCTCAAAGTCGACGACGCCAACGACATTGAGGCACTCGGCAAAGCGATCGCTGCCTTCCAAGCCTGCAGCGGCAAACCGACGATGATCATCGTCAAGAGCATCATCGGCTACGGTGCTCCGAACAAACAGAACACCCACGGGGCTCACGGGGCGCCGTTAGGTTGGGACGAAATTGAATTGGCGAAGAAATACTTCGGTTTCCCCGAAAAAGAAAAGTTTTACATCCCCGACGGCGTCAAAGAGCACTTTACCGACGGCATCGGTGCCCGCGGCAAGGCAGCCTCGGCGGCCTGGGATGACGTCTGGAAAAAATACCAATCCGCTGAACCGGAGAAAGCAGCCGAGTTGCAGTGCGTCTTCGATGGCAAACTGCCCGACGGCTGGGACAAAGACATCCCGGTTTTCGAAGCGAGCGAGAAAGGCGACGCGACGCGGAATAGCTCCGGCAAGGTCCTCAACGCGATCGCCGAGAACGTTCCCTTCATGCTTGGCGGTTCCGCCGACCTGGCGTCGAGTAATAAATCCGATCTGAAGTTTGAAGGCATGCACTCGTTTTTGCCGGGGCATTACTCGGGACGCAACATGCACTTCGGGATTCGCGAACACGCGATGGCGGGGATCGTCAATGGTTTTTGCTTGTCGGGTTTGCGAGGTTACGCCGCGACGTTTTTTGTGTTCACCGATTACATGCGGGGCGGGATGCGATTGAGCAGCATCATGCACCTGCCGACGTTGTACATTCTGACGCACGATTCGATCGGCGTCGGGGAAGACGGACCGACCCACCAACCGGTCGAACATCTCTCAGCGTGCCGCGCGATTCCAGGTTTCAACGTTTACCGTCCTGGTGATGCCAACGAAGTCGCCGAGTGTTACCGGACCGCGATGCTCGACGATCGCCATCCGGCGGCGATGGTTTTGTCACGCCAAAACATGCCGACGATGGATCGCACGAAGTACGCACCGGCGTCGGGTTGCAGTCGTGGCGGTTACGTGTTGAGCGATTGCGAAGGCACGCCGGACGTGATCTTGATGTCCAGCGGCAGCGAGTTGTACATGGCCGTCGACGCGGGGAAACAACTTTCCCAAGCCGGCAAGAAGGTTCGCGTTGTCAGTATGCCGTGCATGGATTTGTTCGCCGCTCAGGACCCATCGTACATCGACTCGGTGCTGCCGCCGGGGGTCACCAATCGCGTCGCGATCGAAGCGGGCATCCGGATGTCGTGGGACCGGTGGATCGGATTGCAGGGCAAGTTCATCGGGATGAACGGATTCGGAGCGAGCGGCCCATTCGATGCCGTCTACGAACATTTCAAAATCAACGCCGCCTCCGTTGTCGATGCGGCAATGGCAAAATGAGCCACGTAGCCTGACTCTTTGTGTCGGGCCTGAAAAATCCAACACCACACCATCCCACACCGGGTCTTTGGACTCGATTATTTTTCATTCGAAGGAAGTTCTCTTGTCCGGTACATGTGTCATAGGTTTGCAATGGGGCGACGAGGCCAAAGGGAAACTCGTCGATCTGTTGGCACCTCGTTTCGATTGCGTCATCCGTTACCAGGGTGGCGCCAACGCCGGACATACGGTGGTTCACGGGGACGAGGTTTATAAATTGCACCACATCCCTTCGGGGATCTTGCACGCCGACGTGCAAAACTTCATCACCCCCGGTGTCGTGATCAACCCGACGACCATGTTGCAGGAAATCGACGGGCTGGCCCCACGTGGAATCAACGTGGCCGACAATCTGAAAATCAGTGATCGGGCGCACCTCGTGATGCCGTGGCACATGATCGAGGACGCGACGATCAACGCGGTCAGTGTCAAAGGCGAATCGATCGGCACGACCAATCGTGGTATTGGTCCGTGTTACCGCGACAAAGTCGGACGGACGCACGCGATCCGGATGGTCGATTTGATCGAAGGCTCGCGTGACGAACGCATCGCCACGGTCGCCGAGCAGAAGACGGTTTTGTTGCGACAACTCGGAGCGTCCGATGAGGAGCTCGCCTCGATCGCACCGGAAAAAATGGTCCCGCTCGCCGCCTCGTGGGCCGAGCGTTTGGCACCGATGATCGCCGACACCACGGACCTGATTCTCGACGCCGCCGAAGCCAAACAAATGCTGTTGTTCGAAGGCGCTCAGGGTGCGTTGCTGGACATCGACCACGGCACCTATCCGTTTGTCACCAGTAGCAACAGTAGTGGCGTCGGCGTGTGCGCCGGCGCGGGTGTGCCGCCAAAGTGGATCGATCATGTGCTCGGTGTTTGTAAAGCTTATTCGACTCGCGTCGGGGGCGGTCCGTTCCCGACCGAACTGGCTGACGAGACCGGCGAAAAAATTCGCAAACTCGGTAACGAGTTCGGCACCACGACGGGACGACCGCGGCGATGCGGATGGTTCGATGCCGTCGCGGTTCGCTACACCGCTCGGTTGTCAGGCGTGTCACGTTTGGCGTTGATGATGATGGACGTGCTCGCTCACTTTGAGGAATTGAAGGTTTGCGTGGCGTATGAACTCGATGGAAAAGAAATCCATCACCTCCCCAGTCACGCGGACCAACTGCGTCGTTGCAAACCAATCTTGGAAACGATCCCGGGTTGGAACACGCCTGTCGATCATGCTCGCACGATGTCCGATTTCCCACCGGGTGCTCTCGCCTATGTGAAACGGATTGAGGAACTCGTCGGCGTGCCCGTGGGCATTCTCTCGGTCGGCCCCGATCGGGCACAAACGATCTTCACCGCCGAAGCGGCGGCGATGGGTTTGGACTGAGGAGAAGGCTCGGAGAGCCGAACGACAATTTCAGAGACAATCCTCGACGGGCAGGATCATGATCTTGCCATCGCCGATGCGTCCGGTGCGTGTGACGGCGACGATTTTGTCGAGCACGTCGTCGAGCCGGGAATCATCGACCCAGAGGGTGATCTCGACTTTCGGGACGAAGGCTTCCGAGTACTCGGTGTCTTGGTATTGGTCGAGGTAACTTTTTTGGCGACCGTAACCTTTCACCTCCAAAACGCTGAGCCCTTCAAGCGGCGCCCGTTGCAGCGCCACGAGGACTTGTTCGGCGAGGTGCGGTGCGACGACGGTGACGACCTGTTTCATCGCGGTTCAAATGGACGGAGGTTCGGGGTTTAGGATTTCGAGACGGCTTTGCGGGCGAGCAACTCGGCAATTTGCACCGCGTTGGTGGCCGCGCCTTTGCGAAGATTATCGCTCACGCACCAAAACGCGATGCCCGAATCGGAACTGAGGTCTTCGCGGATCCGACCAACGAAAACGTCGTCGCTGCCGTCGCAATCTCGCGGCATTGGGTAAACGTGATTGTCGAGATCGTCGAGCACGATAACACCTTCGGCGGCGTTCCACAATTCACGTGCCCGTTCGACGGTGAGCGGTTCTTTCGTTTCGACCAAAATCGATTCGCTGTGTCCGGACGCGACCGGTACACGGACAGCGGTGGGGCAGACCGCGATGGAATCGTCACCGAGGATTTTGCGAGTTTCGAAAACGAGTTTCATTTCCTCGCTGGTGTACCCACGAAATTTGTGCGACCCGATTTGCGGGATCAGGTTGAAACCGATCGGGTGCTCGAACGTCGACGGCGTGTGGGCTTCGCCCGCGAGGGCCGCCTTGACGCTGGCGTGCAATTCCGCGTTGCCCGCGAGACCCGCGCCACTGGTCGCCTGATAGGTACTGACGACGACTCGCCGGATGCCAACGGCGGCGTGGATCGGTGCCAATGCCACAACCATTTGCGTGGTGCTGCAATTCGGGCTGGCGATAATCCCTCGGTGGTTTTCGATCGCCCGCGGATTGACCTCGGGGATGATCAACGGCACGTTCGGGTCCATTCGCCAATACCCGCTCTCATCGACGACGATCGCGCCGGCGGCAACGGCCCAAGGCGCGAATTCGGCGGAGACCTCGTCCGGCGTGCTGGCGATGACCAGATTCACGCCTTCGAACGCAGTCGGTTCGAGGAGTTCGACCTCAATTTCCGTGTCACCGAACCGGATTTTCCGGCCTAAACTTCGAGACGAGGCGAGCAATCGCAACCGTCGCATCGGAAAGTTACGCGCATGGAGCTGGTCTAAAACGATTCGGCCGACGGCACCGGTGGCACCAACCAAGGCAACGCAATCAAACACGATGAAACATCACGACGGTGAGAGGAAGATTGGAGGAACATTGTCTCAATTGTCCCTAGATGATTGGAGGAACATTGTCTCAATTGTCCCTAGATGAGGGAGCACTTTAGTCTCTTGCGAAGACGAAGGAATGATCCGCACTTGTCGCTCGGGGCAATGGCCCCAAGCTACGTAGGACGGGACTTGGCCCGTCCGAGTACGTGTCCTTTCTGTTTCGTCGTTTCTCAGCGCCGATCGAACCGGCGAGCGATCGCTTCCCGGGGCAGTGGCATGATTTTCGCGGCTCCTCCGGTGTTGTGGAGCAAATCGGCTCGGTCCGGTTTGGTTTCGCCGTCTTCGTACTGGACCAAGAACGCACCGACCTGGATCCCGCTTTCGGAGTAAACCGGTGGCCAGAAATCTTCGCCGCGGATTGCTAGGGTTTTGGCGAGCAACCGTGTCGCTCGCCCCGAGAAACCGCTCAAAACCATGTCGAGTCGACCGAGTGCTTCGCGGAACAGGTAGAACACGAGTGCCGTGTCCTTGCCGCCGCCACCCGCATGCTCCCACGTTCCGTCGTCTTTTTCGTAGTAAAAACCGGGAAGGGGTGCGTCCTCGTTTTTGCTCAACCGCATCCCCGCCGACGCGCCGTCGGGTTTCGGGTCGCTGTCGCGGTAACGCAGGAAAAACGGGCACGATCGGGCCGAGACGTCATCCACGTCGTCTTCGGTGACAAACGGGGTGCAGCCGAACGCCTCGGAGAACAGCAGTTCCACCGTCGGGTTACTCTTCACGCTGCCGATGCAGATGATTCCGCGGTCACCCGTCGCGTCTTGAAAACCATCGAATACCTCCGTCGATCGTCCCCGGGCGTCTTCGAGCGAGACCTGCCCAGGGCTCCACACCAACGATTGCTGGATCCGATCTGGGCTGGGGATTTCGGTCGGACGTCCCGCCTTGTCCTTCGATCCGGCTTCGCCGAGGTGTTTCGCGACGCCGCCGAGGGTCGAGATGCCGTTGAGCAGTTCGCCGACGAGCACCGAGTCGCTCGCGACGACCATCGCGTTCTCCGGCGACGCCTCCCCTTCGCCTTGGCGGACGCCCACCACGATTTCGATATCGCTTCGTCGGGCCAATAACTCCCAGAAATTTTCCGCGTTGATCGCGAACAGGGCCCCCGGCAATTCTTCGGCCGTCGCGTGCCCTTGATCGATCAGGTAATCGCACAGACGGGACAAAGCGTCCAGCGGAATGTATTTCGCTTCGTTTTTCAAAAGCGAGGCGACCTGGTGACGATCCAATCCGGTGTGTTCGACGATCGCTTTGATCGTCCCGGGGCGTTTACGCCGGTCCGGGGTGTGACCGAGCAGTTCTGCGAGCCGAAAAGCGTATCTCATAAGATGTTTGTTGGTAGCGGAAGGGTAGGAAGAATAGAATTCGGGGCTCGCCTTGCGGAACATTTCCACGCCAGCATTAATTTTCACCATGGAAAACCGATGCGGATTTACTCATCAGTGAAAGGGGTATCTTGTGCCATTAACCGCCGGGAGGGAAGTCACCTTCCGACACCTAATTGTATCATAACAGTTCCGTAACGCCCAGATTCGCCTTCATTGTATTCCATCGCGACTTCGAGGGGAGGAGCCTTGTGTGCGGTTTTAACACGATCGAGGATTTTTCCTGGGGAACGCATTTGAAAATCCAATCGAATAGTGGGGATTTTTCCTGTAGTCGATTCCGAGGAAAATCCAACTCGGCGAAAAAGCGGTTCGCCCTGACGTGACACCAGCGGTAAACTAGAGAGACGCCCATCTCGATTTCACCACGATCGGGATTTCGTATCGAACGCCCAGCTTCGCCCTCACCACGAGTCAACCTGTTTTGGCCCCCACACCCACTCCAACGCCGCTCGCAACGCCCGCTCGCAAACCTGCATCGCCTGGTGGATCCCGTCCCCGCCCCACGAACGCGGGCAATTCGACGGAGGCATTCGTTCGCTCGCGGATCGAATCGGCCCAAACCGCACTCTGGCGAGCCGAACTGGCGCGTCGGTTGTTGACACTCGTGATCGCCGGTTTGGCATTAACGCTCGCTTGGTTAGCGATGGATCACTGGGTATGGTCGCCCGGCGTGACCGGTCGCACCTTGATTATCGTCGCCGCCGTGCTCGCGGTGAGCGTCTATGCGTATCGCCGACTTTGGCCGGTCATGCACCTGCGGATTCGCGAAGATTACGCCGCCCGGGCTCTCGAACGCGACCATCCCGAACTCGGCCACTCCTTGTCGAGCTACGTGAGTTTGAACCAGCAACGAGCCGAGCATCCCGGCGGCCTGCTCGCCGACCGCGTGATCCAATCCGTCGGCGCCAGCGCGGCGGCAAAATTACGCCAAATCGATGCACCGCCGAGCGAGGCGACCGGTTTGTCCGGTTGGTGGGCAGCCACGATCGGACTGATCGCCGCGCTGGCGATTTACTCACTCGCCTCGCCGAAAAGTTCCGCTCAATCGATCTCCCGTCTTGCTCACCCCTTTACCGCTCTGGATGCCCCCCGCCGGGTTGGCATCAGTGACGTGTCGCCCGGCGATACCGAAGTCCTCGCCGGTCGCCCCCTGAGCGTTGCCGCCACCGTCCAAAACCGACGCAAGGGTGAACCGGTTTTCTTCCGCTGGGAATCCGTCGGTGACCCAGGCAGCAAAACCGAATACGCCCTGAACCCCGACGAATCCGACATCAGCCCAGACCGATTTTCGGCGACGATCCCCATCTCCCACCGCGCCCACGGGACACGTCGCTATCGGATCGTCGCCGGAGACGCCTCCGCCGGCCCCTTCAACGTTGTCATCCAAGACACCCCGGTCGTGCAAATTCGCGAGATCCTTTATTCGCCGCCGGCGTACACCAACGAGGCTCCACGCACGAGCCGAACCGGATCCATCAAAGCCGTCGACGGAACCGACGTCGAGGTGGTCGCCGAGATCAATCGGCCGATCACGCGAGCGATGCTCGAATTCAATCCACGAAAAGTCGGGCGGGACATCCAAGCCACCGCCGGCGCGATCGAAATGCAAATCGGCCCCGACGGCGAGAGCATTCGGCACGCATTCAAACTCCGATCCCGCAATCGTGCCGGCGGAGTCCAAGTCGAAGATTATCGCATCCGCGTCTGGGACGATGCCGGCCAAACCAACGACGACGCCATCGTTTATCCGATCGAAGTCATCGAGGACTTGCCGCCGGAAATCAGTATCACCGTGCCACAACAATCTCCCAAGGATGTGCCGATCGATGCAGAGCAACGTTTCGAAATTCACGCCTCCGATGTCGATTACGGACTCGCCGAAGTCGAAATTGAAATCCGCCGAGGCATCGACCTCGTCGCTCGCTCTTCGCTGTGGAAAGTTCCCCGTGGAGAACAAAACGGTGGCGGAAAAGGCAAGCAAGTCATCGAGTATCGATTCCGCCCCTCCCGAATGATCATCGCCGGACGCGCCGAACCGGGACGAGCCGCGAGGAACGCACGTCGCGGCGGCGGGCTGAACGTCGGCGACAGCGTGGAAGTCGTCGCCATCGCGACCGACAACCGCACCGACCCAAATGACAAAGCAATCGTTCCCGGAGTCACTAAGTCGACGCCCGTCACGCTGCGCATCACCGCCGCAATGGGTCAAGAAGGTGAAAAGAAAGAGAGCGAAGGACAGCAAGGTGAAGGACAACAAGGTGAAGGACAACAAGGCGAAGGACAACAAGGCGAAGGACAGCAAGGTGAAGGACAACAAGGTGAAGGACAGCAAGGTGAAGGACAGCAAGGTGAAGGACAACAAGGTGAAGGACAACAAGGTGAAGGACAGCAAGGTGAAGGACAGCAAGGCGAAGGACAGCAAGGTGAAGGACAGCAAGGTGAAGGACAGCAAGGCGAAGGACAGCAAGGCGAAGGACAGCAAGGCGAAGGACAGCAAGGCGAAGGACAGCAAGGCGAAGGACAACAAGGCGAAGGACAGCAAGGCGAAGGACAACAAGGCGAAGGACAACAAGGCGAAGGACAACAGCAGGAGGGAATGAACTCCAACGCGGGTGATTCAAGCGAGTCTTCGGGCAACGCATCCGACGGGGCGAATGCGAGCGATCCGTCTCAAGGCAACGCCGGCAGTGGAGACACGAACCCCTCCGATTCCAACCCCGCCGACAAGAGCAATACGCCGGATTCATCCGGGGCGTCCGGCCAAGGAAAGCAAGGTGGTCAACCCGCCGGCAGCGGCCAACAATCCGATTCCCCCCAACAGCAGCAGTCACCATCCGCACCTCCTCAAGATGATGCCGAGGCATTTGAAAGAATCCAGGACTACATCAAAGAAAATCAACAATCGAAACCAGGCGATGCGCCGGAGAACCGCCAATCCCAGGGCGGCGAGAACGAACCCAACGAAGGAAACGAATCAACCAACGGAAGCACCGGAGAACAAAACAAAAGCGAACCAAACGGCAGCAAGCAAAACGATGTCCCACAGGGCGAACCGAACGGCGATCCTCCAACCAAGCAGGGCAACGAAAAAGGTGAGAACCAACCTGCCACCGGCGAAACATCTCCTCAGGAAAAAGAACCGCAACCCGGTGAATCAAGCCAAGGGCAGGACCCTTCCGACTCCCAATCCAAACCCGGTGAGCAACCCCAACCCGGTGAGCAATCCAAACCCGGTGAGCAACCCCAACCCGGTGAGCAATCCCAACCCGATGAGCAATCCAGACCCGGTGAGCAATCCAAACCCGGTGAGCAATCCAGACCCGGTGAGCAATCCAAACCCGGTGAGCAATCCCAACCCGGTGAGCAATCCAAACCCGGTGAGCAACCCCAACCCGGTGAGCAACCCCAACCCGGTGAGCAATCCAAACCCGGTGACCAATCCCAACCCGGTGAGCAATCCCAACCCGGTGAGCAACCCCAACCCGGTGACCAACCCCAACCCGGTGAGCAACCCCAACCCGGTGAGCAATCCGAATCCGGTGAGCAATCCAAACCCGGTGAGCAACCCCAACCCGGTGAGCAATCCCAACCCGGTGAGCAATCCAAACCCGGTGACCAATCCAAACCCGGTGAGCAACCCCAACCCGGTGAGCAATCCGAATCCGGCACCGAATCGAAAGACGGATCCAATTCGGGCGAGCCCTCCGACCTTGGAAAAGAAAACGCGAACGAGTCTCCATCAGGTGAGAAGGGCGGCGAGACCGGCAGCGATTCCGCGATGCCTCCCGGCAAACCGTCGAGCGATCCTTCTGACCCCCGCGGCAGCGAATCCAGCAACGGATCCACTGAGGGTGGCGGAACCGGTGGTTCCGGAAGCGGCGCCGGTGACGAAATCGCCCCCGAAACCGATCTCCCCGACCCGGTCGACATGGACTACACCCGGTCCGCAACCGACATGGTGCTCGATTATCTCGACGAATCCCGTGCCGATCCCGACCCCGAATTGCTTGAAAGATTGAAATGGAATGAGCAAGACCTGCGGCGGTTCCGCGAGCGATGGCAATCCGTCAAACCGATCGAAGGTGCCGCACCCCCGACCGATCCGTCACGCCCGAGTGAGATCGAGGACGCGTTACGCAGTCTCGGAATGCGGCCGCCCGGCACCGCCGAATCCATCCGCCGCGACGACGCCGATAACCTCCGCGGTATGCGAGATTCCGGCAACCGCCGCGCCGCTCCCGCCGACATCCGAGACGCCTTCGAAGCCTTCCGCCGAGGATTGTCGAAGTAACCGACAACGAACTCGCGCGGTCCATTTCCTTTCCATCCAGCAGCGACCTCATGACTCTCTCCAAACTATCGTCTTCGCAAGCCCCCCTTCCCGCCGTTTCGCTCGATCGTCGATCGATGTTGACGGCATCCGTTGCCGCGTCCCTGGGGATCGCAACGGGCGGATCCGTGATCGCGGGCGACAATGCGGCGAAACCGGGAACCGCGAAAAACGAAACGCCCTCGACGACTCGCCGTGCTAACCCGATTGCCGTGTCGACGTATTCTTATTGGCGGTATCGCGACGACAGTAAACTGTCGATTTTGGAGTGCATCGATTTGGCCGCCGAGGCCGGGTTCGATGCGGTCGAAATTTTGCATGTGCAGATGCAAGACGAATCCAATGCGACGTTGCAACAGATCAAACAGCGCGCGTTCCGCGCGGGAATGGATTTGTGCGGCTTATCGACACATCAATCGTTTGTGACACCCGACGAGGACGCTCGCCAGAAAGACGTCGATCACACGATCCGGTGCATCGAGTTGGCCTACTCGCTCGGCATCCCAACAATCCGCGTCAACACGGGTCGGTGGGGCACGTCGGGCAGTTTCGATGAATTGATGGCGAACAAAGGCATCGAGCCGACCCTCGCAGGGCACACCGACGAGGAAGGTTTTGCGTGGGTTCGTGACTCGTTTGAAAAGTGTATCCCCGTCGCCGAAAAGTGTGGCGTCGTGATGGGACTGGAGAACCACTGGGGACTCGGTCGTGACGCCGCAGGCGTGTTGCGGGTGATCGGCGAAGTCGACTCGCCGTGGTTGCGTGCGACGCTCGACACAGGCAACTTTCTCGAAGACCAGAGCGCCCAATATCGCCAACTCGCACCCGAAGCGGTGTTCGTGCAAGCCAAAACATACTTCGGCGGCGGCACCTGGTACACGCTGAAAATCGATTACGACGAGGTGGCGAAGATCCTCCGCGAGGTCGATTACCGAGGCTACATCTCGTTGGAGTTCGAAGGGCAAGAGAACCACGAAACGGCGATCCCGAAAAGCCTCTCGATGCTACGTCAAGCGTTCGCAGTGTAGGCGACCCTGCGACGTTGAAGTATCATTGCAGCACCCTGGTCGCAAAGGCTTGAAAGATCGAGTCTTGAAAGAATGAACTTGGCATGGTTGCTCAACCAGCGCGATGTCACGCTCGCCGCGAGCGGATTGCAGGTTCGACCAAGCTTGCCGCCAAACATGGGCCACCGAGCAGACACGTCATTCGAGTTTCAGCGGAGCTGCGTAGCTTCGCAGTTCCTCAAACATGTGCTGCAAATCCTCCTTGGCTCGTGAGATCCGATCGAGATCCCTCCGGGTTTCCGAGTTCTCGGATAAGTCAAATCCCAGCATGTCGACGCCGACTTGAATCCGTTGCAAGACATTGCGACTTTCGTGTGCGATCGCGGAACCGATTGCCCGTTCGTCCGTTCCTGGTTTGAATCGTGACTTCGTGATTGTCCACCGTTCCGTTTTCCAGCCGTGCGTGCTTGATGATCGCATGAGCCTCTTCCCATCCGGGTGGCACCGTCGTCACGGTCGCGTTTGCGTCGAGAATCTCTGCCATCGTGTAACCGCTCAGCGTTGTGAATGTCGAATTGGCATTCATGACCTTGCCACCCAAGTTGATGCCAACGATCGCATCACTGGATGACTGAACGATCGCCCCCAAGAATGCCGAATCGGCTTGCGACGCGTAGCGCTGCGTCACGTCAGTCATGAAACCCTCCAAAGCCGAGAGCGATCCATCGTGCGCAAAAACGCCCTGTCCGCGTTCCCAAATCGAACGATGTGACCCGTCGCGATGCGTGACGCCGAATTCCATTTGAAATGGCTCCCGCTTGGCGAGACTCTGGTCCGCTTGCTAGCGCACCCGCTGGCGATCTTCGACTGCGATCAGCCCGTCCCAAATCACTTCATGCGTCATCAACGCGACCGCTGCACATTCTCTTTGTGGACGAAGCCAACTGCGAAGAAGTGAGGTTCATCCGGCGCACGCTTCCGCCGGATGAACCGCATTTCCACGGTGGCAACTGCGGTTTTGGTAACTTTCATCTGAGGCAACTGTTGTTGTTCGGTATCCGATTCGTTGAGGCAATGCGCGGATTAGGAACAAAGCGAGCACCGGTATTGGAAGAGCGAAACCTGCTTACAAACCATCGCGACTGATCGAGAATCCGCCAAACGGTACGATCCCATAAATGCCTTGGCTAAACACTTGACTGACAAAGTTGTCGAAGAGTTTGATGGGGCGTTCGGGCACGATCACGACGTCGCCATCACGTAACCAGATTTCGTCTGCGGGCGTTGGACGTTTGCCCAGGATCGCGCCGTTGAGATCTAGTATCGTCGAGATCAATCGCCAATCCTCGGCGCGACGAAATATCACGACTTGACGAAGGTTACCACCTGGAAGATGACCGCCGGAACTAGCGATCGCGCCTATGACTGTAGTGGGAGTCGTTAACTGCTGGCGTCCAGGCGCGCCGACCTGGCCAAGCACATAGACGAAGTGTGGTGCTTGTTGTGCCAAGATCGGCTCGACTTCCAAACCGACGACGACTTCGGCGTATCGTAAATTGATTTCTCGCTTGAGTTGTTCGAGCGTGAACCCTTGCACGTTTACGCCGCCGATACCTGGCAAACGGAGGTGACCATCGGGCATCACCGTGACGTTGATCGCCTGAGCAGTGAAGCCCCCCAAACCGCCCACCGCTGCACGAATGTCTTCGGCTAGGGTGTTGGTAAGAACGGGCGTGACATCAATGGCTGGGTTGTCGTAGAACGCTTGGTACTCGCGTTCGAGCAATTCGCGAAGTCCTTGGACAGTTAAACCTGCCGCTTGGATTTGTCCGAGCAACCTGACCGTAATCGTGCCGTCGGGTTGGATCAATAATCCTCTTTCCAATGTCCCCCGATTGAGATCCCCGTCCGCGATCGACTCAATCAATACTTGGTCACCGGGCATCAAACGATACTGACCAGTGTCTTGACGACGGGTGACCAAGTACACGATCTGAATCTCATCACCTGGACGCAAATGATATTTTGCGAGATGTTGCAAACGCGATGGGCCTGCGTATCCGCCGGGACCATAAGCATCGAATCGCATCGGTCGCATGTCTTGCCACCGGGCTTCGCCGCCGCATGAGGTCGCACAATCCACACCCATTATGCACTTAGGACATCCATAACCCTGTTGCCCTGCGATCATCGTCGTGCCACATGTCGCGCAACCGCCCGCAACATTAGGATGCGCCGCATGAACCGACGCCATTGAGGGTGCAATCGGATTCGATTGAGCAGTCACCAGTGGAGCACTCGCGAATGACAAAAGTATCGTCGTGAGAAACACTCGAAGAGTCATGACGTTCATGGAGAATAAACAGAGAAGGGAATGGATAGCGAGGTGAGCAGAAAATATGGTGCCAGCCCGATCACCACCATTTGTTCGGCGACAATTACTTCTCCCCTTGAGCGACAATAAGAATTCCCTCCAACTAACTGGATGCCAAGCAAGATGTCGTCGCTTTCAAGCCGGATACTTGGCAGCGGTTGGAGCGTTTGTTGCTCATCAAGAAACTTCTGTTTCCGATTACCGTTGGCTCGATCGACAACTGTTTGCACGAACTGCATGTACTCTTGGAGGGTGACGAAGTCACGACTGCCACGCAGTAGAAGTGCTTGGTCGATCCGATCTTTGGTGTGCCCGTTCGAAGATTCGACGTCTCCGTTTTCATTAACGCATCTGACGTTGGTGCGTTGCGGCTCGCACTGACGGTAATCCATCAGCCCGGCATACCGCTTGGTGTGGAGAGTTCGTTCGCTGTGGTTGTTGACTGCGACGCTAAACGAGTCGGTTCGATGCGTCGTTGAAACGCCGCCAAACTTCTCGAACGCATTCTGAATCCCTTCGCTGAGTGCCTCGAAGGATTCTGAGAAACAAAGCGAGACAGACTCGAAGTTGCTGTACGTCAGCACGCAATGAAACAGCGTGTGATCAAAGCGAATGCCAGCAATCTTGACTCCCAGTTGATTGCAGACGGTGAAGTCACGGGCAGCCAGCGACCCTGGATGATGATCCCGCAGGAACATGACCGTTTGGTTAGATCCGGAAAGAGATCGCCAAGTCGCGACTCTTCTCTCGAAAGTCCTCCGCGTCGAATCGGGGAATTGGCCGGCGTGAGTTTGCCGGAAGTCTTCGAAGAGTGTTTTTGCATTGAGCCTTGGTTCGGCCTCGAGTTTCCGCTGGACATCGAACCAAACGCTCTCGAAGGGATCGACTCGGGTGCGATACTCCCTGCCGGATTTCCGCTGCGAGGGAAGTCGCTCGTCGTCGCGGTAGGAGCACGCCGTTTTCTTGTCCATGGAAGCCATCCTAGCTGAGTCTTTGAGTGATCTGCCTTGGCCGAGCCAACCCCTGAGTTCGTAAACTTGTCCGTCCGTGATCATCACAATCTCCTTGAAAAGCAGGGATTGCGATGATGCGCTAGTGAAACCCGAAAAGGGAATTCTAATTGTCGCTAAATCGGCAAACGCTCGCAGTGAAACATAATCTCGACTCCGCGAAAAAGAGGAATCCAAATTGTCGCAGAGACGGAAAAGTAATTGTCGCTAGACGAGCAGGAAAGTGACTCCGCTATTCTCGTTTCATCGGATGCAACCTGGGTAGGATTGTGATGATTCTGACGTGTGGTGGAACCGAATGTTCACTACGCTCAGGGCAAGCCGCAGAATCGATACAAATTAACACGAATCTGCAGGAATAAGCTCACCGGCTCATTGAGATCAAGCAATTCGAAGAACCGTCTTTCGAAGACAGAAAGCTTCCGCGTACTTCGAACCGGAACCGCCTTCGATACCTCGCATCCGTAGGTGCCCACGAAACATCTCTTCATCAAACCAGGAACGACTCGACTGAGACTGAAAACATTGAAACAGTCTCGCGATTTTTAGGTCACTGTGCTCACGCGAGCATGGAACCACCATATTCATCGGCAGAAGATCGCCATCAAACTTGGGGATTTCGTACTCCAGGATCAGCGGTCCTCGAAAAACGCAATGGGTTAGTTCGGACAGCAAACGATGGTCTTGATGACGGTCTTCCATCCGATGCGTAAAGATGAGATCAGGTTTGACAGCACTCTGAACTGAATGGAGATATTCTTTGATGAGAGTGTATTGACTCGGAAAATAGCTGTCTCGGAATGACTGAATGTCAATTTGATGTGATTTCGTCTGGGAAAGGTAAAGTTGCGCACTAAGGCGAGCTTCCCTGGCCCGCTCTTGGTCTGCGGAGAACACGCACCAGTGAACGTGTAGGTCCGGTTGCACAGCGAGTAGATGCATTAAAGTACCGCCACAGCCAATTTCGATATCGTCAGCATGTGCACCGATGCAGAGCACGTTCCGCACGGAATCATTAAGCTGAAGCATCATTGGATTCCGCCTTCGACACTTCGATTGTGTTGCGTTCCTCGAGCCAATGGTGCTGAAGATGGTTCGTTGAGGATTGTCCGTTGGGGCTGAACGATTGCCAGACCGTCCACGGTGTGGCACCGCGGTCATGCAGATCTTGGAGTTCCTGCAGCTCTTTGTAGGTGTCCATGCACCCCCAGAAGCCATCGTATTTCATTGAGAAACATCGTCTTAACTTGATCAATTCCACGAAAGCGCCATCGACCATGTCTTGGCCGGTCCCTAAGTGTTTGAAAATCTCGTTCGAAAACACGAAGAACCCTCCGTTCATCCACACATCGCCATTTCGGACTTCACGAATTTGATTGACCGCACCACTCTCATCAATCCCTACGGTGTGAAACGATTGCGAAGGTCGCACGGACACAAAAGTCGCAATCGAGTTTTTGCAGTGGTGAAAGTTAACCAGGTCTGGCAACATGATGTCTGACAGACCGTCGGTATAGTTGGCAAGAAAAGTAGGCTCGTCTTTCACATGTTGCTCAACCGCTTTGAGGCGTTCTCCGATCGAGGCATTGATACCAGTATCACAGAACGTGATTTTCCAATCCTCGATGTCGCTGCCGAGTAGCTCAATTTCTTTGCCACCACCGCTGATTATAAAGTCGTTGGAAAGTGATTCCTGATAATTAAGGAAATATTCCTTGATCACATTTGCTTTCCAGCCCAGACACAGAATGAACTCCTTGTGCCCGAAGTGCGCATAGTACTTCATGACATGCCACAGGATGGGGCGATACCCGATATCGACCATGGGTTTGGGGACCGATTCTGAATACTCTCGCATTCGCATCCCCAGACCGCCACAAAACAAGACAACTTTCATGATGCTTCACACGTTTGATATTGCGTTCAGGATTGAGCAACGACGAAACCGGTTTGGACGTAGCCGAACTCGTCAAGAGTGTCGTTGATTTGGATTGTCGTTTTGCCACTAGCAACGGTTCCCACAATTAGCTGTGGCTAACGGCCAAACCACTAATGGGGTGATACGGGGTGAATTCCCCGAACCTACTTAGCCGATTCCTGAACCAGGTTTTCGGGGGTGGGGTGAAGCGGACATGGTTGTCGTGTTTGGTCAGCTTGGATTTCCTCGTCACTGAAGTGCGTTAAATCGTTGCACCGGAGGTAATCCATCATCGTCGTTCCGGTTGAAAGGTTATCCAGATTTGGTGCTCCCCGATCGTTTTGGAAATCACGACGATCCACAGTTCGAAAATCAATGCTAAATCGAGTTTCGCCGGTATCATTGGGAACGGTGGAGTGCAATTGAGCAGCCGAAAACATGACCACGCCCCCAGGTGGGCAAATGATACGCACGTCCGGTTCCAGTTCCAGTGGTTCGAGTGCCTCCGACTGGACCCGGGTGTCCTTCGTCACCGATTGATTGGAAGCCTGTTTCCGCCCGTTGTTATTCCAGTCTTGGTAATTGAATGTTGACGAACTGTTCTTGATCGGGGTATGCCAATACTTTGAATGAAACGCCATGCAGTTGCCCGACTGAATCGGGAAGACCGGCATCCACCAGTTTATTTGCGTTTGTGGAGGTGAGTACCATGTGTCCCGGTGAGGCTTGAAGGCGTAAGCCAATCCGGTCTTTAGGTAATCTCCCGAACAGGCAGTTCGCAATCGAGGAACATCAAAATAGGTTTCCGAGGTATCACAGTTCAACTCACCTAGCAATTGAGGAATCAGGGTCTTGCATTCTGGATGGTGGATGAACGTTGGCTTAAGTAATTGAAGGATTTCGACGTATCGTTCGACTGGGATACTGAACTGAGCTTTTGTCGGGGCATGAGGTGAAAACGCATCGCAGCACATCCTGTCCGCGACTTCACAAAGTCTGCGACTTCCAGGAGTCGCTGAATAGACGTAGATATCTCCGTCATATAGATGCTGACGACGAGTCGCTTCATCGTGCTCGCTATCAAAAAGAACATTGGTCATGGTGTGTTCTCGCTATTGTCCGCGCTTTCGATGATCCGCTTCCCACCGCCGCCAACACTTTGGCCGCGTAGAGTCGTCAGCAGAACACGTTTCCATTTAGAAATCTGGAAGACGTATTGGATTATCACAAGGTAACACACTATTCGTTCTCGGATCGACAGATTGGCGTGCCGAACGGCTCCGATGTGTGCTTTTAGCAGTGCTTGTCGCGTTGAAATGAAACGTCTACTGGTTCGTGCGTCGATGAACTCCTGTTGCGCATCGGCACTGTCGATATAGCTGGATGCGCCCGAATGAACTCTCTGACTGAAGAGCATCTCGGGAACCCACGCCATCTCTCCGATCATACTCACTTCGCCGATGAGCACCTTCTCGGACCCGTAAAGATTGACGAGCATTCCTGTCTTCTGCAGGGCATCGCGTCGGAATAATCCGTACGAGTCCACCGACCATCGCGTCCCCATCAGCACTCCCGCGAATCGGCGACTAGGGCGGTCATGATTGAAGTCCGAGCGTGGGTGACCTTTCCATCCTCGTTTTCCTTGATGATCGATTTCGACCTCTTCATCATCGATCGGCATGTGATCCAACCAAGACTGTCCGTTGACATCGATCATGTCGGAGTCAGAGTGACACCAGACGGCGTCTGGTCGGTCATCGAGTGCCTCAACGCATCTCGCCAAAAACGTAGGGTGGCAAACATCATCGCACGACGCCCATTTGAAGTATTCTCCGCGAGTATGTGCAAAAACATAGTTGAAATTACCAACTGCCCCTAGGTTTTCAGCTTGGCGTCGATACCGAATGCGTTCGTCGCGATCAGCGTAGCTTCGGCAGACTTCTTCTGTCCGATCCGTCGATTGATTGTCGGAAATGCAAAGCTCGAAATCGGTAAACGTTTGCGTCAGCAAACAGTCCAAAGCTTCACGCAAAAAGGTTTCGCCATTTCGGACTGGCATCCCGATACTGACTTGAGGAGTCGATTTCATGTTACTGAAACCCTATTGATGAGTTTGGGCTAGGACTTGCTCGCCGGGTTGCGACGAATTGTATTGCGACTCGATCCAGCGATAGGTCTTAGTCATCCCCTCGACCAAGCTGATCGAAGGAGCCCAATCGAGTGCCTTGCGAATTTCGGTATTATCGCTGTTTCGTCCATTGACGCCCTTTGGCGCATCGAGGTTATAGCTCCGCTTTAGTCGAACGTCCGCAATGTTCTCAATGATATCCACAAGGCCATCGATGGTGACCAGTTCGCTGGAACCCAAATTCAATGGTTCTCGGTAGTCGCTATGAACGATTAAATCGATTCCGTGTAAACAGTCGTCGATATAAGTGAAACTTCGAGTTTGTCGCCCATCCCCCCAAATTTCAATTTGCAAATTCCCCGTCGATTTGGCATGAATGACTTTTCGACAAATTGCTGCAGGAGCTTTCTCGCGGCCCCCATGCCAAGTTCCGTCGGGACCGTAGACATTGTGAAAACGAGCGATTCGGGTTTCGAGCCCGAAGTCTTGATAGTAATGTCGGCACATTCTTTCGGAGAACAATTTCTCCCAGCCGTACCCATCCTCGGGCATCGCGGGGTAAGCGTCGGATTCCTTCAATGGCACGACGTTTTCATTGGTCTGTTTGGACGCATTGTAAACGCACGCGGAACTGGAGTAAAAAAAGCGTTTTGCATGAGCATTTTCGGCGGCCATTAGCAGATGAGTGTTGATCAACACCGATAGCATGCACAGGGCTTTATTGTTTTCAATGAAGCCCATCCCACCCATATCGCAGGCGAGATTGTAGACGGTGGAGATATTTTCACAGGCACCACGACAATTCTCCAAGATGCTCAGGTCCGCTACAATATTTTCGGCATTCGGGTTGACGTGATACCATTGATTCATCGGCTTGACATCAACACTTCGGACGTTTCGGTGGCCACGGTTGACCAAGTCCGCAACCAGATGTCCGCCGATGAACCCGCCACCGCCGGCTATCAAGATCGGGAGTGAAAAGTCGGTGTTGTCGCTGCGCGATGCGGACATGGTGTTTTCCTCAGTGAGATTCATTGATTAACGATCCGTTTCGATGGTGTGTCGCCTAGGAGCAAGATAGGCGATCAATAGTCGTATGCAGAATTGAGAGTTGGTGACGACATAGCGTTTCCAGAGGCGCCGTGGTTCACACCATAATCGAAACATCCATTCCAGCCCGCGATTTTGCATCCAATTCGGAGCCATTGGTTTAACACGGGCGTGAAAATCGAACGCCGCCCCCACGCAAAGTTGAACGGGATTGATTCGAGCGGCCTGGTTGGCCGCGAACCGATCCTGTTTGGGACACCCCAGCCCGATAAACAGCAGACTGGCACCGGATCGGTTAATCCTCTGGGCGGCTTCGTTCATTTCGTCGTCGGTCAGAGTTCGAAATGGAGGCGATTCGCTTCCCGCCAGAATCAGACCAGCAAATTCAGCTATCAAATTCTGTTCAAGTTTTGCGAGGCTGTCCGGTGTTCCTCCATACAAGTAGATCGGAAGTTCTTCCACGGTTGCCTGACGCAAGACCCTGCGCATCAATTCAGGACCATAGACCCGTTCTCGCAAATTTGCTTTGTAGAGTAGGTTGAGAGCCCATCGGACAGGCTGTCCGTCGGGCGCGATCATGGCGAATCGATTGGCCTCGCCTCTAAGCGAGTCATCTTGACTGATGGAAATGACAGCGTGAACGGAATGGCATGAAATGATCGCCCGGCGATTTGCTTTCGCCGCAGCGATGATGCAACGGACGGCTTCGTCATACTCCACGCAACTGACATTCAAACCAAATAAATTCCGTTTGATTGGCCAATCGGAGGCTCGTTCATCCGTCGGCGAGACGGTCCCGGATTGCTCGGTACCCTGATTCATACAGGTGTCTCGGCGGTTGCGGGAAACTCTGACGAAAAGTCTGCTAAGGGGATCTTAGCGCCTGCTTTACGATAAACACTCAGTAGCATTTGGATATTTTTAAGGGGTGTGAATTCGTTCTCAAATTGCTCGCGACCCGCCTTCGCTAATTGTGAACGCAGTTGATCGTCGTCAAGTAGAAAGTTGGTTTGGCGAATAAGATCGGCGACGTTACCCGGTTCATAGTGAAGGCCCGTTTGAAGGTGCGTGACCAGCAAAGACATTGCGCCGATGTTGGACGCGATTACGGGCGTGCCGCATGCTTTGGCTTCGATCATGGAACGGCCAAAGGTTTCGTACCAGATGGAAGGAAAAACTAAGAACTTTGCGGCGGCTATCCATCGCATTGTTGCTTCGCGAGACTGTTGACCGACCCAACGGATTCGTGAATCCTTCTCGGTGGCGGCGGCAACGATGTCCGCCAGAGGACCTTCGCCGACGATGACCAAGGGAATTTTCTCTGACAGTGTCCGCCAGGCGTCCAGCATCACGCGAACACCTTTTTCTTCCGATAGTCGACCGACGAACACCGCATAGTCTTGTTTGTCATGATGGGCCACATATCCCGGATCCTGACGCACGAAATTGGGTTTGACGCTCATGCGATCCACGGGCAATCCGACTTCCGTGAATATGCTCTTGGAATGCTCCGTCAACACGATGTATTGATCGACCAAGTCATTCCAAGTGCCGCGCAATTGATGAAAGGCGTGCATCAACGCGGAAATCGAAGTCGCGGTAAAACTACCCTGATAACATCGATGACGAATTCCAGACAATGCGAGTCGTTTACCAAGGCAGTCTTCGCAGATTCGTCCATCCCGCATGAGCGTTGACCCTGGGCAAGTCAGTCGAAAATTATGAAGCGTTTGCACCATCGGCACGCCTTCGTCTTTAACAGCACGGTAAAGCGAGGGCGAGATCAACGGAAACGAGTTGGCGCAATGGACAACATCCGGAGACTCCGCCTGAATCGCATCGCGAACCTCTCGATACGTCTCTGCGTTCCAAAAGGTCTTTCGCACCAAGTCAAGCTTATTCATGGATGAAATCTGAGCGTTGTTCTTCTCATAGCGAACGACTTGATGTCCATATTCTTCCAGCAACCAGCATTCGTCGGCAAAAACGATATCTTCACCGCCTTGATATTGATAAAAATCGTGGCACATGAGTGCTTTCATGGCGTCAGCCTCCAAGTCTGATTTTCCGTTGATTCCGAAGCTGATGACTGCTGTTTCGATGCGGGAACACTGAAGCGTTCCCCCGCTGCGATTGCCGTGGCAATGCCCAATATGATGGCGAACACGACCGACTCAGGAGAAAGCGGACCGATGAATGAGGAGTTCAAAAAACCCCAGCCGAAGTACCACGCGGTCAGAGCAAAGATCATTACGACGGATCGCCCTGATTCGGCGATTCGTTTGCGTCCTCGGGCCATCCCAATCGCGATCCAAAATAGACCGCTCATTAAGAGTGATAGGCCCACCGCACCGGTGGTCGTCAAGGCTTGCAGCCAGAAGTTGTGGGCCGTCCAGTTCCCCCATTCATACCAGATATAGATTCGGCCATTCTTGGAAGTCACAAAATAGCCATGGCCAATAATGGGCGAATCCAAGTAGGAATCCCACATTTTCGTCCACATTTCCTCGCGTCCCGAAAGACTCGAAAGTTCTTTTTTTGACTGTCCCTGTTTTGCAAACATGCCTAACGAGTCGGCGGCGAAATGAACGCCTTCCATCCGGGTATCGACCAGCAAGTAAGTCGTGCCCAGCAGTGATATGCTGAAAACGCACGCGGCCAGCCATCCGCGGTGGCAATAGCAGGCAACCAATCCCACGAGTACTAAGCCAGTAATCGCGACGGACAAACGATTGCCAGCGACAAGTAAGACTCCGACATGGATGGCAATGATCACCGGCCACCATCGGCTATACTCCGACTTCCAAAGCAAACGTAATCCCGTAATCAGCAGGATCCCGAGTCCTGACGCTGCCGACGCACCGGTGGAGTGAAAAATTCCAGACGATTTCTTCGTCAGCGCACCCACGCCTGGAATCGCAAAATGAACGATCAATAACATGACCGCCATCACCCACAGGCAGATTGACAAGTGCGTTAACAATCGTCGGCTATCTGCGTCACTACGCCATAGAATCGCAACGCCGTAAGCCAGGGCGATCAAAATTCCGAAGCTGATAATCTGTTTGAGAGAGATGCCTCGATCGGCGGACCACATCACCGAGGCGAAACCGTAAAAACCGAAGACGATCAACAGCGACAATCGCTTCAAGACCGGATCTCGCTTAGGATGACGCCACAAACTGAAGACTGCGAAGGTCAACAGTCCGATCGGACCAACGCGAGTTGCCAGCTTGACGAGCAACAGAACGGCTGGTGGCAAAATTGACTTGGTTCCGTACTGGCTCGCCTTGTAATCTTCAGGTGCCGAAATGGTGCTGTACATTAGCATCCAAACGCACAAGATCAACGGTGTTATCCAAGCGGCGGTCACCGAGGCTCCCATCCATGCCGCCCCAGTCGACCGCTCATCCCCGCTGAAATTCCGCAGGCGGTCGTGGGCTTCGTCGCTAGTTAAGATGCATTGGTCCAACGGATCAAAATCCCATGGATCTTTCGCGTGATTGATTGACAATCACGCCACTGATGTCCACGCCCATGCGACGCAGCGTGGTCGTGCCAGACTGCGCAGCTCTGGCATCGATTTCACCGTGCTGCATGACAAGAAAAACACGATCCATTGGCAGCAACCATGACAGAAAGTCCGCATCTGGGGTGACCGGCGGGAAATCCCAGATTAAAAGGTCATAATCCGAAGCGAGGGTGCGTAGCAGGGGCGTAAGACGCTCATGATGGCACTGCGAAAAATCAGTATCCGTGCCGACGGGTAGGACGGACAAACGACCCGATTGAGAGCGATTCACCGAACGAATGGGAGGGGAGCTGCCAGCCAACGCTTCGATCAGCCCAGGTGAAGCAGGAACCTGCAACAGGTTGGCCAACGAAGGTCGATGGAAATTGGCGTCGATTAAAAGCACATCGGCCGTTACGGAGGCTGCTACGGCAACATTCAATGCGACTGTCGAAACGCCATGGCCATGCCCACAAGATGTCAAGGCGATTGATTGCAATGGCCGGTCGTCGGCCCCTGCTGGCCAGCCCATTTGGGCTAAGACAGATTGCCAATAGCTCATGATCGATGCCCTGACTCGACCAGCTCAGTCAGGTGTTCAGCACTCGCATGCTCCGACTCAACGTCATCGTTCGGCAGAGATAGTTTCGGCCGCCGTTCCTTTCGCGGCAGTTTAGGAATCGTCGCAACAACGGGAAGTTGCAAGAGACCTTCGATGTCTTCAACTGTATTGAGCTTGGGTCGAAGATACTCAAGCAGCACCGCCAGCGAGACACCGCCGGCACCGCCCATGAAGATTCCCAACAACAAATTGATCAGCTTATTGGGTTTAGCGGGTTTCAGATTCAACGAGGCCGGTTGGGCGATACCAATATTGGAGAACTCCTCGATCTTCATTTTTTCATCGACCATCGCTTGCTGCAAATTGGCGGCATACTTTCGGTAGCTGGCGTCTAGGATCGCGATCTCACGGTCCAGGCCAGCGAACTGGATTTCGTCCTTCGTAAAGCGTGTCAGGTCCAGGTTGAATTGAGCAATCTGCTCCTGAATCTTCGCAATCCGAGCCTGTGTCGCCGCAAGCGCCGGACGCTTCAGCATCAAAGCGACACTGGCTTCTTGATAGACCTGATTAGGGCCTTGGACTTGTTCGCGTCGTCCTGATTCCGCTTTGGTCAAGACTTTACGTGACTGTTCGAGTTGCATCTCCATTTTCCGCACCTTAGGATGGCTCGACGTGTAGGTGGACATTAAGTCCTCGTATGCCATTTCGAGTCGGAACAGTTCTTGGCGCATGCCATCGGCACCTTGATTTCCAGCACCAATGGTTTCAGAGACCATGTGGTTTGGCGAAACGATGGACAACCCCGACGCGAGTTCGTTCACCTCGGTTTCCAACGCACTGGCTTGGGCTTCGGCTTGCATTAATTCCGTTTCGAGCGTCGCGATTCGATCGATCATCTTGCCACGATGAAGATCCGATGACAAAACGCCAGTGCGATTTTTGAGTAATTCAAGCTCCTCTTGGCGGTCCGACAACTCGCGATAGATCCGCTGCGTTTCTTCGGCAAGGAATCGATCGGCACCGACGGAGCGGTGCAAGCGAACATGTTCGTGGATATAATTCCGAACGGTCGAGTCGACGACACGCTGAGCCAATTCCGGTGAGTAGGTTTCAAACGAAACGGTGATCACGTTGGATTCTTCGAATGCCTCGATGTCAAAGTCTTTCTGAAGCTTGATCACCGCTTTCTCTTCACGAGGCAAATCATTCAGGACGCCAACCGAAGCTAAGTAAGACATCGTCGCGCCGATCGCTTCACTCAGCGAACTCTCGGTTGACTCCGTTTGAACTGCAGCCGACTCATCAGTGGGGTCTACATAGTCACGTTCCAGGATCGGTTCAGCACCGATTTCGACAACTACCGCCTCATAAATTTGCTTCGCCTGCATGAGTTCGACGACGGAGTTAATCTCCGCTTGACGAGATTGCGGCATCATCACAACGGGTTGCTCCCCCATCGTCGCCGTGGCATCGAGCGCGGCATTTTCTCGACCCAGCCTCAGAAACAATCGGGATTCGGAAGTATAGGACTTGGGCGTCATCAGCGTGACAAACCCGACCAAAAACACGGTTGCCGTGAAAAACAACATGACCAACGTCTTGCGTCGTAGAACGCCATGTACCGCATCCTCGATCATAAACGGGCGATGGCGCATAGGATAAAACGGCTCGGTCAGGGGTGGATGAATCGCGAAGGCAAGTATATCCGTAAAAGCAGCACCGCGAAGATATTCGAATCGTGCGTTGCGTCAAGGGTTGCCGGTGGAAGGCAAGTTTATCAGCAGTCGATCACAGAATCTGCAACTCAGGAATCGGAATCACGAACTGCCCCCCCCATTGGCGAGCATAGTCCAATTGAGACATGATTTCTTCCTTCAAATTCCATGGCAGGATCACGATGTAGTCTGGTTTGGTCTGTGCGATCATTTCGGGGGCATGGATTGGGATCAGCGTTCCCACCATCAAAGTGTTTTGCTTCATCTCGTTGCGATCGACTGTGTAAGCGATCAGATCTTCGCGGATGCCGCAGTAATTGAGCAGCGTGGCGGCTTTGCCGGGGGCGCCATACGCAGCGACTTGCTTGCCCGCCCGCCGCGCCTCGATCAGAAACTCGAGTAGTTTGAATTTAGTTTCCTGCACCTCGCGGGCGTAGCTTTGATAAGTCGTCGCATCGGTGAGTCCAGCATCGGTTTCTCGCTGCTCGATCTGATCAACGACCGGTTCGATCAAGCGGCTGGTGTCTTCAACGTGCCGGGCGTAGTAGCGAAGTGAGCCACCATGAGTCCCGATTTCGTCAACGTCGAACAATTCCAGGCCATGATGGCGAAGCACCTTTCGCATCGCGGTCAGCAAAAAGTATGAATAGTGTTCTTGGTAGATGGTGTCGAATTGTCGGCCCTCGATCAAATTGATCGCGTGGGGAATTTCAATCGTGATGGTTCCCTGCTCCGCCAATAGCACCTTCATCCCGCCGACAAAATCGTTCAGATCGGGCACGTGGCCGATGACGTTGTTACCGAGCAGTAAATCGGCATGGATGCCCTTGTCGACAAGCTTTTGAGCGGTCTGGACACCAAAGAACTCGACCACGCAGTCGATCCCCTGGTCGATGGCGATCTGAGCCACATTCGCCGCTGGCTCGATGCCCAATGCGGGGATCCCGGCCTGCCTGAAGTTCTTGAGCAGGTATCCGTCATTGCTGGCGATCTCAATGACTTGGTGGCTTTGATTCAAATCCAAGCGATGCGTGATCATGTCGCAGTAAAGCCGCGCATGCTTTAGCCATGACTCCGAGCAGGATGAAAGGTAGGCATAATGACTGTAGATTTCTTCGCCACTGACCAGTTCGAGAACTTGGATCAACCAACACTGGTCACAAACGTACGTCCGTAGCGGGTAGAATCTTTCACCTCGCAAGACGTCGTCTTTTTGCACGATGTTTTGGCAGAGGGGGGACAAGCCGAGGTCGATGACCGTGTGACGAAGCGGTGCGGAACAAAATCGACATTCGCCAAAGACCTGGTCTGCAGGCGAGGCTAACGTCGATTGATGCGTGGCGAGGGATGTCATGACACGGTGTTTACAATTGTGAATTTGTTCAAGTGCGTGCCTCGATCTTACTCAGACGGATATGAAAAATGTAGACTGGAACGCGTAAATTACCTTGAAATCTGTTCCGGGCGCGGCCAGGCGACCTGATAATCGTGATAATCGATCAAGCCATGTGCAGCCAATGTATCGGTAACCTCGCGAACTAAACCTGGCCGTAAACCGCATCTTTCGATGACGTTCTCGATACTATGGCGTCCGTCGGCGAGATTCAGCACCCACATCATCGCGGCTTGGAAATCGCCGCGGTCGTCGCGTTGCCCGAATGCTTTGAAAATACCGTAGTGTCCGAGCCTGGGTTCCCCGTGCGGTTTCAAATTGACGGGATAGCGGCTCGCTTCGATCGCTTGGACAATCTCCAGGATCGCGGCAAGCGAATCTTGTAGGTTCCCAGCCTTAATTAATTCAAGATTGTCACCCGAGGTATGGTACTGGGGGAATTCGCCGTGCACGCTTCGCGACAACCGACCGATTGGTAAATCAAACCCGGGTGAATTGAATTGTCGCTCGTCATAACCGAACGGATCAAATTCCCGGTTGCAAAAATCGCCGTCGCGACGACCGAGAACTTGCCGCACGATCGAGTCGATCGGTCGGCCGCCGTCGCGCGAAGCCTTGTAAGTCAGCGGTGCGTCGTCGCCCAGGAGAGTGAGCACCAATCCGTGCCGAATTTGCTTGATTTGTTTAGGAGTTTGTAGCGAAAGCCAACCGATCACGCCAATCGTCGCGGGCGCGAATAACAACCGATAGGTGTACCGTCGTGGCATCCGTTGCAAGTGTTTGGCTAAGTAGGTGGCCACCACGATCCCCGAAAGATTGTCGTTGGCGAGCGAAGGGTGGCAGGTGTGGCAATGAAACAAAACGGTTTGATCGGATTCGCCGGGCAACACGCACTCGCCGAGCGACATGGAACCCTTGAAATAGCGGGCATCGACCTGCACCGTCCAGGGGCCTCCCTGCCGCAACCGATCATGTTGCCGATGAGTAACGCAGAACCCCCAGTCATCGCGAAAGAAACAGGTGCGATAGGGAATCACGTCGGGCTGATCGTCGACAACGTGAATGTGACTTTGCAACGCCTCCCACGACATCTCCGCTCGTACCGGCTGGCTGCCGTTGACGAGATGCAAGTTCGATTTGGCGTAATCGACGACTCGCTCGCCACGTGCGTCTGCGATGAACGCGTCTCGCACTTCCCACTCATCGGGGATTTCCCAATCCAAAGCGGTTTGCCCGGACGCCAATTCAGTGACCTGAATAGGGATTTCTTCGGACAGAATCTCAAGCGTCCGACGAAGTCCAACCCCTGTTTGCGAGCGATGCAGGGGAAACAAACGTGTCGCCAAGGCTAGCATTGCGTCGCCCTCGTCCGACAGGGACGAAGTTTTGCTTCCGGTGGTTTGTTTGTTCATCACAATCCCTTCAGTTTGAAGAATGATCGCGGGCGGGTGACGTTTGGTAGGCCGGGGCATTGCGGTCGCGATAGACCATTTGCGTCGAAGGCCCGACCAGATATTTTCCGACGCCCTCTTGAAGTGCCGCCTTGTAGATCGGCAAGGCTCGGTCAAACGCTTGGGCGGTTTTTGCGATATCGTCGTCGCTGTGAGAGTAGCTCAACACCAACGAGGGACCGAGGACGCCATGACGAATCATTTCTTGCATCAAAAGGGTGCGGAACTCCTGCGAACCAATCCCACGTTCGTCGGCGGTGGCAAAGATCAGGTTGCAGGGCTTGCCGATGATTTGCACGAATTCCGTCATGTCGTGCTCGGCGATCACATGTTGCAGTGAATCCTTCAGTTTTTGCCCTTGTTTCGCCAGCACTTCGATGACCGGGTTTTCCCGGTAAAACGCCATCGTTGCGATCGCGGCGGCAAGCCCGGGTGTTTCCGCACCATGCGTGGTCGACAGGGCAAACACCCGTTGGCGATCATGGTACAAACCGGCCGCTTGCATGAACTCTCGTTTTCCCACTAGCGCTGACGCCGCGAACCCATTAGCGAACGCTTTTCCAAAAGCGGAGAGATCCGGCTCGATGTCGTAGACCGTTTGCGCGCCGCCATTGTGCCAGCGGAAGCCCGTGATCATCTCGTCCAAAATGAACAGCGCCCCGTGTCGATGACAGATCTCACGAACCTTGTGCAAAAAATGGTCTTTCGGATCGTCATACTTTGCCGGTTCAAGAATGACCGCCGCGATCTGATCAGGATGCCGTTGGAAAACGAATTCGAGGCTTTCGGGATCGTTGTAAGAGAACGTGAAGCTTTGATCGCGAGTCGACTTCGGAATGCCGGCGGGGATGGCGGTAGTGCCGATGAACCAGTCATGAATGGCAAAGAACGGATGTTCCTGGCAAAGTGCGACGCCGTCGCGTCCGGTGTGAGCGCGGGCCAGTTTCAATGCCGCAGTTGTCACCGTCGAGCCATCCTTGGCAAACTTGCACATTTCGGCCCCAGGGATCATCGCCAGCAATTCCTCGGCACATTGCACCTCGATGGCCGCCGGACGGCTGAAGTTGGTCCCGATGCTGAGCGATTCAACGACGGCATCGACGATCGGTTCGAATGCGTGACCCAACGTGACCGCACGGCAACCCATGCCATATTCAATGAATTCGTTGCCATCGACGTCCCAAACATGGCAACCCTTACCTCGAGCGATGAAACCAGGCGACATCAACGGAAATTGATCATCGCCCTTGGCATAGGTGTGACATCCCCCAGGGATGATCTGATGTGCTCGGCACTGTAGTTTACGAGAATTCCAATAGCGATTGGTTTCATCTGATGGTACTATCGTCACTGGAGCATCGCCTCATATTGTCCGATTTGTTCCATACTGAAAGCCCCGATCGAATCAGGATCTTCGCGGTAACGTTTGTACCATTGGGCCGTCTTTTCGATCGATTCAAAAACGCTCAAACGCGGTCGCCACTCCAGTTCCCAAATCGCTTTGTCGATCGCCAGGCGAAGGATGTTCGCCTCGGCGGGTTGTCCGGGCTTGGAAGCATCGACGATTTCACCTTCGCCCCAGTGCTCGACGAAGCTTTGCACGACTTGCATTACGGTGATCTCGTTGCCCGGTAGCGGACCGATGTTCCAACCCGAGCAATAACGTGCCGCGTCGGTTCCGAGTAAACGCGCGGCCAAGGTCAAATAACCTGAAAGGCATTGCAGAACGTGTTGCCAAGGACGCAGTGCGCTGGGGCTACGAATTTGAATGGGCGTGTTGTCGCAGATCGCTTTGACGACATCGACGATCAATGCGTCCTTCGTCCAATCTCCGCCGCCGATCACGTTGCCAGCACGGGCACTAGCCAATCGGACACCATGTTGGTCGATCTTGTCGACGGGGAAGAACGAATGGCGGTAACTTCGAATCGCGATTTCGGCGGCACCTTTGCTGCCTCCGTACGGATCATGCTCGCCCAAGGCGTCGTTTTCCGTGTATCCCCAAACCTGCTCGACGTTTTCGTAACACTTGTCGCTGGTCACCATGACGACGGCTGGCGGTTGATCGAGCAACGCGACGGCATCGAGTACACCGATCGATCCCATCACGTTAATATCGAAGGTTTCGCGGGGAATGTTGTAGCTCGTCCGCACGACGCTTTGAGCGGCTAGGTGCATGACCAAATCGGGAGCGGCATCACGCATCGCTCGATTGAGCGTGGCGGCGTCGCGAATGTCGGCTTCGCGATGACGATGAAGTTTGGTCTGAACATCGGCCAGCTCGAAGTGGCTCGGATTCGTCGGTGGCGCCCAGGCGTATCCGGTGACTTCCGCCCCCAGACGGGTCAACCAAAGTGCCAGCCAGGAGCCCTTGAATCCGGTATGCCCGGTCAGAAAAACCCGCTTTCCCTTGAACGTTTCGTTAGCGACAAAATCCATTGCGGGCTTGCTTGAGAGTGATTGACAGATTCAATGTGCAGTCTAGTCTAGTATGATAACTCGTCCAGAAGGTCGGTGCGTTATTTCTTGTTACTCCCTCCTCATGACGCCCGTTGTCCTGACTTCCTTGCGATATCTCCAACTCCTCGGCTTAGCGCGTTCCAGACCGGTCGTCGCGTTGGCCGATCAGATGGTCGTTAGCGGAACGAGTTTTGTAACGATGATCATGGTCGGTCGTTATTGCGGCGCCGAGGGTTTGGGAACCTTTTCGCTGCTGCTGAGTCTGCTGCTGCTGGCCAACGCAGCCCAATTGAGCCTGGTTTGTGCGCCCTTCACGGTATTTCGCTTACGAGGCGTGGACGATGATAGCCCGCGCGTAAGGGCTGGCAGCGTTGCGACCGGGGCCGGTTTCTTAACGGCGGTTTTGACGATTCTTTCGATTGTCGCGGCGATCATCGTTTCATTCGCCTCCACGTCCGTGATCGCGGAGGTCGCCGCATGGGCGTTGGCGATCTCCCTGCCCGGCTACTTGGTTCGCGACTTCGCACGACGGTTTGATTTTGCCCGATTACAGATGACCGGAGCACTGCTATTGGATACCTCGGTTTGTGTTTTGCAATTGGTCGCGATTTATGCCCTAGGCCGAACGGGGCAGTTGAGCGGACCTCGGGCGATCGTGTTGATCGCTGCTGCCAGTCTCGTGGGCAGTGCGATTTGGTTCCTGCGACGTCGCGAAGAGTTCACTTGGCGTCGCGAGCGGGTACTGCCCACGATCAAACACGACTGGCGTTTCGGGCGCTGGTTGATGATCGACAACCTGGTTTGCATTACGCAGCTTTACGCGATGCACTGGATGCTGACCGGGATGATCGGAACCTCCGCAGCAGGCGTCTTCGCGGCGTGTTTATCCATTGCGGCACTTGCCAATCCGTTCTTACAGGGGGTGGGCAATTATCTCTCGCCGAAGATCGCGGAAACCGTTTCGTTGCGATCCCGAGGCGCTACGATGGTATTGTATTGGCGTGCGACTGCCGGTTTGGTCTTTGTCGTCGCGATTTTCACCGCCGTGATCTTTCTGTTCAGCCAGGAGTTGCTCGGGAGCCTCTACAAAGGAACGGTCGATCAAGCGAACGCCGGGATCGTCGCCCTGCTCGCGCTGCGAATGCTTTGTTCAGCACCCACGATTGCAGCCGATCACGCGGTGGTTGCGATGGAATCGCCAAAAGCCAGCGCGATCGTCAGCCTCCTAGGAGTCGTGTTGACCGTCGTGATCGCCTATCCTTTGATCCTTCGTTACGGCGTGACCGGCGCCGCGGTGGCGTTGTTGATCGGAACGGCAGTCGAATCGGCTGCGTTGGTTGTTGTATTTGTCCACAAGCTGAATCGTTGGTCTTGGCATCCCGCGACATCGACTCAGGGAAACTTCCGCTAAGTCGGTCCATTCAGTGATGCGTCAGAAAGCAATCATCATCGTCGTCAAGAGACCAGAGAACCTGAAATGAATGTCTCAGCCCAGTGGTTTCGTCCCCGAGCGATAAGCGTTGGTGTTTGGTTGGCCGTAGCAATCCTCTCGGTTTGGGCGGTCGGCACGCTTGCCAATTTCCTGATTCACTATGTCATCGCTGTCCCGGAAAGCGATGTAGTCACCTTTCTGAATCGTTTTGACTTAGGGCACGAACCCAGCATCCCGGCCTATTTTTCGGCGCTACTGATACTGGCCTCCGCCGTCATGCTGGCGTTCCTGGCCCAAACGGACCAGCACCCACAGCGTCCTCATCGACTGAACTGGGCATTCCTGGCAGTGGTCATGCTCGCCCTTTCGATTGACGAAGTTGTGATGTTTCATGAAATGGGGAACGCCATGATGCAAATGACCGCAATGGGCGATTGGTTGTATTTCGCTTGGGTGATCCCAGGCGGATGCGTGGCCTTGGTCGTGGCACTGATCAACGTGCGGTTTTTGCTGCGACTGCCACGACGAACGGGCAAACTCATGATCTTGGCCGGTGCCGTTTTTGTTGCCGGAGCCGTCGGAATGGAGTTGGTCGCCAGCGTCATTTTCAGCGCGGCCGAAGACGAAATAGCCGCACAAGCCACACTATCGCACATCGCCAGCCAGTCCGTCGAGGAGTTGCTGGAAATGATTGGAACGGGAATTTTTCTTTTTGCTCTGTTTGATTATATTGAATCGTCGGGCTTGCGGGTCTGTTTTCAATACGACTTATTTGGCAACGAGAATGGCTGAACGTTCAACGATGAATTCGACCGACGAGTCTTGTCCTGGATGCGAAGCGGGATCGCTGCAACCGTTCTTTGAGATTGAAACGGCCGCCGCGAACGTCGGGACTTTACCAACTTCGGCTGAGCTGGCTCGTCGAGCCGCTCGAGGATCGATCGAACTGGTGATCTGTCGCCAATGCGGTTTAATACATAATCGTTGCTACGACGTTTCGCGGGTCGGCTTCGAGCCAGGGTACGAAGTTTCGTTGTTTCACACCCGCGTCTTTCGAGAATACATCCAAGGCGTGTGCGATCGATTGATCCAGCGATACGATCTGAACAACAAACGCATCCTGGAAATCGGTTGCGGTGGCGGCGATTTCCTGAAACTGATTTGTCAGTCCGGCGGCAATCAAGGCACCGGCATCGATCCAACCATTGCCCGAGAGTCAACTCAGCAGCTCGGTCGCGGTGAAGTAACGCTCCTGCCAGGATTCTTTCAAAATGAACATGCCGACCTGATTGGTGACTTTGTGTGTTGCCTTTCCGTTTTCGAAGCGATTCCGAATCCCCTCGGATTTTTGCAGCGACTCCGGGCGTGCATCGGAGATCGTGATGTTCCAGTTTACTTTGAAGTCTTCAATGGATTCCGATCGATCGAACTCGGTGAAGTCTGGAGTATCCATTACGAACAATGCAACTACTTCAGTCTCGACAGTCTGAAGAGTCTATTCCCTCGAGCGGGTTTCGAAATCATCGAAGCGGGACCGTGCTATCAAGGCAATCAATACTTGTTCGTTGAAGTGCGTCCGGCCAAAGAATCATCTGCGTCAGATACTCTCGATGCACCACAGGATTTGCCATCGCTGGATCGGATGATCGCGTGGACAGAACAGTTTGCTCACGATTACCAAGCACGCAAAAAGCAATGGCAAGAAAGACTGTCGAATTGGCGGAATGATGGAAGCGATGTTGTGGTTTGGGGGTCCGGAGGCAAAGGCATTAGTTTTCTCAATGCGATCGACGATGCGGACGTGGTCCGTTGTGTCGTTGATGTCAATCCGGATCGTCAGCAACACTGCATCCCTTTGTCTGGCCACGTAATTGTCGATCCCGCGACGCTGGCCGATCGACCGCCCGATGTCGTGATCGTAACCAACCCTCTCTATCGCGATGAAATCGCATCGCAACTGAAAGCCATGAACGTTTATCCCGAAATTTTCGTAGCCTGAACGGCTTCCTAATTCCAACGCCTTGTTAAACAACATGATGACTAATTCGACCACGCAAAAGATCCATGAGTGGGTGCTGCAAAACTTCCCAGCCGCCGCCGAGCAAAAACTCGGCGTCGATGATTCGTTACTCGACAGTGGTATCGTCGACTCGATGGGTACGCTCGAGATTGTCGAGTACCTCGAGGATGAATTGGGTATTGAAGTCTCCGACGACGACATGGTGGCGGATCACTTCGAATCCGTTTCGTCGATCGCGAAGTTCGCAAACAAGCAGATGAATCCCGATGCTCAAACTGATTCGACGCTGGCGGGTTCAGGATCGCTCGAAGATGATGCGGGGGTGAGTTAAAAGTGCGATACCTGTTGCATGATTTGTTGCGAGACAGCGCCCACCGAGACCCGCACGCCGACGCGGTAATCGATTCCCGACAACTTCTCGATTACGCGACCTTTGCGAGCCAGGTCGAGTCGCTTGCTGCGGCGTTGCGCTCCGCGGGTGTTCGCACCGGCGATCGGGTTGCCGTCTTCCTGCCGCCGACATCGACGTTGCCGCTGGCGATTTTCGCGATCAGTCAATGCGGTGGTGTATTCGTCCCGATTCACCACGGTCTGTTTCCAGCTCAGGCCATCCATATCTTACGAGATTGCGGAGCGATCGGTCTGATCGCCGATTCAACTCGGTTACAAAATCTTTTTGAAGCACAACAAAAGAGACAACAGCGATCGGAGCCCGACGAGCAATGGAAAACGCCTGACTTGAGGTTCATTGTCGCGGATTGTCCATCGGCTGAAAAACAATGCAAATTTGTATCAGACTTACCTTGCCATGATCTACCATCCATTATCAAAGTGCGGACGACGTTCCAAGCAGCAACTTTTTGCACCGAGAAAGAACTCGCAGCCATTCTCTATACGTCGGGTTCAACCGGACGACCCAAAGGAGTGATGTTGAGTCACGCGAATCTGATCGCGGGTGCCGAGATTGTTGCCGACTATTTAGACCTGTCGGCCAGTGATCGATTATTGGCCGCTCTGCCGTTAAGTTTTGACGCGGGTTTAAATCAATTAACAACCGCGATGCTGGTCGGCGGAGCCACTGTGATGATCGAATTTCGATTCGCGCGCGAGATCGTCGATACTCTCATCGAACAACGCATCACTGGTTTAGCCGGAGTGCCGTCGTTGTGGACGCTGTTGACTCAAAAGACATCCGGTTTGCATAAACGTTCTCCGCCGCACTTACGCTATATAACGAATACCGGAGGCGCGCTGTCGCCTAAAATTGTCGAGCAACTTCGTCATCAACTGCCCGAGACGGAAGTGTTTTTGATGTATGGATTGACCGAGGCGTTTCGTTCGACCTACTTGCAGCCTACTGAAATTGACGCCCGCCCTGGATCAATGGGTAAAGCGATTCCGAATACCGAGTTATTGGTTGTCGGTGATGACGGCACGCTTTGCGGCCCAGGCGAAGTCGGTGAGTTGGTGCATCACGGTCCGACAGTGTCGTTGGGCTACTGGGGGAAACCCGAACTGACCGCTCAGGTTCTCCGACCGCACCCGATCACTCCACCGGGACGTTCGGTTGGCGATTTGGTTTGCTATTCGGGCGATCTTGTCCGTCGCGATCAGGACGGGTATCTGTACTTCGTTGCTCGCCGTGATAATCAAATCAAGTCAGCCGGGTTTCGGATCAGTCCTACAGAGGTCGAAGAGGTTTTATGCAGCATCAATGGAGTACGTGCTGCCGCGGTTGTCGGATTGCCGGATGAAGATTTGGGACAGGTCGTTGCCGCGGTCATCGTGCTCGACGTGGATGCAGTTTTGAAATCTTCGGAGATCATCGGCGCAACCTCCTCATCACTGCCACGGCACATGGTTCCCAAACAGGTTGAACAGATCGAATCGATTCCGCTGACCGCCAACGGAAAGACGGACTACGCCGCCGTCGCTCAAATTTTTTCTCCCCAATCCGGTGTCGGCGATCATGATTGACCATGCCACGCGACTGATCCAATCGCATTTCGATGTCCACAACCATGAGTTGTACATTGGCGGCATCGCCGTTTCTGAACTGGCTAAGCAGTTTGGGACGCCGCTGTTCGTTTATGACCAAGCGATCATGGAAGCCAACGTGGCTCGCTTGCGCCAGACGTATCCGGCCAAGTTTGATCTGTTCTATTCGATGAAAGCCAACCCGAACGCGGCAATCCTGAAGTGCTTCTTGAAACAGGGTTGCGGATTGGAGATTGCCTCGGCGGGCGAGTTGTATCAAGCGTTACGGGCCGGCTGCCCGCCGGAGCGTGTGATCTTTGCCGGTCCCGGCAAGACGCATTCGGAACTTGATCTGGCGCTTCAATCAAACATCGGTGAACTGCACGTCGAGTCAATCGATGAAGCCGTCATGCTGGATGATATTGCGCGAAGCCATGGCCGTACCATGAACGTGGCCCTGCGGGTCAATCCGATCGAAGGCGGCGGCGGCGCGATGCAGATGGGTGGGCGAAGCTCTCCGTTCGGGATCGACGAAGAGACTCTCGACGACGCCGTACGACATGTCTTGACACTGTCGTCGTTGCGATTGTCAGGCGTGCATCTTTTCATGGCAACGCAAATTCTCGACGCCGACGTCTTGCTGGGGCAGTATGAACGAGGAGTCTCGATCGCTCGTCGAGTCGCGCGGCAACTTCCGCACCCACTTGAGTCCATCGACTTTGGCGGTGGATTGGGGATTCCCTATTTCACCAAAGAAACGCCTCTGGATCAGTCTCGTTTGGCCGCTGGTTTGCATGAAATCGCTGCCAAACTTGACGCGGATGAGTTGCTGAGTGAAGCCAGAGTCGTGATCGAACCTGGACGCTACCTGGTCGGGGAGGCGGGCATTTATTTGTCTCGCGTGACGCGTGTTAAACAATCTCGCGGTAGAAACTATGCGGTCATTGATGGTGGGATGCATCATCATTTGGCCGCATCAGGCAACTTGGGACAAACCATTAAACGCAATTTCCCTTCCGTGGTGGCGAATCGAATCGGCACAGGCGAAGTGTCCGAAACCGAAGTGGTTGGCCCCCTTTGCACGCCGCTGGACACCTTGGCGCGAAAAGCAAGTTTGCCGCCGATACAGGCGGGAGACCTCTTCGCGGTGTTGCAGTCGGGTGCCTACGCGCGAACGTCAAGCCCGCACGGTTTTCTGTCACACGATTCGCCTGCCGAAGTCATGGTCCACGAAGGCAATGCGAGACTCATTCGGCGTCGCGGGAAACCCGAAGACACTCTACTTGACCAGGTTGAACCCAGTGCTTGATCCAGGTCGTTTTTGTGAGCACGCGGCTAGCACCGTCGGCTCACCATTCCAAAGCGATTCCGCCGTGCAAAGGGCGTCGCCTTGATTAAATTAAAAGTCATCGATTCAAATTTGTTCACCAAGTTGTACGAATCTTTTTTGGTAGACGATGATCCGCTTTCTACCGAGCAGGATTGGCGGAACGTGTTTGACTATGCCTGGGATACCGATGAGGGGCATTGCGGATACGCGATGATACGCGATGACGCTTTGATCGGCATGATGGGGATGGTCTTCAGCAAGCGATGGATCGATCAGCAATGGCAACCCTTTTGCAATTTGCACACCTGGTGGGTGAGAGAAGATCAACGGGGCCACAGCATGATGATGTTGCGTCCGCTGAAAAAGCTGAGTCAGCGTTACACAATGACGCACTTCACACCGTGTGATCGTATTCGCGCCGTCACCAAAAAGCTCGGGTTTGAGGATCTCAATTCGCAACTGCGAATTTTGTTGCCACAGGGTCGATCTACGGCAATCTCACCGAGCGACGACTTCGAATTGGTCTTTGAACCCGAACGAATCCAGACGCTGTTGAGTGAGAGTGATCGAAAATTGTTTGTCGATCACCAACCCTACGGGCTTGGTAATCTTGCAGTTCGTTTTGGTGATTCAATCTGCTATGTCATCTACGCGCACGTCATGCGACATCGCTTCCCATACTGCCACGTTCATTACATCGGCGAACGAGGTTTGTACGCAAAATTTGAACCGGCAATCCGTGCGGCCATCACGTCTCGTCATCGTGTTCGTTTCCTGGCCCTGGACGAACGACTTTGCGATGGAATTCCGCTACGTCGTTCATTTCGGTTCTGGGCCCCTTCCAACGCTTTGTTTCGATCCGCAGTCGTAAAACCTCATCAGATTGATCACCTTTATTCGGATGTTGCATTTCTGAAATTGACCACTCTACCTGACATCACTCATCGTCTTCGCCAGATCGTTTCGAACTACATTCCGACGATACGTCGTCCCGATTGAAACTCGTATGAGCGTGGACTTTCTGTGCGGAGCGGCAGAGCGACATTAGCTGATTGACCGTTTGCAGCAGTGAAATGAGATCGCCATTCTCTGTGGCGGATTTTTTAATGTCGGCGGCAACCGATTCAATCTCGTAGATTCCACCATGTGCGGCAGTCATTTCCAAACGGCTTGCAAACGCCCTGATACTGGCACTGTCGCGGTTGTCGATGGCCTCGGCGAGTCGCTCGATTTGAAGCCCCACCTGCAAGGCAATTTGCCTTGACGGCACCAATCGGGATGTGCTGGCCCGTTGGTAAGCACATCGGCGGAAAAGGTTCGGCAGAACCTCACGTAGGCGAGACTCTCTGAGACTCGCAATTTCCAGCGTCTCAGAGAGACGCTGCTACGTGGTTACGCCGAAATAATTGTGACGAGGTGCTTGGATGCGGTGTGTCGGGCTTTCCGCCATAGGTTGCATGATGGTAGCGCATGATGTCCACGAGTTGTGGATGAGAAAACGACGCCTCAACGATTTCCACTCCGATGCGATCATGGATCTCCCCACGGCTAACACGCACTTTGGGCAAAACAGGAGACTTGCGTTGAGTTTCGCCGGGCGACATTTTAGGGGATGATTTCGGATGTAATTTCTTTGTTCCGCGTTGCCCTTTCCCGTTCACTCACTATGACTGAAAACCAGTTCGATGATGTTGATTCTATCCTCACCTGATTTGACGAGCGGAAGGCCCCGAGGTCGCATGTCAATCGGCTCCATGTTTTCGTTGATCTGCTTGTCATTTGTATCATCGCGGTCATTGCTGGGGCTGACGGCCCGCAGGCAACTGGCGTTTGGGCTGACAACAATTAAGCGTGGCTGAAAAAGCACCTTAAACTTCCTAACGGAACTCCGTCTCACGACACCTTGTGACGCCTGCTTGCAGCTCTCAAACCGCTTGCATTTCAGGACTGTTTCCAGGCATGGATTCAGAGAGTTGCTCCGCTGGATGAAGAAGCTGAGATGAATCAGATCGCCATTGACGGCAAGGCTCCTCGGCGCAGCCATGATCGCTCAAAGGGACTGGGACCATTGTGGCTAGTGAGTGCCTGGGCGGTGGATCGCTCGATCAGCCTCGGGCAACTCGCTACGGAGGAGAAATCGAATGAAATCACCGTAATCCCGGTTCATCCGACGGAAGCGTGCGCCGACCCCAGGATCGAGGTTTTTCAAGGCATGGCTCGAGTGTCCAATGATTTGATGAAAAATCGTCCTCGGCGAACCGAAATCCGCCGAGGACCGTCGGCACCCTTGGCGCACCGCTTTTGCAGGAAGACGCTGGCGACCGAGATCTCCCTTGTCGAGTTGAACCTCTGCAGAGCTCGACTGGAATGGCGTGGACTTAAGATTTGTCAGGCGGTTTCACGGGCGCGGTCGCCATCCGTTTGGCGCGACTCGGGCGGGGTGCTTTCATCTTTGGATATTTGGATTGATTT
>Ga0163215_100286_pt1 | contig 109309 bp, 109 predicted proteins | sample SynspAceP_FD_185934 | JGI IMG/M metagenome (GOLD analysis project Ga0163215, IMG submission 185934) | Saline lake microbial communities from Ace Lake in Antarctica - Synechococcus sp. Ace-P (Hybrid Assembly) | ecosystem: Environmental > Aquatic > Non-marine Saline and Alkaline > Saline | place...
CCAATCGAATTGGAACGCCTCTCCTGGACGAAAGGTAAGAGGCACAAAAGTTCCGCGCCCTGTTGTCTGCTGCTCACGATGCCGGTCTGCGCGCCAGTCGCGGGCAAATGCTGCAACCCGATTGTAGGAGCCGGTGAAGCCAAGCACCACCAGATCAGCATGCAGGTGCTTTAGCGTGCGCCGTTGCTTGCGCGACTTGCCAGCTTGCCGTCGATCGCCACCCAGCCAGTTTGTCAGCGAACGGGTCCAGCTTGCTCTGCCGCTCTGGTGTTGTGAAACGCGGCTCTATCGTCCCCGCGTTCAAATGCTTCGTTATGGTGTTGCGCGACAAACCAGTCCGGCGCGAAATCTCGCGGATCGATAGCTTCTCCCGCAAAGCCATGCGGCGAATTATGTTCAAAAGTCCCATGTGTATCACTCCATTTCTCCCCATTGCGCATCGCGCTGGGGGAAGGGTCACATGGCTCAGTTCTCAGTGGAAATTATCTGCTTACCTGGCTCACTTCTGCGTGGAAATTAACAGGCGAGGGACTTTGAAAGGCAGGTTGCCGAGATCCAAATCCGGATTGCTGTCCTTAACCGCTACACCGCTCTTGGCATACCTATAACGGAGCCTGTAGGCTAAATCCGTCTGGGGTAAGGGGAACTCCACCCACAAGCTGATTTGTGCAACAAAGCCCATTTATGCACAATTTAGCAGGCTCTATCCGGCGTTCAAATCGTTATACCAAAGCGGTGTGGGCTGAAGGGGCTGCAAATTCCGCAGTATGGCCCTATTGATGCCGCTGTTTCCTGCCATTTTACGCAAATGTCCAAGGAGACCCCAGTGAGAAAAACCACCCTTATTCTGGCAGCAAGCCTGCTGGCCACCAATGTATCCGCCCTGACAGAAACCGAGCTCAAAGCGCTGAGCGAAGAGATTATCATGCTCAACGGGTATCAGTGTGGCCGGGTTCTGGCCGTTCAGCCGACCGATGTGCCGGACGTCTGGCAAGTATCGTGTAGCCCCGATGGGGCGATGGATGCGCTCGTCACGTACCGCATGGACGCGCGCACCGGTCTTGTGTCAGGCAGTTAGAGGCTCGCGTCGAGAGCTTCCAGAATCGCATCACCCATCTGGGAGGTGGATATCGGCGTACCGCCTTCTTCACCCATCAGGTCAGCCGTGCGCGCGCCATTTGCCAACACCGTCTCGATGGCTGCCTCCAGACGTGTCGCTTCATCGCCCTGATCGAAGGAATAGCGCAGCGCCATCGCAAAGCTGAGGATGCAGGCGATCGGGTTCGCCTTGCCTTGGCCTGTGATGTCGGGCGCGGAGCCGTGTACGGGCTCGTAGAGCGCCTTGGGGCGGCCATCGGCGTTTGGCGCACCGAGGGAGGCAGAGGGCAGCATGCCCAGCGAGCCGGTTAGCATCGCGGCGCAGTCGGACAGGATATCTCCGAACAGGTTGTCGGTCAGGATCACGTCAAACTGCTTGGGCGCGCGCACCAACTGCATCGCACCATTGTCGGCGTACATATGGGTCAGCTCGACATCGGCATAATCGGTGTCATGTACACGCTGGACAATCTCGCGCCACAGAATGCCGCTCTCCATCACGTTGGCTTTTTCCATCGAGCAGACCTTGTTGCTGCGGCGACGGGCCAGCTCGAATGCAGAGCGCGCAACGCGGTCGATCTCTGATTCTGTATAGCGCTGGGTGTTGATGCCCACACGCTCGTTGCCTTCTTTGAAAATGCCGCGCGGCTCGCCAAAATAAACGCCGGAGGTCAGCTCGCGCACGATCATGATATCGAGGCCGGCAATCAGGTGCTTTTTCAGCGAAGAGAAATCTGCCAGTGCGTCAAAGCACTGGGCAGGGCGCAGGTTGGAATAAAGGTCCATCTCCTTGCGCAGGCGCAGCAACCCGCGCTCGGGCTTGACCGAGAAGTCCAGATTGTCGTATTTCGGGCCGCCCACAGCGCCCAGCAGAACGGCGTCTACTTCCATCGCGCGCGCCATTGTATCGTCGTGCAGGGGCGTGCCGTGTTTGTCATAGGCGCAGCCACCCACCAGATCATGCTCTACGTCAAAGGCCAGATCACGCTTGGCGCCGAACCAGTCGATGATGCGGGTCACTTGGCCCATAACCTCGGGGCCGATGCCGTCACCGGCGAGGATCAAAAGGGTAGGGTTTGCCATGCGATATGCTCCTGAAAATGGTTGCAGTTTGCGTAGCGCGCAGCGGCGGGGGCGTCAAGGATTGCAGGCGCGTCAAGGATTGCAGGGATATCAGCGGGGCGCGATGTCCACCCAGAGCAGGCTGTGGCGGCTGGCCTCCGGCGCACTGACCAGACCGTGACCCAGCACGCGCCAGTCTGTCGAGGGCAGCAGATAATCTACCCGCAGATCACCGGGGCGCGGCTCGGGGAAGTCGGCGGTGGGGGCGTCGTCAAACGGGTTTTGCAGGCGCGGATGGGCCAGCAGGGCAGTAATTGCCTCCGGCCTGCCGGCGCCGCGTGCGGGATCGGTGTTGGCTGTGCCACCAAGGATAAAAGGCAGCGGGGATATATCCCGCGCCAGATAGTCCAGCCAGAATGCCACCTCGTCATGGTTGCGACGGCCATTGCGGTCCTCCGGTCCGTCGTAGACGGGGGTACTGGCATGGAAGGTCATCACGCGTAGGATGCCAAACTCCGGTGTAATCACCGGCACCACCCAATGCCCGCGCGAGGACAGCCTGTGCGCTGCAAAGACCTCGCGCCCGCCGAAAGGTTCACCGCTTTCCATCGGATAAATGTGCCCTTCAAGATTGCGCCAGAGAAGGGGTGTATAGTCCTCAACTGCGCCCTGCTGGATAGGAAAGCGTGACAGGACAGCCATGCCGCCCATTCCGTTGAAGCGCCCATAGCCGTGGGCATCATCCGCTTCGCCCAGCTTGCCGTTGCCGTTCAGGTCCAGCCCGCTGGCCTGTCCGGCGTTGGGGGGATTGGCAAAACTGTGGGGATAGACAAGCCCAGCTGCCGCAAGGTCCTTGGACAAGGCCTCCAGCGCGCTGCGCCGCAAATCGTAGTCGATGCCTTGCAGCATGACGATATCAGGCCGCACCTCAAGTATCAGCTTTTTGAAGGCGTCAATCTGGGGGTCTTCACCACGCAGAATATCGCGCAGCAACAGGCCCGGGCCTTTGCGCATAAGCTCTGCATTGAAGGTTGCGATGCGCAGGGTATCAGCGTGCAGGCGCACAGTGGTGCAGGCAAAGATCAGCACCACTGCACATATTATGTGGATTAGGCGGGCTGGAAGCCGCCACGATCTTCCGCATCGGCTTCGGCATAGGCGCGCTTGCGCTTTTCCTCGATCATGTCCGCGATCTTGCCCATAGCAATGCCGCGCATGATAATGCTTGCCGGAAGAAAGGCCCATGCTGCGATTGTCCAGATAAGGGTTTGCGAGTTTTGTAATGTGATTGGTTCTATCAGATCGGAGGCCAGTTTGACCACCGCAGGCACAAGAAAAGGCAACAGAAAGCCGAGCGCGATGTTGATCCGCGCGTCGCGCTGCAACCGCTCCAGTACGTCGCCGCCGGCAGTGGGGTCAAACAACGGCAGGTTCACCCAGACATTGAACGCACCCGAGCGTGCGGGCCAGTTCAGCACGCGCACAAGGACCAGAAACGCCGTCATCACAATCAGCGAGACCAGATAGGACAAGCCCGCAGCGGTGCGCACAAAGCCGACTGTTTCGGCGGAAGCATCTGCGGGTAGCATCAGTACCACAAGGCGGACGGGGGAGTAGGGGAAATCAATCGCGTTGCCGACAATTGTACCGATAGAGGTAATTGCTGTGGTTATCAGTGTGGGATCGGCCATGCCGCGCAAGATCATACTCAGTAAAAAGACAACTACAAACAGGGCGGCAAAGCGCATCCGGTTGAAGGGGGCTGCATCGCGGAATTCTACAATACTGGGGAAAACGGAGTTATACTCTACAAAGGTAAGCACACCTGCCAGAATTGCAACGAGCAAGACAAAAGGTGTCGAATCGCTTCCAAGACCGGGCAGCAGAAGTGCCGGCGTCATGATCATGGTCGAAACCAAAAGTCCGCGCGCCGCAGCACTGGTCATTCGTACTATCAAAACTCTATCCCTTCAAACTGGCCCGCCGCGGTTTCCGCGTGCTTGATCCAACTTGATGCCTTCGGGTTGCGGAAGGCCTGCCTCATTGTTGTCACAATTGTGCCTTCTTTCGCCTTGGTTCTCAAGTCTGTTGAGGCAGAAGACCCTGCGGGTTGGGCCTTTTGGAGGAGGGGGTGGTGCGTTCTTGCATCAAATCAGCGGCGCAAATAAGGCAGCCGCTACATCTTGTGGGCGCATCCTGCACGCCCACAAGGAAATCCGTTCAAATTTGAGGATAAATTAATTAAAAGTTAATCTCTCAAATTGAACACAGGGGTTAAACCCAAGGACGGCTCTGCGATGCGGCTGCCTCGAAAGTGTCGATAGAGGAGGCCTTTTCCATGGTCAGGCCGATATCGTCCAAGCCATTCATCAGGCAGTGCTTTTTGAAGGCATCCACTTCAAAGCTGAACACATCGCCGTCCGAGGAGGTGATGGTCTGGCTTTCCAGATCAATCTCGATTCGGGCGTTAGCGCCTTTTTCGGCATCCTTCATCAACACGTCGACTTGTTCTTGCGGCAGGACAATCGGCAGAATGCCGTTCTTGAAGCAGTTGCTATAGAAGATGTCCGCGTAAGATGGAGCGATCACGCAGGTGATGCCGAAATCGGCAATCGCCCAAGGTGCGTGTTCGCGGGACGAGCCGCAGCCGAAGTTGTCGCCCGCCACGATGATCTGCGCATCGCGGTACTGCGGTTTGTTCAGCACGAAATCGGGGATCTCGTTGCGGTCGTCGTCATAACGCATCTCGTCAAACAGGTTCACGCCAAGGCCGGAACGCTTGATGGTCTTCAGAAACTGTTTGGGAATGATCATATCGGTGTCGATATTGATCAAGGGCATCGGCGCGGCAATGCCGCTGAGAGTGGTGAATTTGTTCATGGCTGAATTCTTTCCTGAACTTGAGAAGGGGGGCTCCTCGGGTCCTGCGTCCCTCCTCGCGAGGGTATCACTTGCGAGGAGGGTTTGGAAAAACCTAAGGAGCGTCCGTTACATCATGTCGCGCACATCGGTGAGCTTGCCGGTGATCGCCGCCGCCGCCGCCATCGCAGGTGACATCAGGTGCGTGCGCCCGCCACGGCCCTGACGGCCCTCGAAGTTGCGGTTGGACGTGGCTGCACAGCGCTCGCCGGGGGCCAGTTGGTCGGGGTTCATCGCCAGACACATGGAGCAGCCGGCCAGACGCCATTCGAAACCGGCGGCAAGGAAAATATCCGCCAGACCTTCTTCCTCGGCCTGCGCGCGCACAAGGCCCGATCCGGGCACAACCATCGCCCGCATGCCTTCCTTGATCTTTTTACCCTTCAGGATCGCAGCAGCTGCGCGCAGATCCTCGATACGGCCATTGGTGCAAGACCCGATAAAGACTGTATCGATCTGCACATCGGTCAGCGGCATACCTGCCGTTAGGCCCATATAATCAAGCGAGCGCTGGGCCGCGCCGACTTTGCCGCCTGTGAAATCAGACGCGGCAGGCACGTTTGCCGTGATTGGCAGCACGTCTTCGGGCGACGTGCCCCATGTCACAACCGGCGCGATGTCTTCGCCTTTGAGCGTGACAACCTTGTCCCACTGCGCGTCCTCGTCGGTGAACAGTGTCTTCCACCAGTCCATCGCAGCTTCCCACTGCGCGCCTTTGGGGGCGTGGGGGCGGCCTTTGCAATACTCATACGTCTTGTCGTCGGGTGCGATCAGGCCTGCGCGTGCGCCGCCTTCAATCGCCATGTTGCAGACGGTCATACGCCCTTCCATGGACAGATCGCGAATCGCCTCGCCGCAGTATTCGATCACATATCCGGTGCCGCCAGCCGTGCCGGTGACGCCGATGACGGAGAGGGTGATGTCCTTGGCCGTCACACCGGGGGCCAGCTTGCCGGTGATCTCGACCTTCATGTTTTTGGATTTTTTCTGGATCAGCGTCTGGGTGGCCAGAACATGCTCGACCTCGGACGTGCCGATGCCGTGCGCCAGCGCGCCGAAGGCACCGTGAGTCGCTGTATGGCTGTCGCCACAAACCACGGTCATGCCGGGCAGGGTCCAGCCCTGTTCGGGGCCGACGATGTGCACAATACCCTGGCGCACATCAGACACGGGATAATAGTGGATACCGAATTCTTTTGCGTTCTTGTCCAGCGCCTCAACCTGAATACGGCTGTCTTCGGTCATGGTGGCTGCATTTGCCCGGTCCAGCGTGGTGGGCACGTTGTGGTCCGGCACGGCGATTGTCTTGTCAGGCGCACGCACAGTACGGCCTGTCATGCGCAGGCCTTCAAAGGCCTGTGGGCTGGTTACTTCGTGCACCAGATGGCGGTCGATGTACAAAAGGCAGGTGCCGTCGTCGGCCTCGTGGGCGACGTGGGCATCCCAGATTTTATCATAAAGCGTTTTGGGGGACATATGGTCCTCTCCCTTGAATGATGTGGAGGATCTTGTGATCTGAAACGGGGGGGGGCGCAGAGGCAAGGCGTTCTGGCGCAGGTCAAGCCTGTAGTCGGGCCAACACTGTGTGCGTGGCACCGTAAAAGCGATCCGGCAGGCGGGCGCGATCTGTCTTGTTGAATAGGTATTTCATAGATCTAAGTATTACCCTGCAAAACGTCATGCTGCAAGGGTTGCGGGCGTCGTACCTTCGTGCGACGAATCCCTCATTGAAGGAGATTTCATGGAAGATCCCGTCGACCCTTTCGCAGAGTTTATTGCGACCTTTCAGGTGCTCTGGTCTAATGTAACCCTCTTTCTTGTCGATGTAGTCGAGCCGGGCTGGCGGCGCAATCAGGTCCTGATCATCATAGCTATCGGGCTGGTGGCATGGGCGCTGCATGGCAAAAGTGGAACGCTGCTGCAAGACTGGGTCCGCTCGCGCGAGGGCTGGGAGAAGTGGCAACTGCGGATGGTCGTCCAGATCAAGCGGCGCCTCTGGTTGATCTGGTTTTGTTTGCTGACGGGCATCGTTTATGCCGCAATGCAAAGCCTGACATGGCCGTCCCGCTCTTATCTGATCGGGGTTGCGGGCCAGCTTGCCTTTGTCTGGCTATGCATCGCCTTTGCCGCACGGTTGGTGCGCAACCGCCCCATGCGCCGGATTGTAACCTGGTCATTGTGGATCTATGGCACGCTGTATCTGCTTAACGTATCCGATGACGCGGCTGTCTTTCTGGACCGTATCGCGCTTGATGTAGGCGAATTTCACCTGTCGGTGCTGACGCTGATCACATCTGTGGTGGTGATTGGCGTGCTGGTCACGCTGGCGCGTATCGCCTCTACGGCGACGGCCAGCACAATTCGCAAGAATGATGACATCAGCCCCTCCATGCAGGTGCTTGCTGTAAAAGCTGTGCAGCTGGCGATGTATGGCATCGCCTTTTATATGGGCGTCAAGGCGGTGGGGATAGACCTGACAGGTCTGGCAGTCCTGTCGGGTGCCATTGGTGTGGGCCTTGGTTTCGGCCTTCAAAAAGTTGTGTCCAACCTTGTCTCGGGGGTGATCATTTTGCTGGATAAATCCATCAAGCCGGGGGACGTGATCAGTCTTGGCGAGACATTCGGCTGGATCCAGACGCTGGGCGCGCGCTATGCCTCTGTGGTGACGCGGGACGGCAAGGAATATCTGATCCCGAACGAGGATCTGATCACCGGACAGGTGGTCAACTGGTCTCATTCGAATGATTTTGTGCGGCTGGATATCTATTTTGGCACGGCTTACGGCGATGATCCGCATGTCGTGCGTAAACTGGCGATCAAGGCGGCGTCGTCTGTGGACCGTGTATTGGCGGATAAGGCCGCCGTGTGTCACATCGTCGGTTTCGGCGATAGTTCGGTTGATTATATCCTGCGGTTCTGGATCAAGGACCCCACCGCAGGCCTCACCAACATCCGCGGCAATGTCTATCTGGCGCTCTGGGATATCTTCAAGGAAAATGATATCTCCATCCCGTTCCCGCAGCGCGAAGTGAAGATGCTTAAACCGGGTTCGGATTTCTATGGGGCGCATCAGCTTTCCGAATAATCCATAACTGATTCTTGATATCCGGGGCAGAGAAACAGGCCGTGTGTATGCCGCATCGCGCAGCATGTGCGAAAAATGGCTGATAAATGTGGATAAATACGCCACATCGGGCCGTTGCAAACGCGCCCGATTGTGCCTGTCATTGAATTGTGCCACTTGCGTTACTAATTTGACGTATACCCCAGCGCCGGGGGCCCGACGGCGCAAAATAAGGAGGACAATGTCCTGTCTACTCAAACTTACGCAGCTTCCGCTGTACTCAATGGTGCAGTCGTGATGGCTGGCCAAAAAAAAGCTACCAGCGATTTGATGCTGGCGACAGTTCTCGACGCGCTCGAGAAGGGGAAGGCCGAAGACGTTGTGCAGATTGATCTGCGTGGCAAAACCGAGATTGGCGATTATATGATCGTCTGCTCTGGCCGTTCTACCCGTCAGGTCAGCGCGATGTCAGAGATGCTCGCGCAGCAGATCAAGGAAGAGTATGGATTTCCCGTGCGTGTCGAAGGCAAGGATTCCGGTGATTGGGTTCTGGTCGACACGGGCGATGTGATTGTGCATGTGTTCCGTCCCGAAGTGCGTGAATTCTACCAGCTGGAAAAAATGTGGCTGCCACAGCCCGACGCCGTCTCCTGAAGCACCCGTGAAGGTACATATTTGTACCGTGGGGCGGCTGCGTGTCGGCCCCGAGAAGGCGCTGATTGAAGATTATCTGACCAGATTCGACAGAACCGGCCGGGGTTTATCCCTTGGGCCGGTTTCTGTTTTGGAAGTGGAAGACCGCAAAGGCGGCGGGATGGCGGGCGAGGCCGTATTGCTGCGCCGTGCACTGCCCGAAGGCGCTGTGATCTGCGCGCTGGACGAGCGCGGAACAGTCGAGACATCGCCACATTTTGCCGCGCGCATTGCCGGTTGGCGTGATGCGGGATGTAGCGATCTGGCGTTCGTAATCGGGGGGGCAGATGGTATTGACCCTGCTTTGCGTATGCAGGCCGACCACTTGTTGTCATTTGGTAAAATGGTATGGCCGCATATGCTGGTGCGTGTTATGTTGGCAGAGCAGTTATACCGCGCGGCCTCTATCCTGTCAGGTGGCCCTTATCACCGTGTTTAGGGCAGTTTGACTGTCTTCACGTTCGCAGACCAGCCTGTAACGGTGTCATGCGCCTCGACGATTACCGTATCAACACCTTCCGGTATTTTCACCCCTGAGAGCGACCGCGTAAACGGCTGTTCGTCTACATGCGGATGCGCCAGATCGCGCTGGCCCAGTACATTACCTGCCGGATCTTTGATGCGGAAAACGTCGGCGTAATCATCCCATCCCTTATCGGTATGCCTGATCGTTACGTCAAACGTATATGCGCCGCCCGATTTCGAGACCTTTACGTGATGCACAGAAGCAGGATCCGCCACCGCAGGCGCGCCAGCGAGGACAAGCAGCAGAATCGATTTCTTGATCATTTTAAGCATCCAATCTTTTGGCATAATATAGCCTACCTGATGTCTTCCTCCAAGAGAACCTTTCGAGACTGTGAAGCGAACTCCCGCCGCCAGATCACAAGGAATGTAACAATGCTGGCCACTACCAGCAGTTCCGGCCCCGCCAGCCAGGCGACAGTCGCCAGTCCGAAGTAGATCGCGCGCAGGCCCCGGTTGAAACTGCGCGCAGCGGCAATGTTAAGCTCGGCTGCTTTGCGCGCAAAAGACGCTGCTTTGGGGTCTGTAGTGTTGTTTGGCGTCGCTCCGACCAGAACCGAGCAATATCCGAACAGCCTGTTAGACCAGACGAATTTGAGAAAGGCATTGGTTAGAAATACCACTATCACAAGAAGTTTCAGTTCCCAGGCGATGGCTGGGTCATTTGCCGCTGTCAGGTCCGCTGCAACACCGGCCACCTGTTCTGCGTTGCCGATCAGCGCCAGCGCACCCCCGATTGCAATGACGCAAGTTGAGGCGAAAAACGATGTGCTCTGCCGCAGTGTTCCAAGGGTCTGCGCATCAAAGATACGCACATCGCGCGCAATCATCTCCATCATCCATTGGCGACGGTATCCTGCCATGATGCTGGACGTCGAAGGGCGTTTGGACGAAGAATGTTCGATCTGCCAGCCGATACCGCCCCACAGGATAAGCAGCAGCGCCAACGCCGCTGCATCAAATGCCGAAAGAAACGAAAGGGTATCAGGTATATTCATATGATGTGTTTATGTGTCCGCGCGCCGCATTGCCAGTGTGCCGTATTCCAGTGTGCCGCATTGTTTGGTGTGTCAATTATAACGGCTGCCAGAATTTACGATCTTTCAATTTGTCTCGAATATTCCGATTGTGGAACTGTCGTACATGAATGCTGCTGTCTGGTCTCAGGCCATTGCTTGCAATATGTATGAATTGGTAATATTAGTTTACCAAAATGACTTTTGAAAGCGGAGCGTGCCTTATGGAAATGCCCATCCCCAACCCTCTGGTTTTGGCCCGCAAAGCGCGTGTGGTCGAGCGGTTGCGTGCCGTTTTGCCGCAGGGCGCTGTGATCGATGACGAGCGGGAGACGCGCGCCTACGAGTGTGATGCATTAAGTGCCTATCGCTGCGCGCCGATGATCGCGGTGCTGCCTGCCAGTACCGAGGAAGTCTCGGCTGTGCTGCGGATCTGCCATGAAGAAGGCGTGCCGGTTGTGCCGCGCGGGTCCGGTACGTCGCTGGCAGGCGGTGCATTGCCCACCGCAGATTGTGTCATCCTTGGTGTGGCGCGGATGAACGGAGTCATTGAAACAGATTATGAAAACCGTTTCATTCGTGTGCAGACGGGTCGGACGAACCTCAGTGTGACAGGCGCGGTCGAGGAAGAGGGGTTCTTCTATGCGCCCGATCCTTCCAGCCAGTTGGCCTGTGCGATTGCGGGCAATATCGCCATGAACTCTGGTGGCGCGCATTGCCTGAAGTACGGCGTAACCACCAACAATCTCATGGGCGTGAAAATGGTCATGATGGATGGCGAAATTGTCGATATCGGCGGCGCGCATCTGGACGCAGGCGGGCTGGACCTGCTGGGCGTGATCTGCGGCTCCGAAGGACAGCTGGGCGTGGTGACCGAAGCGACCCTGCGTATTCTGCACAAACCTGAAGGCGCACGGCCCGTGCTGATGGGTTTTGACGACAGCGAAGTGGCAGGTGCTTGCGTGACCGATATCATCAAGGCGGGTGTTCTACCTGTGGCGATTGAATTCATGGACCGCCCCTGTATCGAGGCGACAGAAGCCTTTGCCCATGCAGGCTATCCAATGTGTGAGGCGCTGTTGATTGTCGAAGTCGAGGGGTCGGCAGCCGAGATTGATCACCAGCTGGAGCTGATTATGGAGATCGCGCGGCGGCATAATCCCGTCGAGTTGCGGCAGAGCAAATCTGCCGAAGAAAGTGCCGCAATCTGGCTGGGCCGGAAATCTGCCTTTGGCGCCATGGGGCAGATCAACGATTATATGTGTCTGGACGGGACGATCCCGGTGTCCAGCCTGCCGTATGTCCTGCGCCGCATCGGCGAGTTGTCCAAAGAATACGGGCTGGACGTGGGCAATGTGTTCCACGCCGGTGACGGCAATATGCACCCGCTGATCCTTTATGATGCCAATAAACCTGGTGATCTGGAGCTGTGCGAGGCGATGGGGGCTGATATCCTTCGGCTTTGTGTCGAGGTGGGAGGTTGCCTTACAGGCGAGCATGGCGTGGGGATTGAAAAGCGCGATCTGATGCATGTGCAATATGCCCCCGCGGATCTGGAAGCGCAGATGGCAGTGAAAGACGTGTTTGATCCGCAGTGGTTGCTGAACCCTGCCAAAGTGTTTCCGCTGGATGCCTCCGATGCACGCCGCCATCTGGCGGTTGCAGCAGAATAGACGTCAGACCCGGGAGGTTAGCCTTCCGACCCCTTCGGGATATTTGAGGCTAAAAGAACTATGTATCTTCCCCAGACAGAGGCCGAACTGGCCGATTTGATCCGTGGTGCCGATGTCCCGTTTGCTATTTGCGGTGGCGGCACGCAGGGCGTTAGTATTGAGGGGGATGTTTTGGGCACCTCTGCCTTGAGCGGGATCACGTTGTACGAGCCGGGGGCGATGACTGTTGTAGCGCGGGCCGGCACGCCAGTGGCAGAGATCGAGGCAGCACTGGCGGCGGAAAACCAGCGATTGGCATTCGAGCCGATGGACCATCGCAAGCTGCTGGAGACATCTGGCGAACCTACAATTGGCGGCGTGATGGCCGCGAATCGGAGTGGGCCGCGCCGGATCTCTGCGGGTGCCGCGCGGGATTTCCTGCTCGGGGTGCGGTATGTCGACGGGCTTGGCAATACTGTCAAGAACGGCGGACGCGTGATGAAAAACGTCACCGGCTATGATCTGGTAAAGCTGATGTCGGGCGCGCATGGCACACTGGGTGTCCTGAGCGAGGTTTCCCTGAAGGTTTTGCCCTGTCCGGAGACATCGGCAACGCTCGTCCTGCACGGATTGACGGATGTGCAGGCGATTGCAGCACAGGCCCTTGCATTAGGCAGCCCGTTCGAGGTGTCTGCGGCGGCCCATGATCCGGCCACAGGCAAAACGATGCTGCGCGTCGAAGGATTTGCGCAGTCCGTTCAGTACCGCGTCGGGGCACTGCAAAAGCTGATAGGCGGTGAGGCTACGGTGGTGCTCGATAGTGCTGTGCGCTGGGCGGAGTGGCGCGATGTGGTGGGCTTCGCGCAGGCGGGTGAAGATATCTGGCGCGTCTCGTGCAAGCCATCTGACGGTCCCGCTTTGGCAGCAAAGTCGGGCGCGTCAGGCGTGCGCTATGACTGGGCGGGCGGGCTGATCTGGCTGCGGACACCAGCGGGGCATGATCTGCGTGCTGCGTTGGGGCATTATGACGGTCATGCGACATTGGTGCGCGGATTGATTCAGCAGCGGTTCGAACCCGAGAGGGCCGGCGTTGCACGTCTTACGGCAGGGTTGCGCGGGCGGTTTGATCCGCGCTCGTTGTTGAACCGGGGGCTGATGGGATGAGTTATGTTGTACTGTTTGTAATTGTTTTTATAGGTGGTCCGCTGGCTTTTCGGGCTTTGACGCGGAGTGGTCCGTCGCCTGCGGCATTCCGACGGCTCGCTTTGTTTACAGCACTTTGTGCGGCGACCGGATTGACGCTTCGCTACGGGTTTGCTGCATTGTGGGGGCGTGACCTGTTGCTGACCGGTTCCGGCATCGCATTCATTTGGGGGGGGTGGATCGGTGTGCTGGCTTATGGTGCGCAAGCACTGCGGCGGATAGACCCCGGGCTGCGGATGCGACGATGGACAGCGGTGATGGGAATGGCGGGAACAACAATGCCGTGGTTCGGTCTGGCCAGCGCCAGTCTGTTGGTCACGTAAGGGGAAGAACATGCAAACGACTTTTACCGAAAAGCAGCTGGAGACCCCCGGCATAAAGCGCGCCAATGAAATCCTGCGCGCCTGTGTGCATTGCGGTTTTTGCACGGCCACTTGCCCGACTTATCAGGTGCTCGGCGACGAGTTGGACAGCCCGCGTGGGCGTATCTATCTGATCAAAGACATGCTGGAGAACGAGCGTGTGCCGGATGCCAAAACTGTGCTGCATATTGACCGTTGTCTGAGTTGTCTGGCCTGCATGACCACTTGCCCGTCTGGTGTGCATTACATGCATCTGGTGGACCATGCGCGCGATTATATCGAGCAGAAATACAAGCGCCCCTTCAGTGATCGCGCGCTGCGCTGGGTGTTGGCGCGTATACTACCCTATCCGATGCGGTTCCGTGTGGCACTGCTGGGGGCGAAAATCGGGCGGCCTTTTGCGCGGTTCATGCCGGATGCCCGTCTGCGCGCGATGCTGGAGATGGCGCCAAAGCACATCCCGCCTGTCAGCCGCAATGATGATCCGCAGACCTTTGTGGCACAGGCTCCCAAGCGGATGCGCGTCGCGCTGATGACGGGCTGTGCGCAAAAGGCGCTGAACACAGATATCAACGATGCAACCATTCGTGTTCTGACCCGTCTGGGTGCAGAAGTGGTTGTGGCGCAAGGGGCGGGATGCTGTGGTGCGCTGACCCATCACATGGGCAAAACCGGCGAGAGCCATGCAACCGCCGCCAAAAATATCCGCGCATGGGCGCGGGAGATGGAAGAGGGCGGGCTGGATGCCATTGTCATCAACACGTCAGGTTGCGGCACAACGGTCAAGGATTACGGTCATATGTTCCGCAATGATCCGCTTGCCATGGATGCGGCGCGGGTGGCGGGCATAGCGCGCGATATATCCGAGGTATTGGTCGAGTTGACCGCCGACAAAGACGGCACCCCATGGGAGGCCAATCCCGAATGGAACAACGGTGTCACACCTCCCCGCGTGCCGGAGGGTCTGGTGGTTGCCTATCACGCGGCCTGTTCGTTGCAGCACGGCCAGCAAATTAAAACCCATCCCAAAACACTGTTGAAAAAGGCGGGTTTCACCATTGTGGAGCCTGTGGATGCGCATCTGTGCTGTGGCTCTGCCGGCACCTACAACCTGATGCAGCCAGAGATTTCCGCACAGCTGAAAGAACGTAAAGTCAAAACTTTGGAGGCCAAAAACCCTGATGTGATTGCCGCAGGCAATATCGGGTGCATGATGCAAATAGGGTCTGCGTCTGCGGTGCCGATCGTTCACACGGTCGAGTTGCTCGACTGGGCATGGGGCGGGCCTAAACCTGCCGCACTTGATGGCCGTTTAACACAAAAAGATAATATACCGCGCTTGCGTTAACTATTTTGCCCCAATTCCGCCTTATCCGGCCTATATCAGTCAGAGCTTAGAATTCTTTCCGGGGGTGGTGTTTTGCGGCGATGGATGGCTTTGACCGTTATTGGACTGTTGCTCACTTCGGGAGCAGTGGCACAGAATACGTCGCTTAAACGCTTGGACAATGGTGATGATGCCAAGGCATGGGAGGCTGTTGGCCGTCTGGATATTGACGGCAAAGGTTTTTGCACCGGTGCGCTGATTGCACCTAAACTGGTGCTGACTGCCGCGCATTGCATGTACAACAGCGAGACCGGCAAACGGATCGAAGAAGGCCATGTCGAGTTTCTTGCAGGTTGGCGCAATGGCCGCGCGGATGCCTACCGCGATGTTGTGCGTGTCGTCGTTCATCCGGATTTTATCTATAGCGAGACGTTGTCGTCGGACCGCGTGCGTAATGATTTGGCTCTGTTGGAGCTTGAACAGCCGATCCGCAATTCATCTATAAAGCCCTTTAAAACTGCTGCGCGCCCGCGTACGGGGGACCGTGTCGGCGTTGTCAGCTATGCGCTGGACCGCTCGGAGGCGCCGTCGCTTCAGGATGTCTGCGAAGTGCTTGCCCGCCAAGACGGCGTGCTGGTGACATCCTGCACTGTCGATTTCGGCTCCAGCGGGGCCCCTATTTTTGTGATCGAAGATGGTGAGGCGCAAATTGTGTCTGTTGTTTCGGCCAAGGCCGAAGTGCGGGGCGAAGAGGTTTCCCTGGGTACGGCACTGGGTCAACCTCTGGCCGAATTGCAGGCTGAACTGGTGGCAGGGCGCGCGGTTTATCTGGGTGCCAAACCGGGCGAGCGTCGGGTTCGTGTGGGTGATACAAAGACAGACACCGGCGCAAAATTTGTACGCCCCTGAGGGCGCATGTACCTCTTGAAACCTCTAAAATCAATCCCCACATAAAATTGGTCAGGATGCCTATACAGGGTTCTGGCTCAGTGAAACGCGGGCCTGTCCGGTGTCGGAGGGTCCATCAAATCAATCGCTCTTTTATGAGGATAAGACTATGCGTAATTTTGATTTTGCACCGCTTTACCGCTCCACAGTCGGGTTCGACCAGATCGCCAATCTGATGGACCGTGCCCTGATGGCAGAGACCAGCCAGACCAGTTATCCTCCCTATAACATTGAGAAAATACACGACAATGCCTACCGCATTTCGATTGCTGTTGCAGGCTTTGCCGATCGTGATCTGAATGTGGAAGTGCGTGAAAAGTCGCTGATCGTGTCGGCGCGCAAGGCTGATGAAGAGACGGGCAGGACCTATCTACACCGGGGCATCGCCACGCGCGCGTTCGAGCGACGCTTTCATCTGGCGGATCATGTCGTCGTAACGGGTGCTACACATGCAGACGGTATGCTGCATATCGAGATGGAGCGGCAGGTGCCGGACGCTCTCAAGCCGCGCCAGATCCGGATTGCCTCCGAGGGCCGCAGTATCGGTCAGGATGTGGTTAATGCGGCTGCTGTGAATTGATCCAGCCCGCTTGATGATCCAAGGCCCGGTGTTCTCAATACCGGGCCTTTTTATCATATGCGGTATAAAATCTCCGGAACTTACCAAATTTAAACCTGTCGCTGCGATGGTCCCTTATCGTCACAGCGCAGGAGAATTCGATGAGCCTTTGGTCTTGGTTAAGCGGAGCAATCTGCGGGCTATTCACAGCTACCACTCTTTATGCCGGTGCAATTACGCTGCTCGAGACTGGTAGCAAACCGCGTGGCGCGCTGATCCCTGCTGTTGTGCCTGCATCTGTCGGACGTAGTGGCGCAATTGCACCCTCCAGCCTGTTCATCGGCCGTGAGGGCAGTAGCCTGTTTTCCAAGATCGAGAAGGTAGAGCCGGTGATGGCCGGCGTACACTCATCGGGCATGTCAGGCCGTGCCGTCACCGTCATCCGTGATATTATCCAACAGGCTGAATCCAGCCGTGCAGGTTATGATGCGGTGCAGCATGGCGCACGGATCAAGCCGGATCGTTTGCCCACCCAGATGACCGTAGCCGAGATTTATGCATGGATCGACGCGACACCGAACCAGCCACACGCCATTGGCCGATACCAGTTTATCCCGACGACACTGCGCCGGGTGATGCGCAAGATTGATGCTTCGCCGGAACAGCGGTTTTCACCCAGTCTACAGGACAGACTGGCCGATGTATTGCTTGCGGAGGCGGGGTACCATGAAATCAAGCAGGGCGAATTGAGCAGGCGGGCGTTTATGAACAACCTTGCCAAAATCTGGGCTGGTTTGCCAAATGACACCGGCAAATCGCACTATCACGGATATGCCAGTAATAAGGCCAGCATGACATGGGCGCGCTTTGACGCGCAAATGGCACAAGTCTTCACTCAGTAAAAATGTGCCGCCGGTAGAGAACTGACCGGCGGCACAATGTAGTTCAGACACTCATGCAGATGTATTTCATCTCCAGATAATCCTCTATCCCGTGATGGCTGCCTTCGCGTCCAAGACCGGATTGCTTGACGCCGCCAAAGGGTGCGACTTCAGTTGAAATCAGGCCGGTGTTCACGCCAACGATGCCGTATTCCAGCGCCTCGGCCACTTTGTAAACACGGCTGAGGTCTTTGGCATAGAAGTAGCTGGCCAAACCAAAGATTGTATCGTTCGCCATGGCGATCACATCATCTTCGGTATCGAACTTGAACAATGGGGCCAGCGGGCCAAACGTTTCTTCTTGCGCCACTTTCATGTCCTGCGTGACGCCAGTGACGATTGTGGGCGGCAGGAAGTTCCCGTCCATCGCACTGTTTCCGCCCAGCAGGACAGTCGCCCCTTTGGCGATGGCATCATCGATATGTTCTTTAACCTTCTCGCCCGCTGCGGGATTGATCAGCGGCCCTAGGGTCACGCCCTCCTCAAAACCATCACCGACTTTCAGCTTTTCAACGGCAGTTTTCAGCTTGGCCGCGAAGGTATCATAGACGCCCGCCTGCACATAGATACGGTTGGCGCAGACACAGGTTTGGCCATTGTTGCGGAATTTGCACAGGATGGCCCCCTCAACAGCGGCATCCAGATCGGCGTCGTCAAACACGATGAACGGCGCATTGCCGCCCAGCTCCATGGAGCATTTCATCACCTGATCAGCAGCCTGTTTCATCAGGATGCGGCCCACTTCTGTGGAGCCGGTGAAGGTCAGCTTGCGCACGGCGGGATTTTCGCAGAACTCTTTGCCGGCCTCCGAGGAGGATTTGGTCGGCACTACGTTGAAGACGCCCGCAGGAATACCCGCACGCTCTGCCAGCACGCCCATCACGATTGCCGACAGAGGTGTCTCGGTAGCGGGCCGCGCGACAAAGGCACAGCCGGCGGCCAGCGCGGGTGCGGCCTTGCGGGTGATCATCGCATTGGGAAAGTTCCACGGCGTGATGGACGCGGCCACGCCGATCGGCTGTTTGATCACGGTAATGCGCTTGTCACGCTGATGGCCGGGAATCGTCTCGCCGTAAATGCGCTTGGCCTGCTCGCCGAAGAACTCGATGAAGGAGGCGCCGTAAGCAATCTCGCCTTTGGCTTCGGCCAGTGGCTTGCCCTGCTCTGCGGTCAGGATTGCACCCAGATCATCCTGATTTTCCATCATCAGATCGAACCATTTGCGCATGACGCCCGCACGTTCCTTGCCGGTCCACTTGGCCCATTCCTTTTGCGCCGTTTCAGCCTGTGCAATCGCACCAGCCACCTGTGCACGGCTCAGGTTAGCCACTTTTGCGACCACATCGCCGCGCGACGGGTTGGTCACATCAAACGTGCCGTCCTCGCCATCCACCCATTTTCCGCCAATATAGGCGCGGGTTTCCAGCAGGCTGGGGTCTTTGAGCATGGATTTCAGGTCGGTTGTGGCAGTCGTCATGTGCAATCTCCTTGAATTCGTCTGGGAACCCAAAGCAACAATGGGTATGATTGTCCAGTTCACATTGAGAGGATCCGCGCGATGAAGCTGGATGATGCCTATGCCAACGCTGCCCATATCGAGGGCGCAGATGCCTACCCCCCCCGTTGGGAGGCAGCCGCCAACGCGTTCCGCGAAAGCCTGGGCGCGCGGGCGCAACTGGGGGTGTCCTATGGCCCGAGCGCGCGGCAGGTGTTCGATTTTTTCCAGCCCGAAGGGGTTGCACGCGGCACGGTGATTTTTGTGCATGGCGGCTACTGGAAGGCATTTGACGCTTCTGTTTGGTCCCATCTGGCAGCTGGTGCTCTGGCGCGTGGCTGGGCTGTGGCGATGCCAAGCTATGATCTGTGCCCCGATGTGCGGATTGCAGATATCACCCGTCAGATAGCTGCCGCCATCACCAAGATTGCCGACCGCACGTTTGGCCCGCTTGCGCTGGCAGGTCATTCCGCAGGCGGGCATCTGGTCTGCCGCATGACGGATCCGCTTGTTCTGCCCTCCGAGATTCGCGAGCGGATCAAGCAGATCGTGCCAATCTCGCCTTTGGGAGATCTGGCCCCGTTGATGGATACAGCGATGAACGAAATCCTGAGGATCGACGCGGCAGAGGTGCAGGCGGAAAGCCCCGTCAATATGGCACCGCCCCATGGGCTGGACGTCAGCATCTGGGTCGGCGCGAATGAACGCCCCGCGTTTCTGGAGCAGGCAGAGCAACTGGCCCGCACATGGGGCGCGCGCCGCGTGATCGAGGACGGCAAGCATCACTTTGATGTCATTGACGGGCTTACCGATCCGGATGGTCCGATGGTCAAGGCGCTGCTGGGGTTGAAATAGCTGGCCTGCGGTGGCGTTCCTACTTTCCTTTAGCGCAGGGTTTGTAATGCTAACCAGCATGCATGCCGCGTGGGTGTAGGCTATGTTTCAGACCCTAGCAGTTGATATAATTATACACAAAGACGGAGATCCAGATGGCTAATCTTGATGCGTAGGTTCGCGAATCCCAGGCGCAGGTTGCCGAAGCCCAAGGCAAAATTGCAGAGCTGACCAGCCGGATCGAGACGGCACGGGCGAAGCTGAATGCAGGTGATGCGGTAGATATCGACATCGAGAACGCCTCGCTGGAGGATGTGCACAACCACACCGAAGTGATGAACGCCAATATCGCAGAGCTGATTATGGGCCTCGACGATGTGACCGCCGGTTTCAGTCGTGATTTTGACGATATGCGCTCCAAGACCGGCTGGGAAAGTGTCATTGGCATCTTTTCTTCCGCCAAATCCGGCAGCATGCGGCAGGAACGTGTGCGCAGTGCCAGCATTGACGACAAATTGCAGGACATGATCGCCAAATCCGACACGATTGTGCAATTGCTTGAAGGGCAATTGGCGGTGCTGGAAGAGCAGAAAACCAAGGTCGAGGTGAACCTGACCGAAACGCTGAGTGACCGTGAGGCGACCGTGGCCGAGCTTGAAGGTCTGCGCACCGACATCGCGGATATGGACCCCGAAATCATCAAGCTGGAAAAGGCCATCGCCTCCGAGATGGACGCCGCCAAGCGCACCGCTTTGGAGAGCAAACTTGCCGCAGCCAACGCGCGCTACAACGCGATGGTACAGGACGAGCAGGTCAAGCTCGCCAAGTCCCAAACGCTCGAGCGCTACATCGACAAGGGTAAAACATGGGTCGATAGTTTGCAAAACCAGGCTGCCACGCAGATGGTGCTGATCAACAAGCTGCAAACAGACACCAAGCAGCGTGTCGTTCTCTATGATGCGCTGACCAAATCGCTGAAAACGGCACAGCAGCAGGACGTGGCCCACCGGATCAACGAGATCGGCGTGAAAACGGACCAAGAGGCACAATCCGCCATGGCAGGCATAGGTGCCGCCACCAACGCGCGCATGGCCGAGATGATGGAAAAGCACGAAGATCACATGGTTTTCGCCCGTGATGTGCTGGAGCAGAAGGCCAAAGCGGACGAGCGTTTCGCGCGGCGGTTTGCGAAGATCATCGAGAAGCACGACAGCAATGCGTATGGGGAGTGAAGAAGTGCGCTTGTTGCGCTGCTTTGCAGCCTTGCAGCAGCGTCTTCTGCGCAAGGCGTAACGTGGGAAATCGTCGAGGGTGCAACATCTGCCACTATGGCGAGCCAAGAGCGGTTCCTCACTTCCAGCGACGGTATGACCCTTGATGACGGTAACGTTCTATTGGTGACGTATTGGCTAGAAGACAAGCCAAGCCGGAAATCGATTAGATGCGCTGATATTCTGACAGCCGATATGTCCCTCGTCAGCGCTGTGTGCATGCAACCTTCAGAATGACCAACCCCAACGCCGATCACTTCGACCTGAAAGACACCTTCGCCAGCCGCAGGTATTTCACCAAGTTCCAGGGCATCATGCAGCATATGCTGCGGGTGGCGGGTGTGATGGAGGCCGAGGGCAAGCTGACCCGTGACGAGGTCACCATCCTCGCTCGCTATGCCGCCAGCCTCACCCACACTTTCCGCGCCCTTAGTTGGAAATATCTGCTGGTGGGCCGTGAAACGGGCCGCTTCTTCGGGTCACTTACCATTGATGCGCATGACAGCGGTTTTCCTGTCGCCGAAGAATTGATGAGCATAGCCAATGACGCCCAGCAAGCGCACAGCCACCTGTCTTCGATGCCCTCTGTGGACGCGCTAAAAGACAAGATGGTGCAGGGTATCCTCAGTGACCGCAGCATCCCTACCAAGCTCCAGTTTAGTCTCTCGCAAAGGCTCTATTATGAGGAATTGTTGAAGGGTGATCTGTTCTGGTTGCGCAACGATACACAGGCGGAATGGCTGGGTGATGTGGGCAAGCGCCGCAAATACCGGCTGCACTGGGCGACCTATGACAGTCAGGTGAACCTGCCCGTGATCTATATGATGGAGGTGGAGGATTCAGGCCGCGACGCACTGCCCGTTGACGCCTATCGCTGGCCTGCCGTGCAGGCACATCTGAGCGCGCAGGCGCTGGGGGGCCTGAAACTGGTCACCATCGCGCGCGGTTTTGACGAAGATTTCGCAGATCTGCACCCCAAACGTCTGCGCCGCTTTCACCTTGGCCCGATGTACAGCCATGCCTACACGCAGCAGAACGGCCCCCTGCGTGATGTGCTGGCAGAGGCGAAAGCCCCCGAAGGACAGGACTGGGCCATGGTCTGGACCGAGGAAGAGCTGCTGTCGGACCGCGTGATCGAAGAGAAAGCAGGCTGGTTTTCCACCGTCGAGCGGCAGATTTTTGCACTGGACCCGATGGATAACCAGCTGCCCGATATGGGGGCGACGCGTACTGCCCGCAGCATCATTCTACCCCAACGCCCCTATCAGGTGCTGGAAGAACATAACCCGCCCGGGTTTGTGGGGGTGCGGAAATTTGTCGTAAGCAACGCAGGACGTGTGCTGCAATATTGAACGGCAGTGCGGATGAGCCTACGGGATTGAGCATATATGGCCAAATAAGATAGAGGCCGGAGCGTATTTTAAGGAGAGATCGGGATGAGCCAGACATCTGACCAGATGGAACTTCGCGAAGAAGATATCGCCAAACATATCGCCATGGCGCAATCGCTGATCGAAGGGTTTGACCACGCCCCGCGCATCGGAAAATCGTCTGATGCGCCAGCGGAGGAGCGCTCTGCCGGTATCGGCACACGGCGGCGGTTCCGCTCGACCACTCCTGGTTTGGTGACGCAGCGGCGTGTGGTATCGGGTGCGGTGCAGTTGATTGCGCGGGTCTAAGCGGCGGATGGCGATGATGCGCTGATGTCACCGCTTCAGGCCACCGTGCTGCATGTGATCCGCCGCGCCATAGCCATAGCCCTCGCCGTGGCCGAAAATGTCGCGGACCAGTCGGGTCTGGCCGATCTCAAGCGCGCCAATCTGGAAGCCGCCTTGCCGCCCGCCCGCAAGGCCGAGTTTGGCGAGTTGTTGGCTGCCGATGCGCTGGTGACGCTGCATGTGTTTGGCAATGCCACCGCCTATCTGCTGTCTGCGCATCTGCCCGAAGTGACTGTTGAGGTCGGCGATGTGGACGAGGTGCTGACCGACAATAGCCAGACCGCCCTGCATGGTGTGCTCTGGGAGCTGGATCAGGACATCGCCGCCCATGCGACTGACGATCAGCGGCTGGTGGCGACTGTTGCCGCCTTTGCCGAGGCGCTGATGGAAAAGGTCGCTCTGCGCGCCACCACCGCCACGCGGCTGGAGGCATTCAGCGCCGCCGCGTGGCATGTGGAGGCGGATGATTTCACGGTGCGCGGGTTCAGCCCTGCGTCCAAGGCGAAGTCGACGAAGCTGATGATGACGTTCAAAAAACCCAACGAGGTGGTCGGCAACCACATCGCCAAATACCAGTCGATGAAGCTGGCCAAGATGCTGATGGCCTATGATTTTGAGCGCAAGTTGAACCCGTTTGCCGAAATGGGCGGGTTTATCTTTACCTTTATGGGCGATGGTGTACCGGGGACGGGCAAGACGACATTGATCCAGATGATGGCGGGTCTGATCTCGGAATACTGCGGGCATGCGGGCTATCCGTTCCGGTATCAGAACCTCTCGACGGACAATATTGACAGCTATCAGGGGAAATCCGGCCAGAACGCCAAGGCGTTTATCAACAACATCATTGATCCTTCGGTGATCGGTTTTGGCACGATTGATGATATCGACCAACTGGCGGGCAAGCGGGGGGACCGTCAATCTTCTGCCGGTCAGCTGGAAATCACGGCTGTGTTGATGGAGAGTTTTGCGGACGCCAATACCGTTGTGCGCGGGAACTGTACGTTCGGGATGTTCTCCAACTATCCCGAAAACGTGGATGATGCCCTGCGCCAGCGGGCGGGTGCGCGCTTTCTTGTGGACGGGCCGCAGTCGCGGGAGGATTACGTTGATATCCTGTTCCTGCTGATGGGCAAGAACCACGCGATCCCGTTAGGTGATCACACGGTGTTCGAGGCGCAGGCGATAAAGAAAGCGGTTGCAGCGTCGTTCGAGGGGCATTCACGCCCGCATGAGGCGGGGCTGATCACCGTCTATGAGGCCGTGCAGGAGCGGATTGGCGCGCTGGACACGATCAACAAACTCGGCTCGTACCTCAAGGCGATCCAAGAGGCCGACCCGCGTTTTACAGGCCGCGCGATCAAGAACATCGCCGATGCGGTCAAGGTCCGCGCGATGGATTTCGAGCTGCCGGATGAATGGATGGAGCAGCCCGACCTGTTCCTGTTCAAAGGGTATGACGAGAAGCGCGCGGTGATCGAGGACATGCGCCAGCCCATCACGGTGGAGATGGTGGTGCAGGAGATCAACCGCTATGCCGATAGCGAATTCCGCTATGCCGATAAGTCCGACGAGGTCGCGATTGACGGCATGGTGCGAGATATGGGGCGGAGTGTTGAGGCTAAGAAGCGGTTTTTGGGGGGTGAGATGTGAACTGGTATGGCTTTCACATAACCGTAGAATTTCTCGTTATCGTCCTTATATTTGCTGGGATAGGCTTCGGAGTAGCCAAATTCGATAATCCTAAATCATTTAGATTAAGAGGGCGAGCGCGCCTTCGAGTTTTGAGGGGTCAAGATCCACTCTTTAAATTTGGCCTAGTTGGTTCTCTAGTAATTTTTCTCACAATCTTTTTTATTTATGGTATTCCGTACTGCGAAGAAGGTCGTGAATGTGTCACGAAACTTAGATGGCTTTTCGAAAGCGCGCCGAATGAGGTTGGAGATGCCATGGCGGGTATTTCAAGTGCTTTAGCGTTTCTATGGATAATTCTGACAGTTATGATGCAGTCAAAGGAATTGAAAGCACAACGATCAGAACTTAAAATGACTAGAGGTGAACATAGGCGGCAACGTGAGGTATCAGAAGCAAATTTAGGAACAGTTAAGCACGATAGTTTGCTTCGAGATCAGCAAGAAGCATGGCGTCACTTTGAAGCGTTACTTTATGAGTTTTTGTATGCTGTCGAGTGGCATAGGCAAAATAAGAAATTCTGCAAGTGGTTGTTTGGCAAAGATGTCCAAACGCCGACTACAAAGCAAGGTAGTGACCGTACTGAGATGGCTTTAGATTTGCACTTTCAGATTAGGAGTCGAAAGAAGGCTGTTGAAAGTGGTCAAGCTTGGAAGGGTACTCAAACAAGCTTAGAATGACGTAGCCTCCTAGACATGCTAGAAGAAATAATCGCGCTTAGGGACTCTTTACCTGAATTTGGAAAAGCTCAATTGAGGATAGCTCGACTAGAAAAGACGCGGGACTTTATTAAAGATGTCGAACTCAATCCAGGGAACTGGGCGAATCAAGAAGTATGGGAAGCCCCATGAACCGCCTCATCCACGCTGGCCTGATGTTCGGCAACCTCTTCCATGTCCATTCGCCCGCGCTGGTCGAGCGGTATAACCGCGCGCTGCATCACCTCACGGGCAAGCGCACTGCGCTCACCGATTTCTACATCGACCTGTCCGGCTATTCTCCTGAAATCGGCGATGAACTCAACGATCCCCTCTACCTCAACCACAAAGGCTTGAACCGGCAGTTTATTCTGCTGAGCGTGGAGCAGCGCACGGCACCGTTGCTGAACGCGAAATTCTCCACCTCGAAAACCATTCTGCAAGAATTCATTGCCGAGAATGAGGCGGCGCTGTTTGCGCTGACGGCGAAGGATGCGGTGGCGGGGGAGTTGGTGAACTCGGTCTACGATGTCTCCGATCCGAAGCGCCTGTTCGACATTCGCCGCATCACCGTTGAGGCCGACACCACCGGCGGCACGGTCAAGGATGCGGCAAAGCTGGCCGATATGGTCGACCGTTTCCGCGATTCCGAGAGTGGCTGGTACGACGATGTGCTGATTGCGGAAATGATCACGCTGGCGGGCAAGACGGGGGATGTGGTGCGCAATCCGGTCAAGCTTACCGTGATGAGTTTCGAGCAGCGCAATTTCTGGACGGCGCATTTTGGCGGGCTCTATGTGTTTCAGGATGTGCCGCACCCTGCCCTTATCGCCCCAGCAGGGACGGAGGGGCTGGAGGATATCCCCCTCAAACACGTCTATGACGCGACCCAGCGCAACCAGATTGCGCATTTCTTCCAGCTGAACGGGCTGACCCAAACGATCCTTGAGGCGCGCGGCATCCAGTCGGCGGCGATCCTGCGGCAGAAGATGGATTTCATCCTGATCGACGCGGTGTTGGGGCAGGGTGTGGACCTGACCGGCCTCACCCGCGCCGATCTGCGCCGCCTTGCACGTGATCACGCGGATAAACTGCCGCCCGAATTCCACACACTGGGGCAACTGGTGAACTGGGCCGAAAATGGTGGCGCTTTCCCGAATATCGACAGCGCCGATGCTGTATATTTCTACAGCCTGCGCGCGGCCGATACGCCTGATGCGCCGCTGGTCAACATGCTGTTGGCAGAACTGGCCCCAAAGGATATCCGCCAGCTGTTCATTTGCCACAAAGATCTTTTCTATGCCACCTATGCAGGCTGGCCCGATGCCAAACGCGCCTATGTTGCCGATTTTCTGGAACGCGAGTACAAGAGCAACAAGGCGGGCGTGAGGGATGCCTTGTTTGGTCATCAACCTATGCCAGACATCCCACCGCCGCCGCGCAAAGGCAACAAACCGCCCCCTGTACCCGACCGCATTGCGGCAGTGGACCCTTGGGGCGCCGCGACGAAGAGGAGATAGAATATGGCTGCACTTGTCCGTCTGATGGTTGTCGGGTTCATCGCCCTGTCAGTGATTTATGTCTGCCTGTCGCTCTATTCCCGCGCGGTGCGCAGGGGCAAGCTGCGGGCCGAGTGGCACGAGGGATCACAAGACCAGACGCTGGATGAATTTCTGGACGAGGGTCTGGAGGATTACGATAAATCCTTGCGCCGCAAATTGATCCTCTCGGTCTATGTTATTCCGGTGATCCTTGTGTCAGTGATCGTCTATCTTACAAACTTCGCCTGAGAGGGTTTTTTCATGCTTGCTTTTCTGCGTTGGACGTTCTGGATCACGGTTTGGGTGATTGTCGCCGGATTTTTTCATTATACGCTGCCGCAGACAGATATCGTGCGGATTACCGATACTTATGAAAAACGGATTGACCCGGGCGAGAACAAGTTGTTCTGGGCGCAGGCTGATATTGGCACCGACGGGACGGTGATCAACCGTGATGTGTTCTTCATCCAGACGCGCCGCGCGAAAGGCGATGTGATGGTGTACCGTAACGAAGACACGGGCTGGAGCTGGCCGCCATACTTCAAGTTTGACACGTCTAACCTGCAAGCGGAGGCGAGTGATCTAAGCTCGACCGAAGCCGCAGCGCGCTATGTTGCGATCAAGCACTATGGATGGCGCAACGAATTCCTGACGATCTTCCCGAACGCGATTTCCGTGCGTGCCGTTGCCGGGCCTGATGCCTCCAAGGGCACGCCATGGCTCAATATCATTATACTGACGTTGTTTGCCGCCGTGGTTTATGGCGTTTGGGTGCGTTGGCGCCGGTTCCGCAAGGCGCGCATTGATCCCACGCTGGAAGCGATCGAAGATGATTTCGCCGAGAAATCCGGTGCGATCAGCCGATGGATGGGATCATGGCGCAAAAAAGCCTAGCGCGCTACTGTCACGCCTCAGGCTGAACCATCCGCCCCATATGTCTGCCGCCCAGAATGTGCACATGCAAATGCGGCACTTCCTGTACACCGTGGTCACCCGCATTGCTGATCATGCGAAATCCGTCGCCAGCGTCCAGTGTCACGCCCTCCATGCGACAGACCTCGCCAACCGCGCGGGTGAAATCCACAATCTCGGCATCCGACGCCTCGCGCGCGAAATGGTCATAGCTGACATATGGGCCTTTGGGGATGACCAGCACATGACTGGGCGCTTGCGGATACAGATCACGGAAAGCCAGCGTGTGAGCTGTTTCCAGTACGGTTGTATTGGGTATTTCACCGCGTAAAATTTTGGCAAAGATATTTTTGTGGTCATAGGTATACCCCATCGGGCAAACTCCTTAATCGGAAAACAGGTAATCGGTGCTGGTGATCTCGCGCGCCTTGTCGTGCGCTACACCCAGAAATTTTGCCAGTTCATGGGCGTTATTGTCAGCCGAGGCAGCCTCGCGGATGCGGTTGTGGTTTTCGAACTGGGCATCGCGGATTGCATCGCTTTCGAACACCATGTCGTTGCGGATGGTGGGCAGCAGCCGGTCTAATGTTTCTTGCGAGGTTTGTTCGCCCGCGAGGCCTACGCGCATGGCATGCCCGATCAGGTAATCGTCTGAAAAGCTACATTCAATCTCAAGTATTCGCGTGGTTGAGCGGTCTGCGGCAAAATCTTCCAGCAGATCAAGGTTGCCGGGGTCCATGCAGACGATCAGGCGGTCTGTTTCGAAATAATCGAACAGCATCCGCATCAGGGCGCGGCGGTGGCGGGTCCGCTTGCCCAGCGTTTTCTCGATTCCGCCAAGGGCGGGCAGCGGCGTATCCTCTTCGTTGAAGACATATTCAATGGCGGGCACATTTGTGGTCTGGCGAATACGCTCCAGCACGCGCTTGGCCACATGCCATTTCTTGCAGACCACAATCAGCAATTCACGTTCACGGCCCAGCGTGCTTTCCGTCTCCCAGAACCGTGTCGAGAACCGACGCCCGATCCGCCCGCGCCCTGTGAGAAACGTGAACAGGCTGCGCCCTTCGTTGCTGATCTGGAACGGCACACCTTGCGCGGCATAGAGCAGGCCCAAACGCCGCTTGAGGTCTTGCGCGTCCGCACTGATCTTGCGCGCAAACAGATAATCCTGACCCAGCAGTAGGTCATAGTGATCGTTATAAAACGTGACCGGCATGCCATAATCCGTGAACATCAAAAATGTCAGCGTTCGGCCCCGGATTTCCTTTTCAGGCACCAGATGGCGCACCAGTGTTTGAAAAAACGTCTCGTCAGGGATCCATGTTCTGCGGAAGAACCGGATCACATCGCGGCGCTTTTTGCAAAACTCCAGCAGGTTTTCAAGGGTCTGGCGGCGCAGGCACCACCACTGGCTGCCGATCTTAACCTGAATGTCGTGTGGGATCTCTCGGGTCAGCTTTAGCCGCTTTTGCAGCCCGAACATCCAGTAGAACCGTTTTTTCTGGGTCCGCTCGTTGAACCAGTGCCGGTAGATCAGCCGCTCTTTGGTCCAGCCGGTTTTGATCCAGTTACTCTCGAAGTAGTCATAGCTTTCAATGAAATCGGCGTCGTTGTTGTCCAGAAACTTGTGCGTATATTCGGCGGATTTGATCGCCATACAGTCGCCCGACAACATGTAGAAATGTGTAGCGCGCGGAAAGTTCTCCACCGCCGCCTCTACCGCGTAAAGTGTTGCCTGTACCAGTGACCATTCCCCCCAGCCGCAGCGAACGCGTTTGGTGGCAAATGTAACATGCGGGTTCTGTTCCAGCGCCTTGCGGATAATCCGGAAGTGCGCAGGATCTGCATTCGCGTCAAAGTGGATCGACATATAGTCGCCCACAGCTGTCAGCCGCTCCGCCTGCTTGATGATGGCGTCCGGGTCTTTGTGACACAGAAGGATGTAGGCAATTTTTGCCATTCAGGAACCATTCGCCCTATTTATACTCTATTGTTTACATAGATAATGATGAACACTCATTGAATAAACAGCAATTATTTGCTTTTGTAGATGAAAAGCTGCCCCAAGAGGCAGCATAAGCAGTTTGAGCAGGAGTACCATCATGGGTTTTCCCGGCACATGGATGACGGAGAGTGAGAGTGTGGTGTACCGCGTGGTGCCCAAATGTGCTTGTTCGACCATCGGGCAGATCATGTACTACTCGGATCACGGCGTGTTTTTTGACGGTGATATTCATGATGCAAAGGGCGGCATGCACAAATGGGCCCTCGAGCAGAGTCAGGACCCCATCGCGCGCAACGTGCAAAACCACAGCTCCTACGCCTTCACCTGCGTGCGCAATCCGTACACGCGCATACTCAGTTCCTTCTTTGATAAGATCTGCGGCATCCAGCGGAACGGGAAAAGATACCGTGGCAATTTGGTGCCACTTTTGATTCAGAAATACGGGATCGAAGTCGGGGGCGAGGATGGCAAACAGGAATTTGATCAAATCGCCAGCTTCCGCCGCTTTTTGCTGTTTGCCCGCGATACCATTCGCTGGCGCCGTCCGATGGATCCGGACATCCACTGGTCCGGCATGGCGGGCCATGTCAGTACTTTCATCGTAAACGGCGGCAAGTACGACAAGATCGTCTGGACCGAAGCATTCAATGACGGCATGCGTGATGTGCTGGACGCAATCGAGACGCCACACAAGATCAACCTTGACGAGATCCCCCGCTTTAACGAGAGCGAAGGCCACGGCCCCAAGCGTGCCCATAAAGTTGAGGATTATTTCGACGATCTGTCGATGCATCTGGTCTATGAAATCTACAAACGCGATTTCAATCTGTTCAAATATGATTTTGAGAACCCTGCGAACAAGATGCCGACAGGCGAGATTGATCTGGACGAAGTACACGCCAAGCTGGGCGACTAGCCTGTTAAAGACGCGTTAAGATTTTCTCTAAAATGCAAGGGGGTGTTTCGTGTGCGTAATATCCCCTCTCCAGCCTGCTGGACAAATCCGGTGCGGTTGGGTCTAGTTTCAAGACACGTTGAAACCCTGTTGAAAGGCCCGCCGCATGGCTTATGTTTTTCCCGCTCCGCCCCAAGCCAGCCTTGCCGTGCAAGGCACAGATGCGCGCTTTCCCGTGCGCCGCATCTTTTGTGTTGGGCGCAATTACGAGGCGCACGCCCGCGAGATGGGCAATGACCCTGACCGCGAGCCGCCATTCTTCTTTACCAAGCCCGCAGATGCGGCCTGTGACACGCCCTGCACCATTCCCTATCCGCCCCTGACCAATGATCTGCACCACGAGATCGAGCTGGTCATCGCCATCGGCAAAGGCGGTGCCAATATCGCGCCAACTGATGTGATGGATCATATCTGGGGCGCTTCCGTTGGTATTGATCTGACCCGTCGTGATCTACAGGCCGATGCCAAAGCCACCCGCCGCCCGTGGGACTGGGGCAAGGCTTTTGATCTCAGCGCGCCCATTGCGCCTCTTAAACCTGTTGCAGACGTCCCCAGCCTCACCAAAGCCCGCATCTGGCTGGCCGTGAATGGCGATATGCGTCAGGATGCGGACATTGCCGATCTGATCTGGTCGGTGGCAGAGCATATCGCAACTCTGAGCCAGAGCATGACACTCGCGCCCGGTGATCTTGTGATGACCGGCACTCCCGCAGGTGTTGCAGAACTGGTCGAAGGTGATGTTGTCACAGGGGGTGTTGACGGTATAGCGACACTCGAAGTGACTATTGGCCCGCGCGCCTGATCCTCATGTCTTTGGCTGGAAATATCCGGGCACCTCTATCAAACGCACCGCGCGAGGTACGGAATATTTTGGACACCACACATGTTGCATGCTGGCATATGGATCGGCACGGGTACGCTGTGTCGATAAATATTGCTATCGGTGCTGGGTTGCGCAGGTACAGCGGCGCTTTGCTCAATGCTCTTTGAACTCTTTTTTCGAAAGGTAATTGCTCAGTACAGGCTTCGACTCAGCAAGTCTGTTTTCTCCTATGCGAGAGCTTGTATCTTCACATCGGACTTTCGGGATTTTGCTGCCTTGGCTTCCCATTCGCTCTGATCCGCCGTCTGCAATATGATAAAGGCATCATGTATGTGGCTTGAGCTGTGACAAATAGTGGAATGCGCAGCGATTCCTTCTTTCAGCGACATCGCGCAAGATTTGGACTGCATCCACTGAAGTGGATCACCTTTCGGGATATGATTGTGCTGTCAGGATGACCAAACGAGGGTTGCGAAGCGAGAGAAGCCCGAGAATATCGTGCTGAAGCTCCGTCAGCTTGAGGTTTGCAAAGGCAAGGCAATCCGGTTTTAAAGGCTGTGCGGCAGATTGGCGTGACTGTTCAGACCTATTACAGATAGCGCAACGAGCAGGGCTTGATGAGCCTTGATCAGCTCCAGCGCGTTGTCGCGAACCTGTCGTTGGAGAAGATAATCTTCACCCAGGGGCAACGGCTCCTTCGAAAGCTTCAACGCCCGTTTCCGGGATGAATTTCTGGATGGCGAGGTGTTTTACATATTGCGCGACGCGCAGATCCTGATCGAGTGCTGGTGGTGCCATTACAACACCTTCAGACTCCACAGTGCTATCGCCCGCCGTCGATAGAAATCATGATGCCAACATACCAAAGGCCCGCCATGCACTACTATTAAACCGGACCACCCGATGGGGGCACACCACGTTTGATATACAAGGGCGTAAACATCCCGATCTGCTCTCTGGCCTTGTGTCAGAGAGAGGGAGTTGGCCGTCTTATTCCACAGTTGCTCTTACCGTTGCGGGACGGGCCCCCATTTATTCGCTTCGTCTTGTGTCTTGGTGCAGTAGAACACAATCAACACAATCCAGCCGACAATGGGTACAAACCACAACAGGGTCCACCAGCCTGAACGCCCTATGTCATGCAAGCGGCGGATACCTACCGCAATAGAAGGCAGAAGCGTCGCGAGCGAGAGTAGTGAATTAATCGGGCCAATCTCACCCATGCCCAACATGAGGTCCAGCACAGCAGAGACGATGCCAAGTACGAGCAACCAGACTGTCCACCACCAGTATTGGGGCCGTGTAGATCTTGTTTTGAAGTCAACATAACGGGCAAAGCCGTCCTTTAGTGCGCCCGTGAAAGTGTTGGCATCCGCCCGGGCAGGGTCTGCACCAGCTCCCACAGGTGAACGTGCTGGATATGCAGGTGCGCCCTGTGTTGTTCGGGCGCTGCCGTACGGCAGCCAATCTGTCATGCCATCCTGCCAGACCAGTGTATCATTGCGGATAACCCCGGTAGCGATCAACCCGTCGAATTCTGACTGGGTCACGGGCCCGTTGGAGGCGCCTTCAACTGCGTAATACCATTGTGCACTCATGTCTCACCTGGATTCCCGTTAAGTTTCTATATTTACCAGCCTAGCGCCGCTTTTACATTGCCGCAACGGTCTCAGCCTGTTTGCGCCGCAAGGGTCTGTGCGGCGCGTGCGCGCGCTTCTTGGGCCAATGCCGGCAGGCCGGATTTTGCATACACATCGCCCAGCATCAAATTCAGCGGAACACCGTCCGGATCATAGGTCCGCCGCATCTCCAGCACTTGCTGCGCGGCAGAGGCGCGACCGTCCTGCACCAGCGCATCCAGATGGATCTGCTCGAACAGATCGCGCTGCGCGTGGCTGCCGCCGCATTCTGACATGCGCGGAAGGGCGCGCGCCATCTGGGTGATTGTAGTGTTCCAGTCACCCGCTGCATGCGCGAGAATTGCCTTAGCCGCAGGTAGTGCCACGTCACGCCATGCGATATGGTCGTGCTGGCTGGTGTCACTGGCGCGGTCCTCGATCCCCTCTATCATCGCGACCGTTTCGGGGCGATTTGTCCGCGCCAGCGCATAGAGATATTGAAGCGTCAAAAACGGGCTGACCGTGTCCGCTCCGCGCTGGGCGATATGCACGGCAACATCTTCCCAGCGGTTCCCCACATCAACCCCTGCGAACTCCATCCGTGCCAGCAGCGAGGCGGCACCAACCTGATCCTGGGAATACTCTTTGGACAGCCCCCAGACGTGGGTGTCATAGGCGCGGCACACCTTGTCATGCCGCCCGAGACTGAGGTAAAACAGCGCCAGATGCCACCAGTTATGGCTGTGCATAAAGCTGTTCAGCCCATTCCATGTCTCCGCCACACTCTCCATAAAAGCGGCCCCTTCCGCGACGCGGCCCTGTGTCAGCATGACGTGCGCGATCGCATGGTGCGACCATGCTTCGTTGTGTTGCAAGGTCATCGCGTGGCGGGCGGCGGCCTCGGCGCGGTCCAGCAGGTGGCACTGCTCATAGCCAAATGCGATCATGCCGTGGGCATAAGCGATGTCTTCCGCCGCAGGCAGCGCCTTGAGCGCCATGCGTAGCATACCCGTCGCATCGCCCAGATTGAACAGATGGTACTGCGCCAGCTTCAGAATAGCCATATCGCGGGGATGGCCGGTGGTTATGCGGTCGCAGATCTCCAGCAATTCCGGCACGCCACCACGTGTCCATGCTTGCGCGGCGTCAATCACCAGTGCTTCACGTGCGCTTACCTTGTGACGGACAGCCAGCGCGCGGGCCAGATAGGGGGCGGCATTTTCCGGCGCTACGGGGGCCTCCAGAAACATCCACAGCATCGCAGCATAAGCATTGGCCAGACCGCATTCGGGGTCTGCATCTGCGGCGGCTATGATGCCTGCGGCCTTGGGCTGATAGCTGAGGAAGCCGTGGATGAAATCATTGATCCCGTTCAGCGTATCGGGATTATCACAAGTGACGGATAGGCCGTAGAGGTCTTGGGTCATGTCTGTATCTCCTGAATGAAACGGCGCAGGTGGGTGACAACGGCATCAGGGGCGTCCCAGTGAACAGAGTGGCCTGCATTGGCGATCACATGCTTGGGGATATTGACCAGCTTCTCGCGCGCCAACGCGGCAGGCAATAAAAGATCATCTGAGGCCAGCAAAGCCTGAACCGGACAAGTCACCGTATCTATCGCGTCAGGCACATAGCCATCCAGCGCCGCAATCTGGTGGGCCATTGCAGCCGTGCTTTGTGCATAAGGATATGCAAGCGATGCCGCAGCGGCCTGTTCTACCGCACCCGCCGCTTCATAGAGCGCGGGCGCAAATAGCCACGGAAACAGCGCATGAAGCCAGGCATCGGGTGCGGCGTTGCTGCGCCTGAATGCCAGCAGTGTCTTGAACAGTACTACGTTCCGTTCCAGCCGAAGCGGTGCTGCGGCGGCGAGCGTGAGCGATTTGACTGCCTTTGGGTGCGTAACCGCCAGCCGCAAGCCGACCATCCCGCCCAGAGAGTGGCCCAGCACATGCGCGGGGCCTGTGTTCAAATGGCTGACAAGCGCGGCGCAATCTTCTGCGATGATACCAACAGAAGCGGGCGCGTTCCACGGCGTCGTCCGGCCCGTGGTCCGGTTGTCAGGGCGGATCAGGGTGAAATGTGGTTCCAGCAAGGGGACGAGGGGGGCCCAGCTTGCGCTGTCGCTCATCATGCCTGCGATCAGCAACAGGGGAGGGCCGCTGCCTGATGCCTCGTAATGCTGTGCGATGCCGCTGTGCTCAAAGACAGGCATTGACGTCTTTCCAGCACGGCATGATGTCGCCCGCCGCCGGAGTCGCTGCATAGACTGCACGCGCAATGGCACGGCTGAGGCACAAGGCTGCTGCATGGCCGACCAGCAGAACATCAGCAGCGGGTCGTGCGCCAGTGCTTAGGGCAAAGACCAGATCACCGTCGTTTGGCGTATGGGCCGGTACACAGGCCCGCGCGATGCCGTCATGTGCCGCGGTTGCCACACGGTGACATTCGGCTTTTGTCAGGGTCGCATCGGTGGCTATAATGGCGATAGTCGTGTTCGCGCGGGCAGACATTGCGCTCATTTTGCGGCTCTCGCGGCTCAGGCCCAGACCGCTGGCGGGATCAGGGCCGATACCGCCAAATTCGCCGTTCATTTCGAAAGGAGCGGCATAGAAATGGCGATCCCCCGGCGTGGTCACAGCGCCGACAGGATTTGCGGCAACTAACGCGGCAACCATGCTGCCATCCGGCAGCTGCAATGATGCAGTGCCCAGCCCGCCTTTCAGCATCGCGGTCAGCGCGCCGGTGCCGGCACCAATCGTACCAATCTGGACCTCCGTTTTTGCAGCATGGTAGGCGGCAAGTCCCAGCGCGCGGTAGGGGTTTTCAGCCCAATCCTTGTCGCCGCCATTCAGCAAATCAAACAGGATTGCCCCCGGCACAAGCGGGATAAGTGCGGCCCCGATGCGAAACCCGCGCCCGTCTGCGCGCAACCCGTCCACCACGCCGGAACAGGCATCCAGCCCGTAGGCCGATCCGCCTGACAGCACCAGCGCATCTACTGCAGCCACGGATTTGTCCGGCGCCAGCAGGTCCGTTTCGCGCGTACCGGGGGCACCACCCATGACGGCAACGGAGGCGACGAATGGCGTGTCGCCTACCACAACAGTAGTGCCGGATTTCAGGCTGGCATCCTGCGCGTTGCCAACGCGGATCCCTGCGATGTCACAAATACTGTTTGTAGGGCCTGCTTTCATGCCTCAGATCCTCGGCTTTTCACTGGCTGTCTCTGCGTCGCCGGTGTTGGGGGTGCCTTTCGGCTCAATCAACAGGACATGACATTCCTCCACTGCGCGCGGGCGATGGGTCACGCCACGCGGGACAACAAAGATTTCGCCCTCTTTCACGGTATGGGTTTCCCCCTCAAGATCCATGATAAATTCGCCTTGCAGGACCAGAAAGAAATCATCTGTCTCTTCATGCAGATGAAACGGAAACTCGCCCGAGAATTTGGCAACCATGATATCGTTGTCATTGTAGTTGGCAATGATATGCGGGTCCCAGTACGTGGAAAACTGGTTGAGCTTATCAAGCAAATTTACGGTTTTCACAGCGGTTGTCCTTTGAGAACGGGCAGCACGGGCGCGGCATCAATCAGGGATTTTGTATAGGGGTGTTGGGGGTTGGCAAAGACATCACTGGTCAGCCCTTGCTCGACAATCTCGCCCGACTTCATCACCAGAACGCGGTCTGTAATGGTACGCACCACGCTGAGGTCGTGAGAGATGAACAGATAGCTGAGATTGTGGGACGCGCAGAGTTCTGCCAGCAGATCGAGGATCTGCGCGCGCACCGATACGTCGAGTGCGCTGACGGCTTCGTCAAAAATGATCAGATCGGGGCGGATGATCAGCGCGCGGGCAATTGCTATGCGCTGGCGCTGGCCGCCGGAAAATTCGTGGATGTACTTGTGAGCATCGGTCGGGGTGAGGCCAACAGCAATCAGGGCCGCGTCAATGGCCTGTTGGCGGGCGGCGCCTTTCGGTGGAGCGTCCAGCAGATGGAATGGCTCGGCAATCTGGCGGGCAACGCGGTAGCGGGGGTTAAAGCTGCCGTAGGGGTCCTGGAACACGACCTGCATGTGGCGGCGCACATTCAGGTTTGGCTTATGTCCTGTAAACACAGGCTCTCCGCGCAGAGTGATGCTGCCCTCTTGCACGGCCTCCAGCCCTAGTAGCGCGCGGGTAAGGGTGGACTTCCCGCAGCCGCTCTCGCCCACCAGCCCGAGGCGCTCGCCCTGGTTAAGGGTGAAGCTGACGTTGTTCACCGCGCGAAACGTACCCGGTTTGCCGAACAGGGTTTTGCGCGGGGTCCGGTAGTCACGGCTCACATTTTTGACTTCCAGCAGCGGGGCTGTAGCGTTGGCCCGGGGCAGGGTGACTTCATGGGCAGAGGCTGCAAACAGCATCTTTGTGTAAGGGTGCTGCATGTCATAGAGCAGATCTTTGGTTAAACCCTGCTCCACGATCTCGCCTGTGCGCATGACGATGATGCGGTCGGCCATCGCAGCGACAACGGCCAGATCATGGGTAATCATCATCAGGCCCATGCCGTCTTCGCGGGCCAGCCTGACCAGTAATTTAAGGATTTGCGCCTGCGTCGTGACGTCAAGTGCGGTTGTAGGCTCGTCTGCGATCAGCAGGCGGGGGTGCCGCGCGATGGCCATGGCGATCACTACGCGCTGGCGCTGGCCGCCTGACAGCTCATGCGGGAAACGCGAAAGCGGGTAGCGGTCGTTTGGCAGGCCGACACGTTCCAGCGTTTCCGCCGCGCGCCGGTGCGCCGCGTGCTTGGTGGCCTGTTCGTGGATCAGGATCGTTTCGGCCACTTGATCCCCAATCGTTTGCACAGGGTTCAGTGCGGTCATCGGTTCCTGGAAAACCATCCCGATGTCGTTGCCGCGCAGTTTGCACAAAGCCGCCTCATCCCATGTGGTGATGTCATCGCCGCCCAGCATGATCCGGCCAGTGGTGCGTGCGCCCTGCGGCAATAGTTGCATTGCGGCGAGCGCCGTCATCGATTTGCCAGAGCCGCTCTCGCCGGTGATCGCGACAATCTCGCCCGCGTCGATGTTGAAAGATACATCGCGCAGGATGTCGAAATTGTGGATCGACAGGCTCAGGTTCTGGACAGACAGAAGGGTCATGTGCGAGTCACCCGCAGGCGGGGGTCTAGGTAGTCGCGCAGCCCGTCGCCCATCAGGTTGAGGCCGAGCACTGTGAAGATAATCGCAAAGCCGGGCATCAGCGCCATATGTGGCGCGATGCTGACCATAGTTTGTGCATCTGCCAGCATACGACCCCAGCTGGGCGTGGGCGGTTGTGCACCAAGGCCGACATAGCTGAGCCCCGCTTCTGCCAGAATGCCAAGCGAGAACTGGATAGTGCCCTGTACAATCAGCAGATTGGTGACATTCGGCAGGATATGCTCGACCGAGATCCGGAGGCTGGATTTGCCTGCGACACGGGCGGCAAGGATGAACTCCCGCTCCCACAGGGACAGGGCCGCACCGCGCGTGATGCGGGCAAAAACGGGGATGTTGAAGATGCCGATGGCGATGATGGCGTTGATGGCACCGGCGCCGAAGACGGCAGTGATCAGGATGGCGATGACAAGGCTGGGGAAGGCGAACACCAGATCGTTGCCGCGCATGATGACTTCGTCTACCACAGAGCCGCGCCGCGCCGCAGCCCAGAGGCCCAGCGGGATGCCAAGCCCCATCCCGATGCCCACCGCCACCAGCGCCACCGCGATAGACGTGCGCGCGCCGACCATGATCAGGCTGAGGATATCCCGGCCGAAATGGTCGGTTCCGAGTAGATATGTGCCATTCGGGCTTTGCAGACGGGCGGGGATGTTCAGCGCTTCGGCATCGAAGGGGGTCCAGATGAACGATACCAGTGCAGCAAGGATAAATATTGCTGACAAGAAACAGCCGAGGATCAGGCTCCGGTTCATGCGCGCGCCCGCAGGCGGGGGTCGACAGCTGCATAGGCCATGTCTACCGCAAAATTGACAAAGATCACGGCAAAAACCAGCAGCATTGTGACACTTTCGACCACGATCAGATCACGGGCGGAAATAGACTGGAAAATCAGGCGACCAAGGCCGGGCAGGTAGAAGACCTGTTCAATAATGATACCGCCTGCCAGCAGGAACGAGAATTGCAGCCCGATGATGGTCAGCACAGGGATCATCGCGTTGCGCAACCCGTGGCGCCAAAGCGCCTGACGCGCCGTGAGGCCCTTGGCGCGTGCGGTGCGCATAAAGTCTTCTCCTAACACATCCAGCAGGGCAGAGCGCATGACGCGCGCAAGGATCGCCGCTTGGGGGAGGGCCAGTGCAATGGCGGGCAGGGTCAGAGAGTGCAGACCTGCAAAGAATCCCTCGTCCCAGCCCACAAAACCACCTGCTGCAAACCAGCGCAGTTTGATCGAGAACAGCAGCACAAGCATCATGGCAAACCAGAAATTCGGGATGGCAACGCCCAGTTGGGTGGCCCCCATCACGCTGATATCGCCTGCACGGCCCCGCCGCGCCGCAGCGTAGATACCGGCGGGAAATGCAATCAGCGTAGAAAGTGTGAGCGCATAAAGCGCTAGCGGCAACGAAACCCACATGCGTTGTTGCACCATCTGCGTCACGGGGGTGCGGTAGGTGTAGGAGGTGCCGAAATCACCGCTCAGCATTCCTGTGATCCAGGCCAGATACCGCTGCGGCTTGGACATATCCAGCCCCAGTTCCGTGCGCAATGCGGCCAGCGTTTCAGGCTGTGCGTTCATGCCTAGCATAAAGGAGGCGGGATCGCCGGGGGCAACTTCGATCACGGTGAAAATCACCACGGATGCGACAGCCAGACTGATCACGAGGGAGAGCAAACGTTTGAATGTGTAGCGTAACATATTGCAAAGCGTAAGCGCTCTGCGGAGGATGGTCTAGTGCGATTCCAAGGACGGACAGGGGGCGCAAACGCGATTTAGAGCGATTGGTTCCGTTAATTATTCGTCAAACAAAAAGGAACTGAATCCGTGAAGTGTCCGTTGTGTCATCAACGAAGCGGACAGCCATACGCTGCCCACAAACAAGGAGATTAACTATGACACGTTTTTTCAAATCTACAGCCATTGCCGCTCTTGCGCTTTCGACAGCTATGCCTGCCTTTGCTGCTGGGCATCTTGACCTGAATTCCATGACTTGTGATCAATACGAAGAATTGTCGCGCGCTGACCGCAATGCCGTTGCAATTGCAGCCGTATCAGAGCTGAGCAGCGGGGCTGCGACAAGTGTTGATACTGCAACCGCAACTGATTCAACCAATGTCGCGTCTTCGACGGAAAGCCCGGCAGATACGGCAGACACCAGCGCCACAGCAACAACCACGTCGGGTGCAGGGGACGATATGAGCCGCTATGAAGAAGAAATTGCGATGATGAACCGGATCTGCACATTCAACCCGACAACTATGGTGATGGAAGCGGCAGCCGGCCAGCGTGGTAAACGCTGACCCAACCAAATGGACATCTGCGACAATATTCTGGAAAGGGGCCGCGGAAATGCGGCCCTTTTCTTTTGGCGCACTCCGACTACTCTATAAATCGTGCAGAGCCCCCTTTTCATAGGACACCAGATCTATCGCGGCTCCAGTTATGGTGCGCTGCACCCGTTACGTGTGCCGCGCGTGTCTACAGTGATGGACCTAAGCCGCGCGATGGGCTGGTTGCCTAATGCGCAATATATCACGTCGCCACGGGCGAGACCCAAGGCGCTGCATGCTTGGCACAGCCCTGAATATGTTGCTGCCCTTCAACGGATCGAGGCAGAGCAGGCGATCCGGACAGGTGACCGGGAATGTTTCGGGATAGGCACTGTGACCAATCCTGTTTTTGCAGAGATTTTCCGGCGGCCTGCCACGGCGGCGGGCGGGTCTATTCTGGCGGGGGAGCTGTTGGCAGAAGGCGGGATTATTTATAACCCCGCAGGGGGCACACATCATGGCATGCCCGACCGTGCCAATGGATTTTGTTATCTCAACGATCCGGTTCTGGCGATGCTGTCGCTGCGCCATCACGGGGTTCGGCGCATCGCGTATCTGGACATTGACGCACATCATTGTGACGGTGTGGCAGTTGCCTTTGCCGGTGATCGGGACTGTATGATGATCTCTGTGCATGAGGAGGGGCTGTGGCCGCGTACCGGATTGCTGGACGATGATGCGGGCGGTTCTGCCTTGAACCTGCCTGTGCCGCGCGGGTTTAACGACAGTGATATGGCATACGTGCGCGAGGCGCTGATCCTGCCTAAGATCGCGGAATTTGCGCCTGATGTCATTGTGTTTTTATGCGGTGCGGACGGGGTAGAGGAAGACCCGTTGGCGCATCTTTCCCTCAGCAATAATGCGCATTGGGACATCTTGCGCGGGCTGATGGATCTGGGTGTGCCACGTCTGCTGGTGCTGGGCGGCGGCGGCTATAATCCCTGGACAGTGGGGCGGCTGTGGACGGGTGTCTGGGGTGTTCTGAACGGCCATGATGTTACTGCTGTCTTGCCGGATCAGGCGGAACAGGTGCTGCGGGCGCTGACGTTTGAAGGTAACTGGCGTGGGCGCAATCCGCCGACGCATTTGTTTACTACGTTGCAGGACGCGCCGCAGGAGGACGTAGCGATATCAGCGGCGGTGCGTCAACGCGTAGCCGTTCTTGTACAGCGATCTGTGCGCGGGCGGTAGCGTCTGGCGCGGCCAGCAGCAGAAAGGCGAAAATTGCGGTGATACTGCACAGCATGATGCCCTGTATCATTGCGATATCATTAAGCTGTTTTCCGAAGGGTTGCTTGTAAGACTTATGGCGCAGCTTTTGTTGTGCATATTTCGCGCCAGCCCAGCCGCCGATGATGGCATAGAACAGTAATTTTCCTTCAGGCGTGCGCTGCAAAAGCTGGCCTGTACCGCCTCTGTCGCGCAATGTGCCACGGTTGGCCTCGGCGCATTTTTTGTCATGTGCAAAAGCGCGATAGGCGATGAGGTTTATCGCGGCCAGATAGGCGAGAATACAGACGAAAATTATCATGGTGGGGCCTGATAGCGGTGGTGTATTCCTGACAGTTACGCACAAAGGCCCCGAGTTGGTGGGACCTTTGTTGGGTCATTTTATGGCAGTTTGATCCGGTTAGTCAGTCCAGCTGACAGCTGTCAGATCCGTTGCCTGCGTCGGTGCGTTGGACCACAGCCCTTTTACGCCTGATTTTGCAACCGACAGGGCGGCAAGCTGGAACAGGTAGCCGTTGACATAATCATCCGCGATCATCTTTTGCGCATCACCCAGCATGGTGGTGCGCATGTCAGGATCGGTGGTGCTGTTGAGTTTTGTCATCAGCTCCTGAAAGGCGGGGTTGTCGTACTGGAAGTAGTAGTCGGGGTTGGCATAAATCGCGATGTCCATCGGCTCGGTATGGCTGACGATGGTCAGACCGAAATTCTTGCCGTTAAAGACGGATTCCAGCCACTGTGCCCATTCGACATTGGTGATCTCGGCTTTGATGCCGACAGCTGCCAGCTGTGAGGCTATGATCTCGCCGCCGCGGCGGGCGTAAGAGGGGGGCGGCAGGAAAAGTGTCGTCTCGAACCCGTCGGGAAACCCGGCCTCGGCCAGCAAGGCCTTGGATTTTTCTGGATCAAATGCGCTTTGCCCTGTCAGATCGACATAGGCGGGGTTGTGGGGTGCAAAATGCGTGCCGATGGGGGTGCCGTAGCCGAACATCGCGCCGTCAATGATGGCCTGACGATCGATTGCATGGGTCACTGCCTCGCGCACCTTGATGTTGTCGAAGGGGGCGAGTTTGTTGTTCATCGCCAGAATGGTCTCGCCTTCGGTCGAGCCGATCAGAACCTGAAAGCGCGGATCAGCCTCGAACTGGGGCAGGTTTTCCGGCGCGGGGAAGGCGGAGAAGACATCAATGTCTTCGGCCATCATCGCCCCCAGTGCGGCGGTAGGGTCAGAGATGAACTTGAACGTGGCCTTCGTCAGGACCGCAGGCGTGCCCCAATAGCTGTCGTTGCGGACCAGCTCGATCTTGTCGCCCTGCGTCCAGCTGTCAAATTTGAACGCACCCGTGCCGATTGGCGTTTGCTTGATGGCCTCAATGCTTTCGGGGGCCACAATGACGGCGTCGCCCCATGCAAGGTTGAACAGCATGCTGCCGTTGATCTCGCTCAGCTTGATCTCGACTGTGGCGGGATCAATCACGTTGACCTCGGAGATGGCGGCATAGAGCGCCTTTTGCGCGTTTGCACTATCGTCTGCGCCAATCCGGTCCAGCGAGAATTTCACATCTTCGGCGTCCATGGTGGTGCCGTCGTGAAAGGTCACGCCCTCATGCAGCAGAAACGTATAGGTCAGCCCGTCCTCGGAAATCTCCCAGCTTTTGGCCAGACCGGGGATTACGGCGCCGGTGCTGTCAAAACGGGTCAGCCCTTCGAAGACGTTTGAATAAAGCACAGAGTCAATCGCTCCGGCGGCGGCACTGGTCGGATCCAGATGCGGTGGCTCAAGCTGGAGGCCAATAGTAATGTCATCTTTGGCCGCAGCAGCGCCTGCCAGAAGGGCGGCAGCACTGACGCCCAGCAGAAGGGGACGAAGGTGAAACATGAGAGACTCCCTGAGTGTGTTATGAGAAAACGTTAGGGGACGATCGGGCGATTGGCTAGGACAAACCTTGCGAGGCCCAACGCGCGGCGCTATGCGGTCTCTCTAGCGGATAAGGGATCATGGGCATGGCAGTTTTGGGTGTGGATTTCGGCACGTCGAATTCGGCGGCGGCTGTCGCACGGAATGGCAAGGCGCATATGATCGTGCTGGAGCGGGGTGAGACGACCTTGCCCACAGCAGTGTTCTTTGATTTTGACCGCAAGAAGATGCTGATCGGCAATGCGGCGGGTGCCGCGTTGTTGGCGGGCGAAGAAGGCCGCTATATGCGCGCGCTCAAAAGTATTCTGGGTGCGCCTTTGATGCGTGAAAAACGATATCTGCTGGGCGAAAAGCTGGACTTTATTGACGTTATTGCGCGGTTTCTGGCGCAGGTAAAAGCGGCGGCAGAGGCGCAGACGGGCGAGCGGTACGACCGTGCGCTGTCGGGTCGTCCGGTGCGGTTTCATCCCGATGATGCGCGCAATGTCCAAGCGGAAGTGGACCTGCGCGAGGCTTATGTGCGGGCGGGGTTCGACGATGTGGCGTTTATGTACGAGCCGGAGGCCGCAGCGCTGGCCAATCGCGCGGTGTTGGGGCAGGGCGATCTGGGGCTGATTGTAGACATTGGCGGCGGTACGTCCGACTTTACGTTGTTTCGGAGCGGGGCGGAGAATATCGACATTCTGGGCAGTCACGGTGTGCGTCTTGGCGGCACGGACTTCGACCGGATGGTGAGCGTAGAGACTGTTATGCCGCTGTTGGGGCGGGGCAGCGAGATCCGCCATGCCTTTGGGGGCGAGACACATACCGCTCCCGCGACCATCTTCAACGATCTGGCCACATGGCAGAAAATCCCGTTTCTCTATGCGCCCGACAGCCGCCGTCTGGCGAAAGATTTGCTGCAATACGCGGTGGAGCCTGCCAAGCTGGAGCGGCTGATTTCCGTGCTGGAGGACGAATTGGGACATGACATCGCCTTTGCAGTGGAGGCGGGCAAGATTGCGGTGAATACGCAAGGCACGGGCGAGATTGATCTGCGCGTGGTCGCGCGCGGATTGAGTGTGGCGTTGGGCGCGGGTGTTGTGGAGGAATTGCTGGCGCCGATGACGGGCCAAATGGCGCAGGCGGCGTTAGAGACTGTTTTACAGGCGGGTGCAGTGCCTGAGGACGTCACGCATCTGGTCTTTGTTGGTGGCTCCAGCTTGATGGAAGTGACGCGGTCCGCACTGGGGGCGGTATTTCCGCAGGCGCAGGTGCACCATGGGTCTGCGTTGACGGCGATTGTAGACGGGTTAGGGTTGGCTGCCGAAGGTGCGTTTGATTGAGGGCGCAGGGGGGCCAGCCCCATGGTCCCCGAGGGAATGATCCCCCCGGGATATTTAGGGCCAAAAGAAATAGAGAGATCAGGTTTTGGGGAGTAGAAGTGTTTCGAGCGCTGCACCCATGACGCAGGCGCTGTCGATCATGTCGTCCACGCCGATCCATTCATCGGGTTTATGCGCCAGTTCCAGCACGCCCGGTCCGTAGGCGATGCAGTTTTTCAGCTTGCCGATGCGGTCGATGTGTTTTTGATCATAGGTGCCTGGCGAGGCGACATATTCCGGTGCTTTGCCCATCACGTCTTGAATGGCTTTTGCCACGGTGCGCACCACGGGGGCCTCGCGGTCGGTCATGGAGGGCAGGACGGAGTTGATCTCGGTCAGTTCATAGTCGAAATCGGGGCGCGTGGCGCGCAGGCCTTCGAGCAGCGCAGTTACTTCGTCGCGGACCTGATCAAGGGGCTCTTCGACCAGAAAGCGGCGATCAATTGTGATGCGGCAGCTGTCGGGGACGCAATGGGCGGGCAGGCCGTCAAAGTCGGGGTCTTGTTCCTTTTGGCCGCCATGAATCGAGTTGATGTTCATGGTCGAGCTGCGCGCGCCTTCTGGCACCACGGGCATGTCGGTGATGCGGGCGGCCATGGCGGGGAAGAGTTTACTCTCGAATTCGGACAGGACCGCACCCATGTGGCGCACGGCGCAATCGCCGAGGAAAGGCATGCAGCCGTGGGCAATCTCGCCTTTTGTCTCGATCTCGGCCCACCAGCCGCCGCGATGACCAAGGCAGATGCGGTCTTTGTTCAGCGGCTCGGGGATGATGACGTGCTGCACGCGGTCGGGGTTGAAATAGCCCTGTTCGGCCAGATAGGCGACGCCGCCATAGCCGCCTGATTCCTCGTCTGCCGTGCCGGATATCTCAATGGCGCCGGAATAGTCGGGGTGGGTTTCTATAAAGGCTTCGGCGGCGATGATCGAGGTGGCGAGGCCGCCTTTCATGTCGCAGGCACCGCGCCCGTAGATTTTACCATCGTGCAGCGTTGCGGCGAAGGGATCGAAGGTCCAGCCGCGCCCGACTTCGACGACATCTGTGTGGCTGTTGAAATGCACACATTCGCCTTTGTGCGTACCCTCGCGGCGGGCGATGATGTTCCAGCGGGGATATTTGGTGCTGTCACCGGGGGTGCCATGGGCGCGGATCAGCTGTGTCTCGAACCCGTGGGATTTGAGGCGTTTATCGAGGTATTCGCAGATCGCCAGATAGTCCTGACCGGGGGGGTTCAGCGTGGGGATGCGGATCAGGTCCTGCGTCAGCGCGATCAGTTCGTCGCGCTTGGCGGTGATGGCTTGGGTCAGAGGCGTTTTCATCTTGCGTCCTTTTTAGTGAACAAAACGGAAGTGGTGTGCGTTATCCCCGACAAGGTTCGCACCCGTTTGTCTGTATCATTGCTGAACGCAGCCGGAGCGCAAGGGCAGATTTACCTGCAAATGGACCCTGATATTGAGAAGGAACACGATGGCACGACCGGACACACGGCCTGAACTGGTCACACATGATGACCAGACCCGTCAAGCATCAGAGGAGCAATCACTAGAGGAAGCAGCGGCCCTTTCTCCGCATATGATCTATGAAGTCATCCGGCGCGATGGCGAGGAGGAGTTGGCGCGGACCAAGCGGTCACTGTTCTGGTCGGGCATTGCGGCGGGTATCCTGATCAGTCTGTCTGTGCTGGGCGAGGCGATTTTGCGGACGTATCTGGCCGATACTTCCACGCGGTATCTGATCGAGAACTTAGGGTATTCTTTGGGCTTTCTGGCGGTCATTCTGAGCCGGATGCAATTGTTTACCGAAAATACGATCACCACTGTACTGCCGGTTATGCGGGCGCGCACGTGGGCATCGCTGGGCTGTATGCTGCGCCTTTGGGGCATCGTGCTGGCGGCAAATGTCATAGGTGCTTTTGTAGCGGCTGCTTTATTTGTGTATACACCTGCTATCCCGCCTGAAATTATGCCCGCGATTGTGGCGCTGTCTGAACATGCGATGGGAATGTCGGCCACCGACAGCTTTTGGCGTGCGATACCGGCGGGTGTGATTATCGCGCTGATTGTCTGGATGCTGCCGCAAGCTTCAAGCGCGGCGTTCTTCATTATTGTTGTCTTTACATGGCTGATTGCAGCGGGCGATTTTACGCACATTGTTGCAGGTTCTGTGGAAATGGCTGTGCTGATGCTGCGCGGTGCGTTGGGCCCGATTGACGCGGTCACGGGGTTCTTTCTTCCGGTACTGGGGGGTAACATCATTGGGGGTACGGTGATTTTCACGCTGGTGGCGTGGGGGCAGGTGCGTGATGACATCACAGCCAAGACAAAGTCCTGAGCGGGAGAGAAGATGAGAAATCAAACATTAGCAACTGTATCGAACGGCAGTTTAGCCACAGGCTGGGCCTTTGCGCGGGACGGTTTTTTGCAGATCGGAGAGACCAATTTGTCTCTGGTATCGGCGGGAGTAGGTTTTTTTGGAATGTTATCGCTGTTTCCTGCGATTGCTGCGCTGATCGCGTTGATGAGCCTTGTGTCTGATCCCGATGTTGTGGTCGTGCAACTGGAAGATATGCGCGGCTTGCTGCCCGATGACGTCTACGATATTTTTCACGCCCAGATTTTAAGCCTTGTCACCAGCAGCCCCGAAACGCTGGGATGGGCGGGTTTAATCTCTATCGCGGCTGCATTGTGGTCGGCGCGGGCGGGCGTGGCTGCGATGATGACCGGGTTGAACGCCGTTCATGGCGAGAAGAACCGCGCAACTGTATCGCATTATATTCGCGCGGTACTGCTGACTTTGGCGCTTGTGCTGGTGGGTATGGTTGCTTTGATCACGCTGGTGATCGCCCCTGTGGTGCTGGCGTTTTTTCCGTTGGGTGGTGTTGCGGCTTTGTTGGCAGAGGTTGTGCGCTGGGCAATTGCGGTGGGCGTTTTGCTGGCGGGAGTGAGCGTGCTTTATCGCTTCGGACCTAACCGTGGTCGACCGCACCGTCGGTCCATCAGAACGGGAGCGGCGCTGGCAGTGATCAGCTGGGCCGGGTTATCTATTCTGTTTTCGTATTATGTGGCGAATTTTGGCAATTATAATCAAGTCTACGGTTCTATCGGTGCGGTGATTGCCATGCTGGTCTGGCTGTGGCTGAGCAGCTTCCTGATCCTGCTGGGAGCTGTTGTAAATGCACAGGTAGAAAAGCATATTTACGGTGTAGAGACATCTGACGGAACCTCTCCTTTCAAAGAATTGACGGAGGCCCCAGCCGACCAAATCGTGGACACAACCCCGGTAAGCCCGTTGCCCTGATAGCCTTTATGGAACGAACTGCGAAAAATAGTTTTCCAGACTCTCCAAAAAAGAGTAGGTGCCAAAATCCGGATAGATATAATAATATTGCTGCTGATTTTGAGGATGCGCAATGGACCAGAGCCTGCCACTGCCTGACTTTATTGTTGTCGAGAATGATCCGCTTGTTCTGATGGACATTCGTGACATGCTGATGCGCGAGTTTAACGTATTGCCGCTGAGCCTTGAAACACCTGCCGATCTTGGTGATTTACTCGCGGTAGTGGGCTGCCCCGCTGTTATAATTGCGGCCTGTGATCTGGATGTCTTGCGCGATCAGCTGGCTGGCAGTGCCGCATCGTTCAGTGTGGTCATGATTGCGGACAAGCCCAAAACGGTAGTGGAATTACCCTTCGGGCTTGTGTTTGTGCCGCCGCCGTTCTCGGCAGATCTGTTGTTGAAGAGTGTCAGGAGCGCTTGCGAGCACCTGCATTCAATCCTGTAATGAAGGCACTAATAAGGCTTTCCAGTGTAGCTTCGGGTACTTTGACAGGAGCAGGTGGTGCTACAGATTTCTGTGTCCGCACGGCAACGATACCAAACCCCAGCAATCCCGCACCTGTGTAAAATGCGCCAATGATCAGGCTGGCATTCAGTGCTGTGGTCAGGGTCAGCAATAAAAGCCAGGCTGCTGCGGTCCAGAAGGCCAAGCCTATTATCATGGCAAAAGCCGCAAACATACCAATGCTTGCGGTTTTAGCTGAATATCCCGCTTTCGCGCGGGCATGGGCAATCATGCCATACACCACGTTAGCGGCGCGCCGTCATCATACCGACCAAAAAGCCTAAACCTGCGGCAAGCCCCAGCGACGTTGCAGGCTGGTTGTGCACAAACTCTTCGGCTTGAGCCTGCGCTTGATATGCTTTTTCGCGACCGGCGGCCTGAAGCTCACTTGCGGTCTCTCTGACATGTCTGGAAGCATCAGCAGATTTTGAAACACCGTAATCCGACAAGGTTTTTGTCAGAGTGGCCAGATCATTTTTTAAAATATCCATCTGGGCGGACAGGTCTTCAACCGAAACATTTTTCGCATTTGCCATTTTCAAATTCTCCTAATTGATCTTGCTTATACAGTGTTAACGCGCGGGGGCCCGCAAAGTTCCAAAGCAAAAAGCCCCGCCGTATGACTTTGGCGGGGCTTGATAATATTGTTGTGTAAAGGGAAATCAGGCGTGAAGTGTTTCCGTGGACGAGAAGAACATCGCCTGACTCACAGCCGACAGGATCTGGTCTTCGGTGTAGGGTTTCGAGATCAGGAAGGCGGGCTCCGGCTTCTCTCCGGTCAACAACCGTTCCGGAAAGGCAGTGATAAAGATCACGGGGCGGTGACCCAGTTCTGCCAGCAGATCATTGACCGCGTCGATGCCGGAAGAATTGTCTGCCAGCTGGATATCAGCCAAAATCAGATCGGGCGCGTCTGCACGGCCAAGGGCCACGGCCTCGTCGCGGGTGCGGGCAATCCCGGTCACACGGTGGCCCATATCTGCCACGATGTTTTCGATATCCATTGCGATGATGGCCTCGTCCTCGATGATCAACACCGATCCTGCCACGCTATCGGCCATCTCGCGGCGCGCAATAGCGACCAGTTCTTCTGCTTCGCCAGTCTCGATGCCTAGGATTGTTGCAATATTTGCATAGGAAAATCCTTCAATCGTATAGAGCAGCAATGCTTCGCGGCTATTGTTGGTCAGCTTGGCCAAGTGGCGCTGGGCTTTGGCACGGGCACCGCGCTCCTCTTCTTTGACCGGGGCACCTGCGCTGGACCATATGCCATACAGCACCCGAAAAAGACCAGTTTTGACATCCGTGCCGTCCAGTACGGAACGGTCCGTCAGAATTGCTTCGAGAGATGCCGCCGCAAAATTGTCGCCGCTGGTCTGGCTGCCAGTCAGGGCACGGGCATAGCGGCGCAAATAAGGGATGAACATAACAAGTTGATCGGTAACGTTTGCGCCATGTGATGCATCAGTCATTTCTGCTGGTCCTTTTTATTTTCTTTTCGGGAACCAAACGCCTGTAGGTCGCGTTAAGTTCCGAGAGTGTCAGAAATTTTTAAAATTTTGTATGATCGAGGGCAGATGTCGGGACAAAAACAAAGCAAGCAGCGCGAAGAAGTAATCGACGAAAGCCTTCGCCGAGTCTATCAGGAATCGGTTGACGAGGGTATTCCAGACCGCTTCAAAAGTCTTCTAGAGCAACTCAAGCAGCAAGATGCAGATAGCGGGGATTGCAAATGAACAATCCTACCACCGATCCCTCAGATCCGCGAGACGAACTGGTAAATCATCTTCCAGCTATGCGTGCTTTTGCGATTTCGCTGACGCGCAACGGATCCGTTGCGGACGATATGGTGCAGGATACATTGGTAAAAGCCTGGACAAATATTGATAAATTTCAGGCCGGTACCAATATGCGCGCGTGGTTGTTCACCATTTTGCGCAATACCTACTATTCGTCGCGCCGCAAGGCCAAGCGTGAGGTCGCGGATGTGGACGGTATATTTACAGAAAGTCTCGCAGAGAAACCTGCGCATGACGGGCATCTGCAAATGGCCGATTTTCGCGTTGCGCTGGGCAAACTGAAAGTAGAACAACGCGAAGCGCTGATGTTGATCGGTGCCTCGGGGTTCACGTACGAGGAAGCAGCGCAGATGTGCGGTGTGGCTGTTGGCACAATCAAAAGCCGCACGAACCGTGCACGTGCGCAACTGGCCGAATTGATGGGATTAAAAGACGACGAAGCGATGGAGATGACAGATGACGCGACGATGTCTGTCCTGTCGGCCTCGAAAGTGGCAAGTTTCTAGCGCATGACGTCCGGCTTTTTGAACAACAGCTTTTTTGGCGGGTTAACCTTCAGGGTGCTTTTGTTTCTGTCACTTGCTTTGTTACCGATCGGTCTGATTTCCTTTGCGCAGACGCGCCAGATCGCGGATCAGACCCAACGGTCGGCAGAATTGTCGCTGATTGCGGTGACAGAGCAGGCGGCAGACCTCGAGCGGACGACATTGCAAGAGGCGCTGGGCGCAGGGCGTGCGCTGGCTGCGGTGGTCAAACTGGAGCGGGACAATCCGGAGAGGTGCTCACGGTTCTTGAAAAGTTACGAAGCTGAAGTGAAAAAGTATGTGTTGGTCGGATTTGTGCGGTCAGACGGTGTAATGAACTGCTCGTCCAGCGGGCAGGTGTATGATGTGTCATCGTCTGACGTATTCAAGGCCGCGATTGTACGTGGAACTGTCTCGGTCTCTGCGGTTAATCAACCGGCGATTTCCGGTCAACCTGTTGTCATTGTTATGGTTCCTGTTTTCGATCAGGAGATTGCAATAGGCTTTGTTTTTATCTCCATGGCGCGCAATACCATAGAAGATCACCGGCTGGAGGATTTGGCCGTCCCGCCTGTTTCCCTGATCACCTTCAATGACACAGGTCAAATTTTGACGTCCGAATACAGATCAACGCTTGCCGCGGGTGAACTACCCGCAGCGTATGAATTAAAACAGTTGACTGGTCCTGCGCGGCAAGTGTTCTCCGCCCTGAATACCAGCGGGCAAGAGCGGGTTTATGTTGTGGTCCCGATGGTTCAGGGGGCGGTCTTCGCGATGAGTATTTGGCCGACCAACACACCCATACTGCAAACAGATTTTTCAGGGCGCATGTCCGCACTTTTGCCGATCGTCATGTGGATTGCCAGCCTTGTGGTGGCACTCTGGTCGCTGAACAGACTTGCGATACGGCATATCCGGAAGTTGGGCCGCCAGATGCGGCAGTTTGCCCTTAACCGGACATTACCGCGTTTGCCGTTGGGCGACAGTGTGCCCTACGAGATTGTGACGATGGAGCAATCGTTTTTGGGGATGGCCAATTCTATCCTGCAAGACGAGGCACGGCAGGAAGACAGCCTGCGGGAAAAGAACATGTTGCTGAAAGAAGTTCATCACAGGGTAAAGAATAACCTGCAATTGATATCTTCGATTATGAACATGCAAATCCGGCAGGCGCCGACAGATGCAAACCGAAAGGTATTGCAGCGGTTGCAGTACCGTATCCTAAGCCTCGCGACAGTTCACAAGAGCCTGTATCAGGACAACGAGATGTCACGCGTGGATGCGGGTGTTTTGTTGCGCGAAATTGTCTCGCAGAGTTTTTCCGTCGGGATGGAGGCCGAAGCCAATATCAAGGTTGATGAGGCCTATGACCATATTCTTGTCGGACCTGATGACGCAGCTCCGTTGACTTTGCTGGTATCCGAGGCGGTGACGAACGCGCTAAAATATATCTCGGTCAATGAAGCCGGTCAAAAGCAGATCACGATCAGCCTGAAAAAGACGGCTGAAGAGATGGCTGTGCTGCGGGTCGTCAACACCAAAGGTGGCGTTCTACCAGAGAGCGGGACCGGACTGGGCTCGCGGTTGATACAGGCCTTTGCACGGCAGCTGAACGGTACACTTGTGATTGACGACACAGACAGTGCATTCAGTCTGGAACTGACATTCCCTGTACCTTTGTCCGAGAAGCCGAGTTTTGATTTTTAGGGGCGCATGCAGCCGATTGTCACACCTGCTGCGGGAACCGCACGGGGAACTTTGAGAGAGATCGCGGGTTGATACTACGAGACTTGGCAAAATGGAGGTGACGATGACAAATGATATGCTATTCGGCGGCCTGATGATACTTGCTGTGGTGGCAGGTATTGTGATCGCCATGACTTCGTCGAGACCATCCGGTCACGGAAATTTTGATACTGACAGGCATTCCCGCCGTGACCTGAAAGACAGGCATCCTAGGCGTTAGGTTGTCGCTAGAAAACCGGTGGCGTCAGAGCGCTGACAATTTCGCAAGTGTCGCTGCCTATGTTCCGAAAACGGTGGGGCTGTCGGCTGTCAAATAGATATCCGTCACCGGTGTTCAGCACGCCGATAGTATCCCCCACGGTCAGCTCGATTTGCCCGCGCGTCACAATGCCGGCCTCCTCACCCTCATGGGCCAGAAATTCGGGGCCGGTATCTGCGCCTGCCGGATAGGTTTCATGCAACACTTGCAACGTATGTTTGCGGGCGTTGCCCAATTGCCTGAGGGATACCTGACCGGGCCCGTTTGGCGCCAGCTGGGTGAATTCGGATGCGCGGTAAAAGACTTTCGGCATATCGGGCTCCTCGATAGAACCAAAGAATTCCGCCATCGATATAGGGATAGCATCCAGCAAGCTTTTTAGCGAAGCAACGGAAGGCGAGGTTTTATCAGTCTCTATCAAGGATATTGTGCCATTCGTCAGACCCGCCCGCGCGGCCAGCTCCCTTTGGGACAGGCCGCGTTCAGTCCGGATTTGTTTGAGCCGTTGTCCAATTTCCAAGAGGCCTACTCCGTTGCCTGTATGCCTACCCCAGCGTGGCGGTGTTTCGCCTGAAGTGATCACTGTGCGGGAAAATATACAAGTGCTCCGGTTATCCGGATTGACAATTAAATTAAACATGACAAAGGCTATATTAAACGCGATATAATCGTGTCCCTCTTACACTCATTCAGGAATATGTCATGGCCAGCACAGCAAAACGCGCGCCAAGCAAAAGCGCAAAAAAGATGCCGCAGATCTCTATCGTCCAGGATGCGATCCCCGTGACGTATACAAACGCCGAGTTGATTGCGCGCCGCGAAGCTGCCGTGCCGCGCGGTGTCGCCTCTGCCGCACCTGTTTACGCCTCATACGCCGAGAACGCAGAGCTTTGGGATGTGGACGGCAAACGCTACATCGACTTTGTAGGTGGCATCGGTGTGCTGAACACGGGCCACCGCCATCCCGGTGTGATTGCGGCGGCCAAGGCGCAGGAAGATCTGTATACGCACACCTCTTTTCAGGTTGTGCCCTACGCACCCTATATCGAGTTGGCAGAAAAGCTGAATGCGCTGGCCCCCGGCGATGCGCCGAAAAAGACGCTGCTGGTGACGACTGGTGCTGAGGCTGTTGAAAATGCGGTTAAAATTGCGCGTGCTGCAACGGGCCGTCCGGGTGTGATTGCCTTTACCGGTGGCTATCATGGCCGCACCCTTCTGACGCTGGGCCTGACCGGCAAAGTATCGCCCTATAAAAAGAATGTCGGCCCATTTCCTGCCGACATCTTTCGCGCACCTTTCCCCAGTGTGCGTGACGGTATCACCGTAAAAGACGCGCTGATCGGTCTGAAAAACCTGTTTCTGACAGATGCCGATCCGTCCCGCATTGCCGCCATGATCATCGAGCCTGTTTTGGGTGAGGGTGGATACACCCCCGTTCCGTTCGAGATGATGATTGCCTTGCGTGAAATCTGCGACGAGCATGGTATATTGTTGATCGCGGATGAAGTGCAGGCGGGTTTTGGCCGGACCGGCAAATGGTTTGCGATCGAGCATTCCGGCGTTGTGCCGGATCTGATCACCGTTGCGAAATCCATGGCGGGTGGCTATCCGCTGGCGGGTGTCATTGGACGTGCCGATGTAATGGACGCGTTGGAGCCAGGCGGTCTGGGCGGCACATACGGGGGCAACCCTGTCGCTTGTGCAGCTGCGCTGGCCGCGATCACTGCAATAGAGGATGAGGATCTGCTCGCAAAATCCATCGCCATGGGTGATAAGTTGAAGGCGCGTTTTGCAGAAATTGGCGCGCGTGCTGCACCCTACAGAATGTGGGACATTCGCGGGTTGGGTGCGATGGTTGCAGTTGAATTTGTGACCGATTTTGAAAGCATCACACCGGATGCGGCGCTGACAAAACGCATCATCGCACATGCATTACAACGGGGTCTTTTGCTGCTCAGCTGTGGTATGCAGGGGAACGCGATCCGGGTCATGGTGCCACTGACCGCCTCCGAAGAGATTGTGGATGAAGGTCTGGCAATCTTTGAAGAGGCGCTAGCCGCCGCTGTGGCAGAGGGCAAGTAACAGCGCAAGCCGTTTGACCTGAAAATAGAGCGCGCGAAGGCAACCTTCGCGCGTTTTCTCTTTTCCGTGTGTGAGAAATTTGGCTAACGGTAACGCAGGGTGATAATAAACGCAGGGTGATAATATTTATGCGTTTATTTCTGCTTTTACTGTATGCGCTGTCGTTTGGTCCTGTGCAGGCACAGGACGTGCGGCGTCTTGGTGTGTTTGGCATGGTCGAGAGTATTGATCCGCTGGTGGTCGCCGGCCGCGAGATCAATGTGCCGCTAGATGTGCGGGTGATCAGTCCCTTGGGGCCGGGTCACGTCATCACCTTGGGTGACACTCTGGCCCTTGTTGTCAGCCACGAAAATGATCGACTTTTTGCGACACGAATGCTGGCGATTTTCCCGATAGTGGGTCCTGTGACAGCGGTAAAGGAGGGAAAGGCTCGCGTTATGGGGACCGATGTGCACCTCCCGCCTGATGTCGGTGTGAAGGCGGGGCAGTGGGTAGTGTTCAGCGGGCTATGGAGCGGGACACATTTGATTTCAACCAAGATGCGCCGTGCCGACGTCGGCGGTTTTGGGCAACTTGTGGGTGTGTTCGAGGATGACGCGCCGTCAGATCTGATAGGCGGGAGTGTGGTTATTGCCGCGCCGCAGTTCGAAGACGGCTTTGGTGATGAAATATGGACATTCAGCGGGCAACCGGAGAAGTCGGGATTACGGGTCAGACTGACCGCCAAAGGTGTGCTTGGCGGCAAGGTTGATCTGGTGCTTTGGCAGGGGTACGCCTCCGCTCCTATTGCCTCGCAGACCTACTTGATCCATGGCAGCGGGATTATTGGCACAGCAACAGATGCGCTGATGCCTGTGGTGGGGGAATTGGTGACACGTTGTGCAGTGCAGGGCCGTGTTGTGCACGCTGCCCCTGACGGGCTCGAGGCAGCGTTTAAGGCTCTGGACTGTGCTAAATATATTCTGGCGGACTGAACGAGTGCGCACTGGCCCGTGACCAGCGGTCTTTATATCCCATGTGATCTGCGGCATCGTCATCAATCAGGAAGCCTTCGGGCAGATAGGGGAAAGCGCGGTTCCCTTGCACCATCGAGCGGTCGGATTGACGCTGCATCAGGTGGTGTGGCTGGAAATCGCTGGGTTGGGACAGGCCTGCGGCGCCGGTCATCTCTCCCAGAGCTTTGAGCGTGTTGCGGTGGAAACGCGCCACGCGTTCCGATTTATGCACCGGATCAAGCGCGCGTGCGCGCAGCGGGTCCTGCGTGGCCACTCCGACGGGACAGTGATTGGTATGGCACGCCTGCGCCTGAATACAACCGATGGCGAACATGAAATCGCGTGCGGAATTGCACCAGTCGGCCCCCAGCGCCAGCGCGCGTGCGATGTCAAAAGCCGAAACGATCTTGCCCGCCGCGCCAATCCTGACCTGGTTCCGAATACCTGCGCCGCGCAGGGTATTGTGCACAAATGTCAGCCCTTCGACCATCGGCATGCCAACATGGTTAGCAAATTCCAAGGGGGCAGCACCTGTGCCGCCTTCGGTCCCATCGACAACAATGAAATCAGGGATGATACCCGTCTCTAGCATCGCTTTTACTATACACATAAATTCACGTTGGTGCCCGATGCACAGCTTGAAACCGATAGGTTTACCACCCGACAATTCCCGCAATTGGCCCAGAAATTGCATCATCCCGACAGGCGTAGAGAAAGCAGAGTGGGATGCGGGAGATACACAATCCTGACCCATTGGCACGCCGCGCGCTTCCGAGATTTCCTTGGTGATTTTTGCTGCAGGCAGCAGGCCGCCGTGGCCGGGTTTGGCCCCTTGCGACAGTTTCAATTCGATCATTTTGATCTGGTCGCTGGCGGCCTGTTCCGCGAATTTTTCGGGGCTGAACTGGCCGTCTTCGGTGCGGCAGCCAAAATAGCCGGAGCCGATTTCATAGATCAGATCGCCGCCGCCCTCCCGGTGATAGCGGCTGATCCCGCCTTCGCCCGTGTCATGGGCAAAGCCGCCCTGCGCCGCGCCCATATTCAGCGCGGAAATGGCGTTGGCAGAGAGGGAGCCGAAACTCATCGCAGAGATGTTGTAGATCGACGCGCTGTAGGGTTTTGCGCACTTCTTGCCGCCGATGGTGATGCGGAAATTAGTATCTTCGATATGTTTGGGCTGCACCGAATGGGTAATCCAGCTGTAGCCCGCATCATAGACCCGCATGCGCGTTCCGAAGGGCCGTGCATCTTCCTGACCTTTGGCGCGTTGATACACCAGTGAGCGGGCATCGCGGCTGAACGGCTCTTCATCCTGATCGTTTTCGATCAGGTACTGCCGGATTTCCGGTCGGATCCCCTCGAACAAAAAGCGCATATGCCCCAACACGGGATAGTTGCGCAGGATGGAGTGGGAAGGTTGCCGGACATCATGCCAGCCCAACGCCGAAAGTGCCGCAAAAAAGAGCACCGGCAGGGCAAACCAGACAGACCACAACAGCATGGCAATCAGGCTGAGGAGGGCAAGTGCGATAACCCCCGCGAAGGTGCTGAAACGGGTGAGTGTCGTGAAATCTGGCATAGAAGGCTCCGCTATCTTGCGTCTTGCATAATGTGCAAAGATGTAGAGCGTATTAAGAAGCACCTTGGCAAGGCTGCTGGACGCGATTGCCGTGGCGTGAATTTGCGTCAAGCAAGGTGGTTCTGGTCTGATTAACTGCCCAAAGTAGTTTAATTTATATATATAAATCAATATACTACGCTTGTGACTGACTATATTTCACAGAGTGCTTGATCATATTGGTAAAGGTGCTTACGCTCAACCCAGACTTCGGATCGGCGGTGAAAAATCAGCGTTTTAACCGGAGCGGGGAGTTTCAAGAACGGATTGTACTGTGCATTTTTGCGCGGCATGTTGATGATGTCTCTCCCTGGAAGAAAGCGGCGATTTTCGCTGTTTATGCGATAGTGACGAGGGAATTCATCATCGGGATGTTCCAAATATCAACTGCTTCGGATGCTGTGCCGGTTTTTGGTCAGCAGGTGCGTTATACGCCCGTGTTGGTGGCTGCTTAAGATCGGCTGCGTGGTCACAACATACACGTTGCCTTGCGCGGGCCTGATGTCTGCTTGCATGCACTATTCCCCTTTTTCTTTTAAGGGCGTATGCGACAGGTCAAACGGCCAGAGCCGTGGTTTCCGGAGTGAACAAATATGACCCCATTCGCAATCGCAGGCGTGCAAATGCACGTAAACGCCCTTGAATCAAACGTTGACGGGATGCTTCAGCGCCTAGATCTTCTGATGATCCGCTTCCCCTGGACCCAGATGGTCCTGTTTTCCGAACTGGCGGCCTATGGCCCGTTGGATCAATACGCCCTGCCGCCGGAAAACGAGACACTGGAGCAGTTTCAGGCGGCCGCTCTCAGGCATGGCATCTGGCTGATCCCCGGCTCTATGTTCATCACTGATCCGGTTGACGGGCGCACCTACAACACATCGTTTGTGATCAACCCGCAGGGCGAGATCATTCGCCGTTATGCCAAGATGTTTCCGTTCCGCCCCTATGAGGCAGGCGTTGCGGCGGGCACCGACTTTTGCGTGTTCGATGTGCCGGACGTGGGCCGTTTCGGTCTGTCGATCTGCTATGACATGTGGTTCCCAGAGACCACGCGCCAGTTGACCAGCCAAGGCGTTGAGGTGCTGTTGCACCCTGTCCTGACCGGCACAACAGACCGCGACGCGGAGCTGGCCATTGCCCGTGCGACCGCCGTACAGTTCCAGTGCTATGTCATTGATGTGAATGGGCTTGGTGCTGGCGGTATCGGCAAATCCTGCGTTGTGGACCCGACGTCGATGGTGCTGCACCAGTCGGGCGGGCAGGAGGACATGTTCCCGATCGAGGTTGATCTGGATATGGTGCGCCGCCAGCGTGCGACGGGTATGAAAGGTCTGGGGCAGGTGCTGAAATCCTTCCGCGACCGGTCCACCGATTTTTCTGTGTATGACCGCGCCAGTGGCACCGATGCCTATCTGAAAACGCTCGGGCCGCTGGAGACACCTCAAAAAGGGACCCAAGCGGGTCTGGGCATGTTGTCTCCCGGCATGCTGCTGCCCTATCCTGAAATGTCCAAAGGGTCTGAAATCGACCCCGGATTCACCCACAAGACACAGCCTGCCTTTCCGGTAGAGCCGTTGCCGAACCTTACAGCAGGCACAGCCGCCCCCGTGGCAGAGCTTACTCCGGTGGTCGCCCCTGCGGTTGCCGATCCTACACCTCCCGTCAAAGCCGGTATTCTGACCGGAACAGCGGCGACCGATACATCCAGCGGCTAAGGGTTTGCAAGAACGGGGCAGGCAGGATGTCTGCCCCGTATTCATCGCACCCGAGCGCCGCGCACACCTGCGGAGAACGACCGAATGCATGCGATGAGAGATTATTCTTCAGCGATCCAGCTGCGCTCTGACCGGTGGAGCGCGCTGCGCGAAGCCACCAGCGCGCTGACCCGTAACCCTAGTGCGGGCGAGGCGTCGCAGTTGCGCGCCACGGTCGAGACCTTGTTTGACTCTCTCGGGTTGATGGAGGCCTATTGGGCCTTTCCGGGCAAACACGCGTTTTCCCTGCTCCGCCGACATTTCGATCAGGGCAAGCTGGATGATGTCAGCTTTGCCGTGAACCGGATCACACGCGCGCTGACCACGGGCGCGTATCGTCGCCGCTCGATCCCGCTGGAGCGTGATAGCGTGGATCAGGACGAGCATGACGACGAGGCGCACCAGAACGTCGAGATGCGCGCGCTGTCCAAGCCCTATTTTGAAGTGCTGATCGTGGACAGCGTGAACGAGCATCAGGAACGCTGGCTCAAGTCGAACGTGACGGGCATGCGCCGTCCCGAAGACCAGTTTATTTACGAGGCTGTTGTGGTGCCCTCGATCGAGGATGCGCTGATTGCGGTGCTGTTCAACTACAACATTCAGGCGATTGTGGTGCGGCCCGGACTGGTGCTGCATTCTGACAAGCTGGAGGAAATCCTGACGCGGCATCTGGCGCGTGCGGGGGGCCGCAGCGAGATCGACGCGATCCCGCCAGAAAATTATGGGCCAGAGCTGTGCCGCATGATTGCGCGTGTCCGCCCCGAGCTGGACGCTTATCTGGTGACAGAGCGGTCAGTGGAGGATATCGCGGGCCTTGATCTGGGGATCTGTCGGCGCGTGTTCTATAACTCCGAAGACTTTATGGAACTGCATCTTAACATCTTGCGCGGCGTGCAGGCGCGCGCCAAATCGCCGTTTTTTACCGCGCTGGTCGAATACTCCAAGCAGCCTACGGGTGTGTTTCACGCGATGCCGATCAGCCGCGGAAAATCTATCACGCGGTCGCACTGGATTCAGGACATGGGCGCATTTTACGGGCCGAACATCTTTCTGGCCGAGACATCCGCCACTTCCGGAGGGCTGGACAGCCTGCTGGAACCGAGTGGCCCAATCAAAGAGGCGCAGGAACTCGCGTCGCGTGCTTTTGGATCCAAGCAGACATTTTTTGCCACAAACGGGACGTCCACGTGCAATAAAATCGTTGTACAGGCGCTGTTGCAACCGGGCGATATCGTATTGGTGGACCGCGATTGCCATAAGTCGCACCATTATGGCATGGTGCTGTCGGGCGCGCAGGTCAGTTATCTCGACAGCTATCCGCTCAGCAAATACTCGATGTATGGCGCGGTGCCGTTGTCAGAGATGAAAGAGCGCCTGCTTGAGTTGAAATCCCAAGGCAAGCTGGACCGCGTGCGGATGCTGCTGCTGACCAACTGCACCTTCGACGGGCTGGTCTATAACGTCGAGCGGGTGATGCAGGAATGTCTGGCGATCAAACCGGACCTGATTTTCCTGTGGGACGAGGCATGGTTTGCCTTTGCGCGTTTCAACCCGACGTACCGCCAGCGCACCGCGATGAACGCCGCCAATGTCCTGCGCGCGAGGTTCAAGACCCAAGCTCACCGCGACGCCTATGAGGCACAACAGATCGAGCTGAAAGATGCGGATCACGAGACGCTGATGAAGACCCGCCTGATCCCCTCGCCAAGCGCGCGGGTACGGGTTTATTCTACGCAATCTACCCATAAAACTCTGACCAGCCTGCGTCAGGGCAGTATGATCCACGTCAACGATCAGGACTTTAAAGGCGAGGTGGAGCAGAGTTTCCACGAGGCGTACATGACGCATACCTCGACTTCGCCCAACTATCAGATCATTGCTTCGCTGGATGTGGGGCGCAGGCAGGTCGAGCTGGAGGGCTTCGAATTTGTGCAGCGCCAGATCGAGGCGGCGATGTCCATGCGCCGCGCGATCAGTGACCATCCGCTGCTGCAAAAATACTTCAAAGTACTGACCGCCGGCGACATGATCCCCGAAGAGTACCGCGAGAGCGGTGTCACCAGCTATTATGATGCCGAGCAGGGCTGGACCGATCTGTGGGATTGCTGGGAGCGGGACGATTTTGTGCTGGATGCCAGCCGCGTGACGCTGCTGGTCGGTGGCACGGGATGGGATGGCGATACCTTCAAAAACAAGGTCTTGATGGATAAATATGGCATCCAGATCAACAAGACCTCGCGCAACACGGTCCTGTTTATGACCAATATTGGCACCACGCGGTCCTCTGTCGCCTATCTGATCGAAGTTCTGGTCGAGATCGCTAAATCGCTGGACGAATTGAACGATGACGCATCGGGCATGGAAAAGCTGGCGTTTGACCGCCGTGTCGCCAACCTGCTCGACAATTGCCCGCCGCTGCCGGATTTCAGCCGCTTTCACCCCGCGTTTCTGGAGAGTGGCAATGGCCGTGAAGGGGATATACGCAAGGCGTTCTTCCTCGCGTATAACGACAAGAATTGCGACTATCTGGAACTGGACGGATCGCTGAAAGAGGCGATGGCGCGGGGCGATACGATTGTCTCGGCCAGCTTCATCATCCCCTATCCGCCCGGTTTCCCCATTCTGGTGCCCGGTCAGGTGATCAGTAAGGAAATTCTGGCCTTTATGCGGGCGCTGGATGTCAGCGAAATCCACGGCTACCGGCCCGATCTGGGCCTGCGGGTCTTCACCCAAGAGGCGCTGGAAGGGGTAACCCCTGCGCCAATGGCAATCGCCAAGCCTGACAAACCATCAAAAAAAGCCTCGGCTTAATTCTCAAAGATAAGGAGCACGATAATGGCTACCGTTCTTAGAAATATTTCCGAAATCCGCCGGTTCTTTCACCGCAACGAGGACCCGATCTATTTCATCTCTGCGACCAACTTCAACCTCTTGGGTCTTGATGAATGGGTCAAGAATTTCAAATACATCTGCTACATTGACTGCTATGGCGGCAAGCATCCAAATGTCTTTTGCCCGTCCGAGCAGCCGCATGCAGAGTTCCAGTCCATCGAGGACATCAACAACTATCTGTTGCAGCATAAAGAAGTCATCGACTTTATCAAAAAGCGCGGCGGCAAGCCGAAGTTTGTCTTCCTGATGTTCGACGAAGAGACAGAGCGTCTGTCCAAAGAGCTGGGCGCGGATGTCTGGTTCCCGAAGGCCAAGCTGCGCCAGAGCATGGACAACAAGATTGCAACCGTGCGCATCGGCAACAAGGCGGGCGTGCCTTCGGTGCCGAACACACTGGCCGAGGTGCATTCCTACGAAGACCTGCGCGCGACCTGCGAGAAGGCGGGTTTGGGCCATGATCTGGTGCTGCAATCTGCCTATGGTGACAGCGGTCACACCACGTTCTTTATCAAGAACGAGGCCGATTTCCGCCGTCACCAGTCCGAGATTATCGGTGAGGGCGAGATCAAGATCATGAAGCGGATCAGCTGCCGTGGCGCCGCGATCGAGGCATGTGCCACGCGCGAAGGCACAATTGTGGGTCCGCTGATGACGGAGCTGGTGGGGTTCAATGAGCTGACGCCCTATCGTGGCGGCTGGTGCGGCAATGAAATCCTGAGCACTGCCTTCCCGCCCAAGGTCCGCCAGCAGGCACGCGATATGACCTTCAAATTCGGTGAGCAACTGCGCAAGGAAGGCTATCGCGGGTATTTCGAGCTGGACTTCCTGATCGACAAAAAGACCAACGAGCTGTGGCTGGGCGAGTTGAACCCGCGGATCACGGGCGCGTCGTCGATGACGAACCACGCGGCCTTTGCCCACGCGGATGCGCCGTTGTTCCTGTTCCACTTGCTCGAGTTCTCGAAAAAGAAATTCGATCTGAATGTAGACGAGCTTAACAACCGCTGGGCAGAGCCGGACAATATCGACAGCTGGAGCCAGATGGTGATCAAGCACACCAAAGACAGTGTTGATACCTGCACCAGCAGCCCCGAGACGGGCATCTACAAAATGCGCGAAGACGGGTCGGTGATCTGGGACCGTTTCGACTATCACCGCCGCGCAGTCGAGAGCGAGAACGAGGCGTTTTTCCTGCGGATCATGCGCCCCGGCGATTACCGCTATGAAGGGGCAGACATTGGCATCCTTGTGACGCGGGGCCGTTCCATGACCAAGAGTTTTATGCTGAACGAACGCGCCAAGAAATGGATCCACGGGATCAAATCGGCAGTTGAGGGCAAACCGCTGCCTGTTGCCTCGGCTGACCCGTTCCTGTCTGATCCGGCGTTCAAGATCCTGTAAGACTGTTCTTTTAGAAAGGCCGCTATGTACTGGCGCGCAATCTCCGAGGATACACCCGGCCCCAAGTGGGCCGGGCTTTTCCGTGAATATTGGTCCGAGTATCGGGCATGGTGGCTCAAGGAAGGCGAGACCGCCCGACCAACCTATGCGGCAAGCCTGCGCGCGCTTCGTACGCATATGCCCGAGATGGTCCCGCTGTATGAAGAGTTATGCGAGCTGGCGGGCGGGGGCGATCACGCCGCGCGGTTCCTGAGCTTTTACAGTCCGCCGCCTTATCTGGCGAGCTGTTCGCAGGCTATTTGGGGTGGCAAGCAGCCCGTTCTGGTGCGCAATTACGACTATAATCCAAAAGCGTTTGACAGTCTGGTGTTGCGCACGAAATGGATGGGCCGCGCGGTGATGGGCACGTCTGACGGCCTGTGGGGGCTGGTGGACGGGGTCAACGACAAGGGGCTGTCGATCTCGCTGACGTTCGGGGGGCGGCGCGTGGTGGGTGAGGGGTTCGGCGTGCCGCTGATCCTGCGCTATGTGCTGCAAGTCTGCGAAACAGCCGAAGAAGCGGGCGCGGTGCTGGCGCGGGTGCCGACGCATATGAGCTATAATGTCACCGTGCTGGACCGCAAACGCAACTATCTGACGGTGATGATGGCGCCTGACCGGCCCGCGATTGTAACTTATGCGGCAGTGGCGACGAACCATCAGGAAAGTGTGGAATGGATCAGCCACGCACGGTTCACGGCCACGGTGGAGCGGGAGCGGTTCTTGTTGCACCGCTTGCGCCTGCACCATGACCCCGAAGAAAAGTTTATCAACGCGTTTATGCGCCCGCCACTTTATTCTACCGCCTTCGCTCAGGGGTTTGGCACGCTCTATACCGCAGTTTACAGGCCGCGTAAGCTGGAGATGGAGTTGCGCTGGCCCGGCGTGATCTGGCCGCTGTCGCTGAAGGAGTTTGCCGAAGGCGCGCGTGAAGTGACGTTGCCGGGGGTGGTATAATGCGCCTTGCGACGGATTTTTCTGATTTCGTTGAAACCAACTCTGTTGTGAATGCGTTATATAACTTCCGATGCCTGATGAACCTTCGCGTTAAATAAACGCGCTGGCCCAAATGGTTGTGTTATCTATGTGCTAGAAGGGCTAGATATAGGCGATGTCTCAAGCTGCCAATCTGTTTCGTGGCCCTCTAGAAGGGATTATCGTTTGTCCCGTTTGTGATGCAACCTATCAGTTGCAGCGCCCGAAAAACGGTGAGCGGGGGGTTTGCACGCGCTGCCATAAAGTGTTGATAGCACCGCGCCGCAAGGCGGGAATGCAGATTATTGCCGTCGCTGTGGCAGTTGTTGTGTTAATCACGGCGGCCAGTGTTCTGCCCTTTTTGAAAATCTCGGCGGCGGGGCGCAGCAATGCTGTCTCTATTGTTGATGCGGCGCTGTCGTTTACCGAGGGACCGCTGCTGGTGCTGGCCTTGCTGACGGCGGGCTTTATCTTGTTTGTGCCACTGCTGCGAATGCTCCTGACAATTTATGTGCTGGTCCCGCTTGTGCTGGACCGTCCGCCCGCGCGCCACGCCATCAGAGCGTTCCGATTGTCCGAGGCGATGCGCCCGTGGTCCATGGCAGAGATATTCGCGCTGGGCTGTGCGGTGGCTTTGGTGAAAGTGGCGGGTCTGGCGACGGTCAGTTTCGGTCCGGCTTTCTGGATGTTTGGCGTTTTGGTGGTGCTTGTCATCGTGCAAGACAGTTTTTTGTGTAAGTGGTCTGTATGGAACTCTCTGGAATATCCCAAAGAACAGTGACCGCCCGCGAGGCTGGTCTGGTGGCATGCACACGCTGCGCGCGGGCGTGGCCATTGGGCACGGCTGTCTGCGGCCGCTGTGGCGCCAAGCTAGTCTCGCGCGACGAGAACAGTTTGCAACGCGTCTGGGCGCTGTGGCTCGTCGGGTTGATGTGTTATTTTCCTGCCAATATCTATCCGATGCTGGTAACTCGGCAGCTGTTCAACGAAGACGAAAGCACAATTATTGGCGGTGCGGTAGAACTTGCACAGCACGGATCATTCGGCATTGCTGCGATCATTCTGGTTGCTTCTGTTGTGATACCGCTGGGCAAATTCTGGGCGATTGCCTTTCTGGCGGTCAGTGTGCGGCAAAAGGGCGGTTTCGCCTCGCACCGCCGCTTGCTCATGTACGAGGTGGTCGAGTATATCGGGCGCTGGTCGATGATCGATATCTTTGTGGTTGCGATCCTGTCGGCGCTGGTACAACTCAAAGGCTTGGCAACGATTTCCCCGGGGTCTGCCGCCTTCTTTTTTGCATTATCTGTTATTTTTACTATGTTATCGGCCCAAGCCTTTGATCCGCGCATGATCTGGGACGCACAAAACAAAGAGAACGAGGCGCCTGACCATGGCTGATACCCCCCCCAACCTAGAAATCCAGACCGCCCGCAAGGCAAGTATTTCGGGGGCGTCCTTCATCTGGATTATTCCGCTTCTGGCACTGTTTGTGGCCTTCGGGGTGGCATGGCAATCCTATTCTGCGCGTGGTCCGGTGATTATCGTAGGGTTTACCGACGGTTCCGGCATTGCTGCGGGCGAGACGAAGTTGAAGTACCGCGACATTGAAGTTGGCGAAGTCGAAGAGGTCAGCTTTAGCGAGGGGCTGGCACAGGTCGAAGTGCACATCCGGCTGAACAAGGACATCGCGGAATATGTCGATGCCAGTTCTGTCTTCTGGATCGTGCAACCGGAAGTGACGGCACAGGGCATCAGCGGCCTTAGTACTGTTCTGAGTGGTGTCTACATCGAAGGATCATGGGACAATGAAGTCGGCGAATATGCCGATACCTTCAAAGGCTCCGATGTGGCGCCCCTGATCAAACCGGGTGACAGCGGATTGCAGATTGCCTTTCGCACCACCACAAACGGCACGCTGACCGATAATGCGCCGATCCTGTTTCGTGGCATTCAGGTGGGCCAGATCGGCCGTGCCCAGATCTCGCGCAGTGGCGCCTTTGCGATCACCGAAGGTTTGATCTACGAAGAGCACCGCAATCTGATCAGCTCGTCTACGCGGTTCTGGGACACCTCCGGTTTCAGCCTGTCCGTTGGCCCGACAGGGGCAGAGATCGACTTTTCCTCGCTGGCCACGTTGATTGGTGGTGGCATTACCTTTGATACGTTTGTGTCGGGCGGCGAACCTGCGGGGGACGGAGAGGTTTTTGAGGTTTTTCCGGATAAGGAAATCGCCCGCAACAGCTTGTTCACCAAGTCCGAAGTTGATCCACTACGCATGAGCATCATTTTTGACGAAAATATCTCTGGCCTGTCCGTTGGCGCGCCGGTCGAGTTGAGCGGCTTCCGGATTGGATCGGTCGACAGCTTGTCCGGTGTTGTGGATTTCAACCAGTTTGGTGACAGCCGCGTGCGGCTCAATGTCATCGTGTCGATCCAGCCGTCACGGCTGGGATTGCCGGGTGAAGTGACGGCTGCCGCAGCATTGGGTCTGCTGCGCGACCGTGTGTCAAACGGGCTACGGGCGCGACTTGCCTCGGCCAGCTTGCTGACGGGCGGATTGAAGGTGGAACTGGTGGAGGTGTCGGACGCACCCGCCGCTTTGATGACGATTTCCCCGACGGACCTGCCGGTCATGCCAACCACCAAGAGCGAAACATCTGATGCGGCGGCAACAGTTGAGGGTGTGTTTACACGGATCAATAATCTGCCCATCGAAGAATTGCTGAACTCTGCGATCAACGTGATGAATTCCGCCGAAGTGTTGATGTCCAATGGCGACCTGCAAAAGGTTCCGGGGGACGTGAGTACACTGCTCAGCGATATCTCGGGCATTGTGACGTCCGAGGATGTGAAAAATATTCCTGTGGCGCTGAATGCGACGCTGATGCGGGTCGAGAAGCTGGTGGCAGAGTTGGAAGAGCAGCGCATTGCCGAGACATTAGGCAAAACGCTGGCCTCTGCGGCGGAGGCTGCGGATGCGGTTACATCGTCTGCGGCAGGCGTGCCGGAGCTGATTGCCAATATCCAGACGGTTGCAGAGAAAGCAGCGACGCTGGAGTTTGACACATTGATTACCGAACTGACCTCGCTCACGTCTTCGGCAGAGGCGTTGATCAGCAGCCCGGAAACGGCGCAGTTGCCTGTGGCTCTGGCCGGTGCGCTGGACCAGTTAAACGCGACGCTGAAAGAGCTGCGCGAGGGCGGTGCGGTGCAGAACGTGAACCAGACGCTGGCCTCGGCCCGCAATGCGGCGGACAGCATTGCCGTCTCCGCGCGTGATCTGCCAGAAATGATCGCCCGCCTGAACACCTTGTTTGTTCAAGCAGGTCAGACCATCGAGGGCTATAACAAAGGTGACGAAATAAGCCGCGCCGCCGAAGCCACCCTGCGTGACATTCAACAAGCTGCGGGTGCGCTGGAAAAGCTGGCGCGCACCATTGAACGCAATCCGAACTCACTGCTGCTGGGAAGATAATATGACTTTTATGAAATCACTTGTTGCCGCTGCCGCGCTGGCCCTTTTGACTGCCTGCGGCGCGCCGGACAGCATTGCAGTGCAAACGCCTGCCATCACCGAAACCGTCAGTATCGGCTTCGCCTCTGTCGAGGTGAAAGATGTCTCGTTGCCGACCTATGCCTCCGCCGACGCGGTGGCACAGCAGGCCCCTGACGGGTCCATGGTCACGTCTAAGGTGTTGTGGGCAGATGCGCCCGAGCGCGCCATCGGGCTGGAGCTGAGCCGGAACCTTGCGCGTCTGACGAAAAAGCGCATCGCCGCCGAGCCATGGCCCTTCGAGGAGAACGCCGTTGCGACGCTGGACGTGCGCTTTGCCGATCTGGTGGCGGGGACAGATGGCGTATTCCGCGCGACGGGCCAGTACTTTGTGGGTGTCTACGAGGGGCGTGAACGCTCTGGCCTGTTCGAGCTGAGTGTGGCCTATGACCCCAAAGGCGGGCCAGCAGCCATTGCGCGGGCACGCGGCCAAATCATTCTGGATCTTGCGAAATTTATCGCGCGGGACGGGCTGCGCTAGGGGATACCCTTGCGCGGCACGCTCTAGCGTCTTACATCGCTTGATATGGCACAGGTAAAATCATCTTCGAAATCCGACCCGAATTATAAGGTCATTGCTGAAAACCGTCGCGCGCGGTTTGATTACGCGATCGAGGAAGATGTGGAATGCGGCATTATCCTCGAAGGCTCCGAAGTGAAGAGCCTGCGCATGGGCGGTTCCAATATCGCAGAGAGCTATGCGGCCGTGGAAGATGGCGAGCTGTGGCTGGTGAACAGCTATATCGCGCCCTACAAGCAGGCCAAGACATTTGGTCACGAAGAACGGCGGCGGCGCAAGCTGCTGGTGAGTGGCAAGCAGCTGGCCCATATGTGGAACGAGACCCAGCGCAAAGGTATGACGCTGGTGCCGATGGTGATGTATTTTAACCATCGCGGCATGGCGAAGATCAAGATCGGCATCGCCAAGGGCAAAAAGCTGCACGACAAGCGTGAGGATGCGGCCAAGCGCGACTGGTCGCGTCAGAAATCCCGCCTCCTCAAGGATCACGGGTAGCAACGGGCAGGTCCCGTCGTCCCCGGCGAAGCCTGTCCTGTGATATTTCGAGCCAAAAGAAATCGGCGCTGTGGTGCATAGCCTTGCCCCGATTTTCCTGACGGGGTAATCAGGGATAACCAACAATAAGGAAGCCGCCATGACAGATGATCCCAAAACACTGGTCTCGACCGATTGGTTGGCAAAACATCTGAAAGATCCGGATTTACGGGTCCTTGACGGCTCGTGGTATATGCCTGCGGACGGGCGTGATCCCCAAGCGGAATACAGTGCGTGTCACATTCCCGGTGCGCGGTTTTTCGACATTGATGAAATCTCTGATGCGCGGTCCAGTTTGCCGCATATGGCGCCGTCGATCGAGAAGTTCATGTCGCGCATGCGGGCGATGGGGGTGGGCGACGGCCACCAGATTGTCGTCTATGACGGTTCTGGCCTGATGTCTGCGCCGCGCGTTTGGTGGATGTTCAAGCTGATGGGGCAGGAAAACGTGGCAGTGCTGGACGGCGGGATGCCTAAATGGCTGGCAGAGGGGCGCCCCACTGAGGATATGCCACCCATCCCGCGCGACCGGCATATGACCGTTCGCTTCCAGAACCATCTGGTGCGGGATGTGACGCAGGTGGCCCATGCGTCCAAGCTGGGCACGCCGCAGATCGTTGATGCGCGCTCGACCGAGCGGTTTCGCGGGGATGCGCCAGAGCCGCGCGAAGGGCTGCGTGCAGGGCATATCCCGAAGTCGCGCAATGTGCCCTTCGGGACGCTGCTGAACGCAGATAAGACGATGAAGTCTTTGGACGAGACGCGCGCCATTTTTGAGGCGGCGGGTGTTGACCTGAACCTGCCAATTATCACGTCCTGCGGATCTGGTGTTACGGCTGCTGTGCTGGCGCTGGCGCTGGAGAGATTGGGGCACCATGAGTGGGCCCTGTATGATGGATCATGGACGGAATGGGGCATGTTCCCGACTGTGCCAATTGCGACCGGAGACGCGTAATGTTCGAGACCCTCAAGCAGCAACCTGCGGATAAAATTCTGGCTTTGATCCAGATGTACCGCGACGATCCGCGCGACAACAAGGTGGATCTGGGCGTGGGGGTCTACAAAGATGCCACAGGCCTGACCCCCGTGATGCGCGCTGTGAAAGCCGCCGAGTTCAAGCTGTGGGAGACGCAGGACAGCAAGGTTTATACCGGCCTTGCGGGGGATCCGGCCTTTGGTGATGCGCTGATAGATCTGGTGCTCGGCGATGTGGTGCCGCGTGCCACTATTGCTGCTGCGGCCACACCCGGTGGGACGGGTGCCTGTCGTCAGGCGTTCGAGCTGATCCGGATGGCGCGGCCTGATGCGCGGGTGTTTGTATCCGATCCCACATGGCCCAACCATTTGTCGATGATGGCTTATCTGGGAATTGAGGCGGTGCCCTATCGCTATTTTGACGAAGAAACGCGCGGCGTTGATTTCGAAGGTCTGATCGCTGATCTGAAGACGGCGAAAAAGGGTGATGTCGTGTTGTTGCATGGCTGCTGCCACAACCCGACCGGCGCGAACATGAACAGCGCCGAGTGGGACGAGGTGATCCGCGTGCTGCTGGCCACGGGCGCCACACCGATGATCGACATTGCTTATCAGGGTTTCGGGGATGGTCTGGAGGAAGATGCCGCCGCCACGCGTAAGGTTGCCGCGGCTGTGCCGGAGTGCATTATTGCGGCCAGCTGTTCCAAGAACTTCGGTATCTACCGTGAGCGCACGGGGCTGTTGATGGTGGTCAGTGCAGATGGCAATGCGCAGGCGTTGAACCAAGGCACGCTGGCCTATCTGAACCGCCAGAATTTCAGCTTTCCGCCCGATCATGGTGCGCGGCTGGTGACGATGATCCTGAATGATCCCGACTTGCGCGCCGATTGGCAGTCAGAGTTGGAAGAGGTCCGGCTGTCTATGCTGGGTCTGCGTGACCAGCTGGCCGCAGAATTGCAGCGGCTGTCGGGCTCTGACCGGTTCGGGTTTCTGGCACAGCATCGCGGGATGTTTTCGCGGCTTGGCACCTCGCCCGAGATGGTCGAGAAGCTGCGCGCGGAGCATGGGATTTACATGGTAGGTGACAGCCGGATGAACATTGCGGGTCTGAATGCAAAGACCGTACCGATCCTTGCCAAAGCGATTATTGACGTGGGCATCTGATCTACGCGTCACCGATGCCCGGAAAATTAAAAAGCCCCGCAAGAGACATGCGGGGCTTTTTTTGGATCAAGATAGTCGGATCAACCGCGCGTGAACTCGGGGTAGGCTTCCATCCCCAGCTCTGCCATGTCGAGGCCCATAATCTCGGCTTCTTCGGATACGCGGATGCCCATAGTTGCCTTGAGGATCAGCCAGACCACACCGGAAACGGTGAAGGCAAAGACGCCCACAACAAGGATCGCATAGAGTTGTGTGCCAAGAGTGGCATCGCCGTTCGAGAACACCACCGCGATGGTGCCCCAGATGCCGCCGCACAGGTGTACAGGAATTGCACCGACCACATCGTCGATCTTTAGTTTATCAAGAAATGGCACGGCGAAGACTACGATCACACCGCCGACCATCCCGATCAGGGTCGCCATGCCAACCGTGGGGGCCAGAGGCTCTGCCGTGATGGAGACAAGGCCCGCCAACGCGCCATTGAGTATCATCGTGAGGTCGGCCTTTTTGAACAGTAACTGCGTCAGGATCAGGGTTGCAACCGCGCCGCCCGCTGCCGCTGCGTTGGTGTTTACGAAGATGCGCGAGATATCGGCCACGTTGCCTGCGGTGTCCATGTAGAGTTGCGAGCCGCCGTTAAAGCCGAACCAGCCCATCCACAGAATGAACATGCCCAAAGTTGCCAGTGCAAGGTTGGAGCCGGGCATCGGGTTGACGCGGCCATCCTTGTATTTGCCGATGCGTGGCCCGAGGATCAGCGCGCCTGCAAGGGCTGCCCAGCCCCCGACGGAGTGGACAACGGTAGAGCCTGCAAAATCCTGAAAGCCCATTGTGTCAAGGAAGCCGCCGCCCCATTTCCACGAGGCCTGAACGGGATAGATGAAGCCTGTAAGGATGATCACAAATACAAGGAAAGGCCACAGCTTGATCCGCTCAGCCAGTGCGCCGGAAACGATAGACGCAGTTGCCGCGCAGAACATCAGCTGGAAGAAAAAGTCCGAGCCGACGGAAGCGTAAGTCAGGTCCGGCTCTGCGCCACTCAGGCCTACAGGTTCCAGTGTGGTCAGACTGAAGGCGCCGATAATGCCGTCTATGGACCAACCGTCGCCGGGATACATGAGGTTATAACCGACAGCGAAATAAGCCATTGTGGCCAGCGAGAAGAGTGCGACGTTTTTGGTCAACTGCATGGTGACGTTCTTGCCGCGCACCAGTCCGGCCTCCAGCATAGCAAAACCCGCGGCCATAAAAAACACCAGAAAGCCCGCGACGAGGAACATGAAAGTGTTAAAGATAAAGCCGATGTCAGCCATTGTGGGCGTTGCATCAACCTCTTGCGCCAGTATCAATGTCGGCATCAGGGATAGTATTGCGGCGATTGGAAGGAGTGATTTTAGTTTCATCGTCATGTCCTTGAATTAAAGGGCTTCTTCGCCGGTTTCGCCTGTGCGCACGCGCAAGGCCTGCTCGACATCGAGGACAAAGATCTTGCCGTCCCCTATTTTGCCGGTGCGGGCGGTTTTGCCGATCACCTCGACCATCTGGTCTGCCATGCTGTCGGCTACCACCAGTTCCAGCTTGATCTTGGGCACAAAGCTCACGACATATTCTGCGCCGCGATAGACCTCTGTATGGCCCGATTGTGCGCCAAACCCTTTTATTTCCGTGACCATCAGCCCGCGCACACCCGCATTGGTCAGCGCTTCGCGAACCTCTTCGAGTTTGAACGGTTTGATCGTGGCAATGATGAGTTTCACCAGATTATCCCCTCTTGGTTTGTCGGCATTCCTGCATAATGCACTTGCAGAAAACCTGACAATTGCGGCTAAAGGGAAGCGCCATGCCGCCTGTCACGGGTTTTGACAGGGCTGGATGCCCGATATATAGGCGGTACTTCGAAAATGATTAAAAACTGTGCAGTAATATGAGGCGCCAGAGTGGATCAAACGCTAAACAATCCGGCCGTGGCGGTCTAAGGTGCAGCAAAACAGCAGGCGAGCAGGCCCAGATAAATGACTGATTCATCCAAGCGCAAAAGCACGTTGGTTGCGGACAAGCGCTATAGCCGTAAAGCACCGGCAGCGGCGCAACCGGCATCCAAAACCAAACTAACGCCAAAGCCCAAAGCAAAACGGACGCGCAAAGCGCCGCGCCCGCGCCGTGGCGGATTTCTGGGGGTGCTCAGTGCGATTGCGCGCTGGTTCATGCGGCTGATCTGGGTTGTTGTATCGCGCACCGCATTGGTTGGCATTGCCGTGCTGGCGCTGATCGTTGGTTATTTCACGACCACGCTGCCTCCGTCTGAGGATTTTCTGGATGGACGCGCCAGTGGATCGGTCACGATGCTGGATAATTCAGAGGCTGTCTTTGCGTGGCGCGGCGACCAATTCGGCGGCGCTGTTACCGCAGAGAATGTATCGCTCCATCTGCGGAACGCGGTGATCGCAACCGAGGACAAGCGGTTTTATCATCACTTTGGCCTCAGCCCGCGGGGCATCGCGTCCGCCGTGCGCATCAACATGAGCGAAGGGCGCGGGCCATTGTCCGGTCACGGTGGTTCGACCATCACGCAGCAGACTGCCAAACTGTTGTGTCTGGGAGAGCCGTTTGATCCGTCTGCGGGCAAGACCGAAGCGGAATACGAGGCTGGGTGCCGCCGCGGATCGCTCAAGCGGAAGGCCAAGGAAGCGTTCTTTGCGATGGCGATGGAGGCCAAGTATACCAAAAACGAAATCCTGTCGATTTATCTGAACCGTGCTTACATGGGCGGTGGTGCTTACGGCGCAGAGGCCGCATCCGAGCGGTTCTTTGGAAAGTCGGCTGCCATGTTGAACCCGTCAGAGGCGGCAATGATCGCCGGTCTGCTGACCGCGCCCAGCACGCTTTCGCCGACCTCCAACCTAGAGCGGTCGCGCAACCGTGCGGCGACCGTTGTACGCCTGATGGTTGAGCAAGGATATCTGACAGATGCAGAAGGAGCATTGGCGCTGGCAAGCCCTGCCGAGTTGTCGGAGGCCGCCGAAGCCCGTGCGGGCGGGTATTTTGCAGATTGGGTGATGTCCACAGGGCCGGAATTCTTTACCCGCAACACCACCGAGGATGTGATCATTCGCACCACGCTGGACCAGCGCATGCAAAAGGCCGCTGTGGATGGCCTGAACTGGATCTTCGAGAATAAGGTCAAGGAAGGCTCCGAAGCACAAGTGGCGATCGTGGTGATGAGTGCGGATGGCGCCGTGCGTGCGATGGTGGGCGGGCGTAAAACCAAAGTCTCGGGCGCTTTCAACCGTGCGACGCAAGCGCTGCGCCAGACCGGATCGGCCTTTAAGCCGTTTGTGTATGCGGCGGCACTTGATCTGGGGTATTCGCCCAATGATCTGGTGGATGACAGTCCGTATTGCATCACTACACCTGGTTCGGGCGAGTGGTGCCCGCGCAATTATACCAATAATTTTGCGGGTCAGGTCACTTTGACCCGTGCGCTTGCACAGTCTCTTAACATCCCTGCCGTAAAAATATCTGAGTCGGTCGGGCGCGAGACGGTCAGCATTGTTGCCTCACAATTCGGGATCAAAAACGATCTGGCGGCAGGTCCCGCGATGGCGCTTGGCGCGTCTGAAAGTACGCTGATCGAGATGACAGGTGCCTTTGCAGGTATCCTTAACGGCGGGTCCTCAGTCACGCCTTACGGTTTGGTTGATCTGCGCCTGCGCGGCGACTCTGAAGCCCTGATGGGCAGTGGTGGTGGTATCGGAGAGCGGGTCATTCAGGAGGCTGCCGCAGGACAGCTGATTTATATGATGGAGAAGGTCGTCTCCGAAGGGACGGGGACGCGGGCTAAATTTGGCAACCGGCAGTTGGCGGGCAAGACGGGGACGACGTCGGCTGCCAAAGATGCCTGGTTTATCGGATTTTCGGCCGATTATGTTGCGGGTGTCTGGATGGGCTATGATGACAACACGCCGCTCAAAGGCGTGACGGGCGGCGGATTGCCCGCCGAAATCTGGCGCGAGGTGATGATGCGGGTCCATGAAGGCGTGCCGGAACGGCCTTTGCCCATGATCGCGCCCGTCCCTGCGCAGGTGGTGTTTCAAGGCGATATAAACGAAGTTGGCCCGATCCCCCAACAGGCCCCAGTTCAGCAAATGCCCCAGCAGCAACAGCGGCCTGCCAATATCATTGATCGGGTCTTGCAGGATATCTTTGGCGGCGGCGGTGGTGGTTCCGCGCCTCCGAATGCGGGTGATAGGTAATTCAATCTATGGCCTCAGTATTGGCACCGTTGTGTGATGTTGTGCTCGAAGCGTGGTTTCGATAGGATCGATAGTACGGGGCGTTTGGAAGGATTTTGATGCAGACGGATGTAGTTAAACGCGGACGCGAGGAATTGCGTCAGGTGCGCAAGCGCAGCCGCTCATTGTACTGGACGGTAGGTATTTTCTCGGCCTTTGCAAACCTGCTGATGCTGACCGGTCCGCTGTATATGTTGCAGGTCTATGACCGTGTTTTGGGCTCTGGCAGTCAGGAAACACTCGTGGCGCTAACGCTTTTGGGGGTGTTTGCCTATAGCGTGATGGGTCTTCTTGATTACACGCGCGGGCGGATCATGGCGCGAGTCGGCGCGCGTTTTCAGGATGATCTGGATCGGCGCGTCTTTGATGCTGTGGTGCGGAAATCCGCCATCGCACCGGACCTCAAAACCAACGCCAGCCTTGCCGATCTGGAAGCTGTCCAACGCACTATTACCTCACCCGTTTTGATGGCGGCGTTCGATCTGCCATGGACTCCGATCTTTTTTGCCGCGATTTTTATTTTTCATGCTTGGTTGGGATATCTTGCACTGATCGGCGGCGCCGTTCTGGTGGTGATTGCTATTTCCAATCAATATTTGTCGCGTGGCGCGCAGGCGCGAGCTGCTCTGGCTGGTCAACAGGCCTCTGGCATGGCTGACCAGATCCGTACAGAGGCCGAAATGGTGCAGGCGATGGGGATGCGCGATGCGGCATTCACCCGCTGGCAAAAGGCTCGTGGCGAGGCGTTGTCCGGTCAGGTCCGCGCGGCAGATGTGGGCGGCACCTTTACTTCCATGACCAAAACGCTGCGCTTGTTTTTGCAATCCGCGATGTTGGGCATGGGCGCCTATCTGGTGCTGCGCAACGAGTTGACGCCGGGGGCGATGATTGCGGGATCTATCCTGCTGGGCCGCGCGCTGGCCCCTGTAGAAACGGGGTTGGGCCAATGGCCTGTCGTGCAGCGCGGTTTGACCGGCTGGAATAATCTGGTCAACCTGCTGGGCGCCGTCGCCCCCGAACCTGCACGCACAGAGTTGCCCAAACCCCGTGCCAAACTGGTGGCCAAGAACCTGACGGTTGTCCCTCCGGGCGAAAAGCAGGCCTCGCTCAAATCGGTATCTTTCACGGTTGAGCCGGGGCAGGCAGTAGGCGTGATTGGCCCTTCGGGGGCGGGCAAATCTACGCTGGCGCGGACGCTGACGGGTGTGTGGCGGCCTGCGGGTGGGTCTGTGCGGCTGGACGGCGCAGCACTTGAGCATTACGGCAGCGAGACACTGGGTCGGCATATTGGCTATCTGCCGCAGCGCGTGTCCCTGTTTGACGGCACCATCGCCCAGAATATCGCGCGGCTGTCGGACACGCCCGACGCGGCCAAAGTGGTCGCCGCCGCGAAAATGGCCGCCGCGCACGAAATGATCCTCGAGCTGACAGATGGCTATGACACGATGATCAGTGCGGGTCAGGTACGCCTGTCCGGCGGGCAGATACAACGCATCGGCCTTGCCCGCGCGCTCTATGATGATCCGGTTATTCTGGTGCTGGACGAGCCGAACTCGAACCTCGACAATGACGGCTCTCAAGCTTTGAATCAGGCGATCCGCGCGATGAAAGCATCGGGGCGTTCCGTGCTGATTATGGCCCACCGGCCTGCGGCCATTCAGGAATGCGATATGCTGCTGGTGCTGGATGGCGGTTTGCGGATGGCGTTTGGCCCCAAGGATGAAGTGCTCAAAGGGATGGTGAAGAACCATAAGGAAATCCGGCAATCGCCGAATGGCGCAGGGGGTGTGACATGAGCGGTAGCAATAAATGGAGCGCTTGGCAGCCTGTTCTTGTTGGCTGGATCGTTATTATCGTTTTGTTTGGCGGCTTTGGGACATGGTCTGTGATGTCCAATATTTCGGGTGCTATCGTGGCCTCCGGGCGTATAGAGGTGGACCGCAACCGTCAGATTGTCCAGCATGATACAGGTGGAACGGTTGCGGAAATTCTGGTGGATGAGGGCGATCTAGTCCGGGCAGGGGACCTGCTGTTGCAGCTGGATCCGCGAGAGGCTCAATCGGAGCTGACCTTGATCGAGGGACAGTTGTTCGAGTTGATGGCGCGGCGGGGCCGCCTTGAGGCACAGCGCGACGAGGCGGATGATGTTCGCTTTCCGGCGGCATTACTGGAGGTTTCCGCCACTAATTCCGACGCACTCGAGTTGATGGAGGGGCAGCGCAATCTCTTCGATGCACGCCGTGACAGTGTCGCGGGCGAACGCGAGCAACTGGCCAAGCAGGGCAACCAGATCGAGGACCAGATTACGGGTATCCGTGCGCAGGAAACCTCGCTTGCCGCGCAGCTTGAGTTGATCGAGCCGCAGTTGGTGAACCAGCAAAAACTGCTAAGCGATGGGCTGGCGCAGGCGGCATCTGTGCTGCGACTCCAACAGGAGAAGGCCAGCCTGACCGGCGAAATCGGGCGGCTGATTGCTGCACGCGCACAAGCCGAAGGGCGCATCACCGAGATTGAGATTATCGGACTGAAACTGGGCACGGCGGGGCGCGAAGAGGCGATTACCCAGCTGCGTGAAATCCGCTACCGCGAGTTGTCACTGGTTGAACAACGCCGCGCGCTGCTGGCGACGATTGACCGCATGGATATTCGCGCGCCTGTCTCCGGCATCGTCTATGCGATGCAGGTGACCACGCCGCGCTCGGTGATCCGTGCGGCAGACCCGTTGATGTTTTTGATCCCGCAAGACCGCCCGTTGGTGATTGCCGCACAGGTCCGACCCACAAACGTGGACGAGATTTCTGTGGGGCAGGAAGTAAACTTGCGCCTGTCTTCGCTGGATCAGCGCACCACGCCCGAACTTAAAGGTATCGTTATGTTGATTTCTGCCGATGCGCTGACCGACGAAGCGACAGGCGGCAGTTATTTCCGGGCCGAGATTACACTGGGCGGGGGCGAGATAGAAAAGCTGCCCGCAGGCACGATTCTGTTGCCTGGCATGCCAGTGGATGCATTTATCAAAACCGGTGACCGTTCGCCGCTCACGTATATTCTAAAGCCTGTGACGGATTATTTTGTGAAGTCTTGGCGCGAAAGCTGATGCAGGGTCTTTCCCCTTTTGCCTAAGGGCGCTAGCGTCTGCGCAACGCAACCGACCAAAGGAAAACACAATGAGTATCGCAAAACGCCTGACCGATATGGGCATCACCCTGCCCGACGCCGCTGCACCGGCTGCCAATTATGTGCCGTTCGTACAGGTGGGCAGCACGCTGTACGTCTCTGGCCAGATTTCGCGCGATGATGCGGGCCTGATCGTCGGCATTGTTGGCGATACCATGAGTATTGAAGAAGGCGCCGCGGCCGCAAAGACGTGTGCACTACATTTGCTGGCACAGGTGAGAGCGGCTTGCGGGGGCGACATCGACCGCCTTGTGCGCGTTGTAAAACTGACCGGTTTTGTAAACTCCACCAAAGATTTCACGGATCAGCCCAAAGTCATCAACGGCTGTTCCGACTTTCTGGTCGAGGCGCTGGGCGACGCTGGGCGCCACGCGCGTTCTGCCGTCTCCGCAGGTGCCTTGCCGTTGGGCGTCGCGGTCGAGATTGAAGGCATCTTCGAGATATCATGAACACTCTGCCCCGCAGCTTTGTGACCCGTCCGCTGGCGCATCGTGCTTTGCATGACGTGGCGGACGGGCGGCCAGAAAACTCCCGCGCGGCTCTACGCGCAGCGATTGCTGCGGGCTACGGCATAGAGATTGATGTGCAGCTGAGTGCGGATGATGTCGCGATGGTCTTTCATGATTATCATCTGGAGCGTCTGACCGATGCGAAGGGTGCTGTGCGATTGTTCACCGCCGATGGATTGAGAGCGATCTCTCTGCGTGGCGGCAATGAGGGTATTCCCGATCTGGCAGAGGTGCTGGCCCTTGTGGCTGGGCAGGTGCCGCTGTTGATCGAATTGAAGGACCAGGATGGCGCGATGGGCACGCGCGTCGGCCCGTTGGAGCGGGCTACGGCGCAGGCCCTGGCGGACTATTCCGGCGATGTGGCCGTGATGTCGTTCAACCCGCATTCGGTGGCGATGATGCAGGATCTTTGCCCAGATATCCCGCGCGGATTGACGACTTCGGCCTACCGCCCCGAGGAATGGCCGCTGCCTGTGACCACCTGTGATGCGCTGCGCGATATCCCAGATTATGACCGCGTGGGGGCCTGTTTCATCAGCCATGAAGTCGATGACCTGGACCGCGCGCGTGTGGCCCAGCTCAAGCAATTGGGCGCTGTGATCTGCTGCTGGACGGTGACACATGCGGTGCAAGAGGCGCAGGCGCGGCGTGTTGCGGATAACATTACCTTCGAGCAGTATCTGGCGCAGGCAAACGCTTGAACATCGGGTTGCGCGTGCCACCTTTAGGAGGCAAACCAGCAACAGGGATACCCGCATGAGCGCGCAAGAAGTCGAGATCACGATCATCGGGTCGTTGTCGGAAATTGATGCGGCCGATTGGGATGCATGTGCCTGCCCCGAAGACGCAGATGGCGCGCGCCCGAATGATCCTTTCACCACGCACCGCTTTCTGAAGGCGCTGGAGGACAGCGGCAGCGTGGGGCCGGGCACAGGCTGGCAGCCGCAATATCTGACCGCACAGATTGACGGACAGATCATCGGGGTGGCCCCGCTCTATGCCAAGCAGCACAGCCAGGGTGAATATATTTTTGACCACTCCTGGGCGCATGCCTACGAGCGTGCTGGCGGGCGCTATTACCCCAAACTCCAGATTGCCGTGCCACACACGCCTGCAACGGGGCGGCGTTTTCTGACCCGCACGGGGTTCGAGCAGGCGGGGTTCAGCGCATTGGTTCAGGGCGCTGTGCAACTGACCGAGACCAACAATCTCAGTTCGCTACATGCCACCTTTTGCACAGCAGACGAGGCCGCCCGGGCGGGCGAATTGGGGCTGATGGCGCGCAAAAGCCAGCAGTTCCACTGGCGCAATCAGGGCTATGCGGACTTTGATGCTTTCCTCGATACGCTCAGTTCGCGTAAGCGTAAAAACATGCGCAAGGAGCGTGCCACTGCGCAAGACTTCGGTGGTGAAATCCATATTTTTACCGGCGACCAGATTCTGCCAGAGCATTGGGATGCTTTCTGGATTTTCTACCAAGACACCGGCGCGCGCAAATGGGGGCAGCCCTACCTGACACGTGCCTTTTTCGACATTGCGCAGGAGACACTGCGCAACGACATGGCGCTGGTTCTGGCGCAGCGGAACGGCAAATGGGTCGCCGGTGCGCTGAACTTTATCGGTTCTGATGCGTTATATGGCAGATATTGGGGCTGTACCGAGCATCATTCATGCCTGCACTTTGAGCTGTGCTATTATCAGGCCATCGACATCGCCATAGCGATGCAACTGGGCACAGTCGAGGCAGGCGCGCAGGGCGAGCATAAACTGGCGCGGGGATATCTGCCGACGCCGACATGGTCGCTGCACTGGATGCGGGATGCGGGTTTTGCGCGTGCCGTGGGCGATTATCTGGAAGCCGAGCGTGCGGCAGTTGACGAAGAAATAGAGGTGCTGACTGAATATGGCCCCTTTAAAAAAACACAAATCGAGGAACAAGAATGACCGAGAAATTAAGCGCCGAGACGCGCGGACCCCTGCTGGACCCGTTGCTTCAAAATGGGTGGGCGATGGTCGAGGGGCGTGATGCCATCGTCAAAACCTATAAATTCAAAGACTTTGCCGATGCCTTCGGCTGGATGACCCGTGTGGCGATCTGGGCTGAAAAGTGGAACCATCATCCCGAATGGGAGAACGTCTATAACAAGGTGACCGTCACGCTGACCACCCATGACGTTGACGGGCTGAGCACGCTGGACGCAAAGCTGGCGCGTAAGATGGACGGGCTGTAAGCGGATGGCGACTGTTAACACCTTGATGAGCACAGAAATCTGGAACGGCCGCACGCTTGCGGACCTTCTGACGCTGGAATTCCTCGCCTCGGCGGCGGGGTCCGTACTGGGCGCCGTGGCGATTCTGTTTGTGGGCTGGATTGTTTCTGCATGGGCGCAGCGTCGTATCGCAAACCTGAGCCGCAAAAACCGCCATCTGGATGATATGCTGTTCGATTTCCTGGCCTCGATCGTGCGCTATATTATTATGGGCTTTACGGTCCTGTTTGTGCTGAACACCTTTGGCGTGCAGACGACTTCTGTTGTGGCGGTGATCGGTGCGGCGGGTCTGGCGATTGGTCTGGCGTTGCAGGGAACGCTGTCCAATGTGGCGGCGGGGGTCATGCTGATCCTGTTCCGGCCCATCAAGATCGGTGATTTTGTCGAGGTGTCGGGCAAGACAGGCACGGTCAAAGAGATCAGTCTGAACTTTACGGAATTGTCGGACCTGAGCAATGTGCAGGTAATTGTGCCGAATGCGCAGGTCTGGGGCAATATTATTACCAATTATTCAACCAATCCTGTACGCCGTGCGGAATGGACGTTTGGCGTGGGCTATGGGGCGAACCTGAAAGATGCCGAGATAATCATCCGCGATACGATTATGGCGGATGCGCGCTCGCACACAGAGCCTGCGCCGTTTATTCAAGTGACCAATCTCGGAGAAAGCTCTGTCGATTTTCTAGTCCGGGTGTGGTGTGATGCCTCCGACTATTTCGGGTTCCGTGCGGATATGACCCGCAACGTGAAAGAGGCGTTGGATGCTGGCGGTATCGACATTCCGTTCCCGACGCGGACGATGATCCAAGCCCGATAGCAGGCAGGGCCGGAGCGTTGAGCACTCCGGCCCTGATTTTTTACATATTCTCGAGCAGGCTCTCGCCGCCGGATACGTCACACACGCCGGAGTTTTCCTCGGCCTGCAACAGCGTCACTTTGCCGTCTTCGACCAGCATCGCATAGCGCTTGGAGCGGGCAACAAGACCGGCGGGTGGCGCGTCGAAATCCATGCCAAGCGCTTTGGTGAATTCGGAAGACGCATCGCCCAGCATGGTGATGCCTGCGGCAGTGGCACCTGTGGCCTCACCCCATGCCTGCATGACGAAAGGGTCATTGCACGACACGCAGATGATCTCGTCCACGCCTTTGGCATCGAACTGGTCTTTGGTGCGCACAAAGCTTGGCACATGGGCGGAATGGCAGGTGGGGGTAAACGCACCCGGCACAGCAAACACCACAACCTTGCGGCCTTTGGTTTTCTCGCTCATTTTGACCTGCATCGGGCCTTCCGCGCCCATCTGGACCAGTGTTGCGTCGGGCAATGTATCGCCTTTGGAAATTGGCATAGGGTAACCTTTCATGTGATTGCGTTTGTCCTTATGGCAGATATAGGGTCTGCGCACAGGCGGGGCCAGTGCATCAAGGGAGAATTCCATGCGCCATATCGTTGTGATCGGAGCGGGGCAGGCGGGATCGTCTTGCGTGGTCAAGCTGCGCAATGGCGGCTTTGACGGCAAAATCACCCTGATCGGTGCAGAGTCGCAGCCGCCGTACCAGCGCCCGCCGCTGTCCAAAGCGTACCTGATGGGCGACATGGCGCTTGAGCGGCTCTATCTGCGTCCGCAGAGTTTTTACGGCGAGCATGGCATTGATTTGCGTCTGGGCGCGACTGTGCAGGCGATTGATACCGCCGCGCGGCAGATTACGGTGGATGGTGGGACGATGGCCTATGATGATCTGGTGCTGACGACCGGATCAATCCCGCACCGTCTGCCCGCCGTGATTGGCGGAGCGTTGGATGGCGTTCATGTCGTGCGCGGACTGGCGGATGTGGATGCGATGGCACCGCGGTTTGTGGCGGGCGCACGGGTGCTGATTGTTGGCGGTGGCTATATCGGGTTGGAGGCGGCATCGGTCGCTGCCAAACTGGGGCTGGAGGTGACACTGGTTGAGATGGCGCCGCGCATTTTGCAGCGGGTTGCTGCACCAGAGACCTCTGATTTCTTCCGCGACCTGCACAGCAGTCACGGCGTTGACGTGCGCGAAGGGATTGGGCTGGTGCGGCTGACAGGCGAAGGCATTGTGAGCGGGGCGGTCCTGACGGACGGCACCGAGTTGGCAGTTGATTTTGTGATTGTTGGTGTGGGCGTCGCCCCTGCGACAGCGCTGGCGGATGCGGCTGGCATTGCGCTGGACAACGGCATCGCGGTGGACTCTTTCGGGCGCACCAGCGTGCCGCACATTTGGGCAGCGGGCGATTGCGCGTCCTTTCCTTACCGCGCGGGCCGCATCCGGTTGGAGAGTGTGCCGAACGCAATTGATCAGGCCGAAGTGGTGGCCGAAAACCTGATGGGGGCGGAAAAGGAATATCTGGCCAAGCCGTGGTTCTGGTCGGATCAATATGACATAAAGCTGCAAATTGCAGGGTTGAACACAGGGTATGATCATGTCGTGACGCGCGGCGCGGCACCTGCCCCCGTATCGTTCTGGTACTATAAGGGCGATACGCTGCTGGCTGTCGATGCAGCAAATGATCCGCGCGGTTATATGATCGGCAAGCGCCTGATCGAGAGCGGCAAGTCTCCCGCGCCCGCACTCATCGCTGATCCGGCAACGGATATGAAAGCGCTGCTGACGGCGTGAGGATTATTGCAGGAAAACACCGTGGCACAGTTCTGGCGGATGTCGGCGCAGGGGATGATGCAGCGCATTTGCGCCCCACGTCTGACCGCGTGCGCGAAAGCCTGTTCTCTATGTTGACCCATCTGGGCGTGATCAATGGTGCGCGGGTGCTGGACCTGTTTGCAGGCACCGGTGCGCTGGGGCTTGAGGCACTGTCGCGCGGGGCGCGCGAAGTGGTGTTTGTGGAAAACGGGCGTGTGGCGCAAAAACTTTTGGTGCAAAATATCGACAAACTGCGCGTGCAGGACAAGACTGCGTTGCTGCGCAGTGATGCGACCGCATTGGGCGCCTGTGCGGCGGCGCCGTTTGATCTGGTGTTTCTGGACCCACCTTACGGCAAGGGCATGGGCCAGCAGGCGCTTGCGGGTTTGCGTGCAGGCGGGTGGCTCAAGCAAGGTGCTGTGATCGTCTGGGAAGAAAATACACCAATGGACGCGCCTGAGGGTTTAACGCGAACGGACCGTCGCAAATATGGCGATACCCACGTGACGGTGTTGCGCTGCGACTGGCGGTAAGCATCGGAATTTTCAAAAATTCCGGACCGAAAAATTCGAATTTTCCGATGCTTACCGCTTGCGATGCGCTCAATATGTAGGGTGGAACGTGCCTGCGGGTGAGAGCGTGAAAATCTCGCAGCCGTCCTCGGTAACACCGATGGAATGCTCGAACTGCGCGGAGAGCGACTTGTCGCGGGTCACGGCGGTCCAGTCATCAGCCAGCGTCTTCGTTTCGGCGCGGCCAAGGTTCACCATCGGCTCGATTGTGAAGAACATGCCCGGTTCCAGAACGGCTTTGGTGCCTGCATTGCCGTAATGCAGCACGTTTGGTGGCGCGTGGAAGACGCGGCCAAGGCCATGACCACAGAAATCGGTGACCACGGACATGCGGTGTCCTTCGACAAACGTCTGGATCGCCTGACCGATGTCGCGGAAGGTGTTGCCCGGTTTTACCACCTCGATGCCCTTCATCAGGGCTTCATGCGTCACCTCGATCAGCCGCTCTGCCTTGCGGGCCAGCTTTCCGGCGACATACATGCGCGAGGTATCGCCAAACCAGCCATCCACAATCACCGTCACGTCGATGTTGACGATATCGCCGTCTTTCAGCTTTTTCTCACCCGGAATACCGTGACAAACCACATGGTTGATCGAGATACAGCTGGCATGTTGATAGCCTTTATACCCGATGGTGGCTGACGTAGCACCCGCCGCGTTCACCTTTTCCTCGATGATCCGGTCAAGCTCGGCTGTGGTCTGGCCCACGGTTACATGCTCTGCGATCTCGTCAAGGATGGTCGCGGCAAGGTGGCCTGCGGCATGCATGCCTGCAAAATCTGCCGCTTCATGAATGCGGATGCCGTCTTTGGTCGTGCGACCTTTGTGGGTGTCTGTCACCGGTCTCTCCGTTTTTAGGTTTGCGCCTGTCTAGCGCGCGGGGCGGCGAAGGGCCAGAGGGGCTGCAAGGGCGATCCCCTCGGGAGTGATGTGCGTGCCGATGCAGAGTGTCTCGACGCCCGCTTCTGTCGCCTGCGCATGGGCTGCGGCATAGGCGGGGTCGATATCGGCAGCGATGTCCACATGGGTGCAATCGGTGCGCTGCACCAGATAGAGCAGAACGGCGCGGTGGCCTACGCGCGCGACCTCTGCCAGCTCGTGCATGTGCTTGGCACCGCGCGCGGTGACGGAATCGGGGAACTCGGCAAGGCCCTTGGTCCGGCACAGGGTCACGGATTTCACTTCGACATAGGCATCAGGCAAGCCGTCACCGGACAGCAGGAAGTCCACCCGCGAATTGGTGCCGTATTTCACCTCTGGCTGGATGGTGGTGTAGGCGGCCAGTGCTTCGACCGTGCGCGCCTCCAATGCCGCGCGCAAGATGCGGTTGGGCAGAGAGGTATCCACACCGGTGAAATGACCGTTCTCATGATCCACCAGACGCCAGCCATATTTCAGCTTTTTCTTGGGATCATCATTCGGTTCCAGCCATATTCTGCTGCCTTCAATCGCCAGCCCCATCATGGAGCCGGGGTTGGCGCAATGGGCTGTCACCTCGCGCCTACCTTCAGGAGTGCTGGCCTCCAGCCTGCAATCCGCCAGAAAGCGTTTATAGCGGCGGATCAGGCGGGCGGGGACAAGTTGGGTTTGAAAGAGCATGGCATGGGGCTATACGGTAAACCGAACAGGCTCAAGGAGAGGCGAAATGGCGAATCCAACTGCAGCGATGCTGGTGATCGGGGACGAGATCCTCTCGGGGCGGACGCGCGATGCGAATATGCATTATCTGGCGGGCGAGTTGGCAGAGGCGGGCATCACGCTGGCCGAAGTGCGCATTGTCGCGGACGAGCGGGACGCGATTGTGGCGGCGGTGCGTGCGCTGGCGGCGGGGTATGACACGGTGTTCACATCCGGCGGCATTGGCCCCACCCATGACGATATCACCGCCGATTGTATGGCGGCCGCCTTTCATCAGAGCATTGATGTGCGCGATGATGCCCGCGCGATCCTGCAAGCGCATTACGACAAAGCAGGCACCGAGTTGAACGAGGCGCGCCTGCGCATGGCGCGGATTCCGGCAGGTGCAACGTTGATCGAAAATCCCGTCTCCTCTGCACCGGGCTTCAAAATTGAAAACGTGCATGTGATGGCGGGTGTGCCATCGGTTTTCAAAGCGATGGTGGCGAGTGTGCTGCCCACGTTGACAGGCGGCGCGCCGTTGATCAGCAGAACACTGACCGTGCATAGGGGTGAGGGTGATATTGCCGGCCCCTTTGGTGTTCTGGCGCAGGAATATCCCGGCCTGTCGATGGGCAGCTATCCGTTCCAGAAAGATGGCAAATACGGTGCCAATCTGGTGGTGCGGGGGCAGGATGCCGCCCTGCTGGACGAGGCGATGGTCAAGCTGGCGGAGGCCTTCGCATGAGTGTGGACGCAAAGACATTATATGAGGTCTGCGAGGCGACATGGCCCGCCGCCCGCACTTGGGGTGACGGCCCGTGGACCCTGCGGGACGGGGCAGGGGGCGGCAAGCGCGTTAGTGCGGCCACAGCTAATGGCCCTGTAACAGAGCCTAATATTGCGACTGCTGAAGCCGCAATGCAAGCAATGGGCCAGCGCCGCCAGTTTATGATCCGCGAGGGGGATCAGGCGCTGGACGGACAGCTCGCCGCGCGCGGCTATGACCTAATTGACGAAGTGGTGATGTATACCGCGCCGGTTGCTTTGCTGACAGATAAACCGGTGCCGCGCGTCACCTGCTTTACCATCTGGGAGCCGCTGGCGATCATGACAGAGATCTGGGCGAAAGGCGGTATCGGCCCTACGCGGCTGGCGGTGATGGAGCGTGTGGCGGTCAAGACCGGCATCCTGACCCGCTGGAATGAAAAACCCGCAGGCGTGGCCTTTGCCGGTGTTCATAACGGCGTAGCGATGGTGCATGCGGTCGAGGTGCTGGAGCATCAGCGCAAAATGGGCGTAGCCGAATGGATGATGCGGGCGGCTGCCTTCTGGGGCGCAAACCACGGTGCGCAAGATATCGCCGTTTTATGCGTTGCGGCCAATAAACCCGCCAATGCGCTCTATACCAAGCTGGGCTTTGCCCGTGTCGGGTCCTATCATTACCGCCAACTGCCTGAATAAATTTGGCAATCACCAGAATAAAGGAGCCGCAATATGGCTGACGAAGCCTCCACTGCCCTCGACCTGCCAATGGTCAATCCGCTACCGCCCGCAACGCAGAAGTATTTTGACATCTGCACGGAAAAGCTGGGGATGATCCCCAATGTCTTGCAGGCCTACGCCTTCGATATCGACAAGCTGAACGCCTTTACAGCACTTTATAATGATCTGATGCTGGGCAAAAGCAACTTGACCAAGCTGGAGCGCGAGATGATCGCGGTTGTGGTCTCTGCGGTTAACAAGTGTTTTTATTGCCTGACCGCCCATGGTGCTGCCGTGCGCGAATTGTCGGGTGATCCCATTCTGGGCGAGCAGATGGTAATGAACTACCGCGTGGCCGATCTGGATGACAAAACGCGCATGATGCTGGATTTCGCGGTCAAGCTGACAGAAGCGCCAGAGATCATCGAGGAAGATGACCGTGAAGCGTTGCGCGCGATTGGGTTCAGTGACCGAGATATCTGGGATATCGGATCGGTGGCGGCCTTCTTTAACATGACAAACCGCGTGGCCAGCGCAGTCGATATGCGCCCGAACAAAGCCTACCACGCCCAGTCGAGATGAAATTAACTATTGGCGCGCTGTTGGTTCTGGTAGCGGGGGCGGCTCAGGCAGTTGAGTTGACCCTGCCCACAGGCGCGCGCCAGATGATTTCGCGCGATACGGTGCAGGACCGGTTTCTGGCACCCGTCGCGGTGTATGCAGACGGAATGCTGCCTACTCTGACAATCGACGGGTCTGTTGCGCGTAGTGCGTGGCGCGTTGATGTGGCTGATCTAACACCGCTCCAACTGATCGCACCCTTGCGGAGCCAGTTGGAGGCTGCGGGCTTTCGCATCGCACTGGATTGCGAGGCCCTGGCCTGTGGCGGCTATGATTTTCGCTTTGAGGCCGAGGTGCTGCCCGCCCCGAATATGTATGTGAATATCCGCAGCTATCACGCGCTCACGGCGCTGCGCGGGCCTGATAGTGCGCCGACGCAGGTTGTGACACTCATCGCGAGTGCATCCAGCGGTGCGGCGTTTATACAGATCATTCAGGCAGGTACGGATGTGGAGAAGACGGGCGTTAAGCCTGTGTCGCCTGTGCCGGTGACGCCTCAGACGACAGCACAAGGCAGCGTTTCCCAAACGTTGGCACGCGACGGGCATGTTGTGCTGTCGGCACTGGATTTCGAGAGCGGCACGTCAGAACTGGGGCAGGGACCTTTTGCCGTGCTTGAGCGGCTGGCGGAGGCGTTGCGTGCGGCACCTGCCCTGCGTCTTGCGCTGGTTGGGCATACCGATAACACCGGCAGTCTGGAAGGCAACATCGCGCTGTCGGTCAGTCGTGCGGAGGCTGTTCGGCAGCGGCTTGTCACACAATATGATATCGCGCCCGAGCGGCTTGAGGCGCGGGGAATGGGGTATCTTGCACCGCTGACCACAAACAGCACACAGGCAGGCCGTGATGTGAACCGCCGCGTCGAGGCAGTGGTTCTGGCCGAGTGATGTCAAACGAAAAAAACCCCGACACCGCTTTCGGGGTATCGGGGTGAAGTGCACCGAGGGGAGAAGGTGTCAGAGGGTCTAGCTTACCACTCGCTCGGGCCTTTTTCGGCGAAAGAGTGGACCAGAAAGTCGATAAAGGCGCGGACCTTGGGCTGGGTGAATCGGCCGGGGGGATAGACCGCGTAGATGCCTTGGGTCTCTAGTGGCAGATCGGGAATTGCATCCTCGATCAAACCTTTGGCCATGGCATCCGAGTATAAAAAGCTGGGCAGATAGGCGATGCCGAGGCCCGAGATGGCCGCGTTGAGCAGCGATTGCCCGTCATTGACCGAGAGCCAGCCCGCCGTGCGCACCTGACGCTTTTCACCCGAAGGGGCGGTCAGTTTCCAGACGTTGCCGCTGGACTGGTTGGAGTAATGCAGCAGCTTGTGATCGTTCAGATCGTCGATCTTTTCGGGGCGGCCATATTTCTCGAAATAGCCGGGCGAGGCGATCATGCGCTTGGTCGTCTCGGTCAGTTTACGGGCGCGCAGGGTGCTGTCTTCCAGCTCCCCGATGCGCACGGCCATGTCGAACCCTTCCGAGATCAGCTCAACATAGCGGTTGTTGAGGACCATGTTGACGGTAATGTCAGGGAAATCCCCAAGGAATTCCGACAGCACCGGCGAGAGGTGGTTGACCCCGAAATCGGTCGCAACCGAGATGCGCAGCAAACCCGAAGGGGCAGATTGCATCGACGTGACCAGTGCATCCGCTTCGCCGGCATCATTGAGAACCCGCCGCGCCCGGTCGTAGTACGCAAGGCCGATTTCCGTGGGCGATACACGGCGTGTTGTCCGGTTCAGCAGACGCGCCCCAAGGCGGGCCTCCAGCGAGGAGACGTGTTTGGAGACAGCAGACTTTGAGATCCCCATCTTCTTGGCGGCGTCGGTAAAGCCCCCTTGATCCACCACAGTGGCGAAAGCTTCCATTTCTGTCAGGCGGTCCATTGCCGTCCCCTTTTAATTCCTGTTTCAACGATCAGCTATGGTGGGGGAATGGGGCGCAATCTGGGCAGGGGTGGGACAGTAGCAAGGTAATTGCACAACCGTTGCGGGGCAGGAAACAGGAGAACAGTGTGTTTCAGACTATTGGATCAGAGCCACTTTTTACGGCGCAAGATGAGCAGGAGCAGCAGGGCAAGGGCGGTCATGCCCAAGCAGAGCAGGGTAAACGCCCAAGGACTGTTCACGCCTGGCATGCCGCCTACGTTCACGCCGAACAGTCCTGTGAGAAAACTGATGGGCAGAAAGATGCCCGCTCCTACGGACAGGATGAAACTGTTGCGGGCCTGTTTGCGGGCGACGTCCAGATCGTGATCGTCCTGCACCGCACTCAGCCGGTCACGCAGCGCATCCAGTTCTTCGACAGCCATTGTCGTGCGGTTGGCAAGCTCGCGCAGGGCGGGATGATCCTCGCTGGGGATCAGCGGCTCTGACGACAGTGCGTTCAGGGCTGCACGCTGCGGGTCCAGATAACGGCGCAAGCGGATAACACGGCGGCGTGACTGGGTCAGTTCGGCGGGAATAGGGGTGGCTTCGTCTTCCAGATCGGCCTCGAAGAATTCGGTAAGCTTGCCGATTGTGTTCACTTCTTCCTGCACCCGCGCAGTCAGGCGGGACACAAGAGCTGTGACAAATGCCGCAGGGGAGGCAGGCGCCATTTGCGCTGCGGCGGACTGGCGGATTTGGTCGATTGCAAAAACACGGCGCATGCGCACCGTGATCACAGCACTGTCGGTGACCCACATCCGGATCGAGACCATCTCCTCGGCCTGTTGGCCTGCGTTTAGGTTGATGCCGCGCAGGTTCAGGATCAGCCCGTCTTCAAAGGTATCACAGCGCGGGCGCGTTTCGGGTTGCAGCAACGCACCTGCGGGAATGTCGGGCAGATGGTTCTCGCACCAATGCGCGAGGTTGGGATCAGACAGGTCAAAATGCCACCAGCGGTAGCGGGCAGGTCCCGTTAGTGTGCTGGTGGTGGGAACCGTGCTGCTGCCGTCTGCGGCAATATCGAAAACGCAGAGGGGCATGGCGCGTCCTTTGAATGCCGGTTGACTGACTGTTTAGCACTCTTGCGCGTGTTGCAAGCGGGCTTTGGGGCCAGCCCGCCTCTTCTCTCTCTCTCTCGGGGAAAAGCCCCCGGGATATTTCCGGCTAAACTAAACAGGGATCAGAGTGTTGCGGCCAGCCTTGTGCCCTGATCAATCGCGCGTTTTGCGTCCAGCTCAGAGGCGACATCTGCACCGCCTATAACATGGCAGGTCTTGCCGCGCGCGATCAGCGCATCGGCGAGCGAGCGGTCAGAGAGTTGGCCCGCGCACAACACCACGGTATCCGCGGGAATGACCTGCGGATTCTCGCGGGTAGCGCCGAAAGTGATGTGCACGCCGTCATCGTCAATCCGCTCGTAGTTCACGCCAGCGATCATCTGGACGTTTTTCATCGTCAGGGAGGCGCGGTGGATCCAGCCAGTGGTTTTGCCAAGGCCTTTGCCAGGCTTTGAGGGTTTGCGCTGCAACATGGTCACGGCGCGGACGGGTGCGTGTGGTTGCGGCCCTTCGGGCGCGAGGCCGGAGCGGTGATCGGACGTATCCGCCACGCCCCATTCGCGCATCCATTCGGGCAGGTTGAGGGTGGTGCTCTCGCCTTCGCTCACCAGATGCTCGGACACATCAAAGCCGATGCCGCCCGCGCCGATGACTGCGACATGGGTGCCGACTTTGGCGGTGCCGTTCAGGACGTCGACGTAGGAATAGACGTTGTCGCGGTTTTGGCCCTCGATCTGCGGATCGCGCGGGATGACGCCGGTGGCGATGATCACCTCGTCAAAGCCGTCCAGATCGTTGGCGGAAACTTCGGTGTTCAGCGTTACCGTGATGCCGTGGTGCGCGACCATGGTGCGGTACCAGTCGACAAAGCCGTAGAACTCCTCCTTGCCCGCGACTTGCTTGGCGAGGTTGAGTTGGCCGCCAATCTCGGAGGCGCGGTCGAAGATTGTGACTTTGTGGCCGCGTTCTGCGGCTGCGAGAGCAGAGGAGAGGCCTGCGGGGCCTGCGCCGACCACGGCAATTGATTTGGGGGTGGTTGTGGGTGCGAGGATCAGTTCGGTTTCATAGCAGGCACGCGGGTTCACAAGGCAAGACGAAATTTTGCCGCCGAATGTGTGATCAAGGCAGGCCTGGTTGCAGCCGATGCAGGGTGCAATGTGGTCGGCTTTGCCCGCCGCCGCCTTGTTCACGAAATCCGCATCTGCCAGCATGGGGCGCGCCATAGAAACCATATCTGCGCAGCCTGTTGCGATCACGTATTCTGCCACTTCGGGCGTGTTGATGCGGTTGGAGGCGATGAGCGGGATGGAGACTTTGCCCATCAGTTTCTTGGTCACCCATGCAAAGGCTGCGCGCGGCACGGAGGTGGCGATGGTGGGGATGCGCGCCTCGTGCCAGCCGATGCCGGTGTTGATGATGGTTGCACCCGCCTTTTCGATCTCTATCGCCAGCTGTACCACCTCGTCGAAGGTGGAGCCGTTGGGGATCAGGTCAATCATCGACAAGCGGTAGATGACGATGAAATCGGGGCCGACGGTTTCGCGGACGCGTTTCACGACCTCGACGGGAAGGCGCATGCGGTTCTCGTAAGAGCCGCCCCAGTCGTCGGTGCGTTTGTTGGTGTGGGTGACGAGGAACTGGTTGAGGAAGTATCCCTCCGAGCCCATGACCTCGACGCCGTCATAACCCGCTTCTTGTGCGCGGCCTGCGCATGAGGCGATGTCCGCGATCTGTTTCTCGATCCCTGCGGCGTCAAGTTCCGTAGGGGAGAATGGCGAGATCGGGGATTTGATGGCGGAGGGTGCCACACATTTCGGGCCGAAAGCATAGCGGCCTGCGTGCAAAATCTGCATGGCAATTTTGCCGTCTGCGGCGTGCACGCGGTCGGTCACGATGCGGTGGTTGGCCACGTCTTCATCAGTCACCATCATAGCGGCCCCCAGCGCGACAGAGCCTTCGGGATTGGGGCCGATGCCGCCTGTGACCATCAAGCCCACACCGCCGCGCGCGCGGGTGGCGTAGAATTCCGCGACACGGTTCCAGTCCTTCGTCTCTTCCAGCCCCGTATGCATGGACCCCATGAGGACGCGGTTTTTCAGCGTGGTAAAGCCCAGATCGAGAGGGGCGAGCATATGGGGATAGCTGGACATAGGGAGACCCTTTTTGGAGGTATGTGTTTTCAGGCAGCATGGCGGCAGGCCGGATGGTTGTCATTAAAAACGCGGCGTCAGGCGCGGGGCGCTTTCGGTGCACCCTGCCTTGTTATATGATATGCGCAAACAGGATCAACTAAAGCGAGACGCGCATGACGCCCGAAGAGATTGAAAAACTGCCCTACCGGCCCTGTGTGGGTTTGATGCTGTTGAATGCTGTGGGCGAGGTGTTTGTGGGTCAGCGGCTGGACCGTGACTATGATGCGTGGCAGATGCCCCAAGGTGGCGTTGATCCGGGGGAGGACCCACGCGATGCAGCCCTGCGCGAGCTGGAGGAGGAGACCGGCATCACCCGTGATCTGGTGCGGATCGAGGCGCAGAGTACTGGATGGCTACCCTACGAGTTGCCGCATCACCTGGTGCCGAAGCTGTGGAAAGGCAAATATCGCGGGCAAGAGCAGATGTGGTTTTTGCTGCGCTTTGGGGGGACGGATGATCAAGTGAATATCCAGACCGCCGAGCCGGAGTTTCGCGCATGGCGCTGGCTGGCCCCTGCGCAGATGCTGGACGGGATTGTGCCGTTCAAGCGCGATGTTTATGCGCATGTGGTCAAAGAGTTCGGAGAGTTTCTATGAAGCGGATCTTGCTGGCAGCCCTGATTGCATGTGCGCCTGTTGCGGCTGCGGCGCTGTCATGCATGCCTCATTCGGTCGAGGCGGCGTTTCAGGAGGCGCAGGCAGACCAGACGCGGTTTGTGATTGTGCGCGGGCGGTTGGAATTCGATGTCCGCAAGTTGCCGCGAGTCAATTATATGAACCAGCGGGCCACGCCGGATCTAACGCTGGTTGCGGCCAAGCTGACGGGTGCGTCCTTGTCGGATGCAGGATTTATCACGCCCTATAGCAAGCCTGTCACGCTGGCAGTGTCATGTTACGGCCCGTGGTGTGCCAGCGTGCAGCAAGGCTCGGAAGTGTTGGCCTTTGTGGCGTTGGGCACCGAGGGCAATATGATCGCGACCAATCCGTGCGGGGGGTATTTGTTCGGGACGCCCACGCCGAAAATGATCGGCACTGTCAAAAGCTGCTTTGCCGGAAAGACCTGCGTGCCAGTCAGGTAATCGGTCAGATGATCGGGATGCTGGGGGCCGCACTGCGCGGCAGCACCCCCGACAGACGCGGATCATCGTCGATTTCGACCTGACGTTTGTAGGGCGTAAAGCCGGAGCGGATGTAGAAAGCCAAGGCTTGCGGACTGTCGCTTGTGCAGGTGTGGACGTGGAAACGTGTAATATCTGCATCCCATGCATGAGTAATCGCCTCATTCATCAGATTCCGCCCTGCGCCAGTACCGATGAGCGTGCGGGTCATGCCGAAATATGCCAGCTCACACTCGCCTGACTGGCGAAAATCCAGTTCCAGAAGGGCTTCGTCTACGCCGCTCACGCTCAGTGTAAAAAAGTGAACAGCGGGATCGTCCAGAATTGCGCTCAGCGCCTGATCGTCCAGTTTCAGGCGTTCGTACCACATCCAGTCGTGGGATCCGACGCGGGCAAAGACATCGCGGTACCAGTCCAGCGTGGGTGTCACCTGTCGGAAAGTCACACCATGGGGCAATGCCAAGTCCTTGAGCGGCGCCTCTGCACGCATTTCCAGATGGGTGACGATGACGGGTATTTTACCCGATGGCACATCGAACAGACCGCTTTCCAGGGTCATACCAAACCTTCGCTGCGGAAAATCTCCATCATGTTTTTCTCGGGGCGGGGGCCGACGTGGCTGATCACTTCGGCGCCGCACAGGTTGCCCATGCGCCCGCATGTCTCAAGATCACGGCCTGTAGCCATGCCATAGAGGAAACCGGCGGCGAACTGGTCACCTGCCCCTGTGGCGTCTACCGGCGTGATGCGGGCGGGGACAGGAATGTCCACACGCTCGGACCCGCGGATCAGGGTCACGCCATCGGCGCTGCGGGTGCAGACCATCACGGGGCAGATCGCGGCGGTTTTTGCCATCGCGTCTTCCAGATCGTCGGTCTGGAACAGGGATTTGATCTCGGCTTCGTTGCCGATAACAAAATCCAGCTCGTGCTCGATCATTTGCAGAAAATCGGCACGGTGACGCTCGACGCAGAAGGGGTCGGAGATGGTGATGCCCGCCATGCCGCCGCCTGCCTTGGCTGCGCGTGCGGCTTCGCGGAAGGCGGTTTTGCCTGCGTCCTCGTCAAACAGATAGCCCTCAAGGAACATGATCTTGACATTACCTGCCACGTCCACAGGCACATCGTCCGAGGAGAGGCCGGTAGAGATGCCCAGATAGGTGTTCATCGACCGCTCGCCATCCGGTGTCACAAAGATCATGCTGCGCGAGGTGGGGCGGGTGCCGTCCGCCACAGGCGGGTTGACGAAATCAATACCGTTATCGGTCATCGCGGCGGCGTAGTAATGGCCCAATTCGTCATCGCGTACACGCCCGATGAAGGCAGTGTTCAGTCCCAGCGCACCAACACCCGCAATCGTATTCGCCACAGCGCCGCCTGCGGTTTGCACACGGTCGCCCATAGCGCCATACAACTGCTCTGCGCGGTCTTGCGGGACCAGCTGCATGATGCCTTTTTCAATGCCCATGTTATCCAGAAACGCATCATGCGCATGGGTGATGACATCAACCACAGCGTTGCCGATACCGACGAGGTCATAGGTCTTCATTCTGTTTTGTCCTTGTATTCGCAGAGATCGCGGATGATGCAGGTACGGCACAGCGGTTTGCGTGCCTTGCAGTGATAGCGGCCGTGCAGGATCAGCCAGTGGTGAGCGTGCAGCTGGAAGTCGGCGGGGATGTTATCTTCCACCGCGCGCTCTACCGCGTCCACGGTTTTGCCCACGGCGATGCCGGTGCGGTTGCCAACACGAAAGATATGCGTGTCGACCGCCTGAGCAGGCTGGTGCCACCACATGTTGAGCACAACATTCGCCGTTTTGCGCCCGACACCGGGCAGGCTTTGCAGTGCTGCGCGGGAATTGGGGACGATGCCCGCGTAATCATCGACCAGAATCTGGCTTAGTTTGATGACGTTCTTGGCCTTCTGCCGGAACAACCCGATGCTTTTGATATGCTCTGTCAGGCCGTCCAACCCCAGATCCAGCATTTTCTGCGGCGTATCCGCAATCTGGAACAGCGCGCGGGTGGCTTTGTTCACGCCCACGTCGGTGGCTTGCGCCGACAGGGCCACAGCCACGACCAATGTATAGACGTTCACATGCTCCAGCTCGCCTTCGGGCTCTGGCTCGGCCGCGTGGAACCGCTCCATGATGGCGCGGATGGTATGATAATCGAGTTGTTTTGCTGCTGTGCTCATGCGGCAAAGGTATGCGCAGGTTTCGGGTCGCGTGCAAGACAGGGCCGGCATATTGTGGCGCCATGACACAGATGATCCAACAGCCAGACGATTCCGGAAATACCTATCACTACAGTGTGATTGCCCGTGCGATTGCCCTGATTGATGCGGCGGAGGAACCAATGAGCCTTGACGCGCTGGCAATCAAAATGTGCATGAGTGCGGCGCATTTCCAGCGGGTGTTTACCGCATGGGCAGGCGTTTCGCCCAAACGCTATCAGCAATATCTGACGCTGGGTCTTGCCAAGACGCTGCTGCGTGACCAGTCCACCACGCTGGAGGCGGCACATTTCACAGGGCTGTCCGGCACGGGCCGCCTTCATGATCTGTTTGTGCGCTGGGAAGCGATGAGCCCCGGAGATTTCGCTACGGGGGGTGCGGGGCTGGAAATTTTCTGGGGTTGGTTTGACAGCCCCTTTGGTCCTGTCGTGGTGATGGCTACGGAAAAAGGCATTTGCGGCCTCTCACTGGCAGCAGAGATGGGCGAGGATGCGGCGATGTCTGATCTGCTGATCCGCTGGCCCGCCGCGCAGTTCATCGAAGACCCTGCGCGGTTGCGCCCGTGGGTACTGGCCGCTTTCGGGATTGAGACGAAGGCTGGTCCTGCGCCGCTGTATCTGATGGGCGCACCGTTCCAGATCAAGGTCTGGGAAGCATTGCTGCAACTGCCCGAAGGACAAGTGACGACCTATGGCGCCATTGCGCAGGCGATCGGCAATCCCAAGGCAGTGCGTGCGGTGGGGACTGCGGTGGGGCGCAATCCTATCGGTTATTTGATCCCGTGCCACCGTGTGCTGCGCAAATCGGGGGGCTTGGGCGGGTATCACTGGGGGCTGCGCGTGAAGCGCGCGATGCTGGGCTATGAGGCCGCGCGGTCCCAGAGCCGCTGATTTCTGTCAAGTGCGCGGTATGCCGCTTATTCCCCGCAATGTGGCATTTTGTCAGGAACAATTACGCTTTATACTGGGTTTATCGAAAAGATGCTTCGCCCGAACGGAGCCGAAACAGTAAGGCAGTAAAATATGACTTTTGTGAAATTCCCCGTGCTGGCCGCGATGGCGACTGTTGTTGCTTTGGGGGCATGTACTACTCCGAACGGTTCCATCCTCGCGCCCGCGAGCGATCCGAACCAGCGTCTGAAGAACGGCGCCCTGATCGGTGCCGCGTCTGGTGCCGTGATCGGCGCGCTGTCCAAAGGGGATGGCAACCGTGATCAGGGTGCGCTGCGCGGTGCGATCATTGGCGGCGCTTTGGGTGCCGGCGGCGGTGCCCTGCTCGACAAGCAAGAGCGTGACCTGCGCGCCAGTCTTGGCAACAATAACGTGACCATCAACAACACCGGCGACCGTCTGATTGTGACGCTGCCGCAGGACATTCTGTTTGCAACCGGTTCCAGTGCTGTGCGTCCTGATTTGCAGCGTGATCTGGGTGCCGTTGCGGGCAACCTTCAGTCCTATCCGGACTCCACGATCCAGATCATCGGTCACACGGACAGCGACGGCGAAGCTGGCTTTAACCAGCAACTCTCCGAGAGCCGTGCCAGTGCGGTTGCAAATGTGCTGCTGGGCAACGGCATCTCCAGCCGACGCGTGCAGTCGTTTGGCCGTGGCGAGAGCCAACCGGTCTCCAGCAACCTGAACCCGCAGGGCAAGGCGCAAAACCGTCGTGTGGAAATTGTAATCCTTCCAAACGCTGTCTGATACCTCTCCGGCATTATTCAAAAGGCTCCGGTGCAGTCCTGCATCGGGGCCTTTTTTATGTGCGATGCAACGCTGCACAGGGTCTGTGTGAGAGGTGCACTTGAGAGTTGGGCATTGTGCCTCACATAAGGCGTCAACAGATCATTAGATAAGGACGGTTCCTATGACTTCTTTCAAACTCCTCGGCATTTCAGGCTCGCTTCGTGCAGACAGCCACAACAGCCTCTTGCTGGCCGAAGCCGCCCGGCTGTTCGGGGATGCGCAGTACACAGCTGCGGATATCAACTTCCCGCTGTATGATGCTGATGACGAGGCAGAGAATGGCGTGCCGGCCGCGGTGGATGCGCTTGCGCAGCAAATTGCGGATGCCGATGCTGTCCTGATTTCGACGCCCGAATACAACAAAGGCCCGTCTGGTGCGCTGAAAAATGCGCTGGATTGGGTAAGCCGCTCACAGGTGAAACCATGGGGCGGCAAGCCTGTGGCGGTGATGTCAGCGGCGGCAGGCCGTGCGGGCGGCGAGCGTGCGCAGATGATCCTGCGCGGGTTTATGGTGCCGTTTCGTCCGCGTATCCTGCAAGGGCCAGAGATTCATGTGGCCGCCAGCCATGAGGCGTTCGATGCCAACGGTCATCTGACCGGCGAGATGTATATCAAGGAACTGACGCAGCTGATGGACGCATTACGCGCTGAAATCCGCTAGAGGCTGTCCTCCACTCGAAAGCCGTCGGGGATGGTGTCTGTTCCGTTTAACAATAGATCCGCCATCGTTTCCGCGACTTTCGGGGCCATGCCAAAGCCGATCTTGAAACCGCCGTTGGCAATGTAATGCCCATGGCGGTCCGGCCACGCGCCCAGCATCGGGGCGCGGGAGCGTGCACGCGGGCGCACCCCTGCCCAGCGTCCGATCACAGGCGCGTTTTGCAGCGCGGGCACAGCGGCGCGGGCGGCGGCAATCACACCTTCCAGCTGTGTGTCGGTGCGGACGGGATCGTCATAGGCGTTCTCGGACGTTGATCCGATGGCGACTGTTCCGTCCAGATGCGGGATGATGTGCACGCCGCCTGCAAACAGTTGCGGTGCGCCGATGGCGTCATAGCGGAGCAGGGCGGCTTGGCCCTTGACCCCGCCGCCCATGCTGCGCGGACGCCCGATGTTAAGCGCCTCCAGCCCTGCCACGCCAGTTGCCCAGACTACCGCACCTTTGTCAGCGCCCTCGGGCAGAATTTCCGTGCCACGGCTTTGCAAAGCCGCCACCAGCGCAGCGCAGGCCTGACGTGGATGCATATGCGCGCTGAGCGTGTCGCGGATCAGATGGCCATCGGGGCTGAGGGGCTGCCAGTTGTCCTGCGGCATCTCGATGATTTCCCATATGGCATGATCTGCCCAGAGCTCTTGCGCGGTTATAATCCGCCGCTGCGCCAAATCCCGCGCGGCGGCATCCGCGATGGGCTGCAAGCGCCCTGTGCGCGCATAGCCGGCACTTTTGCCGCCTGCGCGCGCCACATCCGCCCAGAACTGCTCTGCCATCAGCAGGCTCTCCAGTTGGAACGCCTTTTTCGGGTTCCAGTTTTCCGGCACATGTGGCGCCAGCGCGCCGACAATCCCGCCACTGCTGCCTGCCCCTGCGCCGTAGGGGTCAATGATTTGCACGGTCGCCCCGCGCTGCACGCAGGCCCAGGCGATAGACAGGCCAAAGATGCCCGCGCCGCGGATGGTGATATCGGTCATTGCCCCTGCCCCTGATTGCGCGCAAATTGCGCCTGAGCGGGATCAATACAGGGCATGTGCGTGCAAAACCAGACGGCAGAGATTGAATGGCGTGACGGGGGGATCCCTGTCTCGACGATGTTCGATGATCCCTATTTCAGCCTTGATAATGGCATGGAGGAAACACGGCATGTGTTTCTGGAGGGCAACGACCTTCCCGCGCGGTTTACGGATGGCTTTCATGTGGCGGAGTTGGGGTTTGGCACGGGGCTGAATTTCTTGGTCGCTTTGCAGGCGTTCCGCGCCTGTGGCTGCGGTGGCAAGCTGCGGTTTACCAGCTTTGAGGCCTACCCGATGGCGATGGCTGATCTGCACGCGGCCTTGCGCGCCTTTGACGGACTGCCCGATGATCTGGCGCGGGTAGATGTATTTCCCGAGCGGCTGGACGGCCCTGATTTTGAATTGCGCGTTGTGATCGGGGATGCACGGGTGACATTGCCAACATGGGAAGACCGCGCCGATGCGTGGTTCCTCGACGGGTTCTCGCCTGCGAAAAACCCTGAACTCTGGTCGCCCGACCTGATGGCGCAGGTCGCGGCACATACGGTGCAGGGCGGTACAGCGGCAACCTATACCGCCGCCGGATTTGTGCGGCGCGGGCTGGCCGATGCGGGGTTTGACGTGAGCCGCGTGCAGGGCTACGGGCGCAAGCGTCATATGACACGGGCAGTATTGGCGTGAGCGTGCAGAGCAACAACATCCCGCTGGGCATCGGCCTGATGGTCGCGACCACGTTTGTTTTTGCAGTGCAGGACGGCCTGTCGCGGCATCTGGCGGGCGAATACAACGTCCTGATGATCGTGATGATCCGCTATTGGTTTTTTGCGGCCTTTGTCATCACCATCGCCAAACGCCGCGTGGGCGGTATCCGTGCAGCAGCACGCACGCAGCAACCGCTGATCCAGATCACGCGCGGATTGCTGTTGTGCCTTGAGATTTGCGTGATGGTTGTGGCCTTTACCCTTCTGGGCTTGATAGAGAGCCATGCTGTGTTCACTTGCTATCCGCTGCTGGTGGCGGCTTTGTCAGGGCCGGTTCTGGGCGAAAAAGTAGGCTGGCGGCGCTGGGCGGCGATTGGCGTGGGGTTCATCGGGGTGCTGATTATCCTGCAACCGGGCCGTGAGGTGTTCGATGTGCGCGCGCTGATTCCGTTGCTGGCAGCCGCGATGTTCGCAGTCTACGGCCTGTTGACCCGCTATGCCGGTCGGCGCGACAGCACAGCCACCAGTTTCTTCTGGACAGGCACAGTGGGGGCGGTTGCGATGACTGCTCTGGGTGCATGGTTCTGGGAGCCGATGATCGCACGCGACTGGATCTGGATGGGCTGTCTGTGCCTCACAGGTGTGACGGGTCACTGGCTGCTGATCCGCTGCTATGAGGTTGCAGAGGCCAGCGCGGTGCAGCCCTTTGCCTATCTTCAGCTGGCGTTCGCCGCGACCATCGGTATCACGCTGTTCGGCGAGAGCATCAGCCCCAATGTCGCAATTGGCTGCCTGATCATTGTGGCAGCAGGGCTATTCACTTTTTGGCGCGAACGCCAGCAGCGTTGAGCCGACCAGTTCCTCGTAGAATGGCACCGGTAAGGGCGTTTTGCCCAGACGCGCACGGTAGACGGGCAAGGATTCCGTGACGCGCATGATGTAATTCTGCGTCTCGCGAAACGGCACCATCTCGACCCAGTCGACGATATAGATGTCGCCATCACGCGGATCACCGTAGTCTTGCATCCAGCGGATCGGGCGGCTGGGCCCTGCGTTATAGGCGGCGGACATCATCACCACATTGCCGTTGAACCGCCCCGCCAGTTCGGCCAGATATTGCGTGCCAAGCCGCGCATTATAGACCGGATCGGCGGTTAGCCGGTCAGTGGTGTGTTGCGGGCCGATGCCCAGCTTTTGCGCCACTTCCTGCGCTGTGGCGGGCATCAGCTGCATCAGCCCGCGCGCGCCCACGGCAGATTGCACCACGGGGTCAAACTCGCTCTCGCGGCGCGCGATGGCCAGCGTCATTTCAGGCGCCATGGGCAGATCCGCCTCGCCCGCAGGATGCAGCGCATAATAGGCGGAGGCAACTTCAAGCCCGCTTTGCGCGGCGCGCTTGCCGATCATCACGGCGATATGCGGCTGGTCCACATCAATCGCGGCTTGCCCCAACAGCTCCAGATCGGATTCGAGCAGCTGGCCCGCGAGATGGGTCCAGAACCGCTCTGCCAAGTTCAGCTCGCCGGAGGCTTGTAGCAGCAGGCCCGCCTCGAACAAGGGCGCAGAGGCCAGCGGGCTGGTGCGCCAGTCTTGGGCAGGGCGTGGGCCGCGCAGTTTCTCTGGGAAGGGAATGCGCGCGCGCTCTGCCGCCAGCAGGCCATAGAAGGAGGTCTGGAAATTCGCACCACGGGCATAGGCTTGCGATGCCCCCTCATTATCGCCTGCGTCTTCCAGCGCGCGGCCTTGCCAGTATCCGGCACGGCCCTGACTGATGGGAGATTCAACTGCACCATCGTGGCCTTTGAAGTGCTTCAGCGCCAGTATCGGATCTTTCAGAAACCGAAGTGCGATGTAGCCCGCCAGCCATTCCAGATCAGCGAAATCCGACCCTTCGGTCAGGAAGTGCTGCGAGGCCATAGCATAGGCGACCTTGGGATCGCCCGTGCGCATCTCGTCGCGCGCCAGCGCACGGCGGCGGTTGCCCCATGCGGCAGGATCGCCAAGAGCATCAACACTTTTGGAGGCTTCCAGCAGCAGGTCTTTGGCGTCTTGTTCGCGGCCCGACCGGACACGCCATTCAAACCGCGCATGGTTGACGCCGCCCGTGACTTTCAACGCGGCAGGCAGGTCTTCATAGGTCTGCACGGCACTGTCGAGACGGCGGTAGAAGGCGATGCGCGCTTCCGCTGCCTGTTCTGCGCCTTTGCTGGCGATGCCGTACATCTGGCGCGCGGCGTCATACTCGCGCTGCCAGATCATCGCATCCAGCCGTGCGTCATGGTGAGGGGCCAGCAAGGCGGCATGATCCGCCAGAAAGGCAGCCTGTGAGGTAGCGTTCATCGGCATGGTGCGCCATGCCAGCACCAGATTGGCCTGCGCCGGACCGCTCAAGCTCTTGGCTGTCAGCGCGCGGGCATGGGCCAGCACACCCATCGGGGTCTGTGCGGGCATGCCCTCGAAGAACGCGATGATCTCGTCGTCGCTCTGCTCTATCACTACAGGCTCGGAACGGCTGCGCAGATAGTCCATAGAAGGCCAGTCGGGGCGGCGTTTGATGAAATCCATGATCTGCGCATAATCGCCCTGCGCGGCCCGCAAACGATGCCTGACGATCACATCACGCGCCACTGCACCGTCCCGCTCTGCAATCCGTTCTGCGGCATCAAAATCGCCACCGCGTACAGCGTCCAGCGCCCAACCCAAAGGGCGCGGCCTCTGATCTGCCGTCAAGGGCAACGCGGTGGCACACAGCAGCAACAGGGCGGTCAGATAGCGTCTCATGGCTTGCATTTCCTATGTCGCTCACAGTACAGCCTTCCATCATAGAGGTTCTGCGCGCGGGTACAATTCACGCCTTTGCGTGCAGGCGGTCTTTGTCTTACCGACCTGCGGGCGGTTTCACCCCCGGTGACCAATCGGTCTCCAGCACATAAAGGAGCGTGCACATGTTTTCAGGTTCTATGCCTGCCCTCGTCACGCCGTTTCAGGGCGGCGAGCTGGATATCGAAACGCTGAAGAAACTGGTTGAGTGGCACATCGGTGAAGGCAGCAATGGCTTGGTGCCCGTCGGCACCACTGGCGAATCGCCCACGCTGACTCATACCGAGCACGAGATGGTTGTTGAGGTGGTGGTGAAAGCCGCCGCAGGCCGTATTCCTGTCATCGCCGGTGCGGGCAGCAACAATACGCTTGAATCCATCCGCCTTGCCCAGCATGCGGAAAAGGTGGGCGCGGACGGCATCCTGCTGGTCACGCCATATTACAACAAACCGACCCAGCGTGGCTTGATCGCGCATTTCACAGCCGTGCATGATTGCTGCGCGCTGCCGATTATCATTTATAACATCCCGGGCCGGTCGGTTGTGGATATGTCGCCTGAAACCATGGGCCAGCTGGCCAAGTTGCCGCGTATCGTCGGCGTCAAGGATGCCACGGGTGATCTGGCGCGTGTGTGTGACCAGCGCATGACCTGCGGGCCGGATTTCATCCAGTTGTCGGGCGAGGATGCGACGGCGCACGGGTTCAACGCCCAAGGCGGGGTGGGGTGTATTTCGGTCACCGCAAACGTCGCGCCAAAGCTCACGTCGCAGTTACAAGCCGCTTGCGCTGCGGGTGATTATGCCGCTGCGCTGGCCCTTCAGGACAAGCTGATGCCGCTGCACAAAGCGATCTTTACAGAGCCGGGTCTGGTGGGTGTCAAATACGCTATGTCGCGTCTGGGCTTGTGTGCCGAAGAGGTCCGCCTGCCCCTGACAGGGCTGAGCGACGAGACACGCGCGCTGGTGGATGCAGGCCTGCGCCATGCGGGCCTGTTGAACTAGGCTTTTCATCGCGGGCTCTGTGTGTAGGGTAGAGGTAATTCCCTGCCATTCGGAGCCCTCAATATGAATATCCTTCCTGTCATTGCCGACAGCACAGACGAGCTGAGCGCGATTTTCCGCGATCTGCATGCGCATCCCGAACTGGGCTTTACCGAAGTGCGCACCAGCGCCATCGTGGCGGTTAAGTTGCGCGAGTATGGCGTGGATGAGGTTCATACCGGACTGGGTAAAACCGGCGTCGTCGGCCTGATCCATGGCAAGCAAAAAGGCAACCGCCGTGTGGGTCTGCGCGCCGATATGGACGCACTGCCGATTCACGAGATTACGGGGCTGGACTATTCCTCAACCACGGACGGTGTGATGCATGCCTGCGGCCATGACGGGCACACCACCATGTTGCTGGGCGCGGCCAAGCATCTGGCGGTCACGCGTAATTTTGATGGCACAGCAGTGATCGTATTCCAGCCCGCCGAAGAGGGTCTGGGTGGCGCGCGCCAGATGATTGCGGACGGGTTGTTCGAGCAGTTCCCCTGTGACGAGATTTACGGCATGCACAACGTCCCCAACGGGCAGCATGGCAAGGTTGGCATCTGCAAGGGTGTCGCCATGGCGGGGGCCGCGTTTTTCGACATCACCGTGACAGGCAAGGGCAGCCATGCGGCCCGCCCCTCTGACGGGCGCGATGCGCTGATTATCGCTGCCAGCCTTGCGACCGAGTTTCAGACGATCCTGAGCCGTAATGTACCCGCACTGGATACATGCGTGCTGTCGGTGACGCAATTGCATGCGGGTGCTGCGTATAATGTGATACCCGAAGTGGCGACGCTGGCGGGCACGATCCGTTACTTTAAGGACGAGATTTATGATCTGGCGGCCAGTCGCATGCAGGCGATCTGCGATGGCTTTGCGCTGGCGCATGGGGTGGAGATCAAGATTGACTTGCGCAATGTGTTCGACGTGCTGATCAACGATAGCGATTTGTCCGATGCCTATCTGGACGCTGCGGCAGATATTGTGGGTTCAGATAACGTGTACAGCAAAGACGATCCTTCGACAGGTTCCGAGGATTTTGCCGATATGCTGAAAATCGTGCCGGGGGCGTATTGCGTTGTCGGGCATGGCGGGACTGTGCCGCTGCACAACCCCGCCTTTACGTTGGACCCCGCAATCCTGCCTATCGGAGCATCCGTTATGGCGCGGGTGGTAGAGAAGCGTTTGCCGCTCTAGCGTTTGCCGTAGTACAGGCCGACAACGTGTTCGGCCTGTGCAAAAAACAGCCAGCGCGCGGTGAGTACGCCTGCGATGTGGGCAATCACAGCCAGCAGTGCGAGCCAGTGATTGAATGGCAGCAGCAGGAAGATAACGGGCAGCACCGCCATCAGTACAATCGCGATGACTCGCAGCTTTTGTGCGTGTTTGCGCCCGATCACATAGACAAATTCACGCAGTAGATAGTTGGTGCCGGTATGCGGCGGCTCGAACGCTCGGACGCTGCCGATGCCGCCAAGGCCTGTGGCGGTGGCCATATCGGTGCCGCTGTGCGCCAGCGCCGTATCGCCGCGCCTCCATGTGGCGACCTGAATAGCGCCCGCAAGGGCCAGCAGGATCGCGGCCAATGTGGTTTCACCCGACAGCAGTGCGCCGCCAGCAATGCACAGCGACAGGAAGTTGGCGGGGGTGAACGGGGTCTTCCAGCGCGGAACGGTCTTGAGCTGTCCGTAGATCATTGAGGTTGTGTAGACCGTGCCTAGAGATGCTATGGCCCCCAATAGCCCGATGACCGTCCAGCGTTGGCCAAGGAAGACCAGCCCCGCGCCGTAGATCGCCATCAGCAGCAGTGCCGCAACTGCACACCACGCCTCACGCGACAACCAGCTGCTGCGCCATTGACTGAACGCCTTCAGTGCGCGCTCAGGGTGACCAAGGTGGAAGGTGGAGGAGATCAGCCCGCCGACCGCCAGCACATAGGCAATAGTGAAAAAGATGAACGCGTTGAGGCCAGTGGTCGCGGGCATGCCGAGGCCCAAGAACACCAAAAGGCCAAAGCCCAGACCCGAAAAGGTGGAAAAGAAGATAACGGAAGGTGCCGGATGCATCAGAGTTTCTCCAGTGTCTTGTCGAGCCAGCTGAGAAAGCCTTTGGTCTCTTTTGCGACAGGTTCGAGGTAGGGGATGACATCGCCTTGCGTGTCTTTATGTGCCAGCTGGTCCTTGGGACGCGGCGGCAGGTATTTATTGACGGGTTTGGTGCCTTGCTCTGGCATAAGGTCAATCCCGCCGCGCTCTGCGACGAGCAGGCTGACAGCGGAGTCAGGATCAGCGAAATCACCGAAGTGGCGGGCATTGGACGGGCAGGTGCGCACGCAGGCAGGCTCACGGTCAATCTCTGGCAGGTTTTCGTTATAGATACGGTCCACGCATAGCGTGCATTTCTTCATCACCTTTTCAACGGCGTCCATCTCGCGCGCACCGTAGGGGCAGGCCCATGCGCACAGCCCGCAGCCGATGCAATCCGCCTCGTTCACCAGCACAATACCGTCTTCGACACGCTTATAGCTCGCACCTGTCGGGCAGACGGTGACGCAGGGGGCATCCTCGCAATGCAGGCAGGATTTGGGGAAGTGGATCAGTTGTGCCGCACCCTGCGCGGGCTGTACCTCGTAGCTGTGTACGCGGTTCAGGAAAGTGCCGGACGGATCGGCACCGTATGGATCCTGATCGCTTAAAGGTGCGCCGTAATTTTCCGTGTTCCAGCCCTTGCAGGAAATCACGCAGGCATGGCAGCCCACACAAGTGTCCAGATCAATGACAAGGCCCAGCTTTTTCTGGGTATGGGTAGGGAGCGTGGTCATTGGCCAACCTTCCATGTGAGCTCGGATGGTGCGGGTGGCACCGGAGAGGTGATCGGCGGCAGTGCGGGCTGCGATTGCGCATCTTTGGGTGCGGCGACCTTTCGGACAGCAACTTTCAGATCAAACCACGCGGCCTGCCCCGTGATCGGGTCGGAGTTGGCCCACCGCATGCCGTCACCTTTGGGCGGCATCAGCTCGTGGATGAGGTGGTTGAGCAGGAAGCCCTTGTTGGCCTCGGGTGCGTCCTTATCCAAGGCCCAGGCACCTTTGCGTTTGCCGATGGCGTTCCATGTCCAGATCGTATTCTCGTTCAACGCGGCCATTTCCATGACGGGCACAGTGATGGCCCCGTGCGGTGATGTGATCTCGGCCCAGTCGCCGTCTTGCAGCGCATGCGCGCGCATCAGCTTGGTCGGCAGGTACATCGGATTGTGGCCATGCAGCTGGCGCAGCCATGCGTTCTGGCTGCCCCATGAGTGGTACATTGCCATCGGGCGCTGTGTCAGGGCGGAGACGGTATAGCCCTCGTTGCCCTGCTGGTCGGTCTCGTACCAGATCGGCAGCGGCGACATCTTTTCTTTGATCCGCGCGCGCAGATGGTCCGGCGGCTGGCGCTTGCCATAGCCTTCGGCGGCCAGCTGGAATTTGCGCATCGGCTCGGAGTAGAGCGTAAAGAGATAGGGCTGCGGCGTATCGAACAGGCCCATCTTCACGGCCCAGTCCTGATAGGCGGCATTCCATGGTTTGTAGTAGTTGGCGCCCTCCGGCACATGTTCGACGAAAAAGCCGCCGTTTTCGATGTAGTTGTCCAGCTGGCTCTCGTTGACGCCGCCGCGCCCGCCTTGCAGGCCATGCTCGCCCATGCGCCAACCGGCGAGGGGGCCCACACCGGGACGGCGTTCATGGTTGACGATGTAATCGGCATAATCCGCGTATTTCTGGCTGCCGTCCGCGTTGGTGAACGCAGGCAGGCCCAGCTTGGCGCCCAGATCACACAGCGCGGATTGAAAGCCTTTGACGTTGCGGTCAGGCTCCACCACCGGCCAGCGGATCGCATCGGCCAACCCGTCCGCCTCACATATGG
>Ga0163215_100288_pt1 | contig 109058 bp, 82 predicted proteins | sample SynspAceP_FD_185934 | JGI IMG/M metagenome (GOLD analysis project Ga0163215, IMG submission 185934) | Saline lake microbial communities from Ace Lake in Antarctica - Synechococcus sp. Ace-P (Hybrid Assembly) | ecosystem: Environmental > Aquatic > Non-marine Saline and Alkaline > Saline | place...
TCTAAAGCCAGCTACATAGCTGGCTTTTTTGCGTTTAACCATCTTTTTCCCCAGGCTTGCTTGGGAATTACGCCACTAAAGATCAGGCTTTATAAAAATCGGGAGCCGCATCATTCGCCCTAAAGCCATTTGGTTCACTCCAATAGGCTTTTTTGCGTTTATACCTACGCTGACCAACTACTCTTTATTTTCATATAAGCACCAACCATCAAAAACCGTATCCTTTAAATTAATGCTAGGTGGAAATTCTTGCTTTTTATGGCTAACAATCATAATTGCATCTTAAATTTATTAGTAGTTGATTTTGGTGGATAGCTTCAATACTTCTTCAAATGGGTATTCACTTTTTTATTCCAAATATCCTCTTCCTAATTTAAACAGAACTCTTCTGATTTTGAAAACGACTAAACTTGATGTATAAAGCCTATTGAGATTCCTATAACCTTATAATCTCAGTTTTGGTCTGGTCTATATTTACCACAAAGTGCTATCATCTAGATCAACTTCGCAGAATGCTTCATAATTCTTGACTCGTATACTGACTTTTGTCATGTTTTAGTCTGGACTTGCTCAGGTCTTTTGAATCCTTTAACACCTACTTTTGATGAAAATCAACCAGAAAATGGAGTTTAAAGTTTCTAATAAAGCCAAGTTTGAAATCCCTAATGAAATACTCAAGGAATTTCATTCTACGCGTTTTTGCGAAGACTTTCTCCCTTATTCTGATCGGTGTACTGGTAAAACAGATATTTCATCACCCACGCTATTCTCGGTAAATCTCAATAAGGCTATTGAATGGCTTCATGGTAACGACATTCCAAAACCAATGGAAAAAGAAATTTGTAGTATTCCTATCCTTCTTTTTGTACCTGAGTTTTCTACAGATCATTTGCTTTTCCATTACGATGGATCCCTTCAGTCGGCCAACCTAATCCGGAAATTTCTAGATTCTTTTGGTGATATCATCAAAAACAGCAAGGCAACCATTATTTCTCCTTCTTTTATTCCTAAGTCTAAACAGAAGGAAGAACAGGAATTAATCAATCAAGTCGCGCAAGCTACTTCAGAAACCAGTTTCATTAAATTTAATTTCTTACGAATTGGAGATTTCTGGTCTTATGCAGTCAAGCATGATTGCTCGCTCTTAGTCACAACCAAAAACTATCAAACTGACTTGGCGAAAGTGCTTTTTCATTTTTATAAAGGAGAATTGTGGAGTAATCGCTTGTCATTTTACTTGGCCCTATGACGCTTTGATCTGAGTGTCTTTAATCATAAATCTAACGAACAGCACGAACATAATCATCAGAAAAAAACCTTAATGAATCCAATACAAACCATATCGACACCTACCAAATGCTACCATTGCGGGGAGAATTGTCAAGATGGAAGTTTGTCTGTTGGGGATAAGGAATTTTGCTGCCAAGGTTGTCAGCTGGTCTACGAGGTGCTTTCTGAGAATAATCTTTGCACTTATTACGATTTAGAAAATCATCCAGGCGAAAGTCAAAAACTTAAAAAAGGGCAATCGAATCGTTTTGATTACCTAGACGATTCTGAAATTCAACTGAAATTACTTGATTTTCAGAATGAATCAGAAAGTCATATCACTTTTTATATTCCATTAATTCATTGTGCTTCTTGTATTTGGTTGTTGGAAAATCTTTATCAAATTCATTCTGGTGTAGTCTCTAGCCGGGTTGATTTTCTGAAAAAGAAAGTTCAAATCAAATTCCAGCAGGATAAAATTTCTCTCAAAGAATTGGTTAATCTACTTTCTGCGATTGGTTATGAGCCAAAGATCAATCTTTCTAGCTTAGAAGAGAAAAAAGCTAAGATCGTAGATAAAGGATTGATTTTGAGATTAGCTGTTGCGGGTTTCTGTTTTGGAAACATGATGCTTTTCAGCATTCCTGAATACTTTTCTGAAGTTCAGTTTTTAGACAAGAATTTCCGAGGTCTCTTCAATTCTTTGAATTTGATACTTGCACTTCCAGTAGTTTTTTATTCAGCAAGTGACTATTATCGATCGGCTTTCAATTCTTTGAAGCAGCGTAGAATCAATATGGATGTGCCCATCGTGTTGGGCATCGTTGCACTCTTTTTCTATTCACTTTGGGAAGTGGTGGGGATGGGGGAAGCAGGATATTTCGACAGCTTGGGTGGGCTGTTATTTTTCCTGCTTCTAGGAAAACTATATCAGCAGAAGACTTTTGCCACTTTGGAGTTTGATCGGGACTACAAATCCTATTTCCCGATTGCTGTTACCAAAATAGTTAAGGATCAAGAACAAGTGGTTCCGATTTCCAAGCTGGAAGTGGGCGATGTGATCTTGGTTAGAGATGAGGAATTGGTTCCTGCAGATTCAATTCTTTTGAGTGAGGCAGCTAGCATTGATTACAGCTTTGTGACAGGAGAAGAAGTCCCTGTTCCCATTAAAAAAGGTGCGATCATTTATGCAGGAGGAAGACAGAAAGGCTCACCGGTTTATTTGACTATTCAGAAATCACCTTCTCAAGGTTATTTGACAGATCTGTGGAATCATGAAACCTTCGATACCGATAAAAGTCAATTGCTTGAGCCACTTTCCGCTAAGATTAGTGGGGTATTTACCTGGACGGTTTTAGCGATCGCTTTAGGTAGTTTCTTGTTCTGGTCATTTTCAGACTTTTCTCTCGCGGTCAAAGTATTTGCTTCGGTTTTGATTGTAGCCTGTCCATGTGCTTTGGCGATGTCTACCCCATTCACCTTAGGAAATACGCTTAGGATTTTTGGGAAAAATAAGTTTTACCTAAAAAATGCGAGTGTAGTCGAACGGATGGCTCTGATCAAAAGTCTAGTATTTGACAAGACAGGAACTTTAACAGATCCAAATCATGCTAAAGTGACTTATCAGGGAATCATACTTTCTGAGGAAACCAAAGGTATTATCAAGGCAATGGTGTCACATTCTACACACCCGCTAAGTAATCGAGTAAATCATTGGTTAGGAGCTATTACGCCAATTCCAATTACTGAAATCTTCGAAATCAAGGGTAAGGGAATTGAAGTGTCCTTCTTGGGTCAGGTGATCAGACTAGGTAATGCGGAGTTTGCCGGTTTCAAAAATCCTCCAGTCTACTCTACTGGAAATCTTGTTTTCTTCACAATCCAAGGGCTTGAGATTGGTTATTTCCACATTGAGTCAGGCTTGAGGGAAGGAGTGACTCAGCTTACTTCGGAGCTTTCACATAGCTATCAGTTACATGTACTTTCTGGAGATCATGCGCACGAGCAGGAAGCATTGACTAAACAGCTTGGGGAGAATATTGAATTTAATTTCAACCAAAGCCCGCACGATAAGCTTTCATACCTCAAAAAACTAAATCAGACTAGTCAGACTTTGATGGTTGGAGATGGATTGAACGATGCTGGCGCCCTTCAAGAAAGCACTGTCGGTGTTGCTATTTCAGATCAAGTCAGTCATTTCTCACCTGCCAGTGATGCGATATTGGATGCTTCGGCTTTCCATAAAATCCCGGCTTTTTTAAGTTTTTCAAAAAGTAGTCGAACTATCATCAAAGCCAGTTTTGTGCTCAGCTTTCTCTACAATGTGGTTGGGATTTTCCTCGCAGTTAATGGATTGCTGAGTCCAGTAGTCTGTGCGATTCTGATGCCATTGAGTAGCATCTCAGTAGTGGTATTTACCACTTTGGCTACTAATCTCGTCGCTTATAGAAAGGGCCTTTTAACTCAAAAAACAACCTGATATGGAAGTAATATTTCTTTTAATAGGCATCAGCCTTTTGCTTGCTAGTACCTTTCTCTATTTGTTTTTTAGAGCAATGAAGGGAGGACAGTTTGATGATGGCTACACACCTTCGGTTCGAATCCTATTTGAAAATAAGTCTAAAAAATCCAACAAAAATCAATCAACCAAATCCAATTCCAATGAATAATACTAAGCTGGAAAGGTTCTACTACGACAATAAAATTGTCAAGTATTTCGGAGCCGCTACGATTATCTGGGGTGTCGTAGGGATGCTAGTCGGTGTTATAGCCGCGACACAGTTATTCCTACCAGAAGCCAACATGGGTAATCCTTATACTACTTTCGGACGAATCCGGCCACTCCATACCAACGCGGTGATCTTTGCGTTTGTGGGTAATGCCATCTTTGCCGGGATCTATTACTCTATGCCTCGACTGCTCAAAGCTGCTATGTGGAGCAAAGCTCTCAGCTGGTTTCACTTTTGGGGTTGGCAATTAATCATTCTTGCAGCAGCGATCACCCTACCTCTTGGCTTCACTACTTCTAAGGAGTATGCTGAGTTGGAGTGGCCAATTGACATTGCCATTGCCTTAGTATGGGTTGCATTTGGAGCGAATATGATAGGTACTTTGATTAAAAGGCGAGAGCGTCATATGTACGTGGCAATCTGGTTTTATTTAGCCTCCTTTATAACGGTGGCAGTGCTTCACATTGTGAATTCATTTGCACTTCCAGTATCATTCTTTAAAAGTTATTCTGCCTATGCTGGCGTCCAAGATGCTCTTGTTCAGTGGTGGTACGGTCACAATGCGGTTGCATTTTTCTTGACCACACCATTCTTAGGTTTGATGTATTATTTCCTCCCAAAGGCGGCAAACAGACCTATTTATTCCTATAAGCTCTCGATCGTCCACTTTTGGTCCTTGATTTTCCTTTATATGTGGGCAGGTCCTCACCACTTGCTTTATACCTCACTTCCTGAGTGGGCTCAAGTATTGGGTACCGCATTCTCAGTAATGTTGCTAGCACCTTCTTGGGGTGGTATGGTCAACGGTTTGCTGACACTTAGAGGTGCTTGGGATAAAGTTAGATCAGAGCCAGTTCTTAAATTTATGGTCGTAGCCATCACGGCTTACGGGATGTCGACATTCGAAGGACCAATGCTTTCCTTGAAAAATGTAAATGCGATCGCGCACTATACAGATTGGATTATCGCACACGTGCACATTGGGGGATTAGGATGGAATGGTTTCTTGACATTCGGTATGTTATACTGGATGTGGCCAAGACTCTTCAATACCAAGATTTATTCTACCAAAATGGCAAATACACATTTCTGGCTAGGGACTTTGGGGATTATATTCTATGCTCTTCCAATGTACGTAGCTGCCTTGACTCAATTCTTGATGCTTAGAGAGTTTGACGAAATGGGTCGTTTAGCTTATGGCAACTTCCTTCAGACTGTAGTGGAATTAGTTCCAATGTACATTCTTAGAGCCTTTGGTGGATTGTTATACCTCAGTGGCGCGATTTTAATGATGTATAACATGTGGCAAACTGCTAAGCAAGGTGTCTTCCAGGAAACTGAAGAAGATCAGGCTCCGGCACTTGCTAAGTCTTACAGCGGAACTGGAGAATTCTGGCACCGTGCATGGGAGAGAAAGCCCGTATTCTTCACATTATTGGCAACTGTAGCCATCTTAATCGGTGGAGCAGTAGAAATCATCCCAACAATTTTGATCAAATCTAATGTTCCAACCATCAGTTCGGTAATGCCTTACACTCCACTTGAATTGGAAGGAAGAGATCTATACATCGCCAATGGCTGTGTGGGATGTCACTCTCAGATGGTTCGTCCATTCCGATTCGAAACTGAGCGCTACGGGGAATATTCCAAAGCGGGTGAATTCGTCTACGATCATCCATTCCTTTGGGGATCTAAGCGTACTGGCCCAGATCTTCATCGAGTAGGTAAAAAATATCCTGATAGCTGGCACTATTTCCATATGTCGGATCCTAGAAGTATGTCCCCAGGCTCGCTAATGCCTCCTTATCCTTGGATGGTTACCAATGAAATGGATTACTCTGATCTACCTGCTAAAATCAGAACGATGCAGGCACTTGGAGTTCCATATCCAGAAGGATTTGATAAAATCGCCCTCGCGGATTTATCTAAGCAAGCTGACGGAATCGTCGCTAACCTGAAAGAGGCAGGCGTAGAAGTCATGCCAAATACCGAGATCGTCGCATTGATAGCTTATTTGCAGCGATTGGGAACTGATATCAAAGCCACAGCTTCAAATTAAAATCTGGAAATCATGTATAAAGAAGTATTGAGATCAATCGAAAACGTGGAGATTTTCCCTATTATCTCCCTGATCATATTTGTGTTATTCTTCATAGGAATCGCGATTTGGGCCATTCGGGTTCCTAAGGAATACATCGATCATATGGAATCCTTACCAATGGCTGAGGATGAATTAAACGAAAATCAGCTATGAAAAAATACCTAACCTTACTCAGCTTATTATTCTTAGGAGGTTCGTTAGACCTCTTTGCACAGTCCAATTCAGAATCTGTCCCTTCTGCATGGCAGGCGATGGATTCTAACCAATTCACCCTTCTGATTATTCTGGGAGTGATATTGGGAGTGATTGTCCTACTGTTGATTTTGATGATCTACCTGATGTCTTTTATTTCTTCGGTGATGAAGAAGGAAAATCCTAGCCTGGTAGATGAGCCATCTTGGTTGGAGACTTTCAAAGAGCGTTTTGTGACTGGTAAAGTTGACGAAGCGTATGGAGCAGATGAAAAAGCTAAAATGATGGCGGATCACTCCTATGACGGAATCACGGAGCTGGACAATTTCATGCCTCCTTGGTTACAATATGTGTTTATTGGAACTGTTGTCTATGGGATAGGATACTTTGTCTTTTATACTGTTTTAGGTACGGGGTTGACGGGAGTTGAGGAATATCAAGAAGAACTTCGAGTAGAAGCCATTGCGGCTGAAATCCGACAAGCGAATAATCTCGCAAGTATTGATGAGAATTCGGTGGTCTTTGATGAATCGGCCGGAGCTTTAGCTTCTGGAAAAACGATTTTTGATGGAAACTGCGCGGCTTGTCATGCTCAGGATGGAGGCGGAGGAGTTGGTCCTAACTTGACCGATACCTACTGGATTCATGGAGGAGATATAGCTGATGTCTTTAAGGTAGTTAAATATGGCGTCATCGAAAAAGGAATGGTGCCCTGGGAGGATCAGTTGAGTCCTGCTGAAATTCAGAACGTCTCCAGCTATATTCTCACGTTGGGTGGCACTGCTCCAGCCAACCCAAAGGATCCACAAGGTGAAGTTTATGAAGGAGCTCCTTCAGCTAATCCAGCACCTGCATTGACAGACAGCACACTGGTGGCCTTTTCTAACAAGTAATCTCAGTACTGCCGGGAATTTGAATTCCAGGCAGTTATCAAGCTAATATCATGGCCAAAAAGAATCCACACTTAAATCCAGAGACCTTTAGAGATTCACTCGCTACCGTCCAAGAAGATGGTAAGCGGAATTGGGTCTATCCTAAAAAAGTATCCGGATTATTCTATAAGTACAGGAGCTACCTGTCTTGGGTACTGCTTGCAATTCTGTTTTCAGGCCCATTCATCCAAGTGAATGGAAGGCCATATATGTTATTCAATATTTTTGAGCGGAAATTCATCATTTTCGGAGCAGCTTTTTGGCCTCAGGACACCTATTTATTGATATTCTTATTGCTTATTTTCTTTGTCTTCGTCATTCTTTTTACGGTAGTCTTTGGAAGAATTTTCTGCGGTTGGTTTTGCCCTCAGACTCTTTTTATGGAGATGGTTTTCCGCAAAATCGAATACCTGATCGAAGGCGACGCAAATCAACAGCGAAAACTGAATGATGGGCCTTGGACTACAGAAAAGGTTACTAAGAAAGGAGCCAAACTTTCCATTTTCGTTGTCATTTCGCTTTTGATTGGGCATTTAGTGATGGCATACTTGGTTGGTATCGATCAGGTCAAAGAGATCGTGTCACAGCCACCTTCTAAGAATATGGCTGGATTTATTGGATTGGTCGCTTTTTCAGGGATTTTCATGTTTGTATTCTCCTGGTTTCGCGAGCAAGCCTGCTTAGTGGTTTGCCCTTATGGAAGACTTCAGGGAGTGCTACTTGACGATAACTCCATTAACGTCATGTATGATTATGTGCGAGGAGAGCCCAGATCTCCGATTCGAAAAAATCAGGTTTCTTTAGAACCAAAGGGTGATTGCGTCGAGTGTAGTCTTTGTGTCCAAGTTTGCCCAACTGGAATTGATATCCGAAACGGGATTCAAATGGAATGTGTGAATTGTACCGCTTGCATCGATGCCTGTGATGAAGTGATGGTAAAAGTGGATCGGCCAAAAGGATTGATCCGATACGCTTCCGAGAATAGTATCAAGCAAGGTTTTCAGAAATTAATCACCGGAAGGGTAAAAGGTTATGTAGTAGTCCTCCTGATTTTGACAACTGCCTTTGTGGCCTTGATCGCCACACGAGACGATATCAAAGCGACAATCACGCGCTTTCCAGGGATGACTTACCAAGAGCGAGATGATGGGAAAGTTAGTAATCTCTATCAAATCACGTTGATTAATAAAACTTTTGAAAGTCAAAAAGTAGAGTTAAAATCTTTGGTAGAAGGTTTGGATGTGGAATTGCTTGGAGGTCAAGAATTGATTTTGGATCCTCAGTCTAAATTTGAAGGAAGATTTTTCTTAGTGAGAAATCAGGGTGACGTCAAAGTGAATCAGGAAAAAGTAAACCTTTCGGTGATGTATCAAGGAAAGGAATTAGATAAAATAGAAACGAATTTTACAGCACCAATAAACTAGACAATTATGGATTGGGGAAAAGGAATTTTATTGACCATAATTGGCTTCGTGGCTTTGATTATGACCTTAGTGGTGATCTCTGTTCGGATGGATGGAATTGAGCTAGTGACCGAAAACTATTATCAGGCTGAGATCAATTACCAAGATCGAATCGATCAGGAATCCTCGGCGCTAAGATTAGATCGGACGGTGATCACGTATCATTCAATTGATAAAAACTTAATCCTTGATCTTCCGGGTGGCACAAATGGAAAGCTTCAACTTTTTAGACCCTCAGACGCTACACTTGATCGAGAGATCACGGTCAACGTCCTCGATTCAAACCGTACTTCTGTTTCCTTAAATGATCTGAAACCAGGGTATTGGAAAGTCCAATTGAGTTGGACTGAAGGAGGAAAGAATTACTACGAAGAGAAAAAAATTACACTATAATGCTCTGGACTGCTTTTCTTTTAGGGTTTTTGGGTTCATTCCACTGTGTGGGAATGTGTGGCCCTATTGCCTTGGCAGTGGCAGGAGGGAAAGGAAAGTCTTATGCATCAAATAAAATTTTATACAATCTAGGCAGAAGCGTCACCTATGCTGCACTTGGTCTGATTGTAGGAAGCTTGGGGTTTTCGCTCTCGCTAGCCGGGATTCAACAAGGCTTTTCAATTGGAATGGGATTGCTGATTTTGATTCTCGCTTTGAGCTACAAAGGAACTTCGCAATTTTCGAATATTCCTTTTTTCTCTCAATTAGTAATTCAATTAAAGAAAGCTCTCGGCAAATTCCTCAAAGCAGGAGGGAAGGCTGGCTTTTTTGCTACAGGATTAGCTAATGGACTTCTGCCATGCGGAATGGTTTACATGGCTTTAGTCGCAGCGATGGCACTTCAAGATCCATGGCTTGGAGCGACTTATATGTTCTTTTTTGGAATAGGAACCATTCCACTTCTGGCTGCTTTGATGTGGTCGGGCAACTTGATTCCCGTATCCTATCGCCAGACTTTCCAGCGAGCAATACCATATCTAGGCGTAGTGATCGGGATTCTATTTATTTTTCGAGGGCTTGGTTTAGGTATCCATGGATTCAGCCCAGATTTGCAAGTCTTTAATTATGGAGCTGAGCAAATAGAAATCACGATGTGCCGCTAAATGGCATTACTAAATCGGATGGAAGAGGCTTGATTTTCCATAAGTCGCAAATCAAGTTGCATACAAATATTTCGGACTAGCCCAATTCCCTGATTGGTTACCGAAATCCTATTTCCTGACATTTTCACCAAACCGTCACATTCCATCTCTTTCAAATTCCAGAGGTTTTGGTCTCCGAGTCGTTCCCAAAGTGAAATAGGCATAACAGTTTCATAGCTACAGATCAAGTCAAGAATACAATCCTTTACCGCTAAATCTTCCTCCGTCAACACATGTCCCTTGGTAATCGGCCATTGGCTCTTGACCAAGGATTCCTGATAAATATTGATATTTTTTTCGTTTTGGGCGTAGCCCAAATGAATGTCACTGATGCTACTTGCTCCTAGACCTATCAGCATTTTAGCAGGTAAGGTCGTATAGCCCATGAAATTCCGATGGAGTTTCCCCTCTCTTTTTGCTTGATGCAGGGGATCACTAAGCTTCGCAAAATGATCCATTCCAATATCCTCATAGCCTAAGTTGAGCAGGATTTTTTTCCCAAACTCGTATAAAGCCCTTTTCTCATCCTGATTAGGCAGATGGTTCTCAAAACTTTTCTGCGCAGGAAATGCAGTCGGTAAATGTGCATAGCTGTAGAATGCAATTCGATCTGGAGCCAATTTTGCTACTTCCTCAAAAGTAGCTTTCATAGTGGCAATAGTCTGATGAGGCAAGCCATAGATTAGATCGAAATTAATCGAGCTGTATCCATATTTTCTGGCATTTTCTGTTGCTACGCGTACTTTTTCTACGGGCTGGATTCGATGGATAGCTTGCTGAACTTGTTCGTCAAAATCTTGAATTCCGTAACTAACTCGATCAAAGCCTAGACTAGCTAATCCCGATAAGTGTTCTGCGGTAGTGTTGTTCGGATGACCTTCGAAGCTGAATTCTGCATGATCAAGAACCTCCGAACTAGAAATGATCGAACTGAGCAAATTGTGTAAGGCTTCAGGAGCGAAAAAAGTCGGCGTGCCTCCGCCAAGATGAATTCCAGCGAGCTTGGGCTTTTTGTCAAAGAGAGCTAAGTATTTATTCCATTCCGTGAGGACAGCGTCAATGTAGCTTCTTTCGACAGAATGGTTTTTGGTAATTCGTTTCGTACAGCTACAATAGGTGCAAAGACTTTCACAAAAAGGCAAATGAATGTAAAGTGATATTCCCTCTTTGGACCCAAAGTTCCTGAAAGCCAGCCGAACCAAATCCTCCCAAGTCTGAGCAATGAGGTTGTTTTCCCAAAGGGGAACGGAAGGGTAGGAAGTATATCTTGGTGCTGGGATATTATATTTCTTGATCAGAGTGGAAGAAATCGACATGATATTTTTATTTTCTCAAAACTCCATATTTCCTTAATGCAGCTTGGTGATACAAACCAGTTCAAAACCTGACATAAATCAGCTAGACCATAAAAAAAAATTAAGTGTCAGTTTTTCACGATTCAAGATTCTAGTTTAACTTGAGATAGCTTAATTCAAATCAAATGTCCAGTCTTAAGAAAATCGGGTTTTTCAGCGCCCTAATCTTACCGCTATTGTTGATCCTCGGTGTGTATTTAGGTGGGTCAAACTTGTTTTTGATTCATTGCTTTGTTTTCATTTTGGTTCCAATTATGGATTTCTTAATCAGCAAAGATCAAAAAAATATACCCAAAGAGTCAGTCAGTCAAGTTACTCAGGAGACCTTTTACAAGCTGGTCACTTTCTTGTGGGTGTACGTACAGTTTGGAATATTAATTTGGGGATTTTACATCATAAGTGTGAGTGACTTTTCCTGGTGGGAATTCTTGGGCTTTTCAAGTGGAATGGCGTTAATCACGGGAGGGATTGGGATCACTGTAGCCCACGAACTGGGGCATAAGAACGATGCGCTGGAACAATTGTATTCTAAAATGCTTTTGTTGACTGTATCCTACATGCATTTTTTTATCGAGCACAATCGAGGGCACCACGTTCGTGTAGCCACGCCGGATGATCCGGCTACGAGTAGAATAGGAGAGAGCTTTTATTCTTTTTGGTATCGATCAGTAGTTCATGGCTTTCAAAGTGCATGGGACTTGGAGCGAGAGCGACTTTCCAAAAAAGGGATTCCATTTTGGTCTTTAAAAAACCAGATGATTCAATTTTCAATCTTGCCTTTGCTTTTTATGGGGCTTGCTTTTCTGATTTCTTCAGTGCTAATAAATCGGCTTGTTTGGGAGGTTCCTTTGTTTTTTGTAGCTCAAAGCTTCTTTGGTTTTTCGCTTCTTGAATTGGTTAACTACCTCGAGCATTACGGGATGGAGCGGAAGAAATTGGAATCAGGGACTTACGAGCGAGTATCGTCAATTCACTCTTGGAATGCCAGTCAGGTCGTTAGTAATTTTTTACTCTTTCAATTGCAGCGACATTCTGATCATCACGCGAATGCTCATAAGCGCTATCAGGTATTAAATCATTATGATGAAAGTCCACAGCTTCCGGCAGGTTATTCTGCCATGATCATTCTAGCCTTGTTTCCTCCTTTGTGGTTTGCCGTCATGGATCCGAGATTAGCGCATTGGAAAAAGCGAACTTTCGGAGAGTCGCTAGTCCAGCAGGAAGTTGTTTAGGAAGGAGCTCTTCAAGAGCATCCAAGTGAAAAGTAAGATAAATCCCCAAAACATGTAAGTTCTGTAGTAATCGGAAGTTTCTTTGTATCGATTCTCTTTGATTTCAGTTTTCTCCAAACTATCGATCCGCTCAAAAATGCCAGCTAGTGTACCTCCATCTGCAGCCCTAAAAAATTCCCCATTTCCGATTTTCGCAATTTCCCGTAAGGTGGTCTCATCCAGATAGCTTTCGACCATTTGTGGTCGACCAAAGAAGTCAGTGCCATACGGAACCATTCCATCTTTGCCTACAGCAATCGTATAAATCTTGATATTCAAAGCCGAGGCAAGTTGGGCTGCAAATAATGGATCTACATTTCCCGCATTACTTTCACCATCGCTAAGTAGGATCATCACCTTGGATACCGATTCGGAATCTTTCATACGGTTCGTGGCAGAGGCTAATGCAGAACCAATTGCGGTCCCTTTGGCCTCCATCATACTGAAAGATATCTCCCCAATTAGTTCTGTCAAAAGCTTGTAATCATTGGTCAAAGGTGCCAAGCTATACGCTTCTCCTGCAAAAACAACCATTCCAATTCGATCTCCAAATCGCCCATTGATGAATTCAACAGCTGTTGCTTTGGAAGCTTCCAGTCGATTTGGACTGAAATCCTGTAGGTCCATCGATTCTGATATATCCATTACCAGCATGATATCAATTCCTTCAGTGAATTGCTCAACACGCTCATTGCTTCGCTGTGGGCGTGCCAATGCGATCACCATCATAACTAGAAACAGGAAGAAAAATGCTGTAGGGATCAGTCTGAGATAAGTCCAAGGATTGTTTCCTGAGACAGTTTTCGGTAATGAAAGTTCGAGTACTGGATTCTTTAGAAACTTTACAAACTTCCGAATCAACATAAAAAGAGGGATGATCCAGATCAAGTTTAAGATCAACGGGTTTTCCCATTCGTAGGATTTTAAGGTCTCGGGCAAAAACCAAGACCAGCTAAAAAACTCAGACAGCTGTTCGATCATGATTGGTTTTGCTTATTTTTTTATCAAATTTTTCCTTTGCGACTTCAAATAGGTAAGCAGAAGCTTCTTCGCTTTTAGAAGATACACCTGCGTAGATGATCATATCAATAGCTCGTAGTGAGTTGAAGATTTTGGGGTCCTCGAGGTTTTCACCGATTTCACTTGAAGTCCATTCTTTGATTGGCTGCTTGGTAATACTTTCTAGATAACCTTTCCATAGACCGATTACCTCGTCAGCAAGCTCGATGGAAGGATTTTTAGAGAGTTCTGCAGTCTGGAACTTCCATTTTTTCTCAAACTTCTTCCATCGTCTTTTCTCTGATAATTGAGTAAAAAAGCCAGCAATCTTCTTATTGAAAAGAAAATAGAGCACAGCTAATAGAAGGAGAATTCCTCCGATCAGGATACTAGTCACGATCCAATTGATCGGTTTATTCAGCGGTTGATAGATATTATTTTCCTGAAAGACAGGTTGCTCAGGGATACTGTCCAGAGTCAATTTCAGCTTCAACTCGGCCTCTAAGGGGAAATACGTCACACTATCATAGCGTGCCAATTCATAAACTGGAAGTGAAAGGAAGATGCTCGGTTCGAGGGAGAAATTTGACAAGAAGTAGATTGAGCTATCTAAAGTGACGCCCTCTGCGGTTTTGGAGATGAAGGTTTGCTTTTCTAAAAGAACTAGTTCTCCAAAATTATAGACGGAATCTGGAAAGATTAATTGCTTGGATTCTGGATAGGTAGCTTTTAAGACATAGCCTACACGCTCGCCCAATTTTGCGGAATCCTGCATGAAATAGCCCGAAACGACCACCTCTTGTCCTTTTGCAGCAATCGAAAAGACTGAAAATATTATGATTAAGAGCCTTTTAGCCACGTTTCATGCTTTTATTTCTATACTTAAAGAGCTCTATCAGGGGAAGTACGATGTCTTGGGTAGTGTCAATCGAGAGGTAGTTGATTTGATTTTTCTTACAAATCTCCTGAAGATGTAATCTCTCAGTGGTAAAGGTATCTGCTATTTTCTTTGAAAAACTTCCAAAAGCTGTATTTACCCATGTGGTTTTTCCTTTTTCTTTATCATAAACAGGAATAATTCCCAGCGAAGGCAATGTGGATTCACGTGGATCTGTCAACTGAATCGCCACCAAGTCATGCCGTTCGGCAAGCGCCCGGAAAGGGCGTTCATAATCGGAGTCGATAAAATCGGAGATTACCACTACTACTGCCCGTTTTTTGAGCAGGTTGAGCGCAAAGGTAAATAGGCCATTCAGATCTGTTTTCAATGATTTGTTTTGGTGCTCAAAAATTCCTTTGATCATCTTCACACCTTGTTTGCCGCCTTTGGCAGGCAAAATCAATTTTTCTTTTTGATCCGAATAGCTAACCAATCCAACCTGGCTTCCATCAAATACTGCAGCAAGTGTAAGTACTCCTGCAATAATTCTACCCTGGTCGATTTTTCGATTTCCCTCTTGACCGATATCTTGACTTCCACTGATATCTAAGAGGAAAAAGACAGATTGATCTTTTTCTTCCCGAAAAGTTTTGACGAAGGTCCCATGACCTTTGGCAGAAACTTTCCATTCGATGGTTCGTACATCATCTCCGTATTGGTAGGGGCGTAAATCATCAAATTCTAATCCTGAGCCTTTAAATATGGACTGATATTCACCTTGGAGGTGGTTATTAGCCACTTTCCGAATCATAATTTCGTATTTTCTAAGCTTACTGAATAAGTTATTCATCCGGAGAGTATTGAATCGACTAAGTTATGGTACTCTGCCGAATTATAAAATTCCCCTTACATAAAGGGTGAGGAGATTTTTCGTTAAAAAAACCTAATTTTGACCCGTGAGAAGATTAGTATTACTTAGTTTTTTGACCCTCCTGCTGGTGGGATGTGCTTCTGAAAAGCAACCTAAAGGGATACTTCCAGAGGATAAGATGGTTGAGGTTTTGATAGATATCCAATTGACAGAAGGAATTGCCGGCGCTATGCCGATCTCTTATGATTCCTCTCAGGTACTCTATAAACTGCTTGAGCGCGAAGTTTTTTTAAAACATGAGGTGGAAGATTCAGTTTTCACTCATAGTATGATCTACTACCTTCAATATCCAAGTAAAATAGATGCCATTTATGCGCGCGTAGTAGATTCATTAAGTTTAAAACAATCCACTGAAAATGCCCTGGATCAAACAGGAAATTAATGCTATACCCTTCTAATCTCGAGCAAAAAATAAATTTCAACAAAATCAAAGAAATTCTAAAGTCGGAGTGTAGCTCTTCCTTGGGGATGGATTTTGTGGACAAAGTCTCCTTTTCTTCAGACTCGAAATTGGTCGTTCGATTGTTAGATCAAACGGAAGAGTTTCGGCAGATTTTGGTTTCGGGTGAGGCTTTTCCTACCTCTAATTTCACGAATCTTAATCCCTATCTCGAAAAGGCCAAACTTGAAAATTCTTTTTTGGATGCTACTGATTTTCATGAAGTAAAGCTTTCGCTTCAAACGATTCGAACTTGCGTCTCATTCTTTCAAAAAAATGAGGAGGTTTACCCCGTATTAAGTCAATTATTAGGTTTGCTTATTGATCTGGATCTTTCCCTTCTCAAGTCAATTGATGCGATCATCGATGAGAAGGGCAATGTTAAAAGCAATGCCAGCCGTGAGCTTCAATTGATTCGTAGTCAGATCATCTATGAGGAGGGACGCTTGCGTAAAGTGATGGAGCGCGTGTTCAAAGAAGCACGTGCTAAAGGATTGACTCCTGAGGATGCACAAATGACTGTGCGATCTGGCCGTTTGGTGATCCCCGTTGCGGCAGAGAATAAGCGTAAATTGAGAGGATTTATCCATGATGAGTCCGCCACTGGGCAGACGGTATTTATGGAGCCTGAGGAGGCTTTGGATATCAATAATGAAATTCGGGATCTAGAGTACATGGAGCGTCGGGAGATCATCAAGATTCTTACACAGCTTACAGACCGATTGCGACCTGCTATTCCGGCTTTGCGAAAGGCGACAAATTTCTTAGGCTTGATCGATTTCATTCGGGCAAAAGCAAAATTTGCTCAAAAAACGAATAGTGCCCGACCGGAAATTACAAAAGATCGACAACTGATTTGGCGAAATGCCAGGCATCCGCTACTGGAGATGGCTTTGAAAGCTCAGGGGAAAAAGGTCGTTCCGTTGCAGATCAAACTTAGCGGTCATGAGCGGCTTTTGGTGATTTCTGGACCAAATGCCGGTGGTAAATCCGTGACTTTGAAAACTGTTGCTTTACTCCAATACATGCTCCAATGTGGACTTTTGATTCCCGTTGAGCCAGATTCAAAGAGTAGCCTGTTTGATAATTTTTTCATAGACATTGGCGATGAGCAAAATCTGGAAAATGACCTAAGTACCTATAGCTCACACCTGATGAGTATGAAGTATTTTTCAAATTTTGCTGATCGAAAAACCATTCTTTTCATCGATGAATTTGGAACAGGTACCGAGCCACAGTTCGGGGGGGCAATTGCCGAATCCATTCTTTTGGCACTTAATAGATTGGGAGCTTACGGTGTGCTAACCACACACTACGGAAATTTGAAACAAGTGGCGAGCAAGAATCAAGGACTTGTGAATGGTGCGATGCGCTACGATGTGGACAAACTAGAGCCGATGTATCAGTTAGAAATCGGAAAGCCCGGATCATCATTTGCCTTAGAGATTGCTTCTAAGATTGGGATTTCGAAGGATATTTTGGCGTATGCCAAAAGCCAAATTGGTGAAGACAGAGTTCGCTACGACCGATTATTAACCCAATTAGAAAATGAGAAAAATCAATACAGCGAACTGTTGGCAGAGGTGAATTCTAAAGACCGCTTATTGAAAACTCGACTTCAAGAGTATAAAGAACTGAAAGAAACACTAGAAACGACTAAGAAAAAATATATCCAAGAAGCCAAAGAGGAGGCTAAATCGCTTCTGGATCAAGCAAATAAGAAAATTGAATCTACGATTCGTCAGATCAAGGAAGGAAAAGCCGAAAAGGAAAGTACAAAGCTGGTCAGGCAGGAACTTGAAGCCTTTAAAGAAAAAGTAAAGCCAGAAAAAGTAAAGGTGAAAGCTCCTTCAATAGTAGTGTTGCCTGGCGAAATTAAGATAGGAGATTGGGTACGATTGAAGGATAATGGTGCCATCGGTGAGGTGCTTCAATTGAAATCAAAAGAAGTTGAAATATCAATAGGGGAGCTAAAATCCAATGTGAAATTGTCTCGATTGGAGCGGATCTCACAGGGTGAAGTGAAAAAGGAAAAAAAGGCAATCGGTGTTCGCGGGAATTTCAACACGAATGAAAAGATGATGGATTTCTCCATGAATCTTGATCTCAGAGGGAAGAGAGGAGAGGAGATACTTTCGCTGATTCAGACATTTATCGATGAAGGTTATATGCTTGGAATTAAAGATCTACGAATCGTACATGGCAAGGGAAATGGAATTCTGCGTGACCTTACCCGTAACTTCTTGAAAGATATGAGCCAAGTCAGACATATGGAAGATGAGCATGCCGATCGAGGTGGAGCAGGCGTGACGGTCGTAAGATTGAAATGAAACAAGGTATAGACTAACCTTTTACGCCTAAAATCCCTGCTCTATTCTGTGAAAGAGGATAGTTCGATGGATAGGGGGTCATTCTTTATGCTCGTGTAGAATTTTTACCTAAGCAGAGATTGCATCTTGGTTCTACTATTCAACCTGATTTGCAATTCAGTTTTAAGATTGAGAACAAGGTTCTGGATATTGAGCCAAATCCAAATTGGTATGGATATTAGGAATTAATTGCATTTCGAGGGCTAACAGAATTCACCCAGTCCAAATCCAGATTTAACTATCGAGATTCTGGAAAATTATCTAAATCCCCGCCAATCTTATGATAATCCGAATAAATAGAAACAGCTCGAAGTAAGAATTTATCCGAATTATAAATTTCTCTATTCACTCTTAAGAGGGTAGAAACTTGCTCTTCATTGATCAGACCCGTACTAATGTCTTGATAGATTTGGGTGGTAAAGGACTTATACCTCAGCTTGCTTTTTTGCATTAACACTTGAACCGCTAAAAGTTCTGCAGAAAAACCAGGAGGAGCCGAAATTTGATAGATTTCATGATAAAACTCCTCTTGAAACTGTTGTATTTTGATTAGTTTGTCTTGAATGGCTGCTTTATCCAAATTATCTAATTCATCGATATTGTGAACTATGTCCTTCATGCTCTTTGCGGAATAGACCGAATTCCGCACCGCACTCATAATCTCTGATAATTTCTCAGCTTCTTTTTTGTTTATTTTTTGCTTTTGCAGACCTGAGTAGAAATGAAGAATTTCCACTTCCAACTCCCTGATATCCCGATATATTGAAATGAAACTCCTTTTTTCCATCCATTTTAATTTTCGATTCAAGGTGGCATTCTCCTCCTCCCACTTTAAAATACCAGTACTGCTCATTTTTAGGGCATGTGTATTAAGTTGAATCACCGTTTCCATCATATGCCTAATTTCTTTTTCCAATGCAACTATACCCGCTTCTACATCAGTTGGTGATAGTTTACTGATGTATCCAGCAATAGTCACTTTATTGTCCTTTACTAATTTTTCTAACACTCGAGCAAATGGCTTAATAAAAGGCAGAAAAATCAACACGCCAATCAGATTAAAAATAGTGTGAAAAGCCGTAAGTGCGTACAGTGGATTGTCTACATCCAGAATGTCTTTGATAAACCAAACCATTAGGCTCAGAATTGGAAAGGCTACCGCAGCGGTAATGATATTGAAGAACAAATGTGCAAATGCCACGCGCTTTTTTGCTACAAAACCTTTGCCTAAGGATCCAATTATAATAGTAACTGTAGTTCCAAGATTGGCTCCGATAATCAAACTACCGGCTGCTGTAAAAGGAACAACATCTGCATTAAGCATACTGAGCGCAATCACAATGGTAGCAGAGCTAGATTGGACAAGAGCAGTAAAAACCAAGCCCACGAGTAGAAATACAAAGTTTCCATAGTTTACAAACTTGCTTAAATCTATTTGAGAGGCCAGCTCGTCGATACTAGATTTCATAAAATCCAACCCGAAAAACAAAAATCCAAAGCCTGCTATAATTTGAAATGTAGGAAGTAATCTCTCATTACCGCTAGTGAACGCTCTACCCAAAGAACCCACTGCAATAAGAGGGAGGGAGAAAGCTTCAATTTTAAAAGAGAAGCCGAAAATTGCTACTAACCATCCGGTAAAAGTGGTTCCTAAATTTGCTCCCAAAATAACTCCAATGGAATTCTGGAAACTAATAATCCCCGCACCTACAAAAGCTAAAAGCATGAGGGTAACCACCGAACTACTCTGTAATACTGCAGTAGAGAATGCGCCGGTAAAAACTGCATAGAGTGGCTTTTTGGTAGAATTCCGAAGAAACCCACGAAAAACTTTACCTCCTAAGGCTTCCAAACTTGCCTCTAATTCGTGCATTCCAAAAAGGAAAATACCCAATCCCGCCAAAAATTGCCAATGATCAAAGAGCTCCCACATGCTTAAAAGTAATGTTAAGATTGGCCCAAACCAATTTGAGTTTGATCGAGCAATAATTAATTGCGATTACTTAAGTATTTGAGCTGGTATAGTCTTACAATTGCCGTAAGTAAAAATTAGTATTATTCGATGATTCCGAACTTGAAGGATTAGAACTCCCAATCCTAAATTATCTTTAAAATTCAAAAAGGGTAAGAAAAAAATCAGATTTACTACCAATTTCTTGAAGTGAGTATTCGTTTGGTTCCGGTAGTGCTGACATTATCTCTAAAAAAAGGGAGCTGTTAAGCTCCCTTTTTTGTGGGATCGAAATCCTTATTTCTTATTCAAGTTAAAAACATAACTTCCAGCTACTGCAAAAATGCCACTTATTCGTGCACCTGGAGCAGGAACGGTGAAAGTCAATCGTAGATTATCGCCTGTCCTGGTGAAAGAAATTTCTCGTCCAGCAGCAGGTTTTGATCCTGTTAGCGTGAATTTATCAAAGTTGGTTCCTGCAAATGACCAGTTGCCTGAAGTGTCGAAGAGTTCGTTATTGTTTCGAGAAGTATAAGTCTTAGCTGAGCCAGAGTTTAAGATTAATTCAAAATTTGTGTATAAATCAGTCACATTGGTTCCATCTCTTGTTACGGAATTGGCGCCAGCCAAAGCCCAGGTCAATGTACCTGTTCCAGTCAAGGCTTCAGTTGCCAATTGTTCTGCAGTCTTTGGAGGAGTTGGAGTAGGACTGTCTCCACCGCATGCTTGAATTAAGACTGCTGCAGTAAGGACCATTACAATTTTTATAAATTTCAAGTTCATATTCATCCAGTTGATATTGACCGTAAAATTAAAGATATCGATTAAAGTTCAAAGCCTAAGTCTACTTATAATCTTCTAAAACGACTTTTTGTTGGCAAAATTCATATTCTCTAGGTTCATTTGAGCAAACGATCAAGATTCGATTCTGCCCAAACTGATCGATCAAGTTCTGATACCATTCAATTCCTCTACGGTCAAGGTTAGAGGTAGGTTCATCTAATAACACAATAGGGACCTCAGAGAGCAGGGCAAGTCCGAGTTTTAGGCGTTGTTTCATTCCCGAGGAAAACTGACTAATCATTTTATCCGAATGAGCTTCGAGGTAAATGATCTCAAGTATTTCTTCTTTTGAAATATTGTTTAAAGGTGATTTAAACTTGAAATGAAAGTCGATTAATTCGGAGAGTGTAAATTCCTCAGGCAATTCCAGGTAGGGTGCTGAGATGGTTAAAAAATTAAACCAATCTGATTCTGGTAGGATTTTGTTAAGCTGTTTAAATCGTATATGCCCTGAAGAAATTGGGATTGCTCCACTGATGCATTTTAGTAAAGTAGATTTTCCAGATCCATTGCTTCCAGTCAATGCAATTGATTGACCTTGGGAAATAGTCAATGAAAGATTTTTAAAAATCCATTCATATTGGAAGCGTTTAGAAGCTTCTTCAAGTTGGATTTCAATCATGTTTAATTGATATAGCCTTTCATTACCCCACGTTCTGAAGATCTGATGAAATTCAAAATCTCGTCACGCTCTTTTGTGGCGGGTAAGTTTACTTCTATTTCTTCCAAAGCTTTGCTATTGTTCATGCTATTCAAGAACAAGAATCGATATACTTCCTGAATATGGGAAATTGATTCACTGGAGAACCCTCTTCTTCGCAATCCGAGGCTATTGACACCGGCATAGGAAAGTGGCTCTCGAGCTGCTTTTGTAAATGGAGGCACATCTTTACGGACTAATGAGCCACCTGAGATCATTGCGTGCATTCCGATTTTCACAAATTGGTGAATGGCACTCGACCCGCCAATGATTGCCCAATCGTCTATTACGACATGGCCAGCGATCTGTACCGCATTGGCAATGATCACATTGCTACCAATGACGCAATCATGTGCGATGTGCACATAAGCCATCAAAAGGCAGTTACTTCCGATCACTGTGGTTTGCTTGTCCACTGTTCCTCTGCTGATAGTCACACATTCTCTAATTGTGCTATTGTCACCAATGATTACAGTTGAGTCTTCGCCTTGAAATTTCAAATCCTGAGGGATACCTGCGATTACTGCTCCAGGAAATATTTTGCAGTTTTTGCCAATTTTTGCACCTGGATAAATGGTTACATTCGATCCAATCCAAGTATTGTCACCGATTTCCACGTTCTCATGAATCATGGTAAATGGATCAATTGTGACATTTGCACCCAATTTAGCCTTTGGGTCTATGTGGGTCATAGGACTAATCATAATTCTTTACGGGTTATGCTTGCAGTCATTACAGCCTCACACACTAAGGTGTTGCCTACATAGGCTTCACCTTTCATTTTGGCGATTCCTCTTCTAATAGGGGCTAATAATTCGCATTTGAAAATAAGCGTATCTCCGGGTAGAACCATCTTTCGAAACTTACAGTTTTCTATTCCTAAGAAATAGGTCCAGTAATTTTCAGGATCTTCTACCGTGCTAAGTACTAAAATCCCACCAGTCTGAGCCATAGCTTCCACCTGTAATACACCTGGCATTACTGGATTTGAAGGGAAATGTCCCATGAAAAATGGCTCATTAATCGTTACATTTTTAACTCCTGCTACTACTGTATCATCTAAATAAATGATTTTATCTAAAAGCTGAAAAGGATAACGATGGGGAAGGATATTACTAATTTGATTGATGTCCATAACCGGTGGCAGTTTTGGATCATAATAGGGGATGTGTGAAGAAGAAGACTTCTCCATGGCCCGTTTCAATTTTTTTGCAAAGGCCACATTAGCGGCATGTCCAGGTCTTGCAGCCAAGATTTGTGCCTTCAATGGTCTCCCTACTAAAGCAAGATCTCCTACTACATCCAACAACTTATGACGAGCTGGCTCATTTCTATAGCGAAGGTCCACGTTATTTAGGATACCTTCTTTTTTGACCTCAACTTTTTGCTTGTTGAACATCTTTGCCAAGTGCACCAATTCTTTTTCCTCGACGACACGGTCAACTACCACAATGGCATTGTTTAAGTCCCCACCTTTGATCAGGTTGGAATTATAAAGCATTTCTAGCTCATGAAGAAAGCAGAAAGTTCGGCAAGAAGCTATTTCCGATCGGAATTGACTGATATCTGTGATCGAGGCATGTTGACTTCCCAAAACGGGAGAGTTATAATCTACCATTACAGTCACTCGGTAATTGTCAGTTGGTAATGCAACCATTTCTACCTCTCGTGCGACGTCTTTGTATTGGATACTTTCCTGAACTTCAAAAAATCTTCGTAGTGCATTTTGCTCTTCAAATCCTGCATCTTCTAATACTTCGATGAATTGGATCGAAGATCCATCCATAATCGGAGGCTCTGGGCCGTCTAATTGTATGAGGACATTGTCAATTTCTAAGCCTACCAAAGCAGCCAAAACGTGCTCTACAGTATATACTCGCGCACCATTTTGCTCAAGTGTTGTTCCTCTGGATACATCGACTACTAAATCACAATCTGCATCCACTGTCGGTCTTCCTTCAAGATCTACGCGTTGGAATTTGATTCCGTGATGAGGTGGTGCAGGCACAAAAGTCATATTGGAAATCACTCCAGTATGTAGGCCTACTCCAGATAGTTCTACTTTTTTCTGAATGGTATGTTGTTTTACTTTCATTTGGTTGTTGCAGCTATCTGCTTTTGCAAAGGGTGCAAATTTACTGCTTTTTTTCTAGTTCTTTCAGGCGGTTTTCGATTGCTTCTAGATTTCGGAAAATGGAATAGGACTTTAAAAATCTCTTGATATCCATCCCAACGTATCCAAATAGGGTTTGCCCTGAGGTTACGATGTTTTTAGAAACGCCTGTATTTGCTCCAATAGTCGTATTATCGGCAATTTTTATGTGTCCAACGATTCCTGCTTTTCCTGCAATGACGCAGTTTTTGCCAATTTCAGTCGACCCTGAGACGCCTGTTTGGGAGGCAATTACGGTATTCTCTCCAATGATGACATTATGGGCAATTTGCACTTGGTTATCAATTTTAACTCCTTTTCTCAGAATAGTAGAGCCCATCGTTGCACAATCAATAGTTGCATTAGCTCCCACGCTGACATGATCTTCCAAGATTACATTACCGATTTGCGGGATTGTTTTGTAGCTGCCGTCTGGCTGTGGCGCAAAGCCAAATCCATCTGAACCGATCACTGCTCCGGGATGAATTTCGCAATGTTGACCCATTATAGTATCGGAGCAAATTCTGGCGCCAGAATGAATAATCGTATAATCCCCAATATGTACTCGATCTCCTACGAAAGCATGTGGATGGATTTTTACATGATTTCCGATCTGACAGTTTTTACCGATATAAGAAAATGCACCTCGATAAATCTGCTCGCCCATCCTACTGGAATCATCCATGTATGAAGGTTCTTCGATGCCCACAAAGCTTGATTTCATCATGATTGAATAAGCCTCCAACAGTAGTGTAAATCCGGTGTAGGCATCTTTCACTCGAATCAAATTTGTGTTTACCGGCTTGCTCGCTGCAAAATCCTCAGATACAATTACGGCCGTAGCCTTTGTTTCATATATGTGTGGGGTGTATTTTTCATTTGCCAAAAAAGAAATTCCTCCGGATTTACCATCCTGAATTTTGTCTAGACGATTTACGGTCTTGGTTTCATCTCCTTCTACTGTTCCATTTAGGATCACAGCGATCTGAGCAAGTGAAAACTCCATAGAAATCAAATTTATTTACTAGTTTAAAATTACACTTTTAGCCTTACAGATGTAATGTTTCTCGACTATTTTACTCATTACTTTGATATTCGGTAAGTCTGCGGCTTGGGCTACATCAATTACCTTTCCTTTTTTAGTCAAAATATTGATTCGATCCTCCATTACATATCCATAGTTGCTAACGAAACCATGGGAAAAGAAGAAGTCGATATCCTCTTCTGGGACGTTAAGTTTATGTCTGGTTTTCTCTCGGATTTTTTCTACTTGCTGAGGGGAAAATGATTCAGTTTGAAGATTAATCTTGAAAAGGTTTCGGGTTAAAAACATTTGCGAGATGTTTCTAAGCACGTAATCCGGATGGTTTTTCCAAAGTTTGACTGCTCCCCAAATATCCAAATCATCCAATTCTAAGAATTTTGGAAGCAACTCGGGAAAGGTTTCGAAATCCTTTAATGTTAATTCATTTTGTAAGAAGAAATCGAACTCATCGGAAATCGTGAAGTTCTGCCCTGCTTGACGAAGGAATTTTGCACGATTGATCAAATTGATCAACATCTTTTCCGCACTTACCGTTGTCTTGTGTAGGTAAACCTGCCAATACATGAGTCTTCTGGCACTAAGAAAGTTTTCAATAGAATAGATTCCTTTTTCTTCGATGACTATTTGGTCATCTTTTACATCCATCATTTTGATGATTCGGTCTGCTCCGATCGTCCCTTCTGATACGCCGGTGAAAAAACAATCTCGCTGAAGGTAATCCAATCGATCGATGTCAAGCTGGCTAGAAACGAGCTGATGAAAGAACTTTCTTTCGTATTGATTCTTAAAAATTCTTAAAGCGAGCTCCAATTTACCTCCTAATTGCTGATTTAGGAGTTCAATAGTCAACAGTGAAAGCGATTCATGAGGAACCCCCTTAAGTAAGGTGTATTCCAGGGCGTGAGAAAACGGCCCATGTCCGATATCGTGAAGAAGAATCGCGATTAAGGCAGCTTCATATTCATGATCTGAGATTTCGTTGCCTTTTATGCGTAGATTGTCCAAGGTGATGCTCATCAGATGCATCGCACCAAGTGCATGGTGAAATCGGGTATGCAATGCTCCCGGATAGACAAAATCCGTAAGTCCAAGCTGTTTGATTCGTCTAAGGCGCTGAAAAAAAGGGTGATCAATTATCTCAAAAATCAACTCACTGGGAATTGTTATAAATCCGTAAACTGGGTCATTCAGTATTTTCTGGCTTTTCAAGGAGGCTCGTTTGATTGACTCAAAAGTAATTATAATTTTAAAAGAAACAGAAATAGCAATGTCACATACTTATACTATACTCTGGGCAGACGATGAGATCGATCTTCTCAAGCCCCACATTCTTTTCCTTCAGCAGCGTGGCTATGAAATCACTACAGTCAATTCCGGCGTGGATGCGATCGAAGAAGTCGAAAACAAGAACTTTGACGTCATCTTTTTGGATGAAATGATGCCGGGAATGACGGGTTTGGAGACGCTCCAACAAATCAAGCTCCTTAAGCCTCAAATCCCAGTGGTGATGATTACAAAAAGTGAGGAAGAGCACATCATGGATGATGCGATAGGGAGTAAAATTGCCGACTACCTCATCAAGCCCATCAACCCAAGTCAGATTCTACTTTCGGTAAAGAAGCTATTACAAAATAAACAGCTGATCGATGAGCGTACTACGCAAAGTTATCAGCAGGATTTTATGAATATCAGCATGGCTTTTGGCGATGCAGAAGACTATCAAGATTGGTCAAATATCTATAAGAAGTTGACCTATTGGGAAATTGAGATCGATAATACTGAAAATAAGAATATGCTGGAAGTATTGGATTCTCAGAAGATTGAGGCCAACGCAAATTTCTGTAAATTCATCAAGGAAAATTACATAAGCTGGATGGAAGAGCGGAATCAGACGAAACCTTTGCTTTCTCCACAAGTGATGAAGAAGAAGGTCTTTCCGCACATAAAGGAGAAGAAACCACTCTTTTTTATTGTGATCGATAATTTCCGGTTAGATCAATGGGAAGACATTGAGTCCTTGTTAACTCCTTATTTCAACCTCAAAGAGAAAGATACCTATTACAGTATCTTGCCTACTACAACGGCATTTGCCAGGAATGCTTTGTTCTCCGGTATGATGCCAATGGATATGGCGAGATTATACCCTAATTTTTGGGAAGATGAAGATTCGGATGAAGGCAAAAATAATTTCGAGGAGGATTGGATTCGGATTAATCTTGAGAAAAATCGACTTCCGATTAAATTTTCTTACAACAAAATCATCCAGTCGTACCAAGGCAAAGCTGTATTGGAGCAATTTCACACCTTTTTACAAAATGAGCTAAATGTATTGGTTTATAATTTTGTAGATATGGTTTCGCATGCACGGACGGACATGAAGATGATTCGAGAACTAGCACCAGATGAAGCTGCTTACCGTTCACTTACCACGAGTTGGTTTGAGCATTCCTCGTTATTCGAACTTTTGAAAAAAATACATGCTGCTGGTGCGGAAGTAATCATCACCACGGATCATGGAACCAAACGGGTGAATAAGCCTTATCGAATTATAGGAGATAAAAATGTGACTACGAACCTGCGCTATAAACAAGGTAAAAATCTAAATTTTGAAGCTGGAAAGGTTTTTGAAATTAGAAAACCAGAAGATGCTAAGCTTCCGAAGCTGAATGTCTCTTCCAGTTATGTGTTCGCTGTGGAGGATTACTTTTTTGCATACCCGAATAATTACAATTATTATGTGAACTTCTATAAGGATACTTTCCAGCATGGAGGTGTATCTTTGGAGGAAATGATAGTCCCTATCGTTCATCTATCGCCAAAATAATTCGTTTTGATTCAGTATTCATATTCCCTAAATGAAATAGATTCCGCAGCCCAAAAGCTTATTGATCTAGCTGGAGTAGAGAAGATTTGGGTTTTCAAGGGCGAAATGGGAGCGGGCAAAACTACGTTGATCAAAGCTTTGGCGAAGGCCTTCGATATTATTGATCAAGTAAGTAGTCCTACCTTTGGGATTGTCAACCACTATGAAAATCATCATCAGGAAGAGTTCTATCATTTTGATTTCTACCGCATACATAATCCCATGGAAGCCTTGGATATTGGAATAGAAGAGTATTTTTATAGCGGAAATTATTGCTGGTTGGAATGGGCCGAACAGATCGGTTCATTTTTGCCTGATCAATTTTTTCTGATTGAGATCACTACAGATTCTCAAAAACAACGAACCCTTAAACTACAACACGTAAACGATGGCAACTGAAACTACCCCACTTGCTGCGGTTGGATTGATTCCTAAAGAATCTCCCCTCAAAGTCAATAAAAGTGAGCATCAGTTGACCGTAGGTCTTCCGAAAGAAGTTTCTGATCAAGAAAAACGGGTGGTCATTACACCGGAATCTGTAGGTTTATTGACCAATAACGGGATCCAAGTAATAATCGAGTCAGGGGCTGGTTTAAATGCAAAATTTAGCGATCAGGATTATTCTGATGCAGGAGCAAAGGTCTCTTATTCCAGAAAAGAAGTTTTTGCCTCACAGGTCGTACTTAAGGTAGATCCACCATCAGTGGAAGAAATCAATTTCATGACTCAAGGAAGCTGTCTGATATCTGCATTGCAAGGGGGAAGACAATCTAAAGAGTTTTTTCTTGCATTAAATGAGAAGAAAATCACTGCAGCGGCCTTTGAATACTTAGAAGATAAAGTGGGAGGGATGCCTGTAGTCAGGGCAATGTCGGAGATTGCAGGAAGTACAGTGATGCTCATTGCCTCCGAGTATTTGTCCAGTGTAAATGAAGGGAAAGGCTTGATTATGGGAGGTGTGACCGGAGTTCCACCTACTCAAGTGGTCATTATTGGCGCAGGGACTGTGGCGGAGTATGCTGCACGAACCGCCCTTGGTTTGGGTGCCTCGATCAAAGTGTTTGACAATCATATTTACAAGCTTAGAAGGTTAAAGCAGCTTTTGGGTCAGCAGATTTATACCTCTACAATTGATAATTTCAGTTTGAATCAGGCACTATCTGAGGCAGACGTAGTCATTGGTGCATTACGAGAGGAAAAGGGGCAGAATAAAATTGTTGTATCGGAGGAAATGATTGCCAATATGATGCATGGTAGCATTGTGATTGACGTTTCTATAGATCAAGGAGGATGCATCGAGACCTCACGAATGACGACTCATCAAGACCCTGTCTATTTGGTACATGATATAATTCATTATTGCGTGCCCAATATTGCATCTCGGGTGGCAAGAACGGCTTCCTATTCACTCAGTAATATTTTTACTCCCATCATTCTACAAATGGTAGAATTAAGAGGTGCGGAGGAAATGATTTTTAATTACAAATGGTTTTTGCGTGGCGTATATACCTATCGAGGCAGCCTCACCAATGCGTATTTAGGCAGGAAATTTGGCTTAAGCCACAAGGAACTTCAGCTTTTACTAGCGGCTAGATATTGAATTTAGGATAGGAGATTTTGGCGAAGCAAAAATTCCATTTGCTCATTGGCCTTGATCAGCGCATCGGTCAATCGTTCATTTTCTCTTCGGAGCGTGTAGATTTCAAACGCATTTTTAATTACTGTTCGTAAGTAATCCTCTTCCCAAGGCTTCGTAAGGTAATGATATACTTGCCCTTTATTGATCGCATCAATAACAGCCTGAATATCAGTATATCCTGTTAATAAAATTCGAATTGGGCTCGGATAAAGCGGGATGATAGACTCAAGGAATTCTACCCCTGTTTCTTCTGGCATTCTCTGATCAGTGATGATCAAATCAATATCCTCAACCTTTAAAATTTCTCTTGCATCACTGGCACTTATTGCCAAAAAAATCTTGTAATCCCTTCTGAAAGTAGCTTTGAATGCCTGAAGGTTATTCTCTTCATCATCGACGTATAGGATTTTTATTTTCTTCTCAGGTATGGATTCCATTCGACAAATTTCAATGAAAATTAATTATTTTGTACTAAAAATAGTTTTTTTTTAAGTAAACACCAAGATTAAAACTTAACAGCATGAATTACTCTTCTTTTTTAAAGAATATATAATTAAAATCGTAAATAATGCTGCTTTTAATTGGACTTATAGTTAGAAAAATTAACTTTATGCCTATTATCACCCGATAGAACTCTTTACTAATGTTTGAAAAATCAATTGTTGATTTTGAAAATCAATCGCATCCTATTATCTACAAGCTTATTAATTTAGAATTTCTAAATGAATTTGCGAAATTAAATAAAAATTCAGCAGTCCAATTCATTGATAAACTTGATCACCAAGTATATGAATTGCTAAAAGCGAGGCTTGCAGGAAATGTGCTTTCTGAAAAAGAGATTTGGGACTTGGTTCCAAACTTCTTCGAAGAAAATCCTCGGTCCACATATGGGAACTGGGTTTATTATCCGTGGAAATCTAAAGTAGTCAGATTGCTACCTGAAGAGGATTTTATATTTGTTAGGACTCAACGAAATAATTACAAAATTACCCCTTCAGAACAAAATGAGCTTGCTCAAAAAAAGGTCGGAATAATTGGTCTCTCTGTTGGACAAAGTATCGCTCTTACTATCGCGCTTGAGCGTAGCTGTGGAGAGCTACGCCTAGCAGATTTTGATACTTTAGAGCTTAGTAATCTTAATCGGATCAAAGCTGGAGTTCTTGACTTAGGAGTTGAGAAAGTTGTCATTGCAGCTCGTGAGATTTCTGAAATTGACCCTTACCTCAAACTTACACTCTATAGAAAGGGCATTTCTGAAAGTAATATTGATGATTTTCTTCAAAAAGATGGAAAATTAGATTTACTTGTAGATGAGTGTGATAGCTTGGATATTAAGATTTTAGCTCGAGAGCGAGCAAAATTTTTCAGGATTCCTGTCATTATGGAAACTTCTGATCGTGGGATGTTGGATGTCGAGCGGTTTGATTTGGAGCCTGACCGGGAATTACTTCATGGAGCTATGGGAGGATTTCGACACGGTGATCTTAAAGATTTGACACAAAACCAAAAAGTTAGTATTGGTTTAAAGATTACTGGAGCTACTACGATCTCAACTCGAATGAAAGCCTCCTTGCTTGAAATCAATCAAACCATCTCTTCATGGCCTCAATTGGCATCGGCAGTTTACCTCGGTGGAGCGACAGTGGCTCACGTGGGAAGAAAATTGCTTTTAAAGGATGTAGTTAATTCCGGAAGATATTATGTTGACCTAGATGATATTGTAAATGGCAAAGGCAAGCCTTTGGACAGCGAACAAAAATTAGAGCTATCGCCAAAATCCTATTTTATTCAGCTACTCCCAAAATCAAATCTTGAATCATCACTTAAACTCGATCAACAAGAAATCGAAGCTTTAATTACTCAAGCAAATTTGGCTCCTTCCGGAGGAAACTGTCAGCCATGGATTTGGATCTATGATGAGAGTGGCGTTTTACATTTATTTCATGATAAAAAGCGGAGTCTCTCCTTGCTGGACTATAAAGGAACAGGCTCATTAATCGCTTTTGGTGCTGCTTTGGAAAATCTTAGATTGGCTTCTGCTGCGGCAGGAATTGTCATTCGAATTATTCCTCAAATCAAATCTTTTAAAGATGAATTTATTGCTTCTGTGGTATTTGAATCAAGACAATCCAAGCCTGTTGAGGTCCCATTCGGAGAGTTGGCAGCTGGTATCCAACTCCGAACTACCAATCGAAGAAATGAGGATCGGGTGATTATTCCAGCAGAAAAGTTGGAAGCCTACGAGGCTATAGCCAAAGCAAGTGGTTCAATCGTTGAAACAATTTCCGACCTTGAAAATCTCCAAAGTTTGGGTGAAGTAATAGGGGGAATGGATCGAATGAGATTATTTCATACTCAGGGGTATCACGATTTTGTCAGCGAAATCAGATGGTCAGAGCAAGAAGCGATTGATACAGGTGATGGAATAGATATCGCTACTTTGGAATTATCCAAGATGGACCAATTGGTGATGGGCTTGATTCGAGATCCTGGAACGATGGAATTTTTCAGAAAATTTGATTTAGGTCATGGATTAGCTAAAATTTCAGATAAAACGTTACTTTCGGCATCTGCAGTGATGATGGTACAAGCTGAGGAATTTAGCCCTATTGCTTATCTGAACTCTGGAGTCACCTTACAACGGATCTGGATTAAGGCCAACCAAGATGGATTTAGCTTCCAACCTATTTCAGCTTCTCTATTTGTCTTTCACCGGGTTAATAGAGAAAAAGAAAATGGATATTCTGAATCAGAAGTAGCAGTAATAGAGGTGCTTAAGAAAAAGTTAAATATCATATTTAATAAAGATTTGAAAAATCAAGAGGTTTTCATGTTTAGATTTAATGTAGCCTCAGGACCAAGCATTAGATCTTTTAGAAGAGAAGTTTCTGAAAATTTAATTATTCTATAAATGTTTACTTTCAAAGCATTTAGAGCAATTGATGAGCCTGAATTTTGTGATAAGTTTATTGAAGGGCATGCTAATGTCCTCAAAGATTATGGAGTAACGAAAGTTACATCCTCTAACAATGAATGGAAACATAATCCATATGTGTTTGTAGTAACTGTTCAAGAGGATTCAACAGGTGATGTCGTTTCGGGTTTACGAGTTCATATTGCTAATGAAGATTATCCATTGCCCCTCGAAGGTGCAATTGCCCAAGTTGATCTGGCGATAAGTGATTTAGTTAAGGGCTATAGAGATTTAGGAGGGACGGGAGAAATAGGTGGGCTTTGGAATAGTAGAGCAATATCAGGGTATGGAATCGGAGCACTTTTTTTATCTAGGACATCTTTAGTAATAGCAGATCAACTTAATGTACCTACACTTTTAGCATTGTGTGCTGAGTATACCCTCAAGCCTACGCTTCAAAAAGGCTTTCAAATTGAGGAAAAAATTGGGAATAAAGGAACGTTTTTCTACCCAAAATTAGACCTTGTCGCTACTCTAGCAGTTTTAAAAGATGTGAAAGGATTACCTTTAGCTTTAGCTGAAGAGCGAGATTATATTATGAGTCTAAGAGGTGATTTGGAATGTATTAGAGAGGAAGAAACACCAAAAGGTAAAATTAGAATTAAATACGAATTGAAAATTAAAAATCCTAACTGGAAATAATATGTTGCTTGGATATTTTTCTTGGGTCCTGTCATTTTTAGTACAGTTTAATCCAATAAACATAGATTCTAAATCAAAAGATTTATCAAAATTTGAATATATAATTCTTGATGCTGGGTTAGAATCAAATATTGATGATGTTTTGAATTCCGGAAAGTTTTCTGCCATCGAAAACAAGTCTATTAATTTTGGGATAAACGATAACTTGGTTTGGTTAAAATATGACTTAATCAATGAAACGGATATTGAAGAGAAATATCTATTTATCAATAACCCCTCGCTTGATAGTTTAGATTTATATGTAGTCGAAAATGGCAAAGTAATTAATCATTATTTGGGGGGAAGATTGCAAGATTATGATATTAAGCCTATTAGGTCAAAATCTATAATTTTTAAAATTGATCTTCCAAAAAGAAGAGAGGTGTCTTTGTATTTGAAAGTAAAAAGTGTCAATAAGAAAGTTATTATATCTACAATAACTGATTTAGATCATATAGAGGAGATTATTAATACGGAAAACATCTTGTTTGGCATTTTTTCAGGAGTAATTATTGGTTTGTTTTTTTACAATCTATTCCTTTATTTCTCAGTCAAAGATAAAATCTATTTAATTTATGTGATCCACACTGTTTTTGTTTGGCTTGCTCAAAGTTCTATTTTAGGTTATACGCAAGAGTTACTTTGGCAGGACTCAGTTTGGTTAAATCTTAAATCAGGAGTAATTTTCTCATCATTTGTTAGCATTGTTGGCATTTGGTTTTTAAGAGTTTTTTTATTGACAAAACACTTTATCCCCAAATTAGATAAAGGGTTTTATTTTATATTTTTTGTATATGGTTTTATTTTAGTGAATGCATTTTTCTTTTCGATTACGATTAGTTATCAGACTTTACTAGTAACTCAGTCAATAGTTGTTTTATATGTTCTTTTTACAGCTTTAATGATTCTAAGACAGGGTTATGGACCTGCTCGATTTTATCTTCTTGCGTGGTCTGTTTTTATGATTGGCATTTTCCTTTTTGTGATGAGTGAAATGGGCATAATCCCTATAAATAATTTTACAGCTTATATTATGCCTTTGGGTTCTGCACTAGAAGTTGTGCTTCTGTCCTTTGCGCTAGCCGATAAAATCAATATCTTAAAAAAGGAAAAAGAAGAGGAGCAAGCCGAAAGACTAAGAGTACTCGGTCTGAATGAAGAATTGATAAGAGAGCAAAATGCGATGCTAGAAGAAAAGGTAAAAATTCGAACTGACGAGTTAGAGCTCGCTCTTCGTAATCTCCAAAATACACAGAGTCAACTGGTGAGCCAAGAGAAAATGGCTTCTTTAGGTCAATTAACAGCTGGTATTGCACATGAGATCAATAACCCAATCAACTTTGTGAGCTCCAATATCACTCCACTCAAGCGTGATATTAAAGATATAATGGAGGTCGTAGAATTTTACCGTTCTAAGGGGCAAAGTGAGTTCTCCCCCGAAACAAAGAAAGAGGCAAAAGAGCTTGAAGAAGAATTAGAGTTGGATTACGTCCTTGATGAAGTTGATCAGCTCCTAAAAGGAATGGATGATGGAGCTAGACGAACTGTAGAAATCGTAAAAGGACTTCGGATTTTCTCTCGAGTAGATGAGCAGGATGTGAAGAAGGTAGATCTGCATGATGGTATCAATAGTACCATCATCTTATTGAATAGTACGATGCCAAGTAAAATTCGGATTGAGCGGGAATTTGGAGAATTACCGATGGTAGAATGTCTAGCAGGTAAGATCAATCAAGTGTTCATGAATATTATAAATAATGCTGTTCATGCTTTGGCAGATCATATCGAGACAATAAAGGATCCGAAAATCACCATTCGAACCTCTGCTACATTAGATCATATTCGTATTGAAATTGAGGATAATGGATTTGGTATGCCTAAACATGTTAAAGATAAAATATTCGAACCTTTCTTTACTACTAAAGCCGTTGGTAGGGGTACTGGTTTGGGTCTTTCAATTGTTTATTCTATAATTGAAAATCATAAGGGTAAACTGGATGTAGAAACGGAAGAAGGCCAGGGAACTACTTTTATAATTACCCTTCCGATATACCAAAGTACCCAACGATATGAATAAGAAGATTCACGTCCTATACATCGATGATGAGGACAATAACTTAAAATCTTTTCGGGCAACTTTAAGAAAGGATTTTAAGATTTTTACGGCGATAAATGCCGAGGATGGTTTACGTATAGCCCAACAAGAGGAAATACATGTCTGTATTGCCGATCAACGCATGCCTGGGATGACTGGGACCGAGTTCTTTGAGCAAATGGTTAAGATTAATCCGGATCCAATCCGGATATTGCTTACCGGGTATTCTGATATTGCTAGCGTAATAGATGCCATCAATAAAGGGGAAGTTTATCGGTTTATCGATAAGCCTTGGAATATTGAGCAGATAAAAAATTCCATAAAAAATGCTGCAGACATTTATTTTATGCGGACCGAGTTGAAGGATAAGACGCTCAAGCTTAAAAAGCTGCATTCAGAAATGAATCAATTTGTCTATAGCCTATCGCACGAGCTGAGAGGTCCTTTGATGAGTATTTCTGGGGTTTCAAAACTTGCTAAATTGGAAATTGAAGATCCTCATATTTTGGAATACTTTGAAATGATCGATTCAGCTACGTTTAAGTTGGATGATTTTATTTATAAAATGCTGGATTTTTATCGTTCAACTAAAATTGACAATAAAATCTCCGAAATCATTTTTAAAGAAGTTGTGGAGCAACAGATGGATGCTTATCGTTCCAAGTTTGACTTATCACATTTTGAAATCTCTATAAATATCAATCAAGCGGATAAATTCTTTTCTGACAATTCTAAAATTCGAGTAATCTTAAATAATCTCTTCAGTAATTCTGTGCAGTTTCAAAAGCGAGGAGATACTAAAAAGATAATCTCTATTTCAATCAAAGTCGAAGAAGCTATTGCCACTATCCTGGTCGAAGACAATGGTATTGGCATTGATGAGAAATATCAGAGTGAGGTATTTGGTCTTTTTACAAGAGCTACTCAAAAAAATGTAGGAACTGGATTAGGACTTTACATGGTGAAAGAGGCTGTTGAGCAGATGGGAGGCAAAATTGAATTGGATTCAGTTCTGACTGAAGGAACAACAATTAAGATCGAGCTTCCATCAATGGAATAATATTTTCCTAGAAATTGTACCTTTGGGTTCTAAATCGAATTTTAAGATTTTTTATTAACAACATACTTATGATCAATCCTTGGCACGATGTCAACATTGGAAAGAATGCTCCTGAAGTGGTAACCGGAGTTATCGAAATCCCAAAAGGTAGTAAAGGGAAGTACGAATTGGATAAAAAGACAGGCATGCTGATGCTGGATCGCGTGCTATTCTCAGCAGTTCACTATCCTGCGAATTATGGTTTTATCCCGCAGACTTTCTGCGAAGATCATGATCCATTGGATATTTTGATTATTTCTCAGATCGATATTCCCTCCATGTGTCTAGTGGAAGCCAAAGTAATCGGTGTAATGAGAATGATTGATGGTGGTGAGGCAGACGATAAAATTATCGCGGTGGCAGCTGGAGATCAATCAGTGAATTATATTAATGATATCGATGACCTACCTCCTCATTTGATGAAAGAGATTCATCGATTCTTTGAAGATTATAAAAAATTAGAAAATAAAGAAGTAAAAGTGGAAGACTTCCTTGGCAAGGAAGATGCCATGCGGATCATCCGAGAGAGTATCGAACTCTATGATAAAAACTTTAGAACACAACGCCAACGCTAATTTAAAGCCTGAGTTCACTCAGGCTTTTTTGTTTTTCACCTTTTGCTTTCCAGCTTTTTTGGAAAGGTAGTCCACTAAATCTACGTAAGCCTCATGCTCGTGATTGCTGACTGAGATGGATTGCTGATCGGTAAAAGCGATAGTAAGCTGCTTAAATTGGCGCTTATTCGCAGTGATTACTTCCTCATCCCAGGCCATGATTTGAGCGAGAGGATAAACTTTTGTATAGCCTCTCAGCGGGAGCTTTACGATAATCTGATCTTTCCCAGCAGTGATAAATCGGTAACCAGCCATCATTTTTACCAAGAGCATTAATATTACTAAAGTGATTAGGCTACAGGCAATTAAATAAAACCAAAGCCCAAAGCTTCCTTTATAAGCAAAGTCTCTAAGAATGAAAATCAGGCCTGCTATCAAAATGAGAAGAACCATACTCAAGGAGATATAGGTGGATACTTTTGGTTTAATGACCATCGGGCTGCGCTTTTATTTCTGTAAGTTTTGCTTTTGCAAAAGTCTCCAAATCTTTGAAAAAAGCGAAGAAAATTAATTCAAATTCTGCTTCTCGCTCGATCAATGCTAGGTGGGCCACTTCCATTTTGGAATCAAAGCGAGTTCGTTTAGAAAGCCCAGTCAGTGACATTTGAATTCCCTCAAGCGTTCCATATTGGAGCAGCCAGTTGTCTTTTCGCATCCAGTAAAACATCTTTGCGAAGCGATCCGGAAAATAGTTAGAGTTTTTTTCAAGGATTAAAAAAGTGCTTTCGGTGAAAACCTCCAATGACTGGCCACTGAATTTATTCCAATTTTTTCCCAAAAAATAGTCAAAGAAGATGTCTGTAATCACAGTAGAATAATGACCAAAATTAGGTCTCAAATAACTTTGTCCTGCTCTTACTAAAGGGTAAGTGTCCGTAAAGCGATCGATCTCCCTATGTAATAAAATCCCCTCGGTTATGGCGCGTGGATAATCTAAGAGCTTTTTGCCTTTGACAAAATCTGCTATGAAATTCCCCACAAGAACCTCCTCTTGTCCAAATGACAAATATGCATGTGCCAGGTAATTCATTGATTTTGGTGTTTTTTGGAAAACAAGGGCTGAGTTGAGTAGTTTCGAACTCAAATTAGCAATTGATGCCGAATATAGAAGAAGAATTAAAGCAAGGACTCAAACTTTTAAAACTGGAATGGCAGGAAGACTTGGCTCAATACCAAAAGAAATTTTTGAATACCAGTTTGACGGAGAAGAAAAAAGAAGGCATTACCTGGCATCCCATTCAGCTCAAAAAAAGTAAGATCGGAATGGGCGAACGGCTTTTGGTGGAGGTGGAGCGATTGGATAATAAGTATCCTTCTTCTTTCAGCTCAGGTAAATCTGTCTCGTTTTTCAGTACGCAAGAAGGTTATCATTCCTCAGAAAATAGGGTCAATGGAGTAGTTAATCAAGTAAAGAAAGATACGATGGTGGTCACGCTCCAAGCAGATGAGCTACCGGAGTGGATGGAAAATAATCGCCTCGGAGTGGATCTGCTTTTTGATGAGGCAAGCTATCGAGAGATGGAGTTTGCGCTGAAGAAAGTGATCGTTGCTGAAAGCCAACGTTTAAAAGAACTTCGAGAAATCTTACTAGGATCTGCTCAACCTAATTTTTCCGAAAAGCGAAGAGACAAAATCTCTGGCTTGAATGATTCTCAAAATCAAGCTTGTGAATTGATCGCTAATGCCAAGGATGTAGCAGTGGTCCATGGTCCTCCGGGCACAGGAAAGACGACTACGTTGATTGAAGCGATTCAGGAGGCTGTGATTGGCAATCAATCTATTTTAGTTTGTGCCCCTAGCAATGCCGCAGTTGATCTCTTGGTGGAGAAGCTTACTGATCGAGGAATTGAGACTACGCGGCTAGGCCACCCCGCTCGGGTGGAGGAAAAGATCCTAAACCAGACTTTGGATGCAAAGACCGCTTTCCATGACAGTTATCGAGACTTGAAAAAGCTTCGAAAAGAAACCAATCAATGCCTCAACCTTGCAAAGCAATACAAGCGCAACTTTGGTCCTGAAGAGCGAGCGCAACGAAAAATGATGTTTGCCGAAGTTTCTCGGCTCCGTGAGGCATCCAAATCACTGGAGCAATATATTCAATTTGATATTTTCCAGCGAACCCAGGTATTTGCGACCACGCTCGTGGGTGCTTCCTCCTACCATTTGAAAGGGATGACTTTTGATGTAGTGTTTATAGATGAAGCCGCTCAGGGCTTGGAGGCGGCTTCTTGGATTCCGATTATCAAGGCAAAAAAGGTGGTTTTTGCAGGTGACCATTTCCAACTTCCGCCTACGATTAAGTCCTTTCAAGCGGCTAAAGATGGACTTGCCAAGACGCTATTTGAAAAAGTAATTCTCCGAAATCCTCAAGCTGCGCAATTACTGGATCTTCAATACAGAATGCCGGAAGTAATCATGGGCTTTTCCAATGAATGGTTTTACAAGGGCAAATTGAGGGCAGCGGAAAACACGAAAACTCATGAATTCCCAAATGAATCAGCGATGGAATGGATTGATACGGCCGGATCTGGCTATTCAGACCAAGTGGAAGCTGAGAGTTTAAGTACTTTTAATCCAGAGGAAGCTAGATTCGCCTGCGAGCATCTGAATAATCTGATCAAATCGATTGGAGTCTCAAAATTTAAGGAAGAAAGCTGGACGATTGGTCTGATTGCACCTTATGGAGCTCAGGTTCGACTGATTAGGAGCATAATCTTCGATTCTTATGACTTCCCAAATTTGAAGTCAATTTCAGATTTGATGACCATCGATACCGTAGACGGCTTTCAGGGACAGGAGCGGGATCTGATGCTGATCTCCCTGACACGATCCAACGACCGTGGAGAAATCGGCTTTCTGTCTGAGGAACGTAGAATGAATGTGGCACTCACCCGAGCCAAACGAAAACTGGTTTTGATCGGGGATAGCAGCACCTTGGCTGTTCATCCATTCTTCGACTCTCTGCTCGGATATGTAGAGGAAAAAGGTGGCTATCGAAGTGTTTGGGAGTTTTTGGGATAATAGAAGATTGTCAATCTTCTTTTTTATAGCTCAGACTGAGCAAGCTCAACACCTCCCCAAAAGCTTCAGCAGATTTCAACTGTTGCTCACTGACTTCTTTACCCAAAAGTCGGAGAAGTAAAAGCCCATAGATTCCATTGAGGCAGATTTGGATTTCATTGCCAAGGTCTTTTCCCTCTGCTTGGACGATCGCCTCCAAGATAAATGGTTTGGCTCTTGAATAGGTCTCGAAGTAGGTTTTATCAGTTTTGAGTAAGTTCCAATGAACTTGAGCTAGTTCCATCACCACTTGATTCAACTCGTCTAGATGACCTTTCAGCATGATTTCTTCAGTCTTCATTTGCTTGGACAAGTCCGCAAACCAAGTTGAGATTTCGATTTTTTCATCCCCAGACACAGGGTATTTGGATACGAGGTATTTGTCCATTTCTGCTCGATTGCCTTGATAGGATCGAATTAAGTCCTCCATTTGGTACATGTAGATGAGGTATTCAGCTATGTTTTGTGACTTTTTGCTTTCGGCGACTGATTGCATATTTTCTTAAAGTAGAAGGGCAAAGATAAATAGATAATAAAAAAGATGGCTTTTCGAGCAGATATGAAAAAGATAGGCTAAAATCAGATGTTTTAACTAGCACCTATCTCCCCGAAGCCGTTTGCAATTGGTTCAAGAGTTCAGTTATGGATCTTGACTTAAGCAGACTTCGGGCTGCTTTTTGGGTTTCTTTGGGGAAGAAAAATCTAAAGACGTATTTCAAGTGATAAAATCCTGAAATTTCAATAACTATGTCTCAATTTTCAGGTTCATTAAGGAAGAGACTGGTCTTGAAGATTGATAAATGAGTTTGTAAATTGAAACGTATAGTACTATCCGGTTTTAAGAGGGGAGGAGATACGGACAAAAGTTTGAAGACTTGCGCCAATTGAGACCACAATGGGGTATGGATCCAAGTTCGAAGACCTTCCTCAGGTTAGCCTTGATCCTTGAAAATTGCATTTGAAACTTAATCATTGATTTTCTCTATTCTCATTTCTCCTAGTTATTTATTACTTTTGCGCCCGAAATGAATATGAAAAACATCAGAAATTTCTGTATCATCGCCCACATTGACCATGGGAAAAGTACATTGGCAGATAGGTTATTGCAAGAAACTGACACGGTAGCGGATCGGGATATGCAAAATCAGTTGTTGGATAATATGGATCTGGAGCGCGAGCGAGGCATTACGATCAAATCGCACGCCATCCAGATGAAGTATACTTTTGAGGGAGAGGAATATATCTTAAACTTGATTGACACTCCTGGTCACGTAGATTTCTCCTACGAGGTTTCTCGATCTATTGCTGCCTGCGAGGGTGCATTGTTGATCGTGGATGCATCTCAAGGTGTCGAGGCTCAGACGATTTCCAATCTTTATTTGGCGCTTGGCCATGACTTGGAGATTATCCCTGTCCTCAATAAAATTGACCTTCCCGGAGCAGATCCGGAAGCCGTTGCCGATGAGGTGATTGATTTACTCGGGTGTAAACGTGAGGATATTATTCTGGCCTCTGGCAAAGCTGGATTAGGAATAGCAGATATTCTCAAAGCTGTGATTACTCGGATTCCCGCCCCAAAAGGCGATCCCGAAGCACCACTTCAGGCGATGATCTTTGACTCGGTTTATAATTCTTTTCGTGGGGTAGAAGTTATTTTCCGAATTTTTAACGGAACGATGAGCAAAGGAGATAAAATCAAATTTGTCAATACTGGTAAGGAATATGAGGCTGACGAAATAGGTATTTTGGGTCTCAACCAAATCCCACAACAAACGATGGCTGCAGGCAACGTGGGCTACCTGATCTCAGGGGTGAAAGTTGCTAAAGAAATCAAAGTGGGTGATACGATCACGCACGTCAAAAGACCCTGTGATAAAGCTATCCAAGGTTTTGAAAACGTGAAACCAATGGTTTTCGCTGGTATCTACCCAGTAGAAACTACGGACTACGAGGAGCTTCGTTATTCAATGGAAAAACTCCAGTTGAACGATGCTTCGCTAGTTTGGGAACCGGAAACTTCCATGGCTTTGGGTTTTGGATTCCGTTGTGGGTTCCTAGGAATGCTACATATGGAGATTATCCAAGAGCGATTGGAGCGGGAGTTTGATATGACTGTGATCACAACCGTGCCTTCAGTGCAGTTCAAAGCGCTGATGACCGATGATACGATCAAACTGATCAATGCCCCTTCGGATATGCCTGATCCGACTCGGATGAAGCACATTGAGGAGCCTTATGTAAAAGCATCTATTATCACCGCGGCAGAATATGTAGGAGCGGTGATTACGCTTTGTATGGATAAGCGAGGTCAGATTAAGAATCAGATTTACCTGACTTCCGAGCGAGTGGAATTATCTTTCGATATGCCATTGGCGGAGATTGTGTTTGACTTTTTTGATAAATTAAAGACAATTTCTAGAGGATATGCCTCGCTGGATTATGAGCTGATCGGTTATCAAGTGTCACACATGGTGCGATTGGATGTAATGCTCAATGGCGAGCCCGTTGATGCTTTGTCAGCAGTAGTTCACAGAGACAAGGCTTACGATTGGGGTAGAAGACTCTGTGAAAAACTGAAAGAATTAGTTCCTCGTCAGATGTTTGAAATTGCAATCCAAGCTGCGATTGGTCAGAAAATTATTGCCCGTGAGACGGTAAAGGCGATGCGTAAAAACGTGTTGGCGAAGTGCTATGGTGGTGACATCTCACGAAAGCGGAAGCTCCTCGATAAGCAGAAAAAAGGCAAAAAACGTATGAGACAAGTCGGAAACGTAGAAGTGCCCCAAGAGGCATTTATGGCGGTATTGAAGCTTGATTAAGAATTGATTGCGAGGTGAAAGAATTTCGAGATTCATCATAACTATAGGAGTTTACGATTTGTGAGAGCCGATTTACGAGATTTAATTGTACCTCTATCTTGTAATTAGGTAGTTTCTATTTGTTATATAATTAGAATATAAATGCTGCAAGGATGAAGAATGAAATGATCCGAAGGACAAAACAATTTGCTATTGATGTCTGGAGATTGTGTTCAAAATTGCCTTATTCTAGAGAATATAGTAGTTATGTAAATTAATTAATCAGAAGTTCCAGTTCAGTGGCTGCTAAATATAGGGCAGTCAGTAGAGCTAAATCGAAAGCTGATTTTATTAAAAAATTGAGAATAGTGGAGGAGGAAGGTGACGAAAGTCAATTTTTTCTGGAAGTAATTGATGAAATAAATGACAATTCTGATTTGACTCTTGAGATCAAAAGACTAATTAAAGAATCGGATGAACTAGTAGCTATTATCGTAGCAAGCATTAAAACAGCAAGAGCATCCAACACTTAAATCATCTTTAAGTTATAAAAGATTTTCAAAGACTTAAATCCACGATTGGAGTTTTAAAAATCTCGTAAATCGTAAATCCCAAATCATATATCAAATGATCTTAATCGACGGAAAAAAAACATCAGCTGAAATCAAAGAAGAAATCAAAACTCGAGTAGCTGAAATCAAAGCGGAAGGTGGAAAAATCCCGCATCTAGCTGCGATTCTAGTAGGCTATGATGGGGCAAGTCAGACTTACGTGGGAGCTAAAGTAAAAGCCTGCGAGTATGTTGGATTTGAGTCTACTTTGGTGAGATTGGAAGAGACCGTCACTGAGGAAGAATTGCTTCGAAAGGTAGAAGAAATCAATGAAAATCCTGATATCGATGGATTGATTGTACAGCTTCCACTTCCGAAGCATATTTCCGTGGAGAAAGTGACCAGCAAGATCAGACCAGAAAAGGATGTGGATGGGTTCACGCCTGCAAATGTCGGCCGGATGGCTTTGAATTGGCCTGCTTACGTAGCTGCGACCCCTTATGGGATTATAGAATTGCTGAAGCGCTATGAAATCGAAACTTCCGGAAAGCACTGTGTTGTTATCGGAAGAAGTCACATAGTGGGTAGCCCGATGAGTATTCTGATGGCAAGAAATGGCTATCCAGGAAATGCCACGGTAACTTTGACTCACAGCCGAACCAAGAATCTCGAGGAAATAGCTCGGACAGCTGATATTTTGATTGTTGCCCTGGGCAAGCCAGAATTCGTGACTGCGGATATGGTGAAACCTGGAGCTGTCGTAATCGATGTAGGTATTCACCGGGTGGAAGATGCTTCCAAGAAGTCCGGATTTAGACTGATCGGTGATGTAAAGTTTGATGAAGTAGCAGAAAAAGCATCTGCAATTACGCCTGTTCCTGGTGGAGTAGGACCGATGACTATCGCTTCTTTGCTTTATAATACCTTGCTTTCAGCAGAAAAGAAGGTTTATTCCTAAAAATAACCCGAAAAGGTTTGCATCCGGTTTGCATCAGTTAAACTCGAATGATACTTTTGCAAACCAATTAACTGCGCACGTGGTGAAACTGGTAGACACGCCAGCTTGAGGGGCTGGTGCTTTAAGTAGTGTGGAAGTTCGAATCTTCTCGTGCGCACAGAAAGCTCTGAATTTATTCAGGGCTTTTTTTATTAGTGGCTCTTGGGATCGAAAGTTTTTTCCTAATTTTTCACTCTAATTCTTGATCTATGAAATTCACTAACACACTTGGCCTTTTCGTCATTTTATTATTTTCTACACATTTCGGTTTTGCTCAAACTGCTCAATTCCCCATCGTCAAAGGCTTTGGAGGAATCTATGAAATCAAAGATGCGGTAGAAAGGCCCGATCCTTCCTTGGAATACAAGATTATCATTGACATGACCACAGGAGCTGATAATCCAGCCGAAATTAGCCGATGGGTGGATAATATCGCCCGATTGATGAATCTGCATGGATTAGCAGGAGTGCCTCAAGATCGATTACATGTAAAAGTGGTGGTTCATGGTGGAGCGATATTCACGCTTTTGAATAATGATAAATTTCTAGAGCGAAATAAAGTGGATAATCCTAACCTGAAAGTATATGAAGCACTTCAAGAGGCAGGAGTGGAGGTTTTTGTTTGCGGACAATCCATGATCGCAAGAAATCTCACTAAGAGTGATCTCTGGCCGGGTGTCAAAATTGCCCATTCGGCATTGACTACCTTTACCACTTATGTCCCTCAGGGGTATACGTTACTTAAGTTCTAAGCTTCTGGAATAATTCTTGGGATTAGTTCAGATGAAAAATGAAGAAATTAGCTCCCATAGTGAATACTGCAAGTAAAGTCGTTTTAGGGTTTTTCTTTGCCGCAATCTTTTTGATAGGGATAGCTGGCTTGACCTACTATACCCTAAATCGTTTGCTGGCGACTATGGATGAGCTCGCCAAGCCAAACCAAAAGTTAAATGTGCTAAATGAGCTTCAAGCTGAAATCATCCAAATAACCCAAGTAAGTCAAGCAGGCGCTGGTGGTGATATCAGAATTCAAGATTCAACGGTTTTGTCTTTGGAAGCTAAGCTGGATCGATTAAATGAACTGGCTGCAGATTCTCTTGAAAAAATAAACATCGAAAGTATCCGAATCAATCTTACCACATTGGTAAGTGGTTATCTCGACTTGTACGAGGTGAAAAAAAATCTTGCAAATCGTAATTTTACCCAGGAAGCACTTCGGAAAGTTGACCTTGGAATCAAGCGGCGAGCATCAAATCAAGAACTAGAATCCTTACAGAAATTTAAGGCAAAAGATTATTTGTTCGGAGAGGCTCAGAAAGAAAGTGTAGGCAAGCAGGAACTTAAAATCGGAAATTCGACAAGAGAAGAGGATAAATTGATTTCCTACCTCCGCGACTTACAGAATCAAAACACCAAATCCTCAGGAATTAGTCAGCCTCAGACATTAGATAATATACTTTTAAATATTAGGGAAGTTATCAAGAGAATCTATCTGGAAGAGTCTTCTCAGCGTCAAACATTGGCTACAATGGAAGCTGATCTTTCGTTAAAGCAGGCAGAAATAATCAGCAACATTCAGAACCTTGTTGGGATTCTCCAGCTAAGCGCTTTACGTGAATCCAATTCTCAACACCAATCTGCCTACGGGTTGAGCTATGATGTCACTTTATTTCTGATCGTAATTGTCATTTTTGGGGTTTTTGGAATTTCCTTGATGATTTCCTCTATTCTCAAAGAAATTAAACTGAACAAAAAGTACCAAGAAAGCCTCTTGGCTTCACAGCGTAAATCTGAAGAGCTGGCTCGGTCAAAACAGGAGTTCTTGGCAAATATGAGTCATGAGATTCGGAATCCGCTGCATGTCATCCAAGGTTACCGCGCGGTCATGGAGAAATCTAAGCTCAATGAACAGCAGCAAGCCCATTTACGAATGATAGGTTTTGCATCAGATACCTTGATGGAGATTGTCGATGAGGTTCTTGATTTTTCAAAACTTGAGGCAGGTAAATTGAAATTGGAAGAAAGTCCTTTTAATCCAGATTTATTATTCGGCTCAATTCAAAATTTCTTTGAATTGAAAGCAATGGAAAAACACCTTGACTTTGAGTGGGAAATGGATTTGCCGCCAGGACAGTTTTTACTGGGCGACCAGTTGCGACTTAAGCAAATTCTCAATAATCTATTAAGTAACTCATTCAAATTTACCCCTGAAGGGAAAATATTAGTTCTGGTGAAGTGGGGAGAAAACGTCCTAACTGTGGAAATTATGGACACCGGGATAGGGATGAGTGCAGAAGTGCTGAAGCGTGTCTTCGAAGAATTTGATCAGGCAGACACCTCTATTTCCAGAAGGTATGGGGGGACCGGTTTAGGTTTGGCAATAGTTCAGCGCCTGGTGAATTTAATGGGGGGATCAATAGCAGCCGAAAGTACCGAGAATCTCGGAACTACCATGAACGTAAAACTCCCAATGAAAATTTCGGAAGAAATTTTGGAAACTGAATTGAAGCCGCAGCAAAGCTTAAATCTTGCTGGTAAACATATCCTTTTGGTGGACGATGATGCGGTTGGATTACGTTATTTGGAAACTGTGTTATCCTATTTTGGAGCGGATTGCACCTGTTACCATGGAGGGATTCAATTCAGAGACGAATTTATAGCTGAGAATTTTGATTTGGCAGTTATTGACATCCAGATGCCTGAGTTCTCTGGGTTTGATGTGGTCAAGCAACTCCGTGCTACCACACTATTCGAAGAAACTCCAATATTGGCGATGACGGCTAATGTGTTTTTGGAGGAGCGAGACAATCTAAAGATCGCTGGATTTGATGAAATATTGTTTAAGCCTTTTCAGGAAAGTGTGCTGATCGAAACCCTAGCTAAGTTTTTCCCAGAAACTTTGTTGCAGGAAGTAAAGACTGATTCAATCAAGCTCTCAAGTGGAAACGAAGCATATGAATTGACAGATCTAAGAAAGTTTTGTATGGGGGATGAGCAGATTTTACAGGATATTTTGGAGGAACTGATCCTTCAGACTCGTCTCGATCTAGGTAGAATTAAAGATTCATTCAAAGCTGGAGATTCTTCTAGTATTTTGGAGGTTTGCCATCAACTTGCAAGCCGACTTGGGCAGATTAAGAGCCCAACTGGTACAATTGCCAGGAAAATAGAAACGAACCTGAAAATGAAAAATCAGAATGGGCTAGCCGACCTTTTGGGCAAACTTGATCTTGAGGTAAATTCCCTGCTGGATCAACTTACCATTCATTTTTCTGTGATAGACGTTTCAGAAGATTAGCTCAAGCCATATTTTTCCAACTTACTATAAAGAGTTTTGCGGTCCATCTTTAAGATTCTGGCAGTTTTTGATTTATTAAATTTTGTATCATTCAAAACCTTCTGAATCAGTTCTTTTTCTTGTTCGACCCACTGACGTTTGTAATTGGTGGCAGTAGGAATACTGCTATTATGTGGGAGGGAATTTGATTCCATTTGGCTTTCGATCAGATTTTCAGGGTTTTGAAGTTCTTGTGGTAAAGACTCTTTGGATATCAAAAGCTCGTTGCAAAGAAGAACGGATCGTTTGATGATATTCTTCAATTCACGGAGGTTTCCCGGCCAGTCATATCCTAAGAAAATCTCCCACACTTCACTAGTAAAGCCTTTGATCTGTTTGTTGAGGCGATGGTTACTTTCTTCAAGAAATTGCATGGAGAAATTTTCCAAGTCACCCATCCTGTCGCGAAGTGGGATGGCCTGAAGGGTAAATTCGTTTAGTCGATGGTACAAATCTTCTCTAAATTGTCCATTTCCTGATTGTTGGATTAGATTTTCATTGGTTGCAGCGATGATTCTCACATCAATATCCTGCTCCTTGTTTCCTCCTATCTTCCGAATCGTTCGCTCTTGAATGGCTCGGAGTAGCTGGATCTGTACTTCATAGCTGAGATTCCCAATCTCGTCCAGAAAGATCGTCCCTCCATTTGCTCGTTCGAAATGTCCTGTTTTATTATCCAATGCTCCGGTAAATGCACCTTTGACGTGCCCGAAAAGCTCACTTCCAGCGAGTTCTTTAGGCAGCGCACCGCAATCAATTGCAATGAAAGGCCCTGAACTTCTGGACGAAAATTCGTGAATCCTTTTGGAAATAAATTCTTTTCCTGTACCCGTCTCACCCAATACTAAAATACTGAAGTCAGTGGGCGCGACGAGTTTGATATGGTTTTCTAGTTTTTCTGCAATCGCTGAATTTCCAACCACATAGGAAAAAGACGGTGGTTTTGGAATTGAGCTAGACTTTAATTCCCTTGTAATTGGAGCAGAATCATCACTAAATTTAGGTTGTGCTATGGATTCTCGAACAGTCGCTAGAAGTTCATCAGGATTGATCGGTTTAGTGATATATTCGAAAGCCCCCAGTTTCATGGCCTTGATAGCGATTCGTATATCGGAATAATGAGTAATGAGAATCACATGAGTATTCGGGAATTTACTTTTTGACCATTGCAAAAGCTCCATTCCAGTTCCATCAGGCAACCTAAAATCGGCAATGATTAGATCAAAAGTTTGATTCAATAAAAGTTGCTGAGCGTCTTTTACCTTAATGCAGGTCTTAACCAAAAAATCATTTTTTTCTAAAAAAGTTTTAACAATTCTTGAATAAGTAAGATCATCTTCTACTAATAATATTTGTTTCATGAAATCTCAAATTTCCTGTAATCTTACAAAAAAAGCACCAGATAAGAATCCGGTGCTTTTCAAGAGTGATTTATCAAACTTTATTCGATGATCTCGTTCCCAGCTTCGTCGTAGGTTTTGGTAAGCTTTTCTTCAGTATCATTATCAAAGATAACTTTGAAGTGAAACTTGCCTTCTAGCACTGGCATTTGCCAAGCTTCAGCGATTGAGAGTGTTGCAATTGAATTATCTGAAGAAATTGAATTTTTTACTGCTTCAGGTAGTTTCTCAGCATCAATCTTTACATTTTCCTGTTGGCTCTGCTCCAGTGGTGTAGGAAGCGTAGTGGCGGAAATCTTTGGACTTGCAGCTGCCAATCCTCCTATTAGTAATGCGGACATTAAAATTGACTTTCTCATGATTTTAATTGGTTTAGTTTAGTTTTTAATAGTAGTTGAGTCCGGACTCGATGTCTAGGGTTGTCACCGTCGACAATTTCCTAGTTGCGATCTGTATGCCATTTCGATTTGGGTGAGATAGGCCTCTTTTTTATATTTTCAGTGTGGAACTGATGGGGAAAGTTTAGACATTTCGACCTTAATTTCTCTTAAAATCTGCCAAATTTCAGGTATTGATACAAATCAAGACTTAGCCGCCATCAGAAAACTTAGCGATGGGATAAGAACTTTTTTAGACCAGATTTTCTTTATAAATCAATTAACTTTGGATTACATAATCTAACTTTCTCTTGACTCCATGAGTGACGCGATCAAACACGAGTGTGGCATAGCAATGATAAGGCTGCGAAAACCCGTTCAATACTACATTGACAAGTACGGGACAGCGGCTTTTGCCTCATCGAGGCTTTACGTGCTAATGCAGAAGCAAATCAATCGAGGTCAGGACGGTGCCGGAGTTGCCAACATCAAAATCGACACAAAACCAGGTACGCGCTACATCAGTAGATACCGATCCATTGAACCTTCGGCGGTCAATTTTATTTTTGACAAAATCAATAAAAAGTATAAAAAAGCTAAAAAGCTGGGAGGGCATGACGCGCTTTCAGATGGAGAATGGCTGAAAGAAAACATTGCATTTACCGGTGAAGTTTGGCTGGGACATTTACGATATGGGACACATGGAGAGAATTCCATTGAAACTTGCCATCCTTTTTTAAAGCAAAATAACTGGAGAAGTCGAAATCTTGTCATGGCTGGGAATTTCAACATGACCAACGTGGAGGATTTGTTCTCGAGGTTGGTGGAACTTGGACAGCATCCAAAAGAAAAAACTGATACGGTTACCGTAATGGAAAAAATCGGGCACTTTTTGGACGAAGAGAATCAACGGATTTTCGATAAATACAAGCACAAATTTTCTAACGAACAAATCACTCAAGTCATCGAAGATGAACTGGATGTGGCTCGGATTTTAAGAAGATCTTGTCGTGATTTTGATGGTGGCTATGCGATGGCTGGTGTAATCGGCAACGGTTCGGCTTTTGTGGTACGAGATCCATCTGGAATCCGACCAGCTTATTATTATGCAGATGACGAAGTAATAGTGGTAGCTTCTGAGAAGCCTGCCATCAAATCTGCATTCAATATTAATTTCAAAGAAATCAAGGAAATCAAACCAGGGCATGCTTTGGTGGTAAATAAGGACGGTTCTTACTCAGAAGAAGAAATCATGCCTGCTCGGGAGAAAAAGTCCTGCAGCTTTGAGCGAATTTATTTTTCCAGAGGAACAGATCCAGATATCTATCAGGAGCGAAAAAATCTTGGAAAGGCACTGATCCCTCAAATTCTGAAAGCGATCGATTTTGATTTGAAAAATACCGTTTTCTCCTACATCCCGAATACTGCTGAAACAGCTTTTCTAGGGATGATTGAAGGTTTGGAAGATTATCTTTCTGCAAAACGACGTGAGATTTTTATTGAAGGGAAACCTCATTTGGGTAATTTGGAAGAGTTGCTGAATTTCCGACCAAGAGTAGAGAAGCTGGTTAGTAAAGATGTGAAGCTTCGAACTTTCATCACAAACGACGACGACCGTGACACGATGGTCGCTAATATTTATGACACTACGTATGAAGTGATTAAATCTGGCGTCGATACAGTAGTAGTGATCGATGACAGTATTGTCCGAGGGACTACCTTGGAAAAAAGTATCTTGACCACTTTAGATAAATTAAATCCGAAGCGAATCATCATTGTCTCCTCTGCTCCACAAATCCGATATCCTGATTGTTATGGGATTGATATGTCTAAAATGAAGGAATTCATTGCATTTCGTGCTGCATTAGCTTTGCTCAAAGAGCGAAAAATGGATAATGTCCTAGATCAGGTGTATGAGGCAGCTTCGTCTTCTTCTGATGGGAAAGAGAATTTTGTCAAAGGAGTTTATAATAAGTTTACCCCTGATGAAATTTCAAATAAAATTGCTCAAATCGTGACTTCGGAAGACATCAAAGCCGAAGTGAAGGTGATTTTCCAAACCGTCGAAAATTTGCAAAAATGCATCCCCGATCATACAGGGGACTGGTATTTTACTGGGGATTACCCGACAGAAGGGGGTACTGTGGTGGTGAATAAATCCTTTGTCAACTTTATGGAAGGAAAGACCATCCGAGCCTATTAATATTTCTTCAAAAACGGTGAAATTTCTATTCAAAGCATTCCTTTTTTAAAAGGTTGAATAATTTCAATTACTTGGGATTAATCATGTCCTAGAAAATTCACCTTATCATACCTCCTATCTTTTAAATCACACATCCAATATGTCCATTAACGTCCCTCTTCTGAAGCAAATCTGTGAAATCGCCGGAGCTCCTGGTTTTGAAAAGCGAGTCCGAGATTTCGTCATCGATCAGGTGACACCTCTTGTGGACGAAGTGAAAGTTGATAATCTTGGAAATGTAATTGCCATTAAAAAGGGTGTCCGAAATCCAGACGGCAAACGCGTCATGATCGCTGCCCATATGGATGAGATCGGATTTATAGTGACACATATCGATGAAAACGGCTTTTTGAGATTTCATACGCTGGGAGGATTTGATCCAAAAACTCTGACTGCTCAGCGGGTGATCGTTCATGGAAAAAAGGATTTGGTAGGCGTAATGGGAAGTAAACCGATCCACGTAATGTCTGCCGAAGAGCGAACCGTCCTGCCTAAGACCACTGATTTTTTCATAGACTTGGGGATGTCCAAGGAAGAGGTGGTCAAATGGATTACCATTGGAGATCCAGTGACTCGTGATCGAGAATTGATCGAAATGGGAGATTGTGTGAATTGTAAATCAATTGATAATCGAGTAGCGGTTTTCATTTTGATAGAAACGCTGAAGCAATTGAAAAACCCTGCATACGATGTTTATGCCACTTTCACGGTTCAGGAAGAAGTAGGACTTCGCGGAGCAAACGTTGCGGCACATGGAATTAATCCGGATTTTGGAATTGCCTTGGATACCACGATCGCTTTTGATGTGCCGGGAGCGCAGGCGCATGAGAAAGTAACTGAACTTGGGAAAGGCACTGCCATCAAGATCATGGATGCGATGACGATCTGCGATTACCGGATGGTGGAATTCATGAAACAGACTGCTACCAAGGAGAAAATCACTTGGCAACCTGAAATTCTAACAGCGGGAGGTACCGATACAGCCGGTGTGCAGCGGATGGGCAAGCAAGGAGCTATTGCCGGAGCGATTTCAATTCCGACACGTCATCTTCATCAAGTGATCGAAATGGCACATAAGCAGGATATTGAAGACTCCATAGCATTGCTTAAAGCTTGCCTAGAGCAAATTGATGGCTACGATTGGAAGCATTGAGAACTTTCAATTTTCGACAGTCAGCTAGATAATTTCTGGATAATGCTTGAGGAATCTCGTTCTAAAGCATGGATTTGAATGTTGTGTTTTCTGAAATGATAAGTTTCAGCAGGTTAATTTTTCCTTAAATCTTTTTCATATTGAGGAACCAAATTTATCTCACTATGAAAAAGTTGAAATATTTAATTTTTATAGAACTTGCCATAGTGCTCGTATTTGCATCCTTTATCGATAAGAAAAGTGTAATAACTTTCACTGATAATCAGGAGGAGTCTAAATGGCAAATACTTTTCAATGGCAAAGACCTTTCGGGTTGGATTCCAAAAATCCACCATCATCCTTCCGGTGAAAATTATGCAAATACCTTCCGGGTAAATGATGGGATTTTGGAGGTTAATTATTCTGATTATGGGACTTTTGATAATCGCTATGGGCATCTCTTCTATGAGAAACCATTTTCCTCCTTTCATTTGAGTTGGGAATACCGATTTACGGAAGAATGGCTAGCTGATGCAGCTACCTACACCTATCGGAATAGTGGAGTGATGTTTCACTCGCAATCGCCAGAAAGCATATTGTTGGAGCAGGATTGGCCGATTTCTGTAGAATATCAAATGCTTGCAGAGGAGAAGGAAGGCGTGTCAAGGCCTACAGGTAATATGTGTTCTCCGGGCACTGATGTGGTGTATGAAGGTAAAATTGATCCAAGACATTGCATCGAATCTAGTTCGCCTACTTTCAAATGGGACGAGTGGGTACATGCAGAATTGATTGTTTATGGAGATTCTATCGTCCATCATCTGGTGAATGGGGACACTGTTTTGACTTACTCCTTACCCCAAATCGGTGGAGGAGTAGCTAATCGGTTTGATCCTGCTTTTAAGGTTGATGGTAAACCATTGACTTCCGGTTACATCGGCCTACAAAGTGAAGGGCAGGGAGTACTTTTTAAGGAAATTAAAATTCGGGATCTGAGTAAGTAAGAAAATAGGGGGCTTGGATTGCCTTAAATTCAATACTTAATATTCGTGCTTTCAAAAAACTAAGTTTGGAATAAGGATAAGATTTATAATCTATTCACAGTCAATGATTAATCATTTCTGATTATATTAGATCAGTACCTTTTTGATATCTGTTTTTAAATTTAACCTCAATTCTTATGGAAAGTAAATATGGCTTTGTGAAAATGACCATTGCTGAATTCGGTGCTTGGATCCAGTCTCAACGTATCGCTCGTACCATTCTCACAGTACAGCAGCATCATACTTGGAGTCCAAACTACACACATTTCAATGGGAGTAATCATTTTGAAAGACAGCTGGCGATGAAAAATCACCACGTCAGGAATAATGGCTGGAGTGATATTGGGCAGCATTTTACCAGTTTTCCAGATGGTACGATTGTGACTGGAAGATCACTGGAATCGACCCCTGCCTGTATTTATGGAGCAAATCGAGATTCCATTTGTATAGAACATCTGGGTAATTTTGACATCGATGGAGACACCATGACCAACGCCCATCGCCTTGCTATAATCCAAATGACTGCAGCACTTTGTGATAAATTCAGACTACCGGTGAATACCTTCAGTATCATTTATCATCACTGGTTTGAGTTGAGCACAGGAAAAAGGAATAATGGTACCGGCGGGAATAAATCTTGTCCAGGAACGAATTTCTTTGGTGGAAATAGAGTAGATGATTGCATGAACAATTTTCTCCCAATGGTGGAGCAGCAAATGCAGGGAACTCCAACTCCCCAATTGTCTGTGGATATTGAAAAGTATGTCGCTGTCACTGCCAGTTCACTTAATATCCGGATTTTGCCGAGTGGGTCATCTGCCAGAGCTTCAGATAGGGAAGCTGCACAATTGGGGGCGATACTGAGAGTATATGAGGAATCTAGCGGTTGGCTCAAAATCTCAAACAGTCAATCTCACTGGGTTTATGGAAAATTCACCACTGATGTTCAAAGAGCTACCGTCAACGCTAATGTACTTCGTGTAAGAAGTGGTCCAGGTGCTGAATTCGCAGTCGTCGACAATCTGATGAAATCGGAGGAAGTTTTTATTTCGACTATAAAAGGCGACTGGGCAAAAATCAGTTTGGAAGAAAAATGGCTGAGTAAAAGTTTTTTGGACTTCAACTAGCCTATGCTAGGATAACAACTTTATCTTGGTTCCAAAAATTAGCTTAGAATTCTCAGCTACTGTAATTAGTCCAGAGAGCATAAAGAAACCTCCTCACTGTATAGTAAGGAGGTTTCTCTCTGTTTGGGCGGGTATATCAGGGCAATTCAAGCCTATTTACAGCCACGTGGAAAATGTGGTTTTAGGCTTAACCTGCAGTGGTTGAGTGCGAAAAAATTTCACCCTTAAGATTCACTTACAGCTGTTTATTACCCTCTTAAAGCTTCGCCAAGCTATCTTCCAAAGTCTTGATTTTGGCTTCAGCATCAGTTTGCTTTTTCCGTTCCATTTCGATGACCTGTGGAGGGGCACCAGCTACGAATCGCTCATTGCTAAGCTTCTTCATTACAGAGTTCAAGAATCCTCTCGTGTATTCCAATTCCTTGCTAAGATTTTCTTTTTCCTCTTCCAGATTCACCAAATCACCGGCGGGAATAAAGCATTCGTCAGCCTTCACCACGAAGCTCATCGCATTTTCTACGGCAGTTCCAAAGCTGAAAGATGACAAGTTTGCCAACTTGGTCAACACGGATTCGAATCGCATATAAAGCGCTTCATCTTTAGCATTAATAGTCAAGTCAAGCGATTCCTTGGGAGACATTCCTTTCGAAGCTCGGAAATTCCGGACTTGGGAAACCACCTCAAAAACCTGACTTGCTTCTTCGATGATTTTAGTATCAAACCCCTTTTCTTTTGGCCAAGAAGCCAAAATCAAAGACTCTTCTACTGATCGCTCCTTGATCAAATGCCAGATTTCCTCTGAAATAAATGGCATAAATGGATGGAGAATTCGAAGGATATCTTCAAATAATTTGATTGTGCGATCATAAGTTGCTTGATCGATTGGGTGCTGATATTCCGGCTTGATCATCTCAAGATACCAAGAGCAGAAGTCTCCCCAAATCAATTTGTAAGTAGTCATCAAAGCATCAGAAATTCGAAATTTCTCGAAGTCAGCATTGATTTCGGCTAAGGCCTGGTTGAATCGACTTTCAAACCATGCGATGCTGGACTCATTTGCCGAACCGTCCAGATTTGGATCGATTTCCCAACCTTGAACCAGCCGGAAGGCATTCCAGATTTTATTTGCAAAGTTTCTTCCTTGCTCGACCAGCTTGTCGTCATAAGGCAAATCATTTCCCGCAGGGGAGGAGAAAAGCATTCCCGTACGGACTCCATCTGCACCATATTGAGTAATCAGGTCAAGTGGATCTGGAGAGTTGCCTAAGGATTTGGACATTTTTCGGCCCAGTTTATCTCGTACGATTCCTGTCAGATAGACATTCTTAAAAGGCTTTTCGCCCGTGTATTCATAGCCCGCAATGATCATTCGAGCCACCCAGAAGAACAAGATCTCCGGAGCAGTCACCAAGTCATTGGTAGGATAGTAATAGTTCAGCTCTTCATTTTGCTTTCCGGTGGAAAATACCTCCGTATCAAATACCGATATGGGCCAGAGCCAAGAGCTAAACCAAGTATCCAAGACATCTTCATCTTGGATCAAATCTGCCGCTGAGTAGTTCATCCCAAATTTCTGATTGGCTAGGACTAAAGCTTCTTCTTTGGATTTAGCCACTACATATTCTCCATTTGGCAGGTAGTAGGCAGGAATCTGATGTCCCCACCAGAGTTGGCGGGAAATACACCAGTCACGGACATTTTCCATCCAAGACCGATACATGTTTTTGAACTTCGGGGGATAAAGTTGAATCACATCGTCCATCACAGCAGTCAATGCTGGTTTGGTGATGTCCTCCATTTTGAGGAACCATTGCAAGGAAAGTTTTGGTTCGATGACCGCGTCTGTCCGCTCAGAATGTCCAACATTGGATTTATAGTCTTCGACTTTTTCTAACTGCTCAACTTCTTTCAGTCGCTTTGCAATCATCTTTCGCGCAATGAATCGATCTTCGCCAACAAGGATTTGAGCCTTTTCGTTGAGCGTTCCGTCATCGTTTAGGATGTCGATTACTTCGAGTTTGTGCTTGATTCCAAGTTCATAATCATTGATGTCATGCGCAGGAGTCACTTTCAAGCAACCTGTACCAAACTCCATATCCACATACTCATCTTCGATGATGGGAACGGATCGATTGATCAAAGGAATAATGGCTCTTTTTCCTTTTAGGTGTGTGAATCGAGGATCATTTGGATTAATGCAGATCGCCGAATCGGCCATGATCGTCTCTGGACGGGTAGTGGCGATGGTCAGGAATTGGTCTTCCGCACCTTCGATTTTATAATTGATGTAGTAGAGTTTGGACTGAATTTCTTTGGTGATTACCTCATCGTCAGAAAGCGCAGTTTTTCCCTGCGGATCCCAATTGACCATCCGGATGCCACGGTAGATTTTCCCTTTTTGGTGAAGATCTACGAAAACATCGATCACGGCTTTGCTTAGGCCCGGATCCATGGTGAAAGCTGTCCGATCCCAATCGCAGGAAGCACCGAGTTTCTTTAATTGCTCGAGTATGATTCCGCCGTATTTTTCCTTCCATTCCCAAGCATGCGCAAGGAATTCTTCACGAGTCAGAGATTTCTTATCGATTCCCTGATCCTTGAGCATATTGACCACTTTGGTCTCTGTGGCAATGGAAGCATGATCTGTTCCCGGAACCCAGCAGGCATTTTTCCCTTGCATTCTTGCCCGACGGATCAATACGTCTTGGATGGTATTGTTCAGCATATGGCCCATGTGCAGCACTCCGGTGACATTTGGTGGAGGGATTACAATGGTATAAGGTTCTTTGCTGTGGTCTACTTTGGAAGAAAAAAGCTTGTGCTCCATCCAGTAGTCATACCATTTCGTTTCGGTTGCAATCGGATCGTATTTGCTGGCAATAGACATTCGTCGGGAAGTTTTATTGAAGAGGCAAAAATAGAGGAAAAAGCCTGTTTTGAAGGTATGAATTGCAGAATCCTTTTTTAACCGCAAAGGCCACGAAGGTTTCGCAGAGGGCGCAATGGGGTTTTAAAATTAACAAAGAAGTTGTCTGGCCTCTGCAGAGGCTGGATTTGAATTTTTGGTAGTTGAGGTCTGAGTTTGATCAGCTCTTATCCTCTTGAGTAAAGGCGAGTGGGCTTTTTCTTACAACTCGCGATAGTTACTGATTTGAATTCCCTCGCGCTCTTGGTTGATCGATCCTGCATAGATTAGCTTGAGATCAGTTTCAGGGGCGATTTTCTGGAAATATTTCAAACCTTTGAGGAAATCTGAATGATAGGTTTCCGAAGATTTGATCTCTATTGCGGTCAATTGCCCATCCTTCTCTTGTAGGAGATCTATTTCATTTTGATGATTATCACGCCAATAATATAGGGATGGTTTATTTCCAATATTGAGTTCTTTTTTCATGAGTTCAAGTATGATCATATTCTCAAACAAGGGGCTGCGTGCAAAATGCACATTCATGTCTTCCGTTTTTTTTATACCCAACAAACTGCACGCCACGCCAGTATCGTAGAAATAAACTTTAGAAGATTTTAGAATTCGCTTGTTAAAGTTGCGGTAGTATGAAGGTAGCCTGAAAGCAATAAAGGAAGTTTCTAGAACCGAAAGCCAAGCATTCACCGTTTTCTGATCGATTCCCAATTCATTTGAAAAGTTACTTTGATTGAAGATTTGCCCAACTCTACCTGCTAATAATTGAAGGAATTTTTGAAAATTTCCTAAATCCATGACATTCAAGATCTGTCTCACGTCACGTTCGATATAGGTCTGAATGTAGTTTGGATAGTAGTCGTTAGGTGCTATGTCAAATTGATATTTTCTGGGATATCCACCGTTTACGACTAGTTCTTCCCAAGAAGAAATATTCATATGTGGGGACAGCTCATGCATCGAAAATGGCAGTAAGTTTAGCAAAGCCACCCGACCTGCCAAGGATTGAGTGATTTGGTTTGACAAAAGGAAGTTTTGGGAGCTCGTTAAAATATATTCGCCAGGGATATTCCTATCATCGGTCAATACTTGCAGATAGGAGAATAGTTCGGGTACCCATTGTACTTCATCTATAATTACCCCATTTTGATATGATCTAAGAAAGCCCAAAGGATCTGCTTTGGCAAAGTTCCGAGTTTCCGGCAATTCTAGATTTACATAGGTGTAATCTGGTTTCAATCTTCGGGCAAAAGTTGTTTTTCCTGATTGACGAGGGCCTGTAATGGCTAATAGGGGGAATTTGCTCAAAAGATAAATTGCCTTTTGCTTAATATGTCTATCAAAATAATCCATTTTGTACAAATTAGGAATTGTATTCCAAAAATACACAAAAATAATTCACATAAAAATAGTCAGCTGATAGTGAATTGGTTAAAAAAGTGAATCTGTATACCTGATTGTAACTATCGGGATAAGTAGTCATTTCTCCCATTTTTTGACTGAAAGGAATCAAAGGTTTGAGTTGATTGATCTTTTCAAAAGTAGTTTTCAATACTAGAATTCTCAGGTGAATATTTTTTAATAGGTATACCCGCAATTGCACCAGTAAAAGACAAAAAGAAGCTTAATATGGTAAGCACTTGCATTGCAGGTACTTCTCCCGATCGCTATCTAGACGTCATCGGCCTGCCTCGCCGTGGCGGGCCTGCCCCCCAGTTAAGCAAAGAAAATTAGGTTACTGGCATAATTGCGGATAATCACATTTTTTTAATAAACATGATGTAAATCTAAAATCTGATTTCCAGCCTCCATGCCCTCTGTCTTTTCCTCTGTTTCTACTTGGTTAATACTTAATTGCCTTCACTTCAAAAACTCTATCCTCTTTAGCCAACTTCAAGATAGCCTGCTCGCCAACTTTTTTACCAATCAATATCTTGGCAATTGGAGAGATAAAGGAGAGTTTACTTTTTGCGATATCTGCTTCATCTACGCCCACAAGCTGATAAGTTTGAAATTTTGCGCTGTTTCCGATTTTGAGGGTTACGGTTGCTCCAAATCGGATTTCATCTTCGGGCTGTTCGTTAAGGGCTACAATCTTGGCTGTAGCAATTCGATCTTCCAACAGATAGATTTTCGCTTGGATGAAATTTGAAGCGATACGTTTTTCCTGTTCAGTGGTAGCTTCAATAGCCCCCTTTTCATTGATCAGCGCTTGTTTCTCGGCAAGCAATTCTTCCATTCCATTTAGCGTGACGTAATTGGTCACCCCATTTGGCACTTCCGCTCTTGGTGGGACTAGTGGAGTTTCTTCCTGATCATCTTCTTTTACAAATCCTCTGCTCATGGGATGTTTTGTTTATTTTCTAATGTCAACTAAGTCGAGAAAGGCAATAAAATTTCAGGCTGAATATAAACCCAAATCTATTTTAAGTTAAGATAAAAGGCTCGAAATTCATTCCTAATCAACAAAAAAAATCCCAAGTCTTGATTGGTACAGCTGGCAAAATGACGAACACTATCGAGTTGAAATCTTTTAGAATTACCCTTCTTAAAATAGGCCAGTAGGAATACATTGTAATTGAAAAAAATAGGACAAATCCGTAAGTCAGCGGATACTTTTTGGTCCAAAAAATAGCGCTTTTATTATTGCTTCAAAATTAAAAGGGAAGCCATTTCGGCTTCCCTTTTATTTATCTATCTATCAATTATTTAATTTCCCACATAATTATCCCAGCTTAATTCTGCCTGTGGATGAGGGAATTGGGTAAATATAGCCCCTTTATCATAACTGGTAGGAATCTGGTTTAGGCGATCGTATCTGCGTGCATCAATCCAGCGATGACCCCAAGGTTCAGCCCAAAGCGAGTATCTTCTCTGGTATAGAATCTCATTGATCAGTGCTGCCTGAGTGGTAGCTCCTGTGTAGGCTCCGATGCCTGCTGCAGTTCGGATGATATTGATTGCTGCTACTGCATCTGTTGCCTGATTCAGGTTAGCGTGAGCCTCGGCTTTCAACAAGATCAATTCTTCATTTCTAATGAAAGGAATAGGAGTGGTATTGTTCACCCATCTGGCGTCTTGATGTGTACCTACCAGTGCTCCTGCATCGGTCGTGACAGTTACCGGGTTGGTTCGTTTCAAAAATTTATTTTGAACTCGAAGATCTCCGGGAGTTGCATCGTCCAGCACGGATGGATGTACTACTACGATGGTATTTATAGCAGCATTTGGCACATAGAAAAGCGGGTTAAAGATGTCTGGAGCGGCACCATAAGGATGCGCAGGTCCTCTTCTCAAGTCACCATTCAAGTTCATAAATGAAGCATCCAAAGCAGTCAATACTCCGGGCCAATCTTTCCGGTAGGCATTAAGACGGGCCGTAATTGCCCGATTGACTTGCTGAAGGCCTGCAATAGTATTGAAACCAGTAAATCCACTCGTCAATTTGAAAGGAAAATTACCAGTGCCTGAGCTTCCCAAAGCTTGAAATCCCTCATCAAGAATTATCTTGATTTGATCCAGCGCTTGTTCGTAAGGAACAAATGGTCCTGGGTTAAGTGGATCTGCGACATCCATTCGGATTCCATTTTGGTAGACAAAGTTAGCCGGTATCATAAATTGATAGCCTTGAATCGTCTTTGCAAATCCAACAACAGCACTTTTTTGGGCATCGGTAATATTGACAGTGTTTGCCGCCGCCAATTGAAGTACATCCGCTTGTTTGATCGCTTGGTAAGGTGATGCCCATGAGCCACCACCTGTGTTTCCAAACCCGAAATAAGAGCGATCTGGAACTCTTCCATTTTGGCCGAGCCAATCTGTTTGAAAGCGAGGATCAGAGGCATTTAAATACCATACTTCACGTCCGAATGTGTTCCATGCTTGAGAAATGTTAGTGACATATCCTCGATGTCTTGATTCAAGTCCTGTTACCAAGAATTGAATCTGTTGCGAAGTTGCATTATTTGCAATGCTTCCCACGGAAGGGTTATTTGGATCTTGGATATCATCCAATTGTAGCGGATTGCAACCGAAAGCCAAACCGGCTGTAATCAGCATAAATCCTAAGTTTTTAGCTATATTTTTCATAGTTAGGCCGATTAAAAGTCAATAGTTATGTGGAAGAAAATCCTTCTTGGAGTAGGGTATGGCGCAATATCCACGTTGTTCTGCACCGCCTGAGCTCCAAAAGTGGAGGTTTCAGGATCGTAGCCTTTATAGTTTGTGAAGAGAAATGCGTTATTTACAGAGGAACCTACACGCATATTTTGAACGGTATTTCCAAATAAGTTAGAAATGGTCGTTCTAGGGACAGTGTAATACAATCCGATTTCTCTGATTTTCACAAACGTGGCATCCTGAACCCATCTTCCTGCATTATTGAATGGTGCTGGCTCTCGCTGGCGACCATTTGGAATTCCGTCTCCGTTATCATCACCAAACCAGCCATTGGTAGTTCCGCCTCCATCAGTCAAGAAAGAGGTCAAATTGATGTTGTCACCGCCCTGTCTCCAATCCACTAAGAACGAGAACTCCAATCCTTTGAAAATATTAAAGGAGTTGTAGAAAGACAGGTTAAAGTCAGGCTGAGCATTTCCCCAAACTGTAAATCCACCTGGAATAGTTGGGTCTGCAGGGGAGCCCACAATAGTTGTAGGAGAATAGCCTTCGGCATAAAGGAAAGTACCTAGACCGGAACCGAAACCACCTGACAAATAGGTTGGGATCCCTAGTCTGGTCATTTGGATATCGTTCTGCCAGTATAGGATTCTAGAGAACCAACGGAAATTTGATTTCTCCACAACATTTCCAGAAAGTCCCAATTCCAATCCTTTATTCTGAAGTTCTGCTTCATTACTTGGTGTAGTGTTTACACCGGTTGATGGCGCAAGATTCAGGTTTTGTAAGTTATTTTGGGTGTTTTTGATGTAGTAGGTTGCCTCCAAACTTATTCTATTATTGAAGAATCCTGCGTCAATACCAAATTCTAATTCTGTAGCGGTCTCTGGCTGAATTAGAGTGTTACCAATCGAAGTCGAAACGGTAGAACCTAGTAGCCCACCGATATTCGTCCCTCCAAGTGGAGTGAATGTAGCACCGAAAGCGACAGGTCCAGCTGTTTCGCCATAAGCGATTCTAGGCTTAAGTTGGCTGATTACTGAACTGCTCCAAAAATCAAAATTTGTCAAATTGATGGCCATACTTGCTCTAGGAAACGCATAGAATTTGTTAGAATCACCGTTAAGTGTTGACTTATCCCATCTGATACCCAATGTTCCGATGATTTTGTCTTCGAAATTAGCCTCTTGCTGAAGGAATATTCCAGCTTCCTGAATTCTGGTCTTAAACTGGCCATTGATTTCCTGAATATTTGCCTGTTGAAGGTTTTTCTGTCCAGGGACTAAGCCTCTACCTCTGTTGAATAAAGAGCTATCATCAAAATCCAATCTTACTAATCCTGCCTGAGAGTTCATGTTTACCTTTCCAAGATTCCAGTTGTAAACCAGAGCTGCCTGAAAATTGGTATTGAAACTTTCCTGCTTACCTACTAAGATATCTCCAGGATTAGCCTGTCCGCTTTGGAACTGTAAAAACTCAGGAAGATATACCTCAGATGAGTTTTGAAGAAAATCCAAACCTCCGGATATCGTTGCTTTTAAGAAACTATTTTGGGTTTTTAGAAGGTCTAACTCTAAGGTAAATGCCTGAATGAAGCGATTAACCTGAGAATTGTTTTGACCATTATCTGTCACTGAAACAGGATTTTCTGAGAAATAAGGATTAACTGGATAGCTCCCATCTTCTCTTTGACGAAGATCGTAGTAATTAGGAACATATGCGATGCTATAGCCAATACTTGCTCCAGAGTTATTCTGGTTTCCGGTAAATCCTCTATCCGTATTCGATCGGATATAATTTGAAGATACACCCAGTTTGATTTTATCAGTGATTTTATGATCTACATTCGCTCGAATCGAATAACGCTCAAAACCGGTATTTTTTACAGTTCCGTCCTCATTTGTGATGTTTCCAGAAATAAAGAATTTAGTCTTCGCCGTACCGCCTGATACATTGATTCGGGTGTTTAGAAGGAGTGCGTTGTTGTTATAGAAGTAGTCTTCATAATCAATAAAGTTTCCACTTGCTTGCGCAGCTCGGAATCGCTCTAATTCTACGGGTCTTCTGGATTCAGGAAAGAAGAAGTTGATTTTATCCTCACTCCATTCATCCACGCCTAGGAGTCTCAGTGGCTTAGCAAAACCTACATCTTGAGATATGGAAACGTTAGTTCGACCCTCTTTACCTCGTTTGGTAGTGATGATGATTACGCCAGCATTGGCTCGCGTTCCATAGATTGCAGCAGCAGATGGTCCTTTCAGAATTTCGATGTTTTCAATATCAGCAGGGTTGATATCAGCTAATCGATTGGCTCCGTCATCTTGATTGGAACCGCCAGCACCAGATACCGTGGCGCGACCAGTTCGTTGCGAAGCATTATTAATGTAGACGCCATCTACGATGATCAGTGGCTGAGAAGCACCCTGTAAACTTGAAATACCTCGTAATTGAATTGAGATACCTCCTCCTGGGGCTCCACCGTTGGATCGAATCGTAGCTCCTGCGACTTTACCATACAGCGCACCGTCTGTAGTTTGGATGGTCGTAGTTCCTGTGAGGTCTCTTGCTGAGACAGAGGACACAGCATTTGCTAGATTACTACGCTTTACCGAAGACGCAAGACCAGTTACGATTACTTCTTCTAGGTTGGTTGCATCCTGCTTCAGCTGAATGTTCAGGGTACTCAGAGACGGACTGACCATGATGGTCTGGGAAAGATATCCGATTGAGGAGAATACCACTTCTCTTTGATCTGAGCCGGGAAGATTTAGCATGTAGTTACCATCAAGATCTGTGATAGCTCCGCTTGTTGTTCCTTTCAGAATAATACTCGCCCCAATTAAGGGTTCGCCTGTCCGCTCATCGGACACGTTGCCTGACACAGTATACTGTGCCCAAGCCCAACCTACTGAGAGCCACATGAAGGCCACAGTAGTCAGAAATTTGTAAATTTTTGACATAGGAAATTTGGTTAGATATAACCTTTAATTTCATCACTTTTATTTTCTGAACGAAGGAAAAGTAGTTTATACTAAAGATAATTTATATGAACGGCAAATTGAACTAAAAATGAAAGCTTTTCATAAAAAAATATTATTATTTCCATAAAAAAAGGTGATATATCATCACCTTTTTTTTGTTTTATTCTCTAAATCGGTAATTATTTAATCATCGGTAATACAATCCTACTCAGACTTTTTCCGCCATGATGGATAGAATTGGTTGCAATGACGCCTTCAGTTTCATCGTAAGTATTCCCGCCAGTATTCATATTTCGGTCAAATCTCGGGAAATTAGAGCTGCTGATTTCGATTCTGATTTGATGGCCTTTGGCAAAGAAATTAGAAGTACTCATAGGTGTCATTTTGACTTCATAGACATTTCCATCTTCCATCCAGACTTCTTTTTCATAGCCTTCTCGATAGCGAACTCGCTGAATAGTTTCATCTAGATTATAAGCTTTACCATCTGGATGAACATCGATCAGTTTGATGGTGATATCGGTATCCTTAGCATCTGAAGAGAGGTAGAGATAAGATTCGATGAAACCCGAAACTTCAACGCCTTCTTCTAATACATCTGAAGTGTAGACCAAGATGTCATTTCGCATTTCCATTTCGCTTTGGTCAAAAGATCCGCCTGTTACTGCGTTTCCAGTGCAGCAGACATTTCCTCCATTGGATTCCACAGGATTCATTGGATCATATTTGAACGTATCTGGATTGTCTTTTCTAGGTTTTTTTGAAGTGAGTTTTCCAGTACCAAGTCTAGTGTTTGCTTTACCATCAGATTCCAAATACATAGTGGTCATCACTGCTTCTGCAGGAGGCCAGACGTCGGAACTTTGCCACTCATTCGAGCCCATAGTATAATATTGGACTTTTGGCAATTCAGATACTAGCTCCGATGATTCGCCCTTCAACCACTTGTCAAACCATGCCGTGATCATCTCATCATAGTTTAATCGTGCATCACCCACACTCAAGTCACCCACTTTTGTGTCTTCTGTGGCCCTAGTATATGAGCAATGAAGCACTGGAGCGATGACTAAATACTGGTTGTTTCTTGCCATTTCGGAGACTGCGTTCTGTCTCACATGATTATAAAGTGCGATGTTTGGTCCAGCCGATACGTCAAACCAAGAAACAAACCAAAAGCTTGGCTTATCAAACGGCTGCTTATCATGATATAAACCACCATTAAACCATTTTGGGTCATTTGGCTTTCTAGTGATCATTTCCTCATAGATTCCTTTTGGGCCGTTAGCAGCCTTAATGATATCCTGCACCGGTAAGTGACTCAAAGCGGCTTTGGAGTCAATTCTTGGATACTCAGGTGACATATCATAGAAGCGCTGAAGTCGCAATAAATCTTCTTGGCCGATTCCTTTTGGAAGTTTTGGTGCCATAGGATCGTGCTGCACACTATAGAGCCAATTGGTGAAAAGCATCTGACCGGCACCACCTCGGTACCAGTTACCCTGCTCCCAGAAGTCACCGATTTTACCCACACCTGCTCCAAAGCCCTGAGGCACTAAAGCTGCCAAGGCTGGATGGTCTAGCGAAGCTACGGCCATCTGCCACTCCGCTGTGGAGGAACAGCCGAGTGTCCCAACTTTGCCATTTGACCAAGCCTGTTTCGCCATCCAATCGACCGCATCGTAGCCATCCGTAAGTGGAGTACCCAGAATATCCCATTCTCCTTCGGAAAAATACCGACCTCGTTCATTTTGAACTACATAAGCGTAGCCTTTTTTGATCCAGGAAAGCGCGGTTTCCATGGTTCTTGTATTCATTTCCCCATTTCCCCACGTGTTGAAATTATAGGGTGTTCTTGAAAAAACGATTGGTACTTTTTCGTCTCCTTTTGGTCGGTAGATGTCGGTGGCTAATCTGACTCCATCTCGCATAGGCATCATGACCTTTTGGTCAATAATTCCTACCTCATCGAGCTGTTCGAGAATAGATTTTTCTTGGGCCCACGCCGAGACGCACACAAAGCTCAAAACGAAAAATCCTAAAATTCTTAAATTATGTTTCATTGGAAATAAATTAGGTTACAATTCAAGTTAAGAATGAAGACTAACATTCAATATTTATTTTTTTGGAATGGAAACTCAAGGAGTTAAATGGCATTGGCCTGAGTATGATTGTTTTTTGATTGATAATCTATTTTTCAATTGGAGCAAATTCAGAATTGAATTCAAGCTCATTTCAGTTATTCCTTTTGTTTTACTTTTGAAGTCCTAAATTTGCCCTTTCAAGAATCAGTTATATGACCGATAATCCATTGAACCCCCTAAATACTTGGGTGGAACTTCCAAAGAACTCAGATTTTACGATTTACAATCTGCCTTTTGGAGTTTTTAAAAATAAAAAACTTAGTCCAAGAATTGGTGTGGCCATTGGCGACAAGATTGTAGATCTAAGCATCCTAGATCAAGAAGGGTTTTTTGCTAGCCTATTTTTGCCAGAGGGGCTATTTTTAACAGAATCATTAAATGAGATGATTGCTTTAGGGAAAGTGCAAACCCGAAAAATCCGTGAGCGAGTACAGCATTTGCTTTTAGCAGAAAATGAAGAACTTCGAGATCATTCGATCCGTGGCAAAGTGATGGTCAACCGGAAAGAAGCGGAGATGCTGTTACCGGTTAAGATTGGAGATTACACAGATTTCTACAGTAGTATAGAGCATGCCACCAATGTAGGTGCGATGTTTCGGGATCCGGAAAATGCGCTCTTGCCAAACTGGAAACATCTACCTGTAGGCTATCATGGTCGGGCATCTTCGATTATTCCTTCGGGAGTACCGATCAATCGCCCAAAAGGACAATTCAAAGATGCTGACATGGAAAAACCGGCTTTTGGACCAAGTCGAAGATTGGATTTTGAATTGGAACTGGCCTTCATCACAGGTAAGCAGACCAAACTGGGAGACTCCATATCTACTTCAGAAGCAGAGGATTATATCTTTGGATTTGTGCTTTTCAATGACTGGTCTGCTCGAGACATTCAGGCTTGGGAATATGTTCCACTAGGTCCCTTCCTAGGGAAAAGCTTTGCCTCATCGATTTCCCCTTGGGTAGTGACTATTGAGGCTTTGGAGCAATTTCGAATAGAAGGACCTGTGCAAGAGCCTGAGGTTCTCGACTATTTGAAATACGATCGGCCAGGTAATTTTGACTTGAAATTGGAAGTATATATCCAGCCAGAAGGACAAAAGGCATCCAAGGTGACTACTTCAAATTTCAAATACATGTACTGGAATGTCGCACAGCAACTGGCGCATCACACCGTCAATGGATGTAATATCAATGTAGGCGATATGATGGCTTCAGGTACAATTTCAGGAAAAGAGGAGACTTCCTACGGTTCCATGCTTGAGCTTTCCTGGAAAGGAACTAAGGCGGTGAAGTTAGAAACTGGAGAGGAACGCAAATTCATCGAAGATGGGGATACCGTAATCATGAAAGGATTTGGTGAAAAGAACGGGGTTCGAGTAGGATTTGGAGAAGTCAGCGCTAAAGTTTTACCTGCTAAATAAATCTGATATATATAATGAATAGCCTTGGGAGTTTCTCAAGGCTATTTTTTTTTCAAAGATGACTAGTTTGATTTGTATGAAAATGGGTGTGGGATACCTCAAAAAATTTATTTCAATCAGATAAAATCAAAAAATAATAATTTTTTATCTACTTATTATTATATTTAATTCATTGATTTTCAACAATTTGTAAAATTAGTTTAACTAATGCTTTTAGGTTTCCTTAGATGGAAAAGTGCTAGTCTCCATTTTTTCAGGAGATTTTGAATACCGTTTTTTCTTTTGTACAAAATTCTTCAATCACAATCTATCATGGCTAAAATCAGAAATTTATCCATTAGCACCCCACTACTTTTTGCATTCCCCTTGAAAAGTGAATGGGCAGTGAATCCAATAGATCTTAATGCTCCTATAAATTCAGGAGGTTGGGAAGACTCAGGGCAACTTAAATTTTCAAGGGGATTTGTGCTGGCAAAGAATGATGCCAGATTTTTGTACCTGGCACTCGATGTCTTGGATGACACCGGTAACGACAGCAGTACAAATGACTATTTTTGGTTGTCTTTTGATTCAAATCGAGATCGAACCATCACTGCTAATGTGGACATAAATTATGGCCTCTATCCTGGCCAACCCAATAAACTTGGGAAACAGAAATATTTGGGTCCGGGGAAATGGACTGGGTTATTGCCTGATCCATCCTTATCTGAGGTTGTTCAGGAATTTGGGGCAAGTCCTAATTCCAGTGCTTCGCATCGCATCTGGAAGTTCAGGATTGACCTCAATGAAATCAATGTGGCACTCTCGTGGCCTTTGAGTACACCTTATACCTATTTTGGATTCCGTGTTCGATCTAGCAATCCAGCATTTACCACTGACTTTCCAGGGGATTTTTATAGGGACTTTGCAAAGCTACGGCAATTGATTCTTTCAAGAAAGCCTGTAATCTCACCTTCACTTTTGGGGCCTATTGTAGGAAGTGTAGGCTTCATCCCGACTACAAAAATATCAAGCTCTGGACGAGCTACCACAGACCCAGGATATTATGTTGAAGTACAAAATGCAGCTTTTGGAGGTACTTTAAATCTTATCGGTAATAGGGTAAAGCTTCAGAGTCTTTATACGAGTGGCATTGTGAAATATCGAGTAGAAATTGCTGGTTCTGGAGCCTCATTTTCAAGGCTTATCTCGAACTGGTCCAACTATCGATGGAACGGTTCCACCTATTTATTAGAGTCATTTTCACCATCAAGCTTAGGATTTTATGCATTGACTGACCCGTCATTAGATTATTCTATCGACGATTTATTGATTCAATTTCCGACAACAGCACTCCTTCCCGGTCTTTATCAAATCAAAGTAACTTTCTATCAGCGGGTTGGATTTATTGATGTTCCAAGAGATTCTCAAATCCTTCAATTATTTATCGATAACCATGTGCCAGCTACGATAATTGAAAGCATTCGGCATGGTTCAAATGAGGTTTCCGCCTGTGCAATAGAAACTATCGGCGCTGCTCCTGATGGTCTGAATTTTAGAATCACAGCTGATGATCCCGAGGGGAATTTGTTAGGAGTTTCATTTTATGCTACCTATGGTGAAGGACAATCTGTTGGTGTATTCAGTGAAAGCTATACACCTGCAATGGGGAATTGGGGTGGTTTTGCAAATAGATTAGTGCCAAATACCGGGAATTGGCGACCACCTCAATCCTGCGCCTATAGCTTTATTTTAGTTGCAACTGCACGAACTACCGATGGCTACCGCTGGGTAGGGAGAAATCAGACGCATCGGAATCTGACGCTTTTGCTATAACGAAGAAAATCGATTTAAATTCAGAAACCACTGCCAAGCTTTGGCAGTGGTTTTTTGGTTACAAAGTAATTCGTAATTGTAATGATGATCCTTATTTTTTCAGACCTTGAACCTTGTCCACTACGATTGAGCATTAAAAATTACTCCGATCCTCCTTTCCCAAAAATCTTATAGAGCAAATAGCCTATCCCAATCAGAAAATGTAGGATCAGAACGGTAAGGATGATATAAATCGCTGAGTCTGACATGTTCCATTAAGATAGAAAACCAGTTTTAAATTTCCATGAATTTGTCTTAAAATCAAAAAAAACCAACCGTTTCCGGTTGGTTTCATACACGCTAAAATGCTTAGTAAGTAATTACTTAAAGCCAATTTCAATCAAACCGTTATGGCTGATTTTGATTGCTTCCATCGGATCAAGTCCGAAAGTCTGATCTTGCTCTACGAGGTAATATTCCATGCCTGATTTTTCCTTGTCTGCCAAGATTCGCTTGAAATCGATCGAGCCTGTTCCTACTGGAGCAAATTCACCTGCAGCGTTCATATCTTTTACATGCCAAGCTTTGAATCTTCCTGGGTACTTTTCAAAGTAAACCAATGGGTCTGCCCCAGCTTTGGTTACCCAGAATAAATCCATTTGGAAGTTGACTTGAGTAGGATCTGTATTTTCCAAGATATAATCTGCTAAAATAGTCCCGTCTGCCATAGGCTTGAACTCGAAATCATGATTATGATACAATAACTTCAAGCCTGCAGCGCTACATTTTTCTCCTAGAGTTTTTAAAATTGCCAACAATTCTTCCTTGGTTCCTTTCATTCCCATTCCTTCGGGACCAAAGGTAAACATGCCCATAGGAGGAACTGGGATTACAAAATAGCTGATTCCGGCTGCCTTAGCGTCAGCGATCAATTGATCTGCATTTTCCATGGTTACCATTCCCATGTGGGCACTCATTGCGGTAAGTCCAAGCGACTCAAGATAGGCCTTGAAATCAGCAGGTGCCATTCCGTAGAATAATCCATTGTCATAATTGGCAGTCTCCACATAGGCATAGCCTGCATCAGCCACAGCTTGAAGTGTGGCTTTTGGATCCACAGCCATGGAGTCTCGGAGGGTGTAAAGTGCGAGACCACCGGATCGTGCAACTTGAGTTTCGGTGACTTCCGTGATTTCTTCAGTTTCTGTTTTTGGATCGCATGCGACAAATCCAATTGCCAGTAATGCGATCAGGAATAGGTTAGATAAGCGTATTTTCTTCATTTGTAGGGTTGAGTATATTTATCCGTGAAGATAAGGAAATGAGACTGAAAATTTAAATAGCTAGAATAAGAAGGAGGTTTTTGAGGCGATAATGTGGAATTGGTTATTCCGTATAATTCGTCTTCTTTAGCACCCTTTTTACCAACGGGCCAATAGTTAATCCCTGAGCGATAATGGAGAATACCACGATCACATACGTAACCGTGAGGAAAAGTTCACGCTCCATCTGGGGCTCGAGGGAAAGTGCCAAAGCAATGGAAATCCCGCCTCGAATTCCTCCCCAAGTCATAATCAGATTGGTTTTTGGGATAAACTCCAGCTTCTTTTTAAATAGTGCAACGGGGCCAGCAAGTGCTAAATATCTGGCGAGAAGAGCCACGGGGATCGCTAGTAAACCAAAAATCAGGTAGTTGGGATTCAACGAAATGATCAATAATTCCAGCCCTATCAGTACGAAAAGCAGGGCGTTGAGCAATACATCGATTAATTCCCAAAACTTGTCGACATAGTTATGCGTGTTTGCTGACCAGGCGATTTCCGGGGATTTATTCCCGATGAAAATACCCGCGACTACCACTGCCAAAGGCCCCGAAACATGTAAATAGTGAGCCAAGGCTGAAATTCCCATCACCAAAGCCAAGGTGATCATCACCTCTGTTTCGAAATTATCGATGACTTTCATCAATCTGAAAGCGAGCCATCCCGCAATTAAGCCGAGGACAATTCCTCCGATGACTTCCTCGATAAATAACAAACCGACATCGCCAAAACTCATGGAATCCAAGCCTTGCTGGGCAATTTTGAAAATCACAATAAAAACTACGACACCGACACCATCATTAAAAAGTGACTCGCCAACGATCTTGGTCTCCAGTTTTTTGGGAGCATTGGCATCTTTCAAAATACCCAATACGGCAATCGGGTCAGTAGGGGAGATCAGCGCACCAAAAAGCAAACAGTAGAGGTAATCGATCGGATAGTTGAAGGCCAAAAACAGGTAATACATCATCGTCCCAATCAGAAAAGTAGAAATCACGATGCCAATGGTAGCAAAAAGTGCAATGGGTCCTTTTTGTCTTCTGAGTGCATCCAACTTAGTATGAAGGGCTCCTGCAAAGAGCAAAAAACTCAGCATCACATCGAGCAGTACTGTTTCAAAATCGATAGATTCAATCAATAAATTGGCTTCCTCCATGATGTAGGGATTGAAAGTCCCCAGGATATTGAGCACCACCGTGAACGCAATCGCAATAATCATCAGTCCAATCGTGAAAGGAAGTTTGAGAAATCGGGTATTAATAAAAGCAAAGCCTGCCGAGAGAATAATCAGGATGGTAATGATATTAAAAATGCTCATGGGTTGGGATGTGGGGTTTTTGGCAAAATACAACCGATTTGGTAAAAGTTGGAAGAATTGAGTAGTAAAAAGTGGAATTGAATGACGTACTGTACCTACTTGAAATAAGTAATTTCAATCGAATGAACTTCAAAAAGGTAGTTTTCCTCTTATTCTTCCTTAAATGAAATTCTATATATTGAAGCGATTTTTCACCCCAAATCCGTTCGGTCAAATGAATAAGAAACAGATCTTTGCAAGCCTCTTATTTGTGTTGTTAAGTTTGCCCGCTTTCTCCCAAAATCTTTTGATCAAAGGAGGTTGGGTGTTTGATACCGAAAGCAAAAGCTTCCAGAAGAATTCGGGCGTTTATGTGAAGGATGGACTTTTTGTAAATGTTCAGGAAGTGTCTTCAGATTGGGAAGAATTGATCCTGACTGAGGAGGATTACATGCTGCCCGGATTGATTGATTTGCATGCGCACTATCGGGTCAGCTATGCTAACAAAGCCTATGATGATACGGTGGCTATGCCCAAGATTTTTCTGGCAAATGGCATCACCAGTACTTTCCCGGCGGGAGAAATTGAACCTGAGAAGATGTGGGATTTGCAAGAGCAAATAGATTCAGATAAAAGACCTGGCCCCAGAATTCTGCACTCAGGGCCTTATTATGGTTCGGCGGCGCCTGATTGGAATCCTGAAATTTCCGAGCAGGAAATCCGAGATCGGGTGGATTATTGGGTGGCTCGTGGAGCATTGGGGTTTAAAACCAAAGGGATCACAAAAGAGCATCTCCCAATTCTGATCGATCAGGCTCACACCCATAATATGACGGTTACAGGACATTTGAATTCTGGATTTCGAAATTCTGTGAATCCACAGGAAGCACTTGAAATGGGGATAGATCGAATCGAACATTTCCTTGGAGGCAAACTCTTATCGGATTCAATTGATGCCTATCAAAGTTTGAAACGGCTTGATCCTGCTGATCCAAGATTGGAGGAGATCATTCAATTGTATATTAAAAAAGGAGCTTATTTTGATGCCACTTTGGGGACTTATGGGGCCATAGGAATGGTAGATTCTCCGATTTTTGAGGATTGGGCAGATGAAAATCAATATTTAACGCCATTCTCTCGCAAGCTGGTGGAGGGGATAAAATCATCTTCGTTCAATGAGCTTTGTGCCTTGATCTACCCAGTAAAACAAGGGACACTCCTGCGCTATTACCAAGCTGGCGGACTGATTACTGTGGGTACGGATCGACCCTTATTATTGGATAATTATTTGGGAGCTGGAATTGGCGGGTTTTTTATCCATCGGGAAATGGCAGCCATGGTAGAAATTGGAATTCCAGCAGCCGAAGTCCTATACTTCGCCACCCAACAAAATGCGGAGGCTTTTCGAATTGCTGACCGAGCTGGAAGCATCAGCCCTGGGAAATGGGGTGATGCAATGATTATCAAAGGAAATCCACTAGAAGATATCAACCGAACCCGATTTGTTCATACAGTGGTCAAAGCCGGGAAAGTGTTTGATTCTAAAACCTTGCTGGATGCAGCTAAAGGGAAGTTGGGGCCGGAGAATTAATAATAGTAGGAGAAAAACTAAATTACTTTTAGCCAATGCTGAGGCAGTAATTTAGTTTTTCACAAATGTTAAATAGTCTGTTCCGTCATTTCCATCACTGATATCAATTAATTCAATTTTGGTAGATGTCTGTGAAACAATATCCCAGTCTTCATTTAGGTCTTCAAAATCATTAGTAAGATTAAAATTGATGTTGAAATCCAAATCATCCTTACTATCATCATCACTATCACTATCTGTAACACTCCAAGTGCCATCATAATTATTTGCCCCATTATTGGCATTCAGAACGCCAGAGCTATTAAAAGTAAAGTTGTAACCAGTAAAATGATTCGTCTCATCAGTTCCTGAATCTATAAAACTAGTTATTCTCCAAGTTCCTGAATTGATGTTTTTCTGAATCTCGTTTTGAATAGATAAATCGTTTGGACTACCATTTTCTGAAATACAAGAATAAACAAACAGACTGATTCCGAAAATGACTAGAATTGGTAGATTAATTTTCTTTGTCTTCATAATCCATATCATTTAGAAGGGGTAGTGTTTTTTTTAACGTCAAAGCCAGCCTCGCTGTTGTATGATGAATCCAACTTATTTGTTGTCAGATATTTATCTCGAGTAGTTGATCAAATGGAAAAAGTAATCTTTGTTTTTATGGGAAGAATCATTCCCCTTTCACATACTTTCGCCAGTTATGTTCTTCTTTAAATCCCAGCACTTCCTTGATTTTTAGATTTGAAAATAAGGCTTCATGTTCCTCTAATTCGCGGGTAATTGGCACACCGGGGAAAAACGTTTCCGCCAATTCTTTGCTTGGGATAATCGCACCATTGTGATCGTTTCCAGCATTGAAAATCTGAAAACCGAGGTCATTTTTCTGCAAACATAAATCCACAATCTGTCCCAGATCCCGTGCGTCAATATAGCAGAATGCGTTCCTGCGCCGTACTTCAGGGTTTTTGAAATAATGCGGAAACAGCTCAGCGTATTCGTGTGGCTCAATCACATTTCCGATCCGAAGGGCATAAATATCAACTCCTGAGCGTCGCTGAAAACTGCGTGCTGTCTTCTCATTCACCACCTTAGAAAGTCCATAGCTATCCATGGGATCCACATCATATTCTTCGTCTAAAGGCAGCGAATGGGGATCGGTTTTGCCATCTGAAAAACAGATCCCGTAAGTGGTCTCAGACGAAGCAATAATAATCTTCTTGATTCCAAGCTTCACAGCCGCTTCAATCACATTGTAGGTACCGATGGTATTGACTCGGAAAGTTTCATTATCCGGATTGATTAAGATCCTGGCCACCGCAGCAAAATGAATTACCGCATCAAATTTGGGTACGCCAGTTCCGGGTTCCAGTTCATCAAATCCAGCATAGGAACTCATCGCATTAAACATTTGGCCGGAATCCGTAATGTCCGCGATGAGATTATCCACTCCGGGATGATTTAAAGGCTTTAAGTCTACATTCATCACGCGATGTCCCTGTGCTATAAGGTAGGGGATTACGTGCTTGCCTGCTTTTCCTGATCCTCCGGTAAAGAATATTCGCTTTTTAGTCATGAATTCTACTGTTTGATGTTGATTATAATTGGTGGTAGGTCTAAATATGAGTGCGGTATTTTTCTGATCACCTCAAATCCCAAACTCTAAGATAAGGATAATGGGCAACTAGGTTTGGCGAGACTGCAAACCGAATTTTGGTAGCGGGAAGGAATGTCGCTGGATTGCTTTTATCATTAAAAGAGACTGAATCTTTCTTATATGATTTGTTATTTAGGCGTTTTAACCCGCTAGAAGGAAGATGGTGTAACATTTTTCACCTTGAATATCACTCTTCTTCCGGAATAGCCATCGTGTGATTCCCCACCAAAAGGCATTTTCCATCTACTTCTACATATGTCCGCATAAAGTGATACTTGGTAGGTATAGGACCTCGATCGACCATAGTAATACCCGTAACGATGGCAGTTTTGCCGGTAATCGCCACCTTCACTTCGCTTTGAATTCTGGATTTTGTATCGCTCATGCCAGTCGCTTTCTGGGTTTTGGCTCGCGCCACGACAGCCATTTTATTATCTGTCATGGAAGCATGATTGTGGATCCAGACAAACTCTTTACCTAAAATAGATTCCATAAAATCTGGATCAGGATGAAGATTTGCTTCTTCCCATTTGGCATCCAATGCCTTGATGCTTTCGGCCGTCATGCAGGTTTGCTGGGCTGCCGCAGAGAAAAAGGTAAGAAGGCCGAATAGGAATACTAGCGTGAATGATTTCATAGCAATAGGGGTTGTGGGTTTCAGACAGGTTAATTTAGGCAAATTAAAGGGGCTTATTTTTTCGATTCTTTCAATCCAATTTTATTCCTACAAAGTTTTGAACGCGTAAACTTTTGACTTTGCCAGCCTCTATCCTGAAATTAAAAAGCCCTCCGTCATCCGTGCTGAAAAATGTAGAGTCGTTTTCTGGTATAATATATTCCAGCTCTTCTGAAAATTCAGCATTGATTTCTAAGCCATTTTTCGAGACAGAAATTACCACTTCTCCAAGTTCAGGAATTCGATATATCCCTGCATAAATCTGCCGCTCTTCCTCCGTCATCGCCTGTACCTTTCTTCGATTTGGAGATATTCCCGGCAAGTCATATTCCGCAGCGATACTCAATAGGATTTCTTGCATAATACTTCCATTGTCCGAATTGACCATGATCACTACTGCATAAGGCGAGTCTTTCCACGCAATCATATTGGCTCGAAAGCCTTCGTCTGCGCCTGAATGTCCGAAGTTAAACTCAGAAACTCCTGGTCCTAACCCGTACTCATTCATTCCTGCGGTAAGCATTTCATTTACAGTGCTGGATTTTAGCAGGCCATCCTTTTTACTTTGATAGATTTGCTGAATTTCCTTTGCCCACAGGATCAATTGAGATGGAGTAGTCCAAAGTCCAGCTGCTGCCATTTCAGGATAGATTGGCCATTTCCCTTCTACCTCAGTGCCATCGCCTCGATAGCCCGTAGCGGCGATAGCATGGTATTTTTCCGGAAGTGGATTTTCAAAAGTGCTTGAAATCATGCCTAGCGGCCCTAATACATTTTTTTGCATGAGCTCAGGAAAGGATGAACCTTCCAGATCAGAAATCATCAATTGCATGATGGTGTAGCCTCCTCCAGAATACATCCAACTCTCACCGGGTTTTTTATAGACCCGAACGGAATCCGTATTTCCTTTTCCATCCAAAACCTCTGGAACGCTCGGGATGGTATCTCCCTTATCATAACCCGGAAAACCCCAAACGGTCAAGCCCGCAGTATGATTGAGGATTCTTCGAGTAGTGACTTTTTCTTCTTTGGTGAATTCATTTTCAGGTACTTTCCAAGACTTGAGGTATTCATTGACGTCGGTGTCCAGATTGATCAGACCTGATTCCACTAGTTGATGCGCACGCAAGGCTGCAACTGGCTTGCTGATCGAACCTGCAAGAAGCATGGTTTCAATTGTCATTGGCCTATTTTCACTGCTATCCGCCATGCCATAGGCCCGAGCCCATTCTATTTCTCCATTTGCTAAAAAGGCAATACTCACTCCGGGTATGCCCAGCTCTCGCAAACGCTCTTCGATATTGAAAAGTAAAAGACTATCTCCTTCGATTTGAAGATTGGGTTGCAAGCCATTTTCAATTCTGCTGATTCGTTCTTCTAATGCGACTTGATTAGATTCCTTTTCTGACGAGCAAGAAAAAAGTAAAAGGCAAAAAGCAGGGATAATAAAGTAACGCATGATTTTAGGGTTTTTATAAAAATAGGAAATTCGGTCAGAAAACGAATTGCGAGTTAAAACTCATTACATATTTTTATTCCCAAATTCAGATTTAGGATCAATAGGGTTTGATTTTCGAGTCTGGTATCTTTTCCAGATATGAAGGCCTGATCAACCACCGAATTGGATTGATCGATGCGGTTAGTAGTAATTCTGCCAACCAATTCGGCTTTGAACTCAGGACCTTGAATCGGAAGATTCTTGGGTGTTTGGGAGAGGGGGGAGAGCAAAGAATCGTAATACATATTAAAGGCGTGCTATCCCGTCTTAGAAACGATGGATTAGCATTAAGTAAAATTTCTAGGTTACTTTTTCCAGCCGATCTGCGGCTATGCTTGCTTACGCGAAAAATAGAAGAATTGGAGCGCGTTTTGTAATCCGTCCTTTGTAGTCTCCTACATTTTTTAATGCTCTTATGATCTTGCAAATTCCAATAATGGCTGGAAATTGTCCTTATCGGCTGCTTTCACGGCGTTCAAGTATGAACTTCGAGCGTCACTTTGAGGTGCTAAATCTGCCATCCCCCAACTAAATAGAGGCAGTCCATAAATTTTACCAATTAGTATATCAGCCATTAATCTGCTGTGTCGACCATTTCCATTTGAAAAGCAGTGAATACTTACAATCCTGTATTTAAACCGAATTGCTATTTCCTCAGGAGAATATGTTTCGTTTTCAATCCAATAAATTGAATCATCACAAAGTATTTTTAATGATACAGGTATTTGCCATTTTTTTATTCCCAGATTTTTATCAGTCTTCCGAAATTCCCCAGCCCATTTCCAAATGCTTCCAAACATCCGTTTATGTAGATTACAGATGAATTTTTCGGTTAATACTGTTTCTGATTTGAAGGTTTTCCCTAAAACCCATAGTAGCGCTTCTTCAATGTTTTGTTGCTCAAATTCATCCAGCTCTTCCCGTGTAGCAATTGTTGGGATTAAAAGACCTTGTTTTTCATCCTCATCTAATGGAGTTTGTCCATTCGTGTATTCTAGATTTAGTCCCATAAAGTTTTGGGAAGTTCTTGTTTGAGTAGTAATGTTCGTTCTTCTATAGCCTTTTTGATTCGCTGTGGTGTGTTTTCCTGATCTTCAAGCTTCATGGTATTTGACGTTCTGTATACTATTTTTTCAGCAAGTGCTCGGGCTTTGCTTTCAATATAACTATCTAAGGATCCATTTTTTGGCACAAAGCCGTACACAAGTTCCATATCTAAGGCCCTCGCGGCTTCTTTCAATGATTTAAGTGTTATCCCACCTTCGGTTTCTCTTGTTTCAATTTCTTGAACGCTTTGCTTTGTCATCCCTAATTTGTTTGCCAATTGCTGCAGTGACATTCCAAGCCCCAATCGAATGGCTTTTACCCAGCCTGTGGGGGGATTAGGTAATTGTCTGGTGGGAGAAAATAACTTAATTCTTGATTCGAGCTGTTCTAGTTGGATTTTTTTCTTGTCCATTTCCTTAGGTTAAAAATTGCTAATATGAAATAAAAGTAAGGGTATAAGCTGACAAATACAAGTAAAAAGTCAGTATAAAGCCTGACAAAAATAAACTAAAAGTCAGGTTAAAACTTGATAATTAATGGGAAGGTCTGTGATTCGCGCTGATTTTCGAGTCTGGTAATTTTCAGAAATCAAGGCCTGATCAACCACCGAATAGGATTGATCGATGCGGTTAGTAGTAATTTTGCCAACCAATTCGGCTTAGAACTCTGGACCTTGAATCGGAAGATTCTTGAGTATTTGGGAGGGAAGGACTGAACGTAAGGAAGAATATGATATAAAAAATAAGCAATAGCACCCCGAAGAATGCTATTGCCGATAGGTTATGGGAGGATCCTTTTTCAATAAATCCTTCCCCTTTCAATTTTTCTAATCTTTACAATACTGTCAATCGATTCTCTTTTTTAAGTCCTTTATTGATCGCAGGAACGGTGTTTTTGATCACTTGATCTTGCTCTGCTTTCAGTTTGGATTTCATCGATTGATAGTAGTCGAACTGTGCTTTTTGATCACTTGTCCATGGGCCGATGTAGTCGCCTACTTCGGAATACAGCGTTCGGATTCGATTGTTCACTTCGCTGTATTTTCTCCCAATTTCTACCAAAGGCGCAGCACTTTTTTTGTCATAAGAAACCTTATCCTTATCTAACTTTCCGAGCTGTGTTTCCAACTTTTCGATAGGGCTGCGATCTGCAGTAACTCCCTTAGCCAAATCAAGAACTTTCAGTAGGGATGCTGTCCACTCTTTTCTCAGGCCAATAGAAATATCCAGACGAGGATCATCACTTACGCTGAACTTTTGAGCGTAAGTCTCGCCGTTAACAGTGAGCTTTGCGGTATAAAGCCCCGGTAAAACAAAAGGGCCTGACATTCTAGATCGGCCTGTTCCAGCATTCTCATTTTTATAGCGCAGGCTCCACATGACACGATGTAGTCCTGCTTTGTTCGTAGTTTTTACTTCATCCACAAGGGTTCCTTGCGCATCATAGATGCTTAAGTTGATCGCATTAGTTGATACAGAGTCTTTCAGATAAAAGTCGATCGCGGCACCAAAAGCAGGGTTTTCTCCACGATAGTACATGTCGCCGGTATGTGCTCCATCATCCAGGTAATTAATGATCTCGGCATCTGAGATCGAGAATAAGGCAGCTTGCTTTTGGAGTACAGCAGGGCTCAATTCCTGGAGCGCATTGACATGATCCAGGATCCAAACGCCTCGACCGTGTGTTCCGAGAATCAAATCATTATCTCTGGGGTGAATCACCAAATCGTTGAAGGGAAGGGTAGGCATATTGCTTTTTAATTCTACCCAATGCTGACCTTGATCAATGCTAATAAACAATCCTAGTTCTGTTCCCAAGTAAAGCAAATCAGGATTTTTAGGATCTTCTCTAAGGGTTCGTGCTACACGTCCCGCAGGCAAATCGCCTTCAATGGATTTCCAGGTTTTACCATAGTCAGCAGTGCTGTAGATGTAGTTTTTGAAGTCATTATTTCGGTAGTTATTGATCGCGACATAAGCTCTTCCTGCTGCGTGTGTGGAAGGCTCAAAGGTGTTGATCCAAGTTTCCTTTGGAAGTCCAGCCAATTGACTTGTCACGTCGTTCCAAGTTTGCCCATCATTCCAAGATACTTGAAGCAAGCCATCATCCGTGCCTGCATAGAGCATTCCCGGAGTGTGGAGGTCTTCAGCCACCGCAGTCAGTGTAGGGTAGTAGGGAATTCCATCATCTAGTGATGCGGTATTTTCATCCGGTCGCTGACCCATGATCGACAATTCTCGCCGATTGACTTTTGTGGTTAGATCGCCCAGAGAAGCCCAAGTTGCCCCATTGTCTATACTTTTCCAGAGGACATTGGTACCCGCATAGATCGTATTATCATCGTGGTGGGAGAGAAAGAATGGCCCATCCCAGTTGCCCGGAGCCATGGCATTTCCCAACTCAGGTTCCGGAATTCCCGGTCCCCAAGCATCCCAATTTCTTCGTGCGCTAATTCTTCCTTTTGGATCACCTGGACGAATGTCTTGTCGCTGACCGGTTTTTATGTTGAGTCTAGAAAGTCCCAAATATTGAGATTCGGTATAGACAAACTCGGGATCATTTCGATCGACTAAGTTTAAAAAGCCATCGCCTCCTCCAAGTCGTCTCCAGTCTTCATTCAAGATGCCATCGGTGCGATAGGTTTCACTTGGACCTACCCAGCTTCCGTTATCCTGCAAACCTCCATAAATATTGTAAGGTTTAGCATCATCGACCGCCACACGATAATATTGAGCTAGGGGAAGATTATTGATGAAAAGCCATTTGATACCTCGGTCATAAGAGATACCGATTCCTCCATCATCTCCCTTGATGACATGGCGGGAGTCTTTTGGATTGACCCAAAGGATTCGATCATCGCCATGTAGAGTCTGCCGAGGAGCGGTGAAAGTTCGGCCGCTATCACTCGAATAGCTATACTGATTCATCATGTAGATGCGGGATTCATCGCTCGGATCTACCAAGGGCTGCGAAGCGTACATCGGTCTTGGGTTCCAGTCGCTCATCCATTCCCAGCTTTCGCCTTTGTCTTTGCTTCGATATAGTCCAGCTCTTCGTTCATTGTAAGCCGTGGAGGCATTGTATTGGTAGCCTTGTTCCAAAGAGATATAGACCACCTCCGGATTTTTTTGATAAATAGAAATTCCGATTCTTCCATAATCTCCTTCAGGAAGTCCATTCGTCACTTCGTTCCAAGTTTTGCCGCCGTCGGTAGACTTGTGTAGTCCGCTTCCCGGTCCACCTCCATCAAATCCGTAGGGAGTTCTTCTTCTTTGGTATGTGGCAGCATATAAAATGTTAGGATCACTTGGATCCATGGCTACATCGGTGACACCGGTATCTTCATTGACGTAGATCAGACGATCCCAAGTGTTTCCACCATCTTTGGTTTGATAAAGTCCTCGTTCTTCATTGGCACCCCAAAGATGCCCGATCGCAGCCACGTAAGCGACCAGCGTATCGGTAGGATGAAGGACAATTCTTCCAATATGATGGGAGTCTTTCAACCCTACATTTTTCCAGGTTTTGCCTTCGTCATGTGACTTATAGATTCCATCGCCCCAGGAGGAGCTTTGTCTATTGGCACGCTCGCCAGTTCCTACCCAGACGATGTTGGGATGTTTTTGATTTAGGGCAATGGCGCCTACCGAGTGGGTAGTTTCTTTTTCAAAGACAGGTTCGAAGGAAACGCCATTATTCGTAGTCTTCCAAACTCCGCCAGTGGAGGTGGCAGAATAGAAGGTATAAGGGTCAGATTCCAGCACGGCAAGGTCCACGATTCGCCCACTTACTAGGGCAGGACCTATATTTCGTAGCGGCAGTCCGTCTAACAGTTCCTTGGTCAATTGCTGACCTTGGACGGCTATAGAAAAACTCAAGCCAAGCAGGAGTAAAAGAAATCTAGTTTTCATTGGTGGTGTGTTGAGTACAAAATTGAATTTAAGCAGCCAATTGCATTCTTCAAATTCTTTTTGAGGAGCGGTGGGTGAGAAATTTAAAATTTAAAATTCTTGAAAAATTGATAATTGTTTTTAGGTGAACTATCTACTCTGAATAGCCTTCGGTAAATTGGGGGTAAAAGGATTTCGTAAAAAGGTGTCACGACTGCGAAGCTGTTGAACTTTTAGGCAATTGATTTCCATAAACATGAAAAATGTCAAAGCGTTTTGCTCTTGATGACTATCGTAGATTTCGCTTAGGCAATTGCTTTACTTTGAGCCCTACCTATTTCTTCAAAGCATCCTTTTCTTCACCGATCAGTAGATACCCTTCACCAATTTTTAAGCTTTTAAAAATATTTTTCAAATCTATTCCTAACGCTCTGTTTGAGTCTTCATGAAGTGGATTTCCGATGAATCGGATGGTGCTAGAATTGATTAAAGTATCGAATACAATCAGATTCTTTGGATATGGCTGTTTCTGATTAGTGGATACGGTTACAAAATATTCATAGGGAGGTTCGTCCGTTTTGCCATAGATCAGCACTGGATCTTTTAAGTTGAAATCTGCTTTTCGAATTACTTTCCGTAATTCTTTTTTGTCCGTGGTGTATGTGATATCAGCAGGGGTTTCAATCGCAAATTCTAAGGAAGGGTTCAGGATTTGGATATTGTAATTCTGAACATAGGTATTTTGCTGAAAATGCGCACTTATTTTCGGAGAACAGCCAAAGGATAAAGCAAGTAGCGTAAGTAATAAAAGTCTGGTCATTAGAAAAGGTGATGAGTTGTTTCTTTACCTGATCGCAACTTCTTCTTAAGATATTAAAATAATTTGAGGGTTGGAATTTCAAATACCTGAAAATATAAAATCGTTTTAGAAACTACGCTTTGGCTAGGATTCTACCTGCAGAGGGAGGAGGTTCTAAGTTTAATTTGTAGGAATTTCTACCTTCAGATAGGTATTGAAAAAAGGTAATAGTTCGGTGAAAATCCTTCCTTCGAAACCATCCAGCATGTTTCCATGGTCGCCGATGTATTCTTCAGCAAAATGACTGATTCGATAGGATTCCAATTTCTTGCTAAACTGTAAACTGGTGTAGGGTATGTGTGAGAAATCCTCATTTCGCCCCCAATCTATTTTCAAAGCTGAAAGACTCCTCAACTGGGGGAGATAGTCATCAATCATGTAATAAGGGAATTCGGCTTCCCATTCACTGATTACTTTCTAATCATATACCACAGAGTCACCCACGTATGAAACAGGAAAATCTGCCCCTAGCTCCTTGTTTGAAACATTAGGTGAATAAACCTGTGCCATGGCAGTGAATACAGCAGCAAAAAAACTATTGAAGTCACCTGTCTGATCTGATTCAAACAAGCCTTTTAGTATCGCATCTTGACTATTCAGTTGGCTGATGCGCTTGAACGCAGGGTTGGAAAGAGAAAAATCTCCATGCCAGTCCAGAACTGCAGGGCTGAGCGCATAGACGGCACTAAAGGTATCTGCGAAAAGCATCCCTAGCTTGAGCGCACCATTTCCTCCCATCGAATGCCCACACAGCCCTCGACTGGCACGATCAGGAATAGTTCTGAAATTCTGATCCATGTATTGGACTACATCTTTACCGATATAATCTGCCCAATTCCCGGAAGCTTCTGAATTAGTGTAAAAACTACCTTGCATCCGCGTGTTACTGTTTGGCGCTACTACGATCATGGGGCTCATTTTGCCAGTCTTGATAGCTTCATCGAGCAAAAGCTTAAAATCAATCCATACGCTCATCATTATACTGTCTGTACCTCCATAGCCATGCAATACATAAATTACGGGATACCGCTGAGGTCCTTTTTCGTAATCCTGGGGCAGATAGATTGATAACTGGCGCAAAGGATCTTCTCCGGCTGGGTTGTTTTCTAAGGAAGCTGCCACAAACGCCCGCCTTTCCATTTTTCCCTGAGCAATACCTGCGAATGAAATGCTAAGTAGCAACAAGCTGAATACTATCTTTTTCATAATATTAGGTGGTTAGAGAATTACTGCATATATCTAAGATCAGAAATTATACTCTTATACTTTATCCATTTTTTATTTTCCTGGCAAAAGGTCAAAGTTTCTATTCCCCAAAATGCCGTTGGCATGGCTGATATTGGTAGATTTTATCCCATTTGATTTAATGTTTGGCAATGAAAAATATCGTCCGTCCCGATGGGACTTTGCCAGACCTAATTGTCAATCAGAATCCAGAGGTTAAAACCTCTGGCAAGAATATGGGTCGTCCCGATGGGACTGTATTGAAATAATGCTGGAGGCATGGCCGACGATCTAGCCAGTCAAAGTTGGTGAGCGGAGTCGAACCATCAATAGCTGGGTAAAATATCACTAGTGAGTTCTAACAAATGCCGTAGGCATGACCGATCATCTAGCCAGCCATTTCAATGGCTGGGAAAATAGATGAACATCAGGTTTCCCAAAATGCCGTTGGCATGGCTGATATTGGTAGATTTTATCCCATTTGATTTAATGTTTGGCAATGAAAAATATCGTCCGTCCCGATGGGACTTTGCCAGACCTCATTGTCAATCAGAATCCAGAGGTTAAAACCTCTGGCAAGAATATGGGTCGTCCCGATGGGACTGTATTGAAATAATGCCGTTGGCATGGCCGACGATCTAGCCAGTCAAAGTTGGTGAGCGGAGTCGAACCAAAATTCTGGGAAAGAATTTCAATTGAGAGTTTAGCAGAATGCCGTAGGCATGACTGATGATCTTGCCAGCCATTTCAATGGCTGGAAAAATAGATGAACATCAGGTTTCCCAAAATGCCGTTGGCATGGCTGATTAAAAAAGAAATCATTAAACCTAGGCTCAGCTCCTTTTTTCAAAATCGGCTTAAACCAGCATCTTGAAATTTATTTCGCACTAAACCAATCCATGCCATCAGGATTCTGAAGGTTGTGTATTTCTTTGATTACCGTCATCGTGTTGGTGTCAATCACTACAAGCTTGTTTCCTTTGCTTACCGTATAGTATGCCCTAGGACGTACTGGATCGATGAAGATGCCTTCACCACCGGCACCCACGTCAATTCGTTTGACCTCGGTTCGTGTAGCAACTTCCCAGACACGTAGCTCATTGCCCTGAAGCTCATTCATCAATAGGTATTTTCCGTCCTTGGTAAACTTAATCCGGTTGTTCAATCCACCTTCAAACGAAATGGTACTGATCAGTTTTTTCTCCCGCACGTTGATGATTGATATCTTCTTCGCATTCATGTGAAGGGCCCAAAACTCATTTCCGTCGGGTGAAAGCGCCATGCCTTCCATGCGAGTGTCGCCAGGAAAAGTCGTGAACAGTAGATTTTTCTGGCCTCTTTCATTGGTTATACGATCGATAATAGCAATCACACTGCCATTGCTGCTTGCTGTGAAAATGCGCTGTTCATCGGGAGTGATAAGCAGCATGTGCGATCCACCAGGCAAACCGAGGACCTCGTCAAATTGCTTTGTCGCCGGATCATATCGTGAGATCAGGCGCTGGGTCTCATGGCCGAGATAAAGATGTGTTCCTGCAAAAGTAATGGCATGTGGGGCTCCAAATGCACTGATGTCAATGGGCTCAACGCGCTTTTGGGCCATCACATCCACCACCGTGATTCCGGGAAGATTGGATCCTATATACACATACCGCCCATCGGTTGCCAGTTCATGAAGGTTTCCTCCTGCTGGAATACGTGCCACAATTTCAAGTGTTTTGGGATCGATGATCACCAAGCGCCCAGCATCCTTCTCCCCCACGAGCAATGCCTCCCTGGGAGTGGGGCTAAAGCTTACCACCGGAGAATCCGGATCAACTGCCCGATTTCCCCCTTGGGCAAGCAGTGGCTGTAATTCAAATAGGAGTAGGGCTATTATAAGCAGTAAAAAACCAGTTGTTTTTGTCATGACAAGATTATTGAATAGCTGTATTTATGAATACTACCCAAAGGAATTGTCCTGCGCTGTCTTCAATCCTAGGGATTCAAACTTTCCGGAAGGGAGTGCAGGGGGATAGCCCCGTGTAATGAAATGTCATCGGTTTTTTGTTTTGGCAGGAATGTCGTCAATCGAGAAAATATGGGTTCGCCAAAACGGTTTGGTGGTGATTTAATTATGAATTGAAAAATGGTTTATCTAGCTAAGTTTAAATGGATTTCAAATTCTAATTGATAGAAAGGTGTAATTGCAAATTACACCTAGATCACCGCACAGACTACGCTCAGAGGAGGTTGTGACGCATAGATTAATGCTCCAAGGCGAAGCGATTTAATTCCGAGGACTATTTTGAACTGCTTCTATACAGGACTAAGCCTTCTAAAAAGATCCGACATTTTTGAGGTTTGTGTATTATTAAGTAAATTATAATTAATCCAAGAATAGATTACTATTCAAAAACTGGTTTTCTTCCCAAATTTTTTTCAATTAAACCCAATTACTATGAACGATTCCCAAACACTTGACGGAAATTCTGTTACCTACAATTATCCTGATTTAGGAACAGTAAAAGTTGATTTTCAAGATGGTCTTCTGACGTATGAATGGACTGAGGGCCATTTCGCAGGGCTAAAAAGAGAAGGATACCCTTATCAAAGTAAATTGATAGGAGATAGAATTTACATGTTCACCTGGCTGGAAAAACGACACTATTCATTTGTTACCGTGGTTCTGAACTTGGCACAAAACACCATGCAATCTTCAGCCATTTTAAATCCACAAACGGAGGAAGAAATGTCACTCTTTCATAGTGGGATTATTAAAAAGCATACGCTGGAATAGTAGTGGGATTTTTGAATTTTGTCATCGCTAATTGCGTTTGAGTTCCAATTTAATTTTACCTATTAATTCATTTACCCTATTGATCATGGAGTCTTCATTATAGTATAGATCGTTCATAAAAGCATTACTTATATTTAGGTAGTTTTCTATGGCCACGATTAAACCAGTGGGATTGGTTAGAATCGCTTGAATTTCATTGAAGTCACCTTGGTTAATTGTACTAATGTTGTTTTCATATAAAGCGTTACGATAGTTCTGCTGAACATTCAATATAATCGAATTCTGGAAATTTTGAACGTCATCTGCTTGAGGATAATATTCTTGAATTAAAGTTCGAAGATTCTGATCTTTTATAATTTCAATTTTTCCAGTTGAAATCATTTCATCAAATGTTACGCGTCTTTGATTAAATAAATAAATCTTTAAAATATCATATAACTTAGAGCCAAATTGTTCCGGTGGAGTCCAGTCATCCTTGCCATTAAAGCGCTTGAGGGCATCTTGATATGCATCCGTCGATAAGAAAAATTCAGAATTATTTTCGCCGAGCTGATCAACTACGATTTTTCCAAGTATTAATTTTTGTTGATATCTAGTAACAGTTCCTTGGAGGTTTTCCAAATCTTTTTCAAGATCAACCACAAGTCTGCTCAGGTATTCTTTTTCTTGTTTACGATTAATACGCTCGGAATTCCAATTATTAATCGAAAGTGCAATGAGAATTCCTATCACCACAAGCACAATTTCCCCTATGGCATAAAGCATATACTTGCTTACTCTATTTTCCTTAATCATATTTTGTCGAATTTTTCTAAAAAGTTTTAGCATAGATCGCTGTTTGCTCTTTTCAGGAATTGTTTTAGCGAAAAGGAATTATCGTTAAGTTACCTGAATTAATGATTTTCACTCAAAATAAAAGATCTTAAGGATAAGGGGATTATAAGAGAAACTTATTCCATAGGGATATTAAAAAGAATTGTGATGGACTAGTTGTATTTACACCCAGTCCCAACAGCGGTCTGACTTCACTGTGAAGGGGGTGTATTCTTTATCACCTCGTTCGCTGAGACTCTTCTTCTGATCCAAGTTTTCTCTGCCGAGCTGCTTTCAAATCTTGATTTCCAAGAGTATAGGTGAAATTTAGCATTGCGACCCGAGTGTCTAATTGCAGTTTGTAATCTGATTTAAAGCCAGGAACATCTATTTTTCCAATAAACTTATTTGTATGGAATATATCCTGAACACTTAGTCTGGCTTTGAATTTTGGACCAAATGATTTTTGAATCCCAATATCAAGGGATCCCAACCAAGGTGAACGAGCAAGAGCCTGAATCGAAGGTGAACTGATCCATCCGGTCAATTCTCCTGTCCATCCTTTCTGGAATGCAAATGTGTTTGACATATCCAGTCTACTTGAAAATTGTTCAACTGAAATTGGGTTTTCTTGATACACGTAATCAAACCGGCTATACAGTCCCGTTAAGTTCAATTGAGCATTCCATCCTTTCATTATTTCAAGTGGATAGCTCATGGTCATGTTATAGGACTGGGAAGTACCGACATTATCCGGAGTTCTTTCAGTACGTATACTGTCTACTGGCTGAAATAGGTAGAAGATTAAATCAGATACGAAACTTGCTCCAACAGAAGTATACAATTTGTCTTTGAAACCATGTTTTAGTTCAAGTGAATGCGTGTATTCTGGTTGTAGGAAAGCATTTCCTCTGCTATACAAATATGGATCGACATAAGAACGCGCAGGGTTTAAGAATTGGTAACTAGGTCGGTTGATTCTGTAACTATAAGAAAGTACTATGGTGTGATTATCCGATAATTTATTGGATAAGAATACACTTGGGAAGACATTTAAATAATTTCGTTTTAAAACGGTGTTAGTGCTTGATGAATTGGCTTCAGAAATTGTATGCTCAGCTCGCAAACCAAATTGTGCTTGAGTAGCTTCTCCAAGCTTGCCTGAAAAACTTAGATAGGCAGCATTTACATTTTCAGTGTAAATAAAATTATTTGATAAAATAGGATCGATAATAAGGTTTCCTTCTTCCCCTTGTGAAAGAGTTAGATCATTTTGACTCTTTACCTGAGCGGTTTTTAGACCAGTTTCCATATTCCACTTGTTGAAAACTACTCTACTAAAATCCGCTTTAGCAGTTCTGATGGTTATGGTAGTTGGCATTTCAGTTATTAGCCCCTGCCTGGCTTGAACAGGTTCTTCTGGTGTCTTTATTTCCGTTTGTAGTGTGTTTGAATATTCCCGGTTAAATTGGCCCATGTCAAAGTCTGCTGTCAGTTGACCTCCTTTTCCCTCGAAAGTATGTTGGAAGTTTAAATTTGCAACATGGTTTGTTGATACTGTACTAATTTGTTTGGCGGTATTTGCCTCTAAGTAATTAATTCCTTTGATTCTTTGAAATTCGCTACTGGCAGTCCCATCTTCTCCAAAATCACTCCAGAAACCGGTCCATACAACTCCAATAGTTGTGTTTTTGCCTAAAAAATAATCTACTCCGGCCTTTGCATTTTGGCCCCAGGTATCAAATACAATGTAGGTTTTTTGTTCAGCGTAGTTTTGCTGTGCTTCGTTATCAATAAACTGTTCACTAAATAGATCAAAATAAGCACCTCCTGCATTAGCACTGTAGGTACCAAATACATTGATTTTCTTTGCTCGGTGATTGATTTGCAAACTGCCCATTTCCCTGTCGAATCTTCCTGAACCAACACCAAGCGAAATAGAACCATTTGTACCTATATCATTATTTTCCATCAATTTGATGTTAATGATACCAGAGTTGCCTACTGCATCATACTTTGCCGAAGGGTTAGTAATCAACTCTATCTGATCAATATTATCGCTAGACATGGTACTGAGCAAAATAACCAAATCTTCCATGGAGAGGTAAGTTTGCTTTCCGTCCATTTGGACAATTACGCCGTCTTTTCCACGCAATCTTATCGCGTTAGTTTGTCGATCTATGGTAACTCCTGGAGCTTTCCCCAATACTTCGAGTGCTGTAGATCCGCTAGCAATGATACTATTTGAAACGTTGACCACCGTTTTATCAATGTACTGCTCAACAAAAGGTCGCTTCTCTACTACCATCACTTCATCAAGTTGCTGGCTATCTTCTTCTAGCTGAAGAGTAACTCCGATAAGTGGGGTTGATCCGATAGAAATAGGGGATAGGTATACCTGTTTATATCCCATCATAGAAGCAGATAATAGATAGTCACCATCAGGAACATCGAAAATCACAAAGTTGCCGAGTGTATCCGTTACCGCACCTTTTATCAATGAAGAATCTGTGGGGGTTAGTAATAGGACATTTGCATAGGATAAAGGAGCACCCGAAGGCTCAAGTACTTTTCCAGATATTGATTGGGCTTTAGCGCCGAAAGCCAATATGAGTGCAAGAAAAAAGAAAAATGCTTTCATAAAGTGAAAAGAAAAAGTGAAAAAAAAAGATCGATCTATGAATTAATCCCAAGTCGATATATTGTTATAATACAATATAGGATTATAAAATTGGAAGTCATATATTTTTAATAAAAAATGTTATAAAGCTATAAATAACTGAAAAACAGATAAATGTGGAGTTTTTTTGAAAAGGTTTAGTATATCGATAAAAACTTGTCAGTACATGAATTGTATAAAAATTAGAATATTAATTGCATTATATATTTAAGAATCTTGCCACAGCGGGTTGTTTTAGCATTGGGCAAGGGAGTAGGGCAGGCAACCTACGAATAGGCAAGTGATCTATGCCTCGCGGGGTGGAGAGGCTGATAGATTGGATTATTGGTAAATGAATTGGTGAGGATATTAAAGAGCCTTACTTCAGATCTTTGCACCGAACTACACCTCCAAAAAAAATCCGACTACACCCTGAGCGGTAAATTTCAAATCAAGTTTGCAGTTTTAGAATCTGTTTTTTAAATAGTATTGTAGCTTAACGGAAAATTTGAAAAATACCTACCCTTTCGATCCCTCGATCAAACATCACCTGATTATCGCCCTTGGCCTGGCAATCTGGATATTTATTTTTTTGTTTTTTACAGAGCCCCTTGAAGTGGGGCAACTTGATGATCTCGATAAACTGAAATTTCTGCCAATTTATGGACTGTTCGGGGCAGCTGGGTACTTACTTTGCCTTCCCATCCAATCTTGGCTGGCCAGAAAGGAAGGAAAATGGCTTCTTCGTTCAGAGTTGATTTTCATGTTCAATCTGGTTTTGATTGGCTTTGTCACCTCATGGCTGGTTTATTTTTATATAGTGGTGGATGCAAATCCTTACGCCTACACCATTGACTATTTTGCGAAAGCCATCTATCTGCCAGCTGCTTTGACTGTATTTCCGATTCTGGCTATCGGTCGCTGGTCTTTCGGGAAATACAAGGAGAAACAACTCGAAAAAGATAAAATCGAAATTCGTGGAGCCGGGAATTTTGAAGGACTGCGATTGCAGTGGAAGGATTTGATTTACATACAATCTTCCGATAATTACGTGGAGGTCTTTTTCAAAGAAGGGGAAAAATTAAAAACACAATTGATCCGAAATAAACTTTCCACCATAGAGGAGCTACTTCCAGAGCTGATCCGAACGCATCGTTCTTTTTTGATCAATCCAGTCCATTTCAATCAATGGAAAACAGGCAATAGAAAATTGTACATCCGCCTGAGTGAAGGGATAGAAGTACCCGTATCCAAGACTTACCTTGAGTCTTTGAAAGCTGCTGTCAATTTCACCACAGAATAGCACAGTTTCGCCACAATCCTCGTTTATTGTCTCCAGAGGTCGATTTGAGTTTGTATGTTTGAAGCAGTCAAACACATAAATCAATCCCCATGAAAAAAGTACTCATCTTAATTCTGCTGCTAAATTTAAACTTAAAGCTTGCAGCACAATCCAACTGCGATTGCGCATCCGAACTGGATTTTGTTTACGAGCAAGTCCAGTCAACTATCTCCTTCAAAGATCAGATTAAGGGCGAGAAGGAAGCCAAATTCGAGGAGAGTTACCAAAAGCTAAGAGCTCAAATGAACGATAAGCTGAGTAAGCTAAATTGCTTTTGGAGTCTGAATCAACTGATGTCTCTGGTGCAGGATAAGCATGCCACGCTGGCCGAAAATCCCCTGGATCTTACTGAGAAAAGTCTTCAGGACTCTAGTTTTTTAGCAGGGTATAGAGCAAGCGAAGAGTTCAGGAAATTCCCTAAGACGGACAGAAATGTAGCCGAGTTGACAAAAAGTCTAGAAGGGAAAAGTCTGGATGAGGTGGAAGGTATTTATACGATTGGCAGCAAGCTAAAGATGGGCGTGTATCGGGTTGCTCCAGATAGTTTGGTAGGGGTGATTCTTTCCTCGCAAGTTGAAATCTGGGAGCCTGGGCAAATCTTCGCTTATCTCAAGCATTCCAACATCGAGTCACATTTCGATATCATCCACTATGGAGCAAGCCAGAAAAATCTCAAATTCGCTAAAGCCCAATTCTTCGATCATGGGATGCTATTTCCATCTGTGTTGAAGGAGGATCTTAAAAATAATTACGCATGGATTGATAAGCCGGCGGAGGAATCGTATCAGCTTTCAAACTTGACGGATGATATTCAATACGTTTGGCTCAACAGTTTCAGCCGGGTGACCAAGCCTGAGGAACGGGATGCGCTGATCGCACAAATCCAGACAGATCTTACCGCAAAGAATCTGATCATAGACCTTAGGAATAATGGTGGCGGAGCAGATAAAATCTCGGTTCCCATCCTTAAGGAACTGAAAAAAAAGAAAGTCAACATCTATGTGATTACCAATTTTTTCACCGGTTCCAATGCTGAAATGACCACCGTGCGCCTAAAGGATGATTTTGATGCCATCCAATTTGGACAGCGAACTTATGGTGCAATTAGCTATGGATCAAACTATGGGAAAAGCTTTGATTCGCCTTCCGGACTTTTTAATTTTTATCCCACGGATATGCGTCAGCGAGAATTTATTGCCTATGAAGAAGTGGGTGTACAGCCAGACGTCAAGCTAAATCAGGAATCAGATTGGTTGGAGCAGACGGTTGCTTACATTAAATCGGTAGATAATTAAAGTACCAATAGATAAATGTCAATGACAAGGGATTGAAGTGTTTGACGACGAGTTAATCCCGGAAAAGGCCGGCTTTCGAGTCGGTCTTTTTGTGGTACAGGTAATAATAGTGAGGTTACAAGCTATGCAAAGCCGAATGAGCTGACTACTCCTAGATGGAGAGGTTTAGGCGTCCTGTAGGGACGCGACATCGGTAGCCCGGGGTTTTAACCCCGGGTGAAGGAATAGCATTGATTTTTTGTTTTGGCAGGATTGCCGTCAATCCAGAAAAGGAGGGTTCGCCAAAACGGTTTGGGGGTGATTGTATTTATTGACAATAAGTCTCTTGAGCTGGTTAATAGAATTGCAAATTCTAATTGATAGAAAGGTGTAAGTGCATCCGACCAAGTACGGAATACTCCTACGCCGGCATTCTACTCCTATCGAGGGTAACACGACCGCTCGAATATCTAAAGAGCCGTTAATGAGTATTTTCATTGTATGCACAAGTAGCTCGTTTATATCTTGTGCAGTAACTCCTAGTACATATTTGCACCCAAACGCTGTGCTTGCCACAAATCCTTTTATTAGTTCAGTTTCATTAAAGGGAAGGCTAAGTGACCTATTCAAGAAAATGAGACCCAAAGGATATGATTTTATTTTCCTCATTTCTTTCGTGTAAAATGAACACTCATTTTCAAATATTAATGCCGAAAACAGGGTGTCAAGGCTGATAACTGGAATTCAATTTCGATCGAAATGAAACGATCAATATGCATTAAACCCAATTAAATGAGTAAAACACTACTAGTATTGATTTTGACCTTCTTTTCCTTGACTACCCCTTCAATCAGTCAAACATTAGTTGGCAATTATAACCTTCCCAATAAACTCAGAGTATTTATCGATGGCTGTGATCGGAGGGATGGAGGCTGCGATATGGATTACATCAGAACGGAAATTACAGCGGTTGACTTCTACTTGGATAATCAAACGGCTGATGTCTTTCTGCTGATTAACGATAACAGATCTGGTGGAGGTGGAAGACAATATCAACTTTTGTTTATAGGTCAACAAAACATCCATGCGGGAAGAAGTGACACCCTCTATGTAAATACTAAACAAACTGATACCGACTTTGAAGTGCGGGAAAGACTTACCCGGTTTATCAAATTAGGTTTAGCTCCCTATGTTGCGAAAACCACAGCTGGAGAGAATATCGAAATCAATATGAAAACTGGCTCTGGTATTCTGTACGATGAAATTCAGGAAACCATCGATCCTTGGAATTATTGGGTTTTTAATGTGGGTAGTAACGCCAACATTGAATTAGAAGAATTGAGCAAGCAAATCAATGTGGGTGGAGACATCAATATCAATCGTATCACGGATAAATGGAAAATATCCCTATCCGGGAGAATAGATGAAAGGCTGAGAAGAACGATTCAAAAAGTACCAAGAGTGGATAACAATGGCAATCCGGTTTTTGATGAAGGCGGTAACCAGTTCATCGATGAAGTGGAGAATAAATTTGATGTATCAGAATTTGGATTTAGTCACCAGCTGGTGAAGTCTATTTCACCCCAATGGTCTATTGGATATGATATTGCAGGTCGTCAGAACACCCGCTTTAATTATCAGTTTCAGACCAGCTTTAGACCAGGTGTAGAATACAATTTTTTCCCGGAATCAGTGCAGAATTCTAGATTTCTAAGAGTGAACTATGGGGTTGAAGTCAGGAATAATAGCTATGTCGAAGAAACGATTTCCGGTGTTCTTAATGAAACCAGGATCCTCCATAGTTTGAGAGCCAGTCTGGGACTAAATCAACGTTGGGGTAACTTGGAAATAGGTTATCGTCTGAGAAATTATCTAGATGATTTTAGCTCTTGGTCCACAGGATTGAATGTGAGTGCAGAAGTCCGTGTCACTGGGAATTTTTCGTTCTTTATGCGAGTAGAAGGTAACTATGTAAAAGACCAGATTTACCTGGCATCGGGAGATTTCACCGAACAGGATATTTTGAGTGGGAGGGTGACCCTACCTTCAGCATATAATGTCGATTCCAGATTTGGGTTTAATTACCGGTTTGGATCTAATCTCAATAATTTCGTGAATCGAAGATTCTTTGGAAGGGCCAATTTTGTTGGGAATGATTAATGGATGATGTGTTTGGTGAAGACACCAAACACGGGGACACCAAACACGGTGATAGAAACAGCCCCATCGGGGTTACATATGGGTAGCCAGGGTTTTAACCTTGGGTAAAAAGATGATGTTAGGTTTTGTTTTGGCCGGAATGGTGTTAATCCAGAAAAGGAGGGTTCGCCAAAACAATTTTTGGTGATTGGATTTATTGATAATTGGTCTCTCGCGCTGTGTACAATAGAATTACAAATTCTATATATAGAAAGGTGTAATTACATCCGACCACTGTAGGGATTACACCTAGGCTAGCGCTCTACACCTAGATGGAGATAGTTAGGCGTAGTCACAAATGCCTAGCCTTGGGTGCAGGAGCATGGAAACGCCAAATCCTTGAAAATTGATCATTGAATTGAATATTTTATGTCTTTTATCCTATGACATCTGTCTTTGATCGCTATATTCCAGCCTCTTATATATTTTTAACTAAATCAATTACGATGAAAAAATTTCTTTTCTTTTTTACAGCTTGTTTGATTTTCTCTGTCACGGTGCAAGCCCAGTATTATCCTTTTGGATCTGAGTTCAAATGCTCCTGTGAAGCCGAAGACTCATTAGCTTTTCAGAATGCCAAGCAAAAAATTAGCAAAACTCTGTCTGAGCTTCGAAAATCAGGAGAGGTGTACAATTTCAATGTAGCCACTAGAGTTGAAAAATCCGATGAGGGTGATTCTACTAATTTTATGGTGCTCCTTGTTGAATTGGATGATGCAGGTTTTAAAGCTAATACCCAAAGTTGGGAGGAAGCCAATCCTGATATTTTAAGCTTCTTAGAGGAAAAATGCCCTAATAGAACAGATAAGCAGTTATGGAATAAATCAATGTCTATGCCTGTGATTAAAAACATGTCTGCTCTAGTAATAGATGTACCCGAGGTGGATTATAAGCCTGATCCAAGCTTAGAGTATAAGATAATAGTGGACTTTATGGCATTTACGAAGCTAGATCCCAAGGATGACGACAGCGATGAAATCAAGCCTGCGGAACAGAATTGGGGTTTGGGGCAATTGGGGCGACAGATTAATCTGCATGTGGCTGCTGGGATTCCCAAGGAAAATATCAAGCTGGTAGCGGCAGTACATGGGACTGCTTCCGAGTCATTTATGACTAACGAGGCGTATCAAGAAAAGTATAAAATGGATAATCCTAACTTAGAGATCCTCAATGAGCTCCATGAGGCAGGAGTGGAGTTTTTACTTTGCGGACAATCTCTGGGACCAATTGAAAAGAAGGATTTGTTACCCTTCGCTAAAGTCACTTTCACAGCACAAACAACGTTATCGGAATTTCAATTGAAAGGCTATGCACTAAAACTTATACTGAATGATTAAGCCTTGAAGTAAAGTATAGGAAATTTTGACGCATCAAGAACCTCGGGATATACCTGAGGTTCTTTTTTTTACCTCAACGGTTACGGAGGTTTAATCAAGAATCAGAATTAGACTACGTCTAGTCACCGTTCAGTGAGGGGACTACGCCTAGCAGCTTCAACGCTTAGTCTACGCTCAGCGGGAGTTATGTCCTTTTGCCTTGACGCAAAAGAGGGCTGGGCGTTATGGAAATGCCCAGAGGGCGTTTATAGCGAAGAGCCAGGTAGGCGGGCCGAGTCAAGATGTAGCAAAGCTTCCACCGCACATGCCCACCGCCGGCCCGCTGCTACGTCCACCCCACGTGCCATCCTATGAAACGATTCTACTCAAAGAGGCAATGTATTAAATCTCTTGAACCCCCAAGCTTGAGTCTTTTTTACTCGGCGTGATGTGTCGAACAAATAATTAATTGCTTGATGCACAAAGGACAGACCCAGAATGGGTCAATTGTTTATAGAAAAAAGGGTTAGGGGAAAAGTATGACCCCATCGGGGTCAAATCAGCTTCGGTGAAGGATCGTGCTATAAACATGAAATCCCTTCGGGATTTGGATCGGATTAGGAATAAAAAAAGGGAAATGTAACTGCTTCCAAAGGCTATCAAAGCCGCGTTTTTGCTGGGGGAGTAGCTATGGAGAACAAAAGGGTTCGCAAAAATTAGCTGAGGTGAATCAGGTCAGGAATTGCAAATTCTTATACTATAAAAGCCTTTTGCAAACTACGCTTAGGCTAGCGCTCTACGCCTAGCGGGGGAATGTTTGCTTTCTTTTCATTACAAAAGTTAAATCACTCGAAGCTTGGGATCAAGTTCAAAGGTTCTGGTTTCTCCTGTGTTTTTGTTGGTGATAGTAAACTTGATCGTATATTTCACAACACCTGGAGGACTATTGTTATCAATTTTGGCTCTAGTACTTCTTCCATTTGCCTTTATAGGATTATCCCTAAAAGCTTCAATTTGTCCAGTCCAGGGAAAATCTAAAAATTTGATTTGGTAATCATTAGGATTTGCTCCGATATCGTTGATTTTCCAGTTGACAAATTTTGAAATGTAACCTTCAGATTCGAAATCCGAAGGTTTTCCATTACCACTTCTACCTCGGTTGTCATCGGACATCTCGGAATGGGCCTCTACCTCTCCCCCGTCAAAAATCGCAGCAGCATCGATATCAAATTTGATGGAGATGTCTCTGGGGTTCTGAGCGTTTGCCGTGCCAGTTAGTAGAAATGGCAGTAGGAACAGCGTGGAAATTAAGGTGATAAGTTTCATTTTAAAAGTGATGATGGTATGGGTATAATTACATGATGATCATTAATATATCCAATTATTTGAATTTTATTACAATTTTTTAGTGAGTAAATAATTTCATGTTCCCGCGCGTATTTTCCAATTAATGGCTGAATTGAGGTCTAGTTCAGAAAAATGAGACAGTTTCTTTTAATAATACGCTTGGATAGTGGAGAAAGAGCAGGAGTTGGAAAAGCTTCAGTCAAGCGTTTTAGCGAAAGGCCAGCTTGAAGAAGTAATTACAAATTACACCTAGGCTGGGCCATCGCTGACTACGCTTAGTCCAACGTCAAACTACGCTTAGAAAGGGAAGTCCCATAGGGACGGTATTTTTGTAGCCCCGAGCTTCAGCTCGGGGTTTACGAAGATTCCATTGTTTCCGGGTTTTGGCCGAAAAGATGTCAATGGAGAAAAGAAGGGTTCGCCAAAACGATTAATTGTCGATTATTTTAGGATTGCAAATCCCTAGATCAAGGTTCGAGATTACAAATCTCGAACAGCAAGAATTTCGAGAATACAAATCTTGATCAGCAGGATAATCTATTTGACCGAAAGTAGGGAAGTCCCATAGGGACGGTATTTTTGTAGCCCCGAGCTTCAGCTCGGGGTTTACGAAGATTCCATTGTTTCCGGGTTTTGGCCGAAAAGATGTCAATGGAGAAAAGAAGGGTTCGCCAAAACGATTAATTGTCGATTATTTTGGGATTGCAAATCCCTAGATCAAGGTTCGAGATTGCAAATCTCGAACAGCAAGAACCCAGGATAAAATTTCGAGATAACATATCTCCAACAGCAGGTGTAATCGAAAATCAAACATTAAAACGTTAATCCTATTTATTTTTTATCGTGTACTTTTAGTATTCATCAAATCCAAAAAGATCCATGAACCTCGCTGCCATCGATATCGGTACCAATTCCATTCATATGATAATCGTCAAAGTCACCTCGAGACACAGTTATGAGGTGTTGGTTCAGGAGAAGGAAATGGTCAAACTGGGTGCGGGGGTTTTTGCAAATAAGGTAATCAGTCAGGAAGCATTTGACAATGGCTTGACAACCATTTCCAGGTATGTGCAGCTAGCCGACCAATATGGTGTCGAACATATCATCACTGCTGCTACCTCCGCCACTCGTGAAGCTAAAAACGGCAGGGAATTTTTAGACCGATTGATCCAGGATGTGGGATTGTCTCCCCAGTTGATCTCCGGAAAAGAGGAGTCCAGATTGATTTTTTTGGCAGTGAATAAAACCATAGATCTAGGGAAAGAAAATGCGATGGTCCTTGATATCGGCGGTGGAAGTACTGAGGCAGTGGTAGGAAATCGGGAAGAAGTACTGTTCATGAGCAGTATGAAACTTGGTGTCCTGAGACTATTAGATCGGGTAGGAAATCAGGATTCCCTAGACAGAAAACAGCAAAAAGACCTCAAAGAACATATCCGTTCTATTGCCAGTAAAATTATCCCAAAAGCTTCACAGGTGGGGTTTTCCAAGGTAGTAGGCACTTCAGGTACCATTCGAACCTTGGGAGAGGCAGCTTTGGCCCTAACTAATAAAACCATTATCAGTTCCGTCAATGCTGAGGTGGTCAAAATAAAGGATCTTGAAAAAATCATCGATAAGCTCTTGGAACTTGAGCCTGGGAAAAGATCGACTATTCCCGGCATCAGTGCCAACCGAGTAGATGCCATCCATCTGGGTGGACTGTTGCTTTTGGAATTGTTGAAAATGTCCAAGGTGGATGAAATCACCCTTTCGGATGCTTCCTTGAGAGACGGATTGATCATAGACTATTTGGAGAAAAATGGCCAGAAACTAGACCGTTTGGAGCAGGGTAAAGATGTCCGTGAAAGCAGTTCGCTGATGATGGCCTTGCGCTATGATACGGATATCGAAGAGAAAAAGCATATCTCGAAGTTAGCGCTTCAGCTTTTTGACCAACTGAAGGCCCTGCACGGCTTGGAGGATTCAAGCCGGGAGTTGCTGCACCATGCAAGCCTGATCTATGATATCGGTCAGTTTGTGAATTTTAAGGATTTCCATAAGCATTCCAGGTATTTGATTTTGAAGGGAAGACTAAGGGGCTTCAACAATGATGAACTTACCATACTAGCCCATCTGTCCAGATACCACAGGAAATCTGGTCCAAAAAAACGTCACAAAAAGTTCAAAAAGCTGGATAAGAATTTACGAAGATTGGTCAAAGGACTTTCAGGGATTTTGAGGGTCGCAGTAGGATTGGATAAAACCAAAAATCAATGGGTGGAAAACGTCTATTGCATCACTTCAGCCAATAAGCTGATCATCAAGCTATTCGGAGAAGAAAGTCTGGATCTGGAAATCTGGGAAGCGCAGCGTTTTTCGGATACCTTGGGAGAATTTTTAGGATTGGAAGTAGAAATTGTCAAAGGTTGAGTCTGTTTCCTCCGTACAGCTGTCGGGACTACGCTTAGGCAAGTTTTCTGCTCCTAGCGGGGGAACCATGAGGAATGGACAAAGAATTCAGTTTCGATGTTTTCCTTTTTTTATAGGCCTGGCAACCCCAATTCCAATTTAAAGAGTATCTTCGAAAACTAAATATTCATAGTTAATTAATGTAGATCTATAGTGCTTTAGAACAGGGTAAAAAAAAAGAATCTGATTTTTTGGCGGAAATTAGCTTCATCTAGAATACTTTTTTTATAATTCACCAAAAAAATAGTCAATTGTTAACTGGAATAGACATATTAGAAAATGAAATTTTAGAGCAATATCCAGATGTTCTAGAAAAACTTCTCCGTGATCATACCACGCAAAAAAACATTTTTTGGGCAACTGAAAATTATAAGCATCTAGGAAAAGGCTATGGGTTCAATGATCCAATTCTACCTGAATTAATAACAGGCGATAATGGCAATATCATTATGCCAAGAATTCAGAAAGATAAAATTCTTCAACAAGCACGATCCAAAGAAATGGCAGAGGTATTTACACCTTCCTGGATCTGCAATGCTCAAAATAATTTAATCGATGCTTCATGGTTTGGGCGAAAAGATGTCTTTAACACCGAAGCAAAAAATTCGCATAATTCTTTGGACTGGGAGACAAACAATGATATAGTCACCTTTCCAAATGGAAAAACTTGGAAGGATTATATCAGTGATACACGCCTTGAAATGGCTTGTGGAGAAGCTCCTTACATCACAAGCAGATATGATGGCACAACTGGCGTATTTATTCCTGTCGAAAATAGAATTGGAATTTTGGATAGAAAACTTAGGGTGATCAATGAAAATGTGAATGCTTCAGGAGATTGGCTAAAAGCAGTGCAAATCGCTTACAGAAGTACTTATGCATTTGAATGGCAAGGCGACAGCCTTCTTCTAGCTAGAGAAGCAATGCTAGTGACCTTCATCGAAAACTACCAACTCAAGTTTGCTAAAGAGCCATTAGCAAGATCATTAGATTTTATAGCCTACATTATTTCATGGAATGTATGGCAAATGGATGGTGTCAAGGGGGTTGTGCCAAATTCATGCGGCACATTGACTGTAACAGATACCGACCTTTTTGGCAACATAAAAGCCGATAATAAATTTTGTGTTGGATGTATGGATGGGATTTTTAAGAATCATAATGGCATCAAATGTTTAATAAAGGATTGGACCAAGAAAGACTTGTCATCAGGCAGACTGGGAAGGAAATTTAGATTTATAGATCTCTAAAAAAAAACGCATAGCATGAAATTTACATCCTCATTAAAGCTAAAATTAATTTATGTGTTTCGGATCAATGACGATCCTCACAAAGGATGTTTAAAAATAGGAGAGGCGACGTCGGGAAATGAAAATATTTGGGGGTTAGAACCTAACAGTAATGCACTAAATAGAGCTGCTAAAAACCGTATCAATCAATACACTCAAACAGCAGGGGTTACTTACGAATTACTTTATACTGAGGTGTCAATTTTTGCTGAAAAGGGAGTAATAAAGGCCTTCTCAGATTCAGAAGTTCATAATGTATTGATTCGCTCAGGGATCAAACGCAAAACATTTGACACAAAGAACAAAGCGAATGAGTGGTTTATTACTGACCTTGAAACGGTCAAAAAAGCAATCAAAGCGGTTAAAGATGGAAGAGATTCGCTGCTAACTAGTGAAGTGTCTGAATCACAAAGTCCCATTATATTTAGACCAGAGCAAAAAGAAGCTATCGAAAAAACTGAAAAGTATTTTAAAAAAGGAAATGAAATGCTCTGGTTTGCTAAAATGCGATTTGGTAAGACGCTTTCTGCCTTACAAGTAGTAAAAGACCATGGATTTACTCGTACGTTAATATTAACCCATCGACCAGTAGTTGATAAAGGTTGGTTTGAAGACTTTGGCAAAATATTCTACGATCAAAAAGATAAATATTCATATGGTTCGAAAGGCAACGGTGATAAATTTGAAACCTTAGAAAAAAGTTGTAAAAAAAGCCAAGCTAAGTACATCTATTTTGCCTCCATGCAAGACCTTAGAGGATCTGAATTGGTAGGTGGAAATTTCATTAAGAACGATGACCTGTTTGATACTTCTTGGGATTTCATTATTGTAGATGAGGCACACGAAGGCACGCAAACTGAACTTGGAAAAAATGTTTTAGATGAATTAAAGCGAGAAAATACTAAAGTACTCCACCTATCAGGTACCCCCTTTAATTTGCTAGACAATCACAAAGAAGAAGAGATCTTCACTTGGGATTATGTGATGGAGCAAAAAGCAAAAACTGAATGGGATAAAATTCACTTTGGTGACCCTAACCCATACGCCTCCCTTCCTAAACTTAATATTTATACTTATGACCTTGGAAAACTAGTTCAAGGATATAGCGATGAAGAGGTAGCATTCAACTTTAGAGAATTTTTTAGAGTCGATGAAAAAGGTGATTTTTTGCATTACAACGATGTTCTTTCCTTTCTAAACTTGATTTGTAAAGAAGATTCGGAAAGCAATTATCCTTTCTCCACGGCTGCTTATCGCGATAATTTCCGCCATTCGCTTTGGATGGTTCCAGGTGTCAAGGAAGCAAAAGCTTTAAGCCAATTGTTACAAGCCCACCCTGTTTTTGGTCAATTTAAAATAGTAAACGTAGCAGGTGATGGAGATGAGGAAGAGGCTAATGAAGAGGCGCTTAAAAGTGTTGAAAGAGCAATTGGAGACAATCCACATCAGACCTACACAATTACACTTTCCTGCGGACGATTAACGACTGGTGTTTCGGTAAAAGCTTGGACTGCTGTTTTTATGCTTTCAGGATCCTATAATACTTCGGCTTCGGCCTACATGCAAACCATTTTTAGAGTGCAAACCCCAGCGACAATTAACGGGAAGGTGAAAGAAGAGTGTTTTGTATTTGACTTTGCACCTGATCGAACGCTAAAAGTGATTGCTGAATCGGCCCAAATATCAGCCAAAGCAGGGAAAACCTCCAGTGAAGATCGCAACATTATGGGTGAGTTCCTCAATTTCTGTCCCATCATTGCCTTTGATGGTTCTCGTATGAAAGACTATGATGTCAATGGAATGCTCGAACAACTCAAAAAAGTATATATCGAGCGCGTAGTCAATAATGGTTTTGAAGACACCCACTTGTATAACAGAGACCAACTTATGCAATTGGACGATGTTGAAGTGGAAGATTTCAATGGCCTGAAAAAGGTGATTGGAAGCACCAAGGCAATCCCCAAAAGCAAGGACATTGAAATAAACAAGCAAGGTTTTACCGAAGAGGATTATGAGAAAATCGAAAAAGCTGAGAAGAAGAAAAAAGCTGAATTGTCACCAGAACAAAAAGAGTTACTGGACAAATATAAAGAGTTAAAGAAAATCCGAGATACTGCCATTTCTATTTTACGAGGCATATCGATTCGAATGCCCTTGTTGATCTATGGTGCCGAAGTTTCAAACGAAAAAGCAGAAATATCCATAGATAACTTTACCGACTTGATTGATAACCAATCTTGGGAAGAGTTTATGCCAGCTGGCGTGACTAAACAAACATTCAAAAAATTCAAGAAATACTACGACCCAGATGTTTTTCGAGCAGCGGGGATGCGGATCAGAGCAATGGCCCGAGCGGCAGATCTGCTTACGATAGAGGAACGTATCGAAAGAATTACGCATATTTTCGGAACCTTCCGTAATCCAGACAAGGAAACTGTATTGACTCCTTGGCGAGTGGTAAATATGCATTTGGGTGACGCCTTTGGGGGATATGTTTTTTTAGATCCGGATAGAAAAAAGACAATTGCTCATCCAACCTATGTTGAAGTTGAAAATATCACAAAAGAGGTCTTTACAACGAATGCGAGGATCTTGGAGATTAATTCCAAATCTGGTCTTTATCCATTATTTGTTACCTACAGTATTTTCCGAAAAAGACTTAAAGAAAAGTATCCAGATAAAGAACCTAACACACTTACGATCTTCCAACAGCAAGGGCTATGGGATAAAACGGTAGCAGAAAACTTATTTGTGATCTGCAAAACTCCAATGGCAAAAAGTATTACAAAACGGACTTTGGTAGGATTTAGGGAGGCGCGAGTAAATACTCATCATTTTGAAGATTTGATTTATCAAATCACCCATAAACCCGATAATTTTATCAAAAAGGTAAAAAAAGGAGAAACGTATTGGAAAGCTAATCACAACAACGACATGAAATTTAACGCAATCGTAGGTAATCCACCTTACCAAATCACTACAGAAGGAACAAGTGACAAACCTATCTATCATTTGTTCATGGACATTGCTTTTAGAATATCAGATAAAGTATCTTTTATCACCCCTGGAAGATTCCTATTCAATGCGGGCAAAACGCCAAAAGATTGGAATATAAAAATCTTAAATGATAAACATTTTAAAGTCGTATGGTACGAAAGTGATAGTGCCCAAGTGTTTCCGAATGTGGACATAAAGGGAGGCGTGGCGGTTACATTGAGAGACAAGGAACAGATTTTCGGAAATATTGGTGTATTTACGGCACATCCAGAATTGAGCTCAATTGCTGATAAAGTAACTTCAAACCCTAATTTTTCTCCATTGAGCAGTATAATTTACTCTCAAAATAAATTTAAACTTGAGGAGCTGTTTAAGGACTTTCCTCAATATCGAAAAATAATAGGCAGCAACGGAACTGAAAAAAGATTAACTACTTCAATTTTCAGCCAACTTGATATCTTCAAAGAAAACAAGGTAACGGAAAGAGATATTACTATCCTAGGGCTAATAAAAAACAGTAGGCTTCATCGGTTTATTCATTCAAAATATATAGATAAAAGCGATACCCTTAATAAATATAAAGTTCTTTTACCTAAAAGTAATGGTTCGGGTCAATTAGGAGAATTGCTATCTACGCCGCTAGTTGCAGATCCAAAAATTGGATATACTCAATCATTTATTGGAATAGGATCATTCGATTCTGAAACGACTGCAAAGTCTTGTTTGAAGTTTATCCAAACAAAATTTGTAAGAGCAGCACTAGGAATCTTGAAGGTTACTCAGGATAATAGTAAGGAAGTATGGAGATTTGTCCCAGTTCAAGATTTTACCTCAGATTCAGAAATAGATTGGAGCAAGTCAATTGCTGAAATCGACCAACAGCTTTACAAAAAATATAAGCTTAGTGTTAATGAGATAGAATTTATAGAAAACAAGATTCAGCCAATGTGATTATCCCCACGTTATCACCTCCGATCAGTTTCACATCACCTCGGAATAAATAAATACCAGTTCATGGTCTATGGCTGGTTAAATCCCGGTTATCGGGATGCAACTTCATCCCAATATCCTTTCCATTCACGATAGAAATCGGGATGTATTTGGAATAGCATGCTCTTACTATCGAAAAGCCTAAGTCATTAGAATTACAAATTCGGTTCTACCCTTATATTAGTGGTACATATAATTAATATTAGCCAAAATCAGTAATGGGAAGTTTTCAGGAATCAGCTATACACTTGATGGTCATCTCTTTAAATGATTTTTGCAGAAAATATTTATTATTCTAATGTTCTATTTCCATTAAATTCGTGGTAGAACCACAAATTCTAATTGATAGAAAGGTGTAATTAGAAATTACACCTAGGCTAGCGTTCTACACCTAGCGGGTCTAAGTTGTTTTTCCAAATATCCAATGCTATTAAAGAAAGCTTTTCGTCTCTCAGAAACTCACTTTGATGTTCTATGTTAGCGTTTTTTTTGTATTTGTCTCGAAACAATCCTCTGAATTTTTTTATAACTTCTTTGCCATGAAATAAAGTCTGTTCATTTTTCATATATTCAGTTTCGAAGTATTCATTTAAATGACTACTTTTTTTTTGATGCTTTTGACCAAACTCTTTTAATCTTAAATGTTCAATTGATTTTAGTTTTTTATCATTCATTGCTTGTTTAATCATAGATTGTAATTCGGTTTTTTCTATCTCACCATGACAGAAAGATATATGCTCTAAATTGACAAAGTATGATTCAATATCTGTTCCTCTTGTAATAAATAATGTTATTCCTTTTTTTCTGTAACTTTCAATTTCTGCTTCAATTTCTTCTTTTGTTAAATAATCTTTATCCCTATGAACAAAAATAATTGGGCAATCTTTTTTAAATTTATCCTGCAAATAATGGATTAGGACCTCTCCTGATGTAATATTAGTACATCCTTTATATGTTCTTAAATCAACATCGTCCATTTGAAAACCATTTGAAACAAGTAGCTTTTCGAAAAGCCCCTTATCCTTATCTTCAGTCAAAATAATACACTTCTTATTATTTCCAATAGTTTCTAATTGCTTTTCAAGAGCTAATTTAGAATTTTGTAAATCTTCAATTTTACTACTTAAATTTTTCCAATGCCGAGATAGTTCTATGAGTGGCATAAGCTTCATTTCTGTTTCAATAGAAATTGTTTCATCATTGGAAATAGATTTTATATCAGAACTTAAATCTTTTTGTTTTTTTACTAAAAATGAAGTGATTTTTGGATTGTCAAGGTTCGATAAAGTATAGAAAACAGGTGAATGGGTAGTAAGAAAAATTTGAATACCTTCATCATTAAACGATAATTCTTCGTCTTGAAAATGTATTTTGTTTATATACTCAATAAAGGACTCTGCTAGTTTTCTTGCTGAATCATACTCAAGGTTATTTTCAGGTTCTTCAAATCCCCATATTGTACTTGCAATAGGCTCTCTGTTCTTTTCTTCCTTTAATTCTTCTTCTGCTATATTTTGAAGAATTATCGGTATATGTCTTACTTTTATTCCATCACCTCGTTGTGATAACATTGACTTACCATCACTAGAACCAAATTCTAAATTAAGGAACAGGTCTCTAAAATTGCCCTTAAACTGCAATATACTATCAATATTTAATCGAGCAGAAATTTCTCGAGAAATTAAATTTGTCTTAGTTTGAACTTGATTATTAAATTCATTTTCTAGATTTACAGTGTCTTTTTGTAATACATCATAAAGTGAATGCATTAGGTCATTGAAATATTTTTCACTTTTGATGGCTGGGATATATCTAAATCTTATTTTTTTCAACCACTTAAAATAAGTACTTTTCTTATTACTTGTGAATTGATGTTTTCTATCTAAATAAGCTATTGATTCTTCAGACACAATCGAATTTTCCTTCCAAATCTTTGTCCACCGAACTTGTCCATAATTTTTAAAATATTGTTTTTGTGGTGGGTTAATTATGAGTTCTATTTCAATTCTATTTTCTTCTCTTCTGACTCCATGTCTTTGAATAGAATAATCTTTCCAAAAGCTAAATGTTGTATTTGACTCTGACTGATTATTAAAAAAAAGATTCAGGGCTCTCAGATAATTAGACTTACCTGCGTCATTACTTCCTATAATTACATTTAGATCATTGGCTTTTATATGGGTTTGATTTCCCCTAGTGGTATTTAATATTGAACGAAAATATTTAATCCTTATGCTTTCAATTATTTTCATTTGAGGTTGTTTTTTAGTATCATCCGAGTAAATTTTTGGCAGGTCAAATTAAAGGCATTTCTGGCTGTTTAGGGTGATTTTTCATTTTTTCCCAAATCACCCTCCTGCTTATTTCTGAAAATATCCAATTGTATTA